>Ga0315904_10002042_pt1 | contig 31551 bp, 17 predicted proteins | sample LakEriMetagenome_6_FD_203529 | JGI IMG/M metagenome (GOLD analysis project Ga0315904, IMG submission 203529) | Freshwater fungal communities from buoy surface, Lake Erie, Ohio, United States - Buoy 12 MA120 | ecosystem: Environmental > Aquatic > Freshwater > Lake | place: USA: Lake Erie, Ohio...
GATCCCTGATCCCTGATCCCTGATCTCCGATCTCTGTTCTCTCCCCACACTGCCGTCCTTGGTCGAGGGATTCCTATCCGCGACTGGGGTGAGTGATAGGTGGTGCGGGCGGAGATGTCAGGGAGAAATTGGGGTGGAGATATGAAAACTGAAACCGGTCGGGCCGTGTGCAACCGGGGCGGCGGTGGCAGGCCCGGGATCAAGGCCGCATTCAGGATCATGCGACAGGGTGAGGTTTTATCATCACGGCAAGGCGACGCGGCCTCGCGGAGCCGAGTTGGCCGCCGCAGGCGGAATCCACGGCTCACCGGGCCGGTTCGCCCTACCATGGGATTTCAACGGTTTGATCGAATATTGAATGAGGATTGTTGATTCTTGGATGGAAGAGACGAGAGCGGAAAGCGGGTGAGTTGAGATGGTGGATGGTGGGGCGCAGAATCGTCGGTTTCTGGCTGGGTTGTGGCTGGTTCCGTGGCAAAAGCGGCGGTGCCCGCCGCAGTCCAATGTGGACGGGGATTGCAACGGCGTTGCGCCGGGTTCTGGCGGTGACGATCTCCGATCTCCGATCTCCTATCCACGATCCACGATCCACGATCCACGATCCACGATCTCCCATCCCTTGGCTAGTGATTGAAGATGAACTCCTTGGAGTTGAGCAAGGCCCAGAAGATGTCTTCGAGCGCCTCGCGCGTCTTGGCCGTGTGTTTCGGGTCCGGGAGAGTGGCGAGGAGTTTCTCGAACTCCATGTCGGTGGGCTCGCGGCTGAGGGTGGTGAGGTAGAGGTGGCGGATGATGTCCCTGGGGGGCTTGTTTTCCGCGAGCATGGTTTCCACCACCTTGCCCTGGCGGATGCGCTGCTGGGTGGTGTCACCGTTGAGGAGGTGGAGGGCTTGGGAGAGGTTGGGTTCCATCTTCACCTCGCAGGAACAGACGGTAGCGCGGGTGGCGCGGCCGAAGGTGGTGAGGAAGTAGTTGCTGGTGTTGCCGTCGGCGATCTGCACGGCGCGCGCGCCGAGTGGCAGGCCCTTGAACTTGTTGGGCGTATGGGTGATTTGCGAGATGCAGTCGAGCAGCACCTCAGCGCGGACGCGGCGGACGATGGCGCGCGAGAAGTTGCGGGTGTCTGTGGCGTTGGTCTCGTTCGGGCGCGTCGATAACTGATAGGTGCGCGAGGTGCAGATGTCGCGGACGATCTTCTTCAGGTCATAGTTGTAGGAAACGAAGCGTTTCGCGAGTTCGTCGAGCAGTTCGGGATTGGACGGCGGGTTGGAGATGCGGATGTCGTCCACCGGATCGACGATGCCGATGCCGAAGAAGTGGGACCACATGATGTTGACGGCGTTTTTGGCGAACCACGGGTTGTCGCCGGAGGCGAGCCACTTGGCGAGGGCCTCGCGGCGGGATTCGTTCTTGAGTTCCGGCGCGGGGCCGCCGAGGAACTTGGGTTTCATGTTCTGCTTGGTGACCGGGTGCTGGGTCTCGCCGCCGCCGTCGAAGACGATGCGTTCGCGCGGGTCCTCGGCGGGTTTGCGTTTCACCTGGGCGAAGAACGAGACGAAGCCGTAGTAGTCGTCCATCGTCCAGCGGTCGAAGGGGTGGTTGTGGCACTGCGCGCACTGGATGCGGGTGCCCATGAAGACCTGCGCGGTGTTTTCGGTGAGCTTGAGGACATCCTGCTCGATCTGGAAGTAGTTGGTGGCCGGTGACGAGAAGGTGCCGCCCTTGGCGGAGAGGATCTGGCGGATGATTTCGTTGAACGGGGTGCCGGAGGCGATGCGTTCGCGCAGCCACTGGTAGTAGTTGAGCGCGGCCTTGTAGGAGACCTGCTGCGGGCCGTTGTTGAAGGTGCGGATCTGGAGCAGCTCCGCCCATTTCATCACCCAGATCTCGGTGAACTCCTTGCGGCCTAACAATTCATCCACCAGCGCCGCGCGTTTCTCGGGACGCTTGTCATCCAGGAAGCGCTTGCGCTCATCGATGGAAGGCGGCAGGCCGACCACATCGAGATAGACGCGGCGCATGAACGTCTCGTCATCGGCGAGGCCCGAAGGGATGACGCGCAGCTTGTTGAGCTTGGCGTGGACAAGGGTGTCGATGTAGTTGAACTCCGGCAACTGCGGGCGGGTGTAGGGCAGGTCCTTCGGCACGACGATGGCCTGGGAACCTTCGGTGAAGGTGTGGAAGCGGGCCAACAGAAACGCCTCGCCACGGTTTTTGGAAACCGCCATGCCGTCGGTCTTGCCGATGGCCACCGAGTTGTCATTCGAGGTGGTGAAGGTGGTGAGCGGAGTGACATCGCGGTCGGTGCCGTCCGAGTAGGTGGCGCGCACGGTCATCGGCACGCGCACCTCCTCGCCGGTGAGGACGAATTGTTTCGGCAACACTTCGATGGAAGTGGGTTGTGAAATGTCGCCCGCATCATAGGGCGCGCCGTTTTTGATCCATGCGAGCAGCGTCTGATAGGAGGCGCTGTCCACCTTGATCAGCTTGCCGCCAGTGTGGGGCACGGAACCGACGGCCTTGGTGAGGAGCAGCGATTCTTCGGGCAATGCGGTGTTGATCCGGCGTCCGGCCATCTCGTGGGTGAGGCGGAAGTGGTCGCCTTTCGGATCGAAGCCATAGAGTGACAGGTGAAATCCGTCCTGCCCGCGGGCCGAGCCGTGGCAGGACCCGGTATTGCAACCGGAGGCGGTGAGCACGGGCATGACATCGAGTTGAAACGAAACCGGCCGGGGTTTTTCCGCGTCCTTCACGATGACCGGGATCTCCGCCTTGAGCCCGCGGTATTCGAGGCGGAGGATGGTTTTCCCATCCTTCTTGGGCGTGACGGTGGTGGCATGCAGCGCGGCGATGGCGGGATCGTCGATGCTCCACTTCGCCAGGCGGGTGATGTCGTGGGTGGATTCGTCCTTCATGCGGACGATGGCGATCGCGCGGTGGAAATCGGCGGCGGTTTCGAGGCGGATTTCCTTCGGGTGGATCTCGATGGCGGTGAGGTTCGGATCCGGCGCGGCATCCCAGCGTGGCAGGGCGGTTTGGGCCATCGGCTCCAGCACCACGCCCTCGGGCCACGGCGCGCCGGCCTTGATCCATGCGGCGAGCGCGTCGATTTCCTGAGGCGCGAGGGAGTCACCGTGTTTTCTGGGCGGCATCCGCTGGGAGTCGTGGGCGGGCAGGCGGGTCCGGATGAGAAGGTCGGATCCTTCCGGTTCTCCGGGTTTCAAGGCCGTGCCGGACTCGCCGCCGAGGATCATCGCCTCGCGGGTGTGCAGTTGGAGGTCCGCCTTCACCTTGCCGGGGTGGTGGCACTCCAGGCAGCGGGTTTCCAGAATGCCACGCACGCTCGCGAACGATCCCGGCTCCGCCTCGGCAAGAAGCAGGGTGGGAAACATGACGATGCTCGGAAAAAGGACGCGCATTCGGGCAAATACGCCGACAGGATACCCCGCATTGCAGCCCGTTTCAATTTCCCAGTGGCAACGTCGCCGCTTTCGTGACTTGCCTTGCCACTACCCGGCGGCATCGCTACGTGTCTATCCGCCATGAGGTGGATCCCTTACGTCGCACTTGCCCACAGGATGCAAATACCAATCCCTCGCTTGCGCCGCACGGGGCCGCGGATCGCGATGGGGGCACTCGTTTCGTCCGTGTTTCTTATGACAACGCTCCGGGGTGGCGAAGTGCTGAATAGCTTTCATCTCGGTTGGAAATTCGCACACGGTGGACAAACCGGAGCGGAACGGCCGGACCACGATGATGCGAACTGGAAAGCCGTGGATCTGCCCCATGACTGGGCCATCGCCGGACCGTTCGGCGCGCCCGAAGAGAACGGCGACACCGGCAAGCTGCCGTGGCGCGGCGAGGGTTGGTATCGCAAGGCGTTCAACCTGCCTGCCTCATCCGCGGGAAAACGCCTGCAGTTCGTCTTCGACGGCGTGATGTCGAGTCCATCGGTCTATCTGAACGGCAAGAAGGTGGGCACGTGGCTTTACGGCTACAACTCCTTCGTCATCGACGCGACGGACGCGGCCACATTCGGCGGCAACAACGTGTTGTCGGTCCACGCAGACACCCGCGCCCATGGCTCGCGCTGGTATCCCGGCGCGGGTATCTACCGAAAGGTGACGGCACGGCTTGTCGAGCCGGTTCATATCCCGGTGTGGGGCGTGTTCGTCACCACACCCGAGGTGAGCGATCATCGCGCGACCGTGCGCATCGAGGTCGATGTGGCCAATACGCTGGCGGAAAGCCGGAACGTGACACTCGAAACGCGGATCATCGATCCCTCGGGGCGCGAGGTGGCGAAAGGCGTGGAGAACACAGCCATCGGCGGTCGCGCGAACGCCAAGGTGCCGATCTCGCTCGCACTCGAAAACCCGCGGCGTTGGGATGTCGAAAGCCCCCACCTTTACACGGCTGAAACCCGCGTTCGCGTCGGCGACCGGGAGCTTGACCGGACGACGACGAACTTCGGCGTGCGGACCTTCCAGTGGACCGCCAACGATGGTTTCCATCTCAACGGACGGCGTGTGCAACTCCACGGGGTGAATCTCCATCACGATCACGGTCCGCTCGGCGCCGCCTTCTTCCCGCGCGCGATGGAGCGGCAGCTTGAAATCATGAAGGAAATGGGCGTCAACGCCATACGCACCAGCCACAACGCCCCGGCTCCCGAGTTGTTGGAACTTTGCGACCGCATGGGACTCGTTGTCTTCAACGAGCTTTTCGACAAATACGGAACCACCGCCGGAATCGACTGCGACGGCGATACCTTCGTGAACCAGCATGCCGAACCGGAGGTGCGCCATTTCGTCCTCCGTGACCGCAACCATCCGTGTGTGGTCGCCTGGTCGATCGGCAACGAGATCGCCGGTCTCACCAAACGCCAGGTGGATGCCATGGCCGCCTATTTCAGAAAACACGACACCACCCGGCCGATCGGCATCGGCAGCCACATCCCGGCCCAGGCCAGCCAGGGACTGCTCACGTCCCTCGATTTCACCGGTTGGAATTACAACTCGAAATACCTCATCGCCCGCAAGGCGATGCCGGACAAGCCGCTTGTCTACAGCGAGACCGCGTCGGCCTTCGGCACGCGTGGCGCTTACAAGCCGGAACTGCCGCGTGGCAAACAGGACTGGGGCACCGACGGCGAGCTGAACGCCTACGTGCTCACCGCGGCGAGTTGGTCGGACATTCCAGAGCACGAATTCGAGCGGATGCGCAAGGACCGCTATGTCGCCGGGGAATTCGTATGGACCGGTTTCGATTATCTCGGAGAACCGACACCGTTCAACGGACGAGGCTGGAAGGAGATCAACGGCCGGCAGGCTCGCAGCAGTTACTTCGGCATCGTCGACCTCGCCGGTCATCCCAAGGACAGCTACTATCTTTACCGTAGCCACTGGCGTCCGGAAGCCACGACCGTCCACCTCAGTCCGCATTGGAACTGGGAAGGACGCGAGGGCAAGCCGGTGCCGGTGATCGTTTACACCAACGGCGACGAGGCCGAGCTGTTCCTCAACGGCCGCAGTCTGGGCCGGAGAAAGAAATCCGACCCCGATGCGCCAGCGTCCGACAACCTCGCCTACAACCGTCCCGCCGCCGCGAGCAGCGAGGAACACAAGCAGGACCAGAAAGGCAACGTCCTCGCCGAAAACCTTGCGAGCAAGGCCTGCGACGGCGATGCCGCCACCCGCTGGTGCGCCGCCGCCGGCACGCTGCCCCAGCACTGGCAGGTCGATCTCGGCAGGGAAACCACCGCCCGCTTTGTGAGAATCAATTGGGAGAAGGAAGCCGCGATCTATCAGTTCGAACTCGGGGTTTCCAAAGACGGAAAACACTGGACGAAGCCCGAAGCCAGACATGAGTCGAAGGGAAATGCCAGCGAGCTGACCTTTGACCCGCAGTCCTTCCAACACGTTCGGATCACGGTCACCGGGATCAAGGCGAAGGAAACCTGGGCGAGCATCCGCGAGGTCGAGGTGCTGAAACAAGCGGCTGCCGCCGTGAGTCCTTACTACCGGATCGTCGATGCCTACCGGCTGCGCTGGCTGGAGGTGCCCTACGAAGCCGGCGAGTTGAAAACGGTCGCCTACAGGAACGGCAAACCCATCGGCGAGGCGCATGTGCGCACCGCGGGCAAGCCCGCGCGACTCCGGCTGACCGCGGACCGGCAGGATCTAACAGCCGATGGCATGGATCTGTGCTACGTGACCATCGAGATGCTCGATGCCGACGGCAACCTCTGTCCGCGCGCCATGGACATGCTGCGCTTTGAAATCGACGGTCCGGCCGAGGTAAAGGGAGTCGCGAACGGCGACCCGATGGGTTTGGATTCGTTCACCGACGACAAGCACCCGCTCTTCTACGGCAAGGCCGTGGCCGTTCTGCGCGGCCTGCCAGGCCAACCCGGAACCGCGACCCTCAAGGTCACTGCGGACGCCATGCAGGCTACCACCCGCTTGACCACGAAGACTCCCTGACAACCGCATCAACCTCCCGACTCTCTCATGAAAGCCGTTCTCCTGTTTCTCATCACCGCCTCCGCCGCCACAGCGAATCCGCTGCCGAACATCCTGTTCGTCCTCTCCGACGACCATTCCGTCCCGCACATGGGTTGTTATGGCGACCCCAATGTGATGACTCCGAACTTCGATCGCTTCGCCGCCGAGGCCGTCCGCTTCAACCGCGCCTACACCACCGCCCCGCAGTGCGCGCCGTCCCGCAAGTCGATCCTCAGCGGCCGCTCGCCGCTCGGCCTCCAGCAAACGCTTTTCACGCTGCCACTGCAGGCCGACGTCGTGTTGTTTCCCGAGTTGCTGAAAAAGGAAAAAGGCTACCACACCGGCCTCGTCGGCCGCTCGCATCATCTCGATGGCGACAGCAAGGAAACCATGCTTCAGGACATCCACCGCACCCATGATCTCAAGACTACGGCAGGGCGCTTCGACACTTGCCAAATCGCCACCGGTGGCAATGGCAATGAGACTGGCAACAACGCGCTGGCCCAATACCGCGGGTTTCTCGACTCCGTTCCCACCGGCAAGCCGTTCTTCCTCCAACTTTGTTTCTCCGATCCCCACCGCGGCTGGGATGACGCGTTCCACCCCCACCGCCACGACCCTGCGAAGCTCAAACTGCCCGCCCATTACCCCGACCTGCCCGCCGTCCGCAACGACCTCGCCCGATACTACGATGAGATCGCCCGCCTCGACCACCACTTCGGCCTGGTGCTCGAGGAACTCGAAAAGCGCGGACTGGCCGCCAATACGATCGTCCTTTTCATCGGCGACAACGGTGCCTCGCAACTTCGCGGCAAGGGCACCCTCTACGAATTCGGCCTCAATGTCCCCTTGCTCGTGCGCTGGCCCGGCGTCGCAAAACCCGCCGTGTCCGACGCATTGGTCTCCGGCGAGGATCTCGCGCCGACGATGCTTGAAGCCGTCGCCCTCACTCCGCCGGAAATCATGACCGGCCGCTCGTTCCTGCCATTGCTCAAGGGTGGCGAATACACGCCGCGCACCCATGTCTTCGGCGAGCGCGGGCCGCACGTCGGGCTGCCCACCCAGTCCGCCAGCTTCGACCAGTCGCGCACTGTCATCGGCACCCGCTACAAGCTCATCTACAACGCACTCTGGCAAATCCCCTACCACCCGGTGGATTTCTCCGGCACACCCGCGTGGACCTCGATCGCCGCGGCCAAGAAAGCGGGCAAACTCTCCAAGACCATGGAGAATCTCTACCTGCCACCCACCCGCCCGATGTTCGAACTCTACGATCTCGAAAAGGACCCTGCGGAAATGAATAACCTCTATGACTCGGTGGAACACGCCGCCATCCGCGAGGATCTCCGGAAGCGCTTGGTCGAATGGATGATCCTCGAACGCGACCACCTGCCGCTGCCGCTCAAACCCGGGACCCCGAAAAAACCGGCCAACAAGAACCCCAAACCCGCTTCACCATGAAGCGGCGTTCGCCGCCATCCGGCCAACACTTTCCACGATGGGGATATGTGTGGGATGATGCCGCAACCTTCCATAAGATTGCAAGCCCGCGGGCGTCGGGTCCGCGAAGCGTGTTCCTGGTTCAATTGCGCAGCGCGGAAATCTCGACATTGGCCTGTCGCAGGCGGTCGCAGAGCAGCAGGGCGATTTCGTTGAGGATCTTCGCCTTGAGCGACGGATGACTGATGCCAATCTCCTCGAACAGGCGGCGGTCCATCACGCGGCACTCGACATCGCTCACAGCCACGACATCGGCCGAACGTGGCGAAGCATCGAGAAAGGCCAATTCGCCGAAGCTCATGCCTGCCGAGAAAACGTCCAAGCGCTGGTAGTGGCCACTATCCAGACGCAGGCGGACCTCCGCATTGCCATAAAGCAGGATGAACAGTTCGTCGGCGCTGGTGCCGGTCTGGATGATGGTTTCTCCCGTGGCGAATGCCTTGGAGGACATGCCGGAATCGAGCAATGCCAGCTCTTCCTCATCGCAGTGCGCGAAGAGCACGCAAGTGGAGAGGCTCACCCGCGGCGGCTCATCCCACTTTTCCTTCATCACATGGACCAACAGTTCGTTTTCACAGGATTCAAGCGCCGCGTCTTCGGTAGCGAAGAAAAGCGACTGATCGAAACCCTCCGCAAAGAGGGTCTGGGCTACCCTGCCGGCATGACAGAACACCATCCGCACACCTGCCGCCGTGAGTTGTTCGCGGACATCCCGCAACATCCGCACACAGACCTCGTTGATGGAAAAGACATGGCTGAAGTTGAGAATGACATGTTGGCAATAGGGGGCCTGCTTGGTCAGCACCCGGATGACGGGCTCGAAGGTGGAGAACAGCAACGGCCCTTGCAGTTCCATCACCCGGATGCGCTCGCCGAAGCGGCGGAGTTGGCGGAAAGCTGCGGCAGGCAGGCGTCGGCGTGAGTTGACCTGTGAGGCGTTGTAGCTCCGGCGCAGCGCGGGTGGCGTGACGGCGCTGGGATTGAAGAGGTGAAGGGCGAGATCACGCGCGAGATCCATGCAAACGCGGATGGCGCGAACGCTGTTGCCCTGTGCATCAAGCGGCGGAGAGAATACGCCGATCCCGAGCTGACCCGGAAGGACCGCCAGGATACCGCCACCGACACCGCTTTTGGCCGGAAGCCCAATGCGGTAAATCCACTCGCCGGACCAGTCATACATGCCGCAACTGGCCATCACGCCGAGAATGTTGTCCACATATTCATGGGCGATGGCCCGCTCGCCGGTGAGGGGGTTGACGCCCTGGTTGGCAAGCGTGGCCCCCATCACGGCGAGGTCGGCGCAGTGGACCAGCAGCGAACATTGCTGGAAGTAGGTCTCAACGATCTCACGCGGATCCTCATCGATGATGCCGAAGTTTCGCAGCATCCAGCCGATGGCCCGGTTGCGGTGGCCGGTCTCGCTTTCCGAGCGATAGACGTCGTGTGCGATTTCGAGCTGTCCGCCGGCGCAGCGCGAGAGATACGCGGTGATCCGGTCGATACGGCTTTCGCCATTGGTTTTGAGGATTTGTCCGCAGGTGGCGATGGCACCGGCGTTGATCATGGGGTTGAACGGCGCGCCGGAGCCGGGTTTCAGGCTGATGGCGTTGAAGGCATCGCCGGACGGTTCCACGCCGATGCGCGAGAGCACGTGTTCCTCGCCGCGGTCCTCAAGCGCGAGGCCGTAGGAGATGGCTTTGGAGATCGACTGGACGGTGAATTTGTGGCGCGTATCCCCCACCTCGTAGAGTTGTCCGTCGCGGGTGGCGATGCAGATGCCGAAAAGGTTTGGATCGGCTTTGGCCAGTTCCGGGATGTAATCGGCGACCTTGCCTTCCGAAAGGTCCTTGTAGCGATCATGCAGGGTTTTGAGGATTTGCGATACCGGCGACTTCATGGGTTGCCCGCGCTTAGCATGCCCCGTACCTAAGTTCGGAAAATTCCAGCGGGGGCCGTTCCATGCGCTAAGGTGCCTGAACTCCCATCCGGTAGAACCCGCGGCCGTCCGCAGCCGCTGGATCGCTAAGGGTGACCGGACCCTCGGTGGTTCTGATGGCGCTCACCGCCACCGGTTGCCAGACGGCTGTGGCCAGGCCCATCGTGCGATAGAGCGTGTAAACGCGGCCGGGCTTGCCATTCACGGTGGCCGAGAATTCGCCCGCGCCGCGCGAGACCGAAATGATGCGGAAGACATCATTCGGGTCGAGTGGATCGGTGCCGGCGATGTATTCATCGATGTTCGAAACCCCGTCAGCATCAGGATCATTGCCGTCCGCGGCGGTCCCGGCATTGGTGGTGGTGGCGAAATTCTCCTGGCGCCACGCGGCCAATTCGGAGAGGACGGGCTCGTAGGTCACCGTCACCGTGGTCAGGTTGTTGGCGAGCACGCTGACGATCCGCTGCGGGACGGCATTGAATCCCGCCACCGTCGGGAACTGCACGGTATAATTGCCCGGGGTAAGGTTGTTCCTCACGGTGCCGGACGCCACGAAGGTGGTCTGGCCAGCCAGCCTCCAGCCCGCACCGGCGTTGCGGGCTTCCGCGGGCTGGATCAGCACCGTGAGTGACCCATAGGTGGGAGGGGGTTCGACGGGTGCGTAGGCCACCTCAACGGTCGTCAGATTGTTGGCCAGCACGCTGACGACCTGCGGCGCGATGGCTTGATAGCCCGCGACTTTGGTGAACTCGAGCGTGTATTTGCCGGGGATGAGGTTGTTCTTCCGGCTTTCCGAGAGCACGTAACCCGACTCGCCCGAGATTCTCCATCCCGCACCGGCTTGACGTGCCGCCAGCGGCCGGAGAATCACGGTGAGCGAGCCCCGGGTGGAACCGGTGGAAATCACGTCATAGCTGGTCTGCGTGATGCCACCTGAGGTGTCATTGTCGCCTGTGTTCGCGGTGATCGCGGCGCTGGTGAAGAGGAAGATCAGATCGGAATCGATGGCACGCACCAGTTGCTGGTCATTGGTTCCGCCCAGGTAAATGCCGGCTGGGAAATAACTGCCGCCGTCCCGTTGGACGGCAAGCGGCCCGCCCGCCATGCCACTCAGTCCGCGGACCTCACTGGAGGCAAAAAGGGTGGGCGTCACCGGGGTGAGTGCCGCATTGGACGCGCGGACAGCCTGCATGCGTCCTTGGTTGAACGATGAATTGCCGCCACGCACCGGGTAACCGGAGAGCAGTTTGAGCTTGGAGGCATCCTCCAGCGGCCGGTTAAAGGCATCGGTGGTGATGAAACCGGAGAATCCGCCGCGACCGGCGTCGCCCAGGAAATAGACCGCCGCGGCATTGTGGTTTTGCGCGGCAAGCGAGGGGGCGCCGGGCGTGTTTTCGGCCTCGCGCTGCGAGGCATAGCTGCCGAAGACATAGTATCCGCGCGGCACCAGCGGCTGGGGTTCATGCGTCTCGCGGTCGCGCTGGAACAACCATTGCGCTCCCGGAACATGGCTCAGCGAGTTTTCATCAAAGACCGCCTGGGCGGTGGTCGCCACCACCCGCGGCTTGACGACAAATCCGCTGAACGAACCGGCATCGCTGCGGAGCTGGCCCACATAAGCGTGCGGCAGGTTGCGCTCGGTGGACATCTCCGCAAAGCCGACGAAGCGCGTCGAGCTGCTGGGAATTTCCAAGAGCGGACGATAGGCGAATTCGGCAGTCCGGGTCTCCCCCGGACCGACCAGCAAGGTGGCCGGCGGCGGCGCGTCCAGACCGTCAACCTTGCGGAACTCGATCAGGTAGGATCCAGCCGCCAGCCCTGCGAGCGTGGTGCCGGAGTTGTTCCAGTCGCCGGACGGCAGGCCCGCCAGGCGCCATTGAATGCGAGAGGACGTCGGCTTCGCGGCCACCCGGTCCGTGGGGTAAAGCAGCACCTGCAAGGCGGAATCCGAGGGACTGGCGGATTCGTAGTAGGCGCGTTCAAGGACCAGGCGCGGCTCGCCGCTGATCACCCCGACCCGTTCGCGGGCCGGTTGCAACCTGCCGATCACGGGAAGGAACTCGATTTCACGATCACCGGTGGCAAGGCCGGCGGCGACCTCGCCGGAGGCGCGCCACTCGGTTTCTCCGACCAGGCGCCATGCACCGACTCCGGTTGGTTGCAGATTCACCTGGAATTCGCCCCGGTATTCTGACGGATCGAGTTCACGCGGGAATCTCTGGAACAGGCCGTCCAAGGCGTCGGGTTGGAAGCTGCGGATTTCCCCGGTGCCGATCGAATCCGGATCGTCCACCCGGACGGCAAGCGCGCGATAGTAATAGGTCTGTCCGGCATCCAGATTGGTGAGGTTCACCCCGACCGAAACGGCGGCATTACCGCTGACTATGCCTTGTTGTGTGGCCAAACGGTTCGGGAAACTGGCGCCATCCGTGCCGTATTCGATGAATGTCTCCACGGCACCACCGCGGGAAAGCACGCTGCCGGTGAGACGGACCCCGCCGGACTCAAGCGGGCTCGCGTCGCCGGTGGTGGCGAGTGGTGCGGTCAGTCCGGTCTGGAAGGTGAGATCGTCACCAACTGTGGTGCCAGCGCTGTTGAAAGCCACGATGCGGAAGTGATAGGTCACGCCGGGCAGGAGGCCGGAAACCGGCTGGATCACCGTCGCCGGACTGTCACCGCTGCCAACGCCGCGCGGCTCGGTCGAAGCACCGTATGCGGGTGTCGGTCCATATTCGAAGCGGACGAACGTGGTGCCACCCTGCGGGTTGGCGGTGCCGCGGAGCAAAGCGGACGAAGTGGTGACATCCAACGCGCCGAGCGTCGCGGCTTCCGGTGGTGCGACCGGTATGCCATTGCCACTCCCGACCGTATTTCCGACGACGAAGGAAACTTCCTCGCCGAAGACATCACCCGCACTGCTGTTGCCCGCCAACCGGTAATACCAAGTGGATCCCGGCGTCAGGCCACTGAGGACAAACTCGACATCGACCACCCCGTCGCCACCCGGAATGGACTGCTCCGGTGTGGTCAGGCCGAACGCGGGTGTTTCGCCGTATTCGAACCAAACTCGCACCGGCATGCCATTCGGATCGACCCCGCCGACGAGCTTGACACTGCCGGTCTCGACATCGATCGCCTGACCTGTGGCAACCAGCGGCGGCGACTGGATGGTGCTGAAGGTTTGATCCTCGCCGAAAATGGTTCCGGCACCGGTGGTGATGCCGATGCGGTAGTGATAGGTAGCCAAGGGGCTCAGTCCGCCCAGGGTCGCGTCAAAGGGCAGCGGATTCACACCGGAAACCTCGACCCCCGGGGTGGCGCTGCCATAGTCCGTGGTGACGCCGTATTGGAAGAACACGGTGCCGGAACCGTTCGGCGTCACCGTGCCCTGCAGCGTGGCGGCCGAAGCGGAGACATCCACGGCCGGTCCGGTGACCACCGATGCCGGCGGAGTGCGGGTCACTGTGAGCGAGTAACGCCGGGTCCTGCTGCCGTCGCCCGAGGTGACCTCGATTCCGATCAAGGTTTGACCGACCGCCAACTCCACCGGCTCACTGGCGGAATCGGTTGGCACCGGCACGCCATTGACCCGCACGTCTGATTGCGTGACCTCGACCAGCGGCGTGACCAGAATCGCGGAAACCTCGTTGGACACGGTGAGTGAGTAATCCGAAATGCCGAAGTTGAACAAGGGGCTCACGGGACCCTCACTGGTCAACAAACCGACGAGATTGGCATTGTTGGAAGGCACAACGGTGATCGCGGAAGCGATACTGTCCGCCGTGCCGCTGATACTCGAAACACGCACCCAGTAGTTGGTGTCAGACGTGAGGGAGGGAGTGGTGAAAACCGCCGAGTTGGCGCCGAAAACCGGGGCATCGGTGTTGCCGGAGGGCCCCTCGTACCATTGATAGACCGGAGCGGGCAGTCCGGTGGCCTTGACCGACAGTGTGACAACTCCCCCGTACTGGATGCTGAGGGCGGCAGGTGGCTGCTGGGTGATTTGTGGCGGAATGCCTGTGACTGTAAGCGTGAGCAAGGCCCCGGCGGATGCACCGCGGACCGTGACACCGAGGTTGACCTGATAGACGCCGGGGGATTCCGGGATTCCCGAGATCACGCCGGTGGCCGGGTTGATCGAAAGGCCGTCGGGCAAACCAGTCGCCGTCCATGAGGCGGCACCGGGCGACTCGCTCGACGCAATGGCATAACTCATCTGCTGTTGATAGGGGACGGTCAGCGCTTGCGCGGTCATCACCGGCAGCGAGGTGATCATGAGTTGCCGGACGTCCGCGCCGCCGCTGTTGCTGGCCCCGACGTCCACGATGAAGATGCCGGCCTCTTCGAGCGTGCCGTCGATCCGGCCGGTGAGCGGGTCAAAGACCAGTCCGGCGGGCAGCAGGCCGCGCAGCGAGAACAGTTCCGGCGAGTTGTCGGCAGTGATCTGATAGGAAAACTCCGCGCCCTTGATGCCGGCGGCCTCGCCGGAGGAAGTGATGGCCGGTCCGCCGGTGAGACTCTGGTAGGAAAAGGTCAGCGTGGTCAATGAACCGCCCCCGATGGTCACCGGCTGGGACGTCGGCGGCAAAAAGCCGGGCAGCGGGGCGAAGTCGATCTGGTAGGTGCCGGGATCCAGGTTGTCGAGACGGCCTCCGGATGGCAGGTAGGAAGCCTGGCCGTTGATCCGCCAACCGGCACCTGCGGCAAGTGCCGAAGCCGGCTCGATGACGACTTTGAGAGCGCCCTGGGTGAGGTTTTCATATGGCTCGCTGACCAGTTGGGTGACGACACCGCCGTTGCCACCCACACCGTCCACCGAACTGGCATCCGCGAGACCGATCATCCCGACGACGTCGCTGTCGAAGGCGCGCACGACGGTCTGGCCGGTGCCACCGAGGTAAACCGCGGCTGGATAGTAGGCACCGTTTCCGGCGAGCACGCAGACCGGAGCGCCCGAGGCACCGCCGGACGAGCGGGCGTCCTGAGTGGTATAGGTGCGCCGGTAGGCACGGCTGAAACGGATGTCCATCGGCGGGGTTGCGTGCAACCGGTCAAGGTCCGGATCCGGGATGCCTTCGACCGGATAGCCGACCAGCGTCTTGAGTTCGCCGGAGGTCAGGAACTCGTTGAAGGCGGCATCGCTGGCGAGATATCCGCTGAAGCCGCCGCGGCCGGCATCCTGGAGGAAAAACAGGGTGGCCACGTCCAGGTTCTGCGAGTCCGGCGAGGCAAGTCCCGGCGTGTTCTCCAACTGTCGCTGCGCGGCGTAGCCGGTCATCAGATACTGGCCGCGCGGCACCAACGGCACCGGGTCGTGAATGCCGCGGTCACGCTGGAACAACCACTGCATGCCGGTGGCAATCGCCAGCGTACCGTCGTCGAACACCGCGTGGCCGACGGTGGCGACCACCCGCGGGCGGACCACGAAGCCCGTGCCGGATCCGGCATCACTGCGAAGCTGGCCGACGTAGGCGTTCGGCAGCGAGGTGTCGTTGGAAAACGTTTCGAACGGAACCATCGCCGGCTGCGTGCCGACCGGGTCATCGGCAATGTAGTAGGTCATGGTGACGGTGGTGGTTTCGCCGGCGGCGACGACGGCGGAAACCGGCGACGGAGTGCTGCGCAGCGGCACCGGCTTGGAAATGATCAGATAACTTCCCGGAGCCAGCCCGTCGATGGTGGTGCCGCTTGGTTTCCAGTCGTCATCGCCTTCGCCGAAGAAGCGCCATTGGGCCGGGGCATCGCCTTCGGTCAGGGACTGCGGTTTGAGCAGCACTGTGAGGCTGCCGCCGCCGGGTGTGGCATCAGCGACATAAGCGCGGTCCAGGGTGATCGGCGTGGCGGCATTGCTGATGGCAACCGATTCGGTGGGCGGTTGGAGGTGACCGGGCACCGGGCGGTATTCGATCACGCGACTGCCGACGGTGAGCCCGGTGGCGGGGACACCGGATACGCGCCAGAACTGCTCGCCGGCAAAGCGCCAGCCTCCGCCGATTTCCGCCGGCGCGAGATTCACGGTCACCGCGCCCTGACGCGCGGATGCCGGCACACCGGGCGGAAACTGCTGGATCAAGCCGGACAGCGAGGCGACGTCGAAGGTTTTCGTTTCCCCGGTGCCTTGTCCGGAAAGACCGACCGCGCGAACCCGGAAATAATAAGTCACTCCCTGTGCGAGGCCGGTGATTTCCCCGGTCACGGGCGTGACCAAATCGCCGGAGACCGTCGATGGCTCCGCCAGCACGCTGTTGAAAACGACTCCGTCGGTGCCGTAGTCGATCCAGACCTCGGCGGAAGGTCCACGGGCGCGGACGGTGCCATCGACCCGCACACTCGTCGTCGTGAGCACGGTGGAGGCACCGGTCACGGCGGTTGGCGGCGGCGGGGCGGTGGTGAAGCTGCTGCCGTCACCAAGGGTGGTGCCGAGGGCATTGGAGGCCTTGACGCGGTAGTGGTAGGTCGTGCCGGGCAGCAGGCCTTCGACCGGGAATGCCACATCGGCGGTGGTGTCCGCGTTGCCGATGCCAAGTGCCGGGGTGGTGGTGCCGTAACTGGTGTCGGTGCCGTATTCGAACTGAACGAGGGTGGTGCCACCATTGGCGTTGACCGCGCCTCGGAAGATCGCGGATTCGGTCTGGATGCCGGCGGCGGAACCGGTGGACACCTCGGGCGGGGCGGTCGGCACACCGGTGCCGGAGCCGCCACCGTCGACGACACGGAAGAGCACGTTTTCACCAAACACGGTGCCGGCAGAGGTGCTGGCGACGAGGCGGTAATTGTAGGCCGCACCTTGGATCAGCGTAAGGTCCGGCGCACTCACGCTAAGCGTTTCGAAGCCGGCGGCGATGCGCTGAATGGTGGTGGACTGGCCGTAGGCGGTGGTCAGGCCGTATTCGAAGTAAACCGTCGCCGGCGCGCCGTTCGGGTTGACCGCGCCGTTGAGCGTGGCGGAAGAGGAAGTGACCGACGAGGGCGCTCCGGTGGCGGCCACCGGCGGATTCGGCAAGGTGGTGAACTGCCGCGTTTCACCGAAGATCGTGCCGGCGGCATTGAAAAGGACGGCGCGGAAGAAGTAGGTCGTGGCCCCCTGCAGCCCGGTCAGGCTGGCGGCGAAGCTGCGGGCGGTGGTGCCGGACACATCGCGGTCGGGCGTGCGTTTGTCGAGATTGCCCGCGGAAGTGCCATACTCGAAGTAAACCGTGGAAACACCATTCGGATTGACGGTGCCGTTGAGGGTGGCGCGCAAGGCATCGATCACCACCGCCGGGGTGGTGGCGACCACAGCCGCCGAGGCGCGGTTGATGCTCACGGTGTAACTGCGGGTGGTCACATTGTCCTCGGCGCGCACGAGAGTGGTCAGCAGGTTCGGCCCCACGGCCAAAGCGATCGGCTGGCTGGGGCTGCCCGAGTCCACGGCCACGCCGTTGACGGTGATGGTCGCGGCCTCACCGGCGGCTGAAGGAGTGAGCGTGACGCTGGAAACCGTGTTGGGAACGCTGGCGGAGTAGGTGCCGGTGAGCGGGCTGAACGCAGGCGACAAACTCCCGGCGGAAATCGCCAGCGCCGAGAGTGTGGCATTCGACGAAGGCGGCGGAGTCAGCACCCTCAGCGAGCCGCTGCCTGTGATCGCGCCACCGCTGTTGGAAGTGTCGTAAAGGCCGTCCGGCTGGGGTGACCCGTCAAGCACCAGCGAGGCGACGGTGTCGCTACCGGAAAACGCGAGTTCGAGCGTTGCGCCGGAGGCCACCGAAACGACCGACTTGTCGTTGCCGGTATTCGGATGATCAAGGCGCAGCGAGCCTGCGGTCACGCTGGTGTTGCCGCGATAAGTGTTGGCACCGGCAAGCACAACGTCGCAAGTTCCGGTCTTGGCAATGCTTCCGGAGCCGGAGACCGGTCCACTGATGGTGAGAGTCCCATCGCCATCACCGCCAATCGTCAACTCCGCCGCGATGCTCAGCGGCGTGGCCACCGTGACATCGCCCGCGCCGTTCTGTTCGATGCCCGGCAGTGCCGCGCCGGCGGTGGCGAATTGCAGGCCATTGCCCTGGATCGTGACGGAGGATCCGCCGAAACGCAGACGGTTGAGCAGAAATCCGGCGTTCAGGTCCTGATTGGCGGTGTAAGTGCCCTCGGGATCGAAGTTCAGCGCATAGTCTGCCGCGCCAGTCGCGGCAGGCACCGCCGCGCTGCCTCCCGGTTCGGCCGCCCATTTCGTGGCGTCGCTCCAATCACCCGAAACCGCGCCAGCCCAACTGAAAACGGAAACCGGAGTTTCAGCACGGCAATCCGGCACGGCGACAAGCAACAGACCGAAGAGATGAAATGCCATGCACATCGCCGTGAGGCGCACATGACGGACCGACGGATTCCGAGGGGGAGACATGGGACTGTCAGTGGTTGGGGGTGGATGCGGCTGCACTTCCGGGTGGCGTTGGACCATTACCAACCCCTAGGAAACCTTGGAGGCGGGAAATCATCTGATCGAGATGAGGCTTAACCCCGGCAAATGCGGGATCCTCAGCCCAATCGGAAACGGTTTGCAGGACCTCGCGGTCGTGAGCAACAAGAACGTCGCCGGTCTGACCGGCTTCATCGGTAAGCAGGTTATGGGAAATGAAGCGGTTGTTGTTTGGAAAAACACCGGCGAAGGATCGAAGCTCGACGGCCGTCCGCTGAGGATCGAGCAGCCACCTGCGGACGAGGTCCCGCTGCGTGGCATCGCGAAGGTCGGCGCGGGCAAACTGCTGGGCGACCATTTCCGGCCGGTTCTGCTGCAGCCGGGTGTCCGCAGCGAGGCGGTTCAGGACCTCCGGCGTTTGGCGCTGCACCAGCCTGTCAAGCGTGAGGAACCCGGCATGGGCGAGATCCTTGCGGTCCTTGCGCTGGATCAGTTCGGAGAGCAGGGGCGTGCTCTCGGTGGCGCCGATGTGGACCAGCACGTCAAAGGCGTTGAGATAGCCGACCGAAGGGGTTTCCTGCCAAGCCGGGTTGCGGATGAGTTCCTCGGTCTTGCCGCGCAGGTAGTCGCGGCTCTGGTCCGCGGACTCGTGGCGCGCGACGTTGCGCAAGGCGATTGCCCATTCGTCGGCACTGGTCGGCGAGCCTAGGATCTTCCGGCTGATTGCCGCGGCAGCGGCCGGATCGATGTTCGCCACGGCGTCGAGCAGGAAGGTCCGGAACGTCGGCCATTCGGACAGTTTGCCATCCGCGGCAATCTCAAAGGGCAGGCCGGTCGGCCGGTCGCGGCCGCCGGCGAGAAAGTCCCGGATCATCCCAACCGCTTGCTCCTTCGGCATGGCCGCAAGGCGGGACTGCAGCTCATGGAGCGTCGCAATGGTTTCCGTGCCACCTCCGAGGCTCTGGATCGCGCCCCCCAACAGGTCGACCGATGGTTTGGGCCGCACGTTTCCCGCCCCGGTTTGCCCGATGACCGGAGGCCCGGAAGGCGGTGAATTCGGATTCCGGGTCAGCCAATAACCAAGCATCCCCACCGCGACGAGCGCGGTGACTGCAAATGCGGAATGCAAGGGTTTCATGATCATGCGGGTTGACTGATTTTCGACAAAAGCGAAAAACGAGCGGATCACACCGGATTACGGGGCTTCCAGCATTTTCCGAACCAAGGAAAGATCCATGTTCTTGGAAGACCTCCCGGCGCATCTTCGCCTGGAGGTTTCGCGAATGCGTGAAGCTTTGTGAATCGGCCTTGCATCGTTGGGGGGGGGGAAGCCATGCGGCGGCGAAGACCGCGAGCGGTCAATACCGGAGTAGACCGCTGTGGTTATCATACAAGTTGTTGTTCACAAGGATTATTGCGAATTTGTCACTTCTCGGTCATCTCCACGATGCCGTTGGGCATCGGTTCGCCGGTGTTGAGACGGAAGAGAAAAAACTGCGAGGGGCCGTCCTGCCGGCCGAGGCTTTCTTCCGTGGCATTGAACCACTGGCGCGCCAGCTTCAGATCACCGGCAGCCAATGCCGCCTGTGCCTGGCGATAGTGGTTGATCCATTCGGGTTCCGGGGTCCGGTCGGTTGGGCCGAGCAATTCGTGGATAACGGTCAATTCGCGGCGCCCCTTCACGCGGAAACGCCCGACCATGCGGGTCCGGTATTCGCCTCCAAGCCTCTGATTGACCTCGTCGCTGATGAGGATGTGAGTGCCGAGCGTCTTGTTAAGCGATTCCAGCCGCGCGGCGAGATTGACCGCGTCGCCAATGAGCGTGTAATCGACGCGCCGCGTGCTGCCGACGTTGCCGGCGACAACATCCCCGATATGAACGCCAATGCGGGTCCGGATCGGCACACCGTCAACCACGAGTTGGTCACTCTGGCAGAGTTTCCACGCCGCGTGGGCGGCCTTGAGCGCGGCGTCCGGCTCGTGAATGGGCGCGCCCCATGCGGCGAAGATGGCGTCGCCGATGAATTTGACGACCACGCCATCGTGATCGAAGATGTGACAGGTCGTGCGCTCGAAATAGTCATTCAGCGTGGCAACGATGCGCTCGGGGTCGCCGACCCGTTCGCACATGTCAGTGAAATTCTCGAGATCGGTGAACATCATCGCGGCCTCGATTTTCTCGCCGCCGACCTTCATCTGGAACCGCTCGGAGGTGAGGCGTTCGAGCATTTGGGGCGAGAGATACTTGGCGAAGGCCTCACGAATCTGGCGTTGCTCCTCGCCGAGTTTCACCCGGAAGAAGCGTTCGATGTAGAAGTGCGCCGCGGTGCCGGCCACCAGCGCGATCGGAATCTGGACGAAGGCGGTCACGCTCCATGGAAACCAGAGCCTGTGATGATGGACGATCAAGGTGCCGAGCAACGCCAGCATCACGGCGCAAACCGCGGCGGCGATGAAGCCATGGGCGGGCTTGAGACGGGCGAAAAGCAGGCCTGCGAGAATCCCGGCCATCCACACGAGCAGGTTGTCATGCCGTGGAGCGGAGCGGACCAGCCAATTGCCGCGCAGCAGGTTGGCGAGCGTCGTCGCCTGGATTTCCACACCACTCGTCAGCGGCAGGTCGCCGCGCAGGTCGAAGCGGTGGAACGGAGTGGAAAACAGGTCGAGGCCCGCCGCGGCCCCGACCATCCCGGGTTTGGCTCCCACCACCACCACCTTGTCTCGCAGGAATCCGGGCACCGCACCATTCATGATATCGGTGGCGCCGCATGAGGGAATGGCCGCGACGGCATCGGCGCGAGCGGGATCGGGCGGAGGGCCGGCATAGTTCAGCCAGCGCGGCAGCAATCGTTGCTCCTCGTCCAGCGGAGCGCCCAGCGCGACCGCCGCCTTCCAGGTGAGCGACGGCTCGTCGAACGTGCCGGTGCTTATCTCACGCACGGTGAACTTCTTGTCGTGCACCAGCGCCACCAGTCCGAAGTCATCGGCCGCGGCGAGCAGTTCATCGGTGGGCGGGATCAGTTGCTCGCCGGAAACGCCTGTCTGCTGCAATGTCTGGCGACCACAGGCGAGCAACACCGGCCTGCGCAAGGCTCCGGAAACGGGTTCGTCGTTTTCATCGACCCCGCGGAAGCGCCGGATCGCCGCGGCGAACTCCCGGTCCACCGCAGGGTCATCGGAAGGCAGGTCGAAAATCAGATCGTAAACCACGGCACGCGCCCCGGCCTCGTTGAGCTTGTCGAGCAGCGCCGCTTGCGACCTGCGGTCCACAAAGTCGCCATCCAATTCGTCGAGATAGACGATTCTCAAGTCCTCCGTGCCGCCGGGGCGATGGCCGAGGAGGAACGGAATATCATAACTCATCGTGCTCACCGAACCACCGACGCGCAACAGCGCGAGGTGGCCTGCCAGCACGGAAAGGGCCGCGCACGCGAGCGCCATCACCACCCGGATCCGCCGCTCGGTGAATGCGGAATTCGGCGGCGTGTTTGCTTGTCCGGCCATTGCCTGCGGCTGTTAGAAGGTCATCCGCACCTGCAACACACCGGTCCGTTCGCGCAGGATCTCCTCGCGCGGGTTGAGCGGGCTGAGGTTGTAGTCGGTGCCACCGATATTGATGACCCCGGCGCTGATTTCGCAGCGGTTGTCCAGGAAGCGGTATCCGGCGAGGGCGTTGAACTGCCAGAACGAGTCGCCGGATCGCGCGGCGCGCGATGGATCGTCATCGAGGTGCTGATGATAGTAATTCGCCTCGATCCGCGCGAACAGTCCGGTGGGCGAGTTCCAATTCAGGTTCAACATCAGCTCGCTGAGCGTCGCCTCGTCGGTGGTGTCGGCAAAGGCTCCGGCCCCCGCCAGGTCGGGCAGCGTGGTGTGCAGTTCGGAGCGGGTGACTCGCAGTCCGGCGCCGGCCGAGAACTGATCGCCGAGCAATTGGTTCAGGGAGAAGGTGAGCGAATGCTCCTCGTATTCGAGACGCTCGTTGGTGTTGTCGGCGAAGTAGGCCGGCGTGGAAGGAAACACGCCGGCCGTGTAGCCGGTGAAGATCCCGCGATGGCGGTCGACATCCTGCTGGATCCAGTTCCATGACAGTCCCCACCAGGTGCGGGTGGGCAGGCTGCCCTCGGCACTGAGACCGAAGATTTCATAATGCGGGGTTTCGACCGAACCGGCGACCGATTCGGAGATCACCGTGCGGTAGGCCTGGTTGAAGCCGGCGATCTGCACCGGCTCGAGCCGCACGCTTTCATCAAATGTCACGCCGCCCAAGCCCTCGGTATAGGCCCCGCGGAACGTCACCCAACTGCATGGCACATAGTTGAATCCCAGTTTGCCGGAAAACTCGTCATCCACCTGACTGCCGTCGCCGAGCGGCGGATAACGGAAGTTTTCCGGATGCTCGATGCGGTCCCAGGAAACGCCGCCGATGAGCGTGAGCCCGGGCAGCGCGTTCCAGTAATCGTAGAAATACAAACTCGTGCGGTTGAAGTCATCCGTCGTCTGCTGGTCCACGGCCGGGGTCTCGAAGCCACCGGTGAAGTTGGGCCGCTCGGCCAACATGCGGGCCTCGGTTTCAAACTCGCCGGCCTGCAGACGGCCACCGGCGATCAGCAGGTTGCGTTCGCTTTGCTGGATGTGCTGGATTTCCGCGCTGTAGATCTCCCACTCGCGGCGCGTCGTGAAATCGAATGGCGCGCCCTGCACGTTGAGCACATCGCCCTCGCCGAGGTAGGGCCGGATGGCGCGCAACAGGTCCTGGGAGTAAACCAGCGACTCGCCGTCGGGGCCGAAATCCACCGCCGGCTTGGCCGGGTTATTGAGCGCGGGATCGGTGAACGCATCGAAGCCGAAGGGGTTGGTGCTGATGAACCCGGGCCGCAGGCCCGCCGAATCGCGCTCGACGAGCAGTTGGGTGGAATCGGGATTGCGCAGCGTCTGCTCGGCGCTCAGGCGGCCGCCGAGGAACAGGGTGTTGGATCCGGGTGCCCAGCGGTGGTTCCATCCCGCCAGCAGCAGGCCCGGCTCCTGTGTTTCCTCGAACTCCACATTGGGTTCGGTCGCGAGGTTGTCATAGGTGTCGAAGTTGTCGCCACTCTTCTGCTGCTGCCACTTGCCGAGGAAATAGAAGATGTCATCCGGCGTCGCCTGCCACTTGAACTGGCCGTAGATCTCCTCGAGGCGGGCGTCGGAATCCGGGCGCTCGTTGTCGCCCTCCCGCAGGTAGTAATCGATGCCATAACTGACGTTGCCATGGGTGCCGAAAACCGAGGTCGTGGTGCGCGACTCCCCGTTGGTCCGCAGGTCGCTGAATACGCTGGCACCCACGCCGTCGGACTCGAGCATCTTGGAGTATTCCTGCTGCGAGACGAACTGCGACAAGGGGCCGCCGCCGACCGGGGCGAGCATGTTGGCCAGCAGCAGCTCGTTGAACCACGGCGTCTCGTAGCGCAATTGCACCCGCTTCGGATCGCGCAGCGCGTCATACGAGTTGGCGAGGAACAAGTGCGCCGACGGATTGGTGTAGTCGCTCTCCACGGCGCGCGTCGCCTCGCGCACGGCCACGTCACGCATGCCGGCGTTCTGATAGATCTGCGCCAGGTTCGAACCGCGCACCGCGCGGTCCTGGTCGAGCAGCAGTTGCGAGCGGTACACCCGGCGGTTGTCGTTGAGGCGGATCGACTCGTTGAGATCATCGATCGCCTCATTGACGCGGTTGCGCTGCTGCAACTCGATGGCGGAATACAGCAGCGGCGTCGGGTCGTTGGGGTCGAGTTGGCGCGCGAGGTCGAAGTCCTTGCGCGCTTCGGCAGGCTTGTTTTCCATGCTCAGCGCCTTGCCGAGGTAACTGTGGAAAACCGAAACCGTGGGTTCGACGGTGGCGGCGGCCTGGATGTCGGCGCGGCCTCCGGCAAGATCGCCGCGCTTGGTCTTGGTGAGGCCGCGGCCGAGCCATGCGTTGCCAAACGAGGGATCGAGCCGGAGCGCCTCATCGAAGGCCGCGCGGGCGTCTTCAATCCGGTTGTCCGCGCTCAGCATGAAGCCCCGCAAGGTGTGCGCCCGGGCGCTGCGCGGCGTGAATTTCATTCCGGTTTCGAGCGCTTCGAGCGCCTCGTGGGTTCGGCCGAAGGAAAACTCCAGTTCCGCCACCCGCGTCCAGGCGAAGCCGTTCTCCGGCCTCATGCGGGTGGCGACGCGGGCCGCGGCCAAGGCACCGTTCAGGTTCGAGCGCGATTGCCGGTAATAACTTTCCGCGATCGCCTCACCCGCAGTGCGAAGTTCGTCATCGGCCCATGGATCGCACTCGTTGAATTTGACCGCGGCGGCCATGCGCTCGATCGCCCGGCGACCCGGATCCTTCGCGGGCACGCCGTTCAGATCCTTGCGTGCCTCGTCAAGCCGGCCTGCCGCAAGCAGCACCGCAGCGCGGAATAGCCGATCGCCGGCGGCATTCGGTGTCATTGCCGGATACTTCTCCAGCGCTCCTAACAGATCGCCGGAACGGTAGGCGGTTAGCGAAGCTGCGGCCGCCCGCCTGCCCTGGCCGGTCATGCCGAGTTCATCCGGATCAAGCACCGCCGGATAATAAAGCGCCCACTGGAGAAGATTGCTGGCTTCGATGACGGCGGTCCGCCGCGGTGCCCGGCCGGGTGCCGCCTCGCCCGCCTCACCGGCGTCGAGCACGAGCTTGCCCCCGCCGTTGGCGAGCTCCACCTGCCCTTCGAGCACCTGGAAGCGCGAGGTGCCGTCAGCGTCCACCTCGACAAACAACTGGGTGCCGCGCATCGCCCCGTTGGCGGCGGGGGTCTTGATGTCGATCTCGCCGCTTTTCTCGCGGCTGAAGATAAAGGCGGCGCCTGAGCCCAAATCAAGGCGTGGCTTGTCCTTGCCGAGCAGCCCGGGAACGATCTCGATTGAGGTGAATTGCTCGAGCCGCATCGTGTAGAGATCGGTGAGCCGCAGTGTCGCCCGGCTGCGTTGGCGGGTCCGGATGCGGTCGCCCACCGCCAGGCTCTGGTCGGCGCTCGCGGCGGTCCAGGCTTTTCCGCCAAGGGCAACTTGCACGATGTTTTCCGTTTCCAGAATCGTGGCATTCTGCGCGGACGAGGTTTCGCCCTGGACCACCCAGGCCACCAACAAAACAAGGGTTCGAGATCGTGTTTTTGTGATCATGGGTGAGTCAAAGGTTGTCATAGAGCAGAAATCCAGCCATCAGCACAGAGGAATTTTCCCACAAGCGGCTCACCCCATCTGCCGTGGCGGTAAAAACCCGGAAAATCAGAATCCTCTTGGAATCGGCCCCGATACTGCTAGTCAGGTCGATCAGAATAAGCCACCTCCCGACACTCTCCCACTCATCGCGACCATGTCATCCGAATCATCTATCGAGTCCGAACTGCCGGCGGTTGGTTTCCTGGCGGATGTCTCGCCGGAATACCGCGCCTTTCTCGCCTGCTTCGGCAGATTTCTCCGCCCGGCCTCGGGCGAAATCCTGATCCACGAGGGGGATGCGCAGGAATCACTCTACATGATCCTCGCCGGCAAGTTACACATCATCACCACGGCAGACGGCCGGCAAATGCTACTGGCCTCGCTCGGCGAGGGTGACTCGTTCGGCGAGGTGAACCTTTTCGATCCGGGCAAGGCGAGCGCGACGGCGGTTTTCCGCAGCAATGGGCTGGTATGGGCGCTTTCGCGCGAGGAACTGAGGGCGTTCATCGAGGCCGATCCGGCGGCGGGAGTCTCCGTGCTGCAAGGGCTGCTGCACCAGGCGTCCTCACGCATCCGCCACATGAACGAAAAGCTCACTGATGCCGAGCGGCGCGCTTCATTCCACGACGTCTGGACCATTCCGCCCCAGTGAACAACCTGATTGAACAAGGCCCGCTTGCCCTCTTCGCCGCATTTCTCGTGGTCCACTGCCTGGTGGACTATCCGCTGCAGGGAGATTACATCGCGAAACAGAAATCCCGGGGTCAAGCGGACAGCCGCAGCGTCTGGATCGTGGCGTTGACCGCGCATTGCGTGATCCACGGCGGCGGCGTGTGGCTGGTATCCGGTTCGCTGGCCTTCGGATTCGCCGAGTTCGTCCTCCACGCCTTGATCGATCTCGGCAAGGGTGAGGAAAAATTCGGCCTCGTTACCGACCAGCTCCTGCATGTGGCCTGCAAGCTCGCCTATGCGCTCCTGCTGGGCTACAGCGTGGTCTCGGTCTGAGAGTTTTTCAGGTTTACTCCGCAGCCCTTCGCTGACAGGGTGGCGGGAAGCATGAGGCTGCTTTTCGTCGCTGACCTGCACTACACTCTCAAGCAGTTCGACTGGCTGATAGCCAACGCCAGAGGATTCGACGCCGTGCTGATTGGCGGGGATCTGCTCGATCTCGGCTCGGCCCTTGATCGTGATACCCAGGTGGTGGTGATCGGGAAATACCTGTCCCGTCTCGCCCGTGAGGCGCCGCTGCTCGTCGGATCCGGCAACCACGACGGAGACGCCCGCAACGCCGCGCAGGAGTCGATCTGCCGCTGGCTGCGGGAGGCCTGTTGCGACGGCTTGCACGTTGATGGCGGCAGTGTGGAGATCGGCGGCACTCTGGTGACCATCTGCCCTTGGTGGGACGGCCCCCACGGCCGTGGGGAAGTGGAGAAAAAGCTGGCCAGCGACGCCGGCCGTGCGAAGGACCGCTGGATCTGGATCCACCACGCGCCGCCTGCCGGTTCGGCAGTCAGTTGGACCGGCCGCAAATCCATCGGCGACGAAGTGCTGGCGGATTGGATCGCGCGCTTCTCGCCGGACTTCGTGTTGTCCGGTCACATCCACAACGCGCCGTTTTACCCTGATGGGACTTGGATCGACCGGCTGGGTGAAACCTGGGTCTTCAATCCGGGCCGTCAAATCGGGCCTCAGCCGTCCTGCGTGATCCTCGACCTTGCGGCAATGAGTGCCCGCTGGATCGCCGTAGGTGAAGACTCGACCCGCCAGCTCACCTTGCCCGGGCAGGTCACTTCATGCGGCTCGGTTGGTGCATGAGGGCTTCCAGCACCTCGTCCACCATGCCGAGGTGATCGTGCCCCTCATACTGGCGTTTCACATCAATCAGATAGATATTGAGGGCTTGCAGCCGCCGGGCCAGCAGTTCGGCGACCTGGAGCGCCGCCTCCGGGTTGGCGAGCAGGAAATCGCGTGGATGATCCACCACCGCGAACTCAGCCGGTCCCAGCGTCCGCACCGTCGCGCTGGCGGTGCCCCCCAGCAGCATCGACATCTCGCCAAAGACGACCCCGGGTTCGGACGCCTTTGCCAGGCGCACTCCGTCACGCAGGATTTCCACCGACCCGGAAAGCAATACCAGCAATCTCGCGACAGGCTTGTCCTGCTCGATGACATCAACCGCGGCCTCAAACCGCCGCGTGCCATGGATGGCCACCAGATCGAGCAACGCGGACATGACGCACTCGGCATAACCGCATGGCATGCTGCGGTAAACGCCAAAATGCCGTCATGCCCCGGGCGGAAGACCGAATTGTTGCAATAAAAGCCTTGCATCCCCGAACTGTCGGCCATCTATCAGGCCATATGAATGCCACCGACTTGTTCAAGTACGAGACGGACACCGTCGACCTTGTGCCAGGCGAGACTCTCTTCCAGCAGGGAGACGTGGGCGACTGCATGTTTGTGGTGCTTGAAGGGCAGATGGACGTCCTGGTGGACGGCGTCAGTGTCGAGCGGCCCGAGCGCGGCGCGATCATCGGCGAAATGGCCCTGATCGACTCATCCCCGCGAGGGGCGACAGTGCTCGCATTGCAACCGTGCCGACTCGCACGGGTGGACGTCCGGCGCTTCAATTTCATCATCCAGCAGAATCCGTTTTTCGCCCGGCACGTCATGAAAGTCCTTGCCGACCGTCTTCGCCTGATCACTGGAAAAATTCCTCCACTGCCGGGTTGACATCGGTCGGGAGCTCACTAACTTTCGCGCCCCGACCCGTCCGGAGCGTCGGACCACGAACCTTTCAGAAAGGCCAGAAGCCATGAGCAAACGCACCTACCAGCCCTCCAAGCGCACCCGCAAGCAGCAATTCGGATTCCGCGCCCGCATGGCCACCAAAGCCGGCCGCGACATCCTGCGCCGCCGCCGCCAGAAGGGCCGCAAGCGTCTGGTTCCCAAGGGTGTGGAGATTCCCTTCAAGCGCCACACCACGCAGCACGGCTGATTTCCGGCGGCTCCGCCGCACCGGATGCCACGCGCGTCCCGTCCATGCGACTCCCGCGGAAATGCACCATGAAATCCCGCGCCCAGTTCGCGCGGGTCAAGAAAACCGGTCAGGCGAAAGCCGGCCGGTTTGTCATTTTAAGCACGCTGGCCGATCCCGCCCTGCCATGCCTCACGCCCGGATTCATCACCACGCGCCGCTGCGGCAAGGCGCACGAACGCAACCTGCTGCGCCGCCGTTTCCGCGCGCTGGTGCAGGCCCATGCCCCCGGATTCGGGGAAACCAAGCGCTTTCTGGTGACCATCGCCCGCGCGGATGCCGCCACCGCCACCTTCGCCGAACTCGAGGCCGACTGGCTCCGCCAGTGCCGCAGGCTCGGACTGCTCCCCCGACCGGAAAACCCGCCGTGACCGCCCGCGTTCTCAGCACCCTGATCCGGTGGACGATCCGCTTCTATCAGCGGATTCTCAATCCGATGCTCAAATTCACCGCCGGGCCCGCCGCCGGCTGCCGCTACTCGCCGAGCTGCTCGAACTACTTTCTCCAGGCCGTCGAGATCCACGGGCCCTTCCGCGGATCGTGGTACGGAATTTGCCGGATTTTCCGCTGTCATCCATGGGGTGGCAGTGGTTATGACCCCGTCCCGCCGCCCGGAAGCTCCGGGGCTCACCCGCACGACTGCTCCCACCCGCCCGGAAACGGCCGCTCCTAACACTTTCCCCACGCCTCATGTACGACCGAAAAACATGGATCGTCCTCGCCATCTGCGGGGGCCTGCTCGCCGTCCATTTCCACTATTCCTCGATCGCCCAAAAGGCCGCCGACGCCGAACGCAAGCGCAACGCGGAGCTTCAGAAGGCCAATGCCCCGGCCGAGGCTCCGAAGCCCGCGGACACCGGACTGGTCGTCGAAACCCCGCCGCCACCCACGGAAGAGGAGCTGATCGAACTCAAGAACGACAAGGTCGCCTACACGCTCTCCAACATCGGCGGCGGCATCAAATACGCCGAGTTCGAAAACGAATTCGAGGTCGGCAGCAAGACCAGCCGCGTGCGCGCCAACCGCTACGGCTCCGGCCCCATCGGCGGCATCGCCGGAGCGGGTGAGTCGCTCGAAAACATTCCCTACGCCTACAAGCAGGAGGAATCCGTGGAGGGCAAGAAGGCGGTGTACATCGCCAAGCTGCCCTCCGGTCTGATCGTGAAGAAAACCTTCACCCTCAATGAAACCAAAGACCCCGGCGCGGCCTACCTGATCGATCTCGACGTCCAGATTGAAAACGCCGCCGCCACCGCGCAGAACCTCAGCCAGTGGAGCCTGTTCATGGGCGAAGCCGCGCCGCTCTATCAGGCGGAGTGGGCGGAGCAGACCGGCTTCTTCTGGCGCGAGGGCAACAGCATGCATTTCACCGGTGCCAGCTCCTTCGCCGGCGGTTGGTTCTCCTCCGCCCAGAGCGTCATCAACAGTCCTTCGGACGACTCCATCCAGTATGCCGGCGTGACCAACCAGTTCTTCGCCACGGTGCTGCGGCCCAAGGAACCGACCGTCACCTCCGTGTGGGGGAAACCCACCCAGGTGACCTTGGAAACCGGCGCGAAACCCGTGACCTCAGTGCGCGCCGGACTGCGTTTCCCTGCCATCGAAATCAAGCCTCAGGAAATCAAATCCTACAACTACAGCGTCTTCATCGGACCCAAGCACAACATCCTGCTGCGCCGCATGGACAACTTCTGGTCCGATCAGAAACTCGGCACCGGCTGGGGCGACGTGATGCAATACGGCTGGTTCTGGTTCGTTTCCCGCCCGCTCAACGCGCTGCTCAACTGGTATCACGCGTTCATCGACGGCTTCGCCCGGAACTGGGCATGGGGACTCGCCATCATCCTGCTCACCGTCACCGTGCGGATCGTCATCTGGCCGCTCCACGCCAAGTCCACCCACACGATGAAGCGCATGGCCAAGCTCAAGCCGGAGATGGACGCGCTGCGCGAGAAATACCCGGACGATCCGAACAAGCTCAACACCGAGATGATGGGCCTCTACCGGAAATACGGCATCAACCCGCTGGGCGGCTGCCTGCCGATGTTCATCCAGATCCCGATCTTCTTCGGCTTCTACCGCATGCTTCAATACGCCGTCGAACTCCGCGGCCAGGGGTTCCTGTGGGTGGAGGATCTTTCCCAACCGGACACCCTCTGGCATGTCGCCGGCATCCCGATCAACCTTCTGCCGGTGGTCATGGCCATCACCAGTTTCCTCCAGATCAAGATGACTCCGATGACGGGCGACAAGATGCAGCAGCGCATCATCATGTTCATGCCCTTCATGTTCTTCTTCTTCTGTTATAACTTCGCCTCCGCGCTCGCGCTTTACTGGACCACCCAGAACATCTTCTCCATCGGCCAGACCTGGCTGATGAGCAAGGTGCCCGAGCCCGAACTCAAACCCGTCAAGGGCGGCGGCAAGAAATCATGGGTGCAGCGCCAGGCCGAACACATGGCCGAAATGCAGAAACTCCAGGAACAACGCAAACGCAGCGGCCAACCCGGCGACATGCGCGACGTCACCCCGCCCGACAAAAAGAAACGCCCGCCACGCACGGGCGGCTGATCAGGCGCGCGGTGAGGCCGGCCGGGAATCCAGTGGTCGAAACCATAAGTCCCCGAGGACCGGATTTGCATGCATGCCGGCGCCTGATGGAGGCACAGATGTGATAAATGCGCTTCCTTGTATCCCGTGGAAGCCGGTGGCGGTGATCGCCGCGGTTCTCACCGGCGTGGCGGGCGGCTTGGGGTTTCACGCGTTCGATTATGGCGAGGGGCTGAGCTACTTCTCCAAGGACCCGCAGGCGTGCGCGGTTGGCCGCGCTTCCCGCGAGTGATACCAGATCGCAGAAATAACGTGACATAATGACACGGGCATGTGAGCATCTCGCATGGCAGGAACAAAACTACGTTTGGGCAGGCCCGATGTGGCCGCGATAATCGATGAAAAGCATGCCGCC
>Ga0315904_10002043_pt1 | contig 31524 bp, 29 predicted proteins | sample LakEriMetagenome_6_FD_203529 | JGI IMG/M metagenome (GOLD analysis project Ga0315904, IMG submission 203529) | Freshwater fungal communities from buoy surface, Lake Erie, Ohio, United States - Buoy 12 MA120 | ecosystem: Environmental > Aquatic > Freshwater > Lake | place: USA: Lake Erie, Ohio...
CTCGGGAAACCGGAATGGATCGCGGCCCTGCGCCTCCGCACCTCGCCACTCGCCGACGCGGAAGTCAAACCCTGCGGCACCATCCGCAAGCACCTCAACACCCTCAGCCGACTCTGGGATCCACAGGCTCCTCAGGAAACAGAACGCCCGGAACGCCTCGCCACCTCGCTCGAAATCCTCATCGAAATCATGAACCGCTGCATCATCCCGCCTCCGCGCCGCTGACCGCACCCAAGGTTCCGTTCCTCCAGCCCCTCCCGACGCCCCCCCCATGGAAACCGAAACCGACGCCCACAGCCCCGCCGTCCGCCAATTCTCCATCTTTCTCATCAACCGCGCCGGTGCCCTTCTCAGCGTGGTCCGGCTCCTCGAGGACGCCCACGTCATGGTCCTCGGCCTCAGCCTCCAGGATTCCGTCGATATCACGGTGGCCCGGCTCGTCGTCAGCGATCCCGATGCCGTCGAAACCCTCTTCATGGAACGCGGCATCCCCTTCGGCTCCAGCGAAGTCCTCGTGGTCCAGCTCAAGGACGGACCCCAGGGCCTCAGCAAGTGCCTGACCGCCTTCCTTCAGGCGGAAACCAATATCCACTTCGCCTACCCGCTGCTCGTCCACCCAGGAGGTTCCTCCGCCCTCGTGCTGCACCTCGAAGACATCGAGTTCGGAGCCGCCGTGATGCAGAATCACGGCTTCCGACTGCTCCGCCAGGGCGACCTCAGCCGCTGAGCGCACCGCTGGCCGTCCTCACGGCAACTGGCAAGCCAGCTCTCCGGGCACACAGACGCCCCGCTCGGTGATGAATGCAGTCACCAGCCCGGCAGGCGTCACATCAAAGGCAGGATTGGCCGCCCCCGATCCCGGCGAGGCCACCCGGACGCGCCGCTCCACACCTTCCGCATCCGGTCCCGCCACCCAGAGCACTTCATCGGCCCCTCGCTCCTCGATCGGAATGCAACCCACTCCCGCCTCCAGCCCGCCATCGATCGTCGACGCCGGCATGGCCACATAAAACGGCAGCCCGAAATACCGCGCCGCCAGCGCCTTCAGAAAGGTGCCCACCTTGTTGGCCACATCGCCATTCCGCGCCACCCGGTCGGCACCAGTGATCACCAGATCCACAAGCCCTTCCTGCATGAGCTGCGCCCCCGCATTGTCCGCCACAATCGTATGCGCAATCCCCTGCTGCCCAAGCTCCCACGCGGTCAGACGCGACCCCTGATGCCTCGGCCGGGTCTCGTCCACCCAGACATGCACTGCCACGCCGGCTTCCGCCGCCGCATAGACCGGCGCAAGGGCCGAGCCATGATCCACAAAGGCCAGCCAGCCGGCATTGCAGTGCGTCAGCACGTTGAGTACACCGCCGGGCGGCTTGGCCTCAGACAGACCCCTCAGCACGCCCAGCCCATGCCGCCCAATCGCAGCACATGCCGCCGCATCCTCGTCCGAAATCGCCTGCGCTTCCACCCAGGCCCGCTCCACCCCGCCGTCACCACTGCCCGCCACCACCACCATCCGGTCCACCGCCCACGCCAGATTCACCGCCGTCGGACGCGTCGCCTTGAGCCGATCCGCCGCGCGCAGAAAGATTTCCCTCCGGAATGTCCCGCCCTGCCACGCCTCACGCGCCGCCAGCCACATCCCCCACGCCGCCGTCGCGCCGATGCAGCCAGCCCCACGCACCCGCATCTCCACAATGGCCTCAGCCACCTCCGCAACTCCCGTCAGCCGCACCACCGCAAACTCCCACGGCAACCGGTTCTGATCAATGATCCAGACCGCCCCCGGATCATCCCCAGGCTGCCAGACCGTTCTCCATGAGCGACCCTGTACTTTCATGCGCCCACCGTTGCCAGTTCCACACCCCGCGCAAGCCCCGCTCTCCATTGACGTCACCACCCCCCGCGCCACAGTGCGCTCCCGCCCCCCGATTCCCATGAGCAACATCAGCGACCAGATCATGCATGACCTCAAGGAGGCCATGAGAAACAAGGACCAGACCGCCATGACAACCCTGCGCGCGCTCAAATCCGCCCTCAAGTACGCCGCCATCGAAAAACTCGGAGCCGATGGCGAACTTCCAGACAGCGATGCCATCGGCGTCGTCCGCAAGCAGATCAAGCAGCGCCGCGATTCCATCGAACAGTTCACCTCCGGCGGCCGCAGCGACCTCGCCGACAAGGAAGCCGCGGAAATTGCCGTCCTCGAACGCTTCCTTCCCACCGCCCTCAGCCCGGAGGAAACCGAAGCTCTCGTCAGCACCGTCATCAGCGAACTCGGAGCCACCTCACGCCAGCAGATGGGCCAGGTCATGAAGGTCCTCCAGGAACGCGCCGCCGGACGCGCCGATGGCAAAGTGCTCTCGCAACTCGTCGCGAAGCACCTCTCCTGACACATGACCGCCGCCCTCATCGTCGCCGCTGGCTCGGCCACCCGCATGGGCTTCGACAAGCTGCTCGCCCCACTCGGCAGCCAGCCCGTCCTCCAGCACACCATCCAAGCCTTTCAGGCCTGCCCGGAAATCGATGCCATCTGGGTCGTCTGCAGCGACTCCCGCCGCGCAGCCGTAGACGCCCTCGGTGAGTCAATCCCGAAATTCAGGGGCACCATTCTCGGAGGCTCCCAACGCCACCTCTCGGTCTGGAATGGCCTCTCTGCCCTGCCGGACACCACCACGCTCGTCGCCATTCACGACGGGGCCCGGCCCCTCATCCAGCCAGCCCAGATCTCCCGCTGCCTCGCCGCCGCCCGCACCTCCGGAGCCGCCGCCTCGGCACACCGCATCACCGATACCCTCCAGCGCGCCACCCCAGAAGGCATCGCCACCGGACCAGTCGACCGCACTCACCTCTGGGCCATGGAAACCCCGCAGGTCTTCCAGACCACCATCATCCGCCAGGCCTACCAGCAGATTCTCCGCGACACACTTTCCGTAACCGACGAAGTCTCGGCCGCCACTCACGCTGGCATTCCCGTCCAGCTCGTGGAAAACCCCTCCCCAAACCTCAAAATCACGCTGCCAGGCGACCTCGCCACGGCCGCCGCCCTCCTCCCGTGACCAGTCACAGCTTCGTCAGACTCCACAACGGCTGCACACTCTGCGTCGCGGAAATGCCGTGGATGGAAAGCATCAGCATCGGCCTCTGGACCGGCGTCGGCGGCCGCCACGATCCCGCCAATCAAAGCGGTCTCGCCCACTTCGCCGAACACATGCTCTTCAAAGGCACACGCCGGCGCTCGGCCCGCCAGCTCAACCGCGACATCGAAAGCGTCGGCGGCAGCATGGACGCCTACACCAGTGAAGACCATACCAGCTTCTTCGTGCGCGGCCCCGCAGAACGGCTCCCGCGCTTCGCAGACGTCCTCTTCGATATCTACCGCCACTCCCGCTTCCTCGCCGACGACGTGAAACGGGAACGCGAAGTCATCGCCGAGGAAATCGCCATGTACCGCGAACAACCCGCCCAGCAGGTCGAAGAACTGCTCTGGCGCACCGCATGGCCTTCCCACGCCCTCGGACGCCCCATCGCCGGCACGGAGGAAAGTCTCGCCAACATCACCAGCACCTCCCTCCGGCACCACGCCGCCTCATGGTTCGGCAGCCGCAACACCATTGTCTCCGTCGCCGGACGCACCACACTCCACGAAGTCCAGAGCCTCCTCAACGACATCGCCCCGGATCACTTGCCCACCGGCCGCCGGCCATCCCTGCGCCGATTCCGCAAGCCGCCGCGCCACCAGCCAGCCGTCGTCTCCGAACACCGCGAAATCGATCAGGTCCAACTCGCCATCGCCCTCCATGCCCCCGGCCGGAAAGATCCCCAGGCCCCCGCTCTCCGCCTCCTCAATGTCATCCTCGGCGAAAACACCAGCTCCCGGCTCTGGGCTTCCCTCCGCGAGGACCACGGCCTCTGCTACGATGTCGGCTCCGATCTCACCTCCCTCGAAGATACCGGACTGCTCCACATCTTCGCCGGCGTCGACCCCGGCAAACTCAAGCGTGCCCTCACCACCCTCCGCCGCGAACTCGCCAGACTGGCCGCCAAAGCCGTCAGTCCGCGCGCCCTCGCCGAAGCCTGCGAATACGCCATCGCCTCGAGCCGTCTCGCCCTCGAAACCCCAGGGTCCCAGATGACCTCCATGGCCGAATGCCTCCTCTTCCACGGCCGCTGGATCCCCATCGAAGATCATTACAAAAGACTCCGCTCCGTCACTCCAGCCGAAGTCCACCGGATCGCCGCGGAACTATTCCACCCAAGCAACCTCACCCTCGCCATGGTCGGGCCCGTCGCCCACCCGGAAACCGCGGCCTCATGGCTCTGCCCCTGAGGCACCGTCCTGCGTCCCGGCACGCTGCCGGCCGCCCCATCAGGCACCATCCCTCCCTGCCGGATCCCCGGCTGGCGGCAGCCCACGTCTCCGTCTCCGTCTTTCTCTTGAAGCAAAAGGACGGAGATGTTAGGAAGATGCCGCTGCGGGCCTCCGCCACGCACCATGCAACTCAACCACCACACACGCCATGCTCGACGAATTCAAGAAATTCATTCTGAAAGGTAACATGATCGACCTCGCTGTCGGTGTCATCATCGGGGGAGCCTTCGGCAAAGTCGTCGAAAAATTCACCGAGTTCGTCATGTCGATCATCGGAAAGGTCCTCTCGACGGTCGGCCTCGGAGAGAACGCCATCAACTTCGACACATGGAACCCGGGCGGGATCAAGGTCGGGGCCGTCATCACCCAGTTCATCAACCTGCTGCTCGTCGGCTTTGCTTTGTTTATTCTCATCAAGGCATACAACCGCTTCCTCGCCAAACAGGAGACGGCCCAGGCGACTCCGCCACCACCACCAGAAGATATCAAGCTCCTCTCGGAAATCCGCGACCTGCTCCGCAAGCAGTAAGCACGCAGACCTCCGGAATCATCCGCACCTCAGAACGGGCGGCAGGGCTTCATCCCTCCGCCCGTTCCGCGTTTCCCGGAAAATACTGCAGATACACCACATCAAGCCACTGGCCGAATTTCCGGCCGGCCTCGAAAAGCCTCCCCGTCTCGCGGAACCCATGCCGCCGATGCAGCGCAATGCTGCCCGCCTGCTCGGCGGAAATCGCCGCCACAATCGTGTGCAATCCCTGCTCCCGGCCCCGCTGCAGCAGCTCCGCCAGCAGAAGGCTGCCGATCCCCCTCCGCTGATGCCCGTGATGCACGTACACGGAATTCTCCGCCGTACCCGCAAAGGCCTCACGGCGGTGAAACGGAGAAAGACTGCCCCAGCCCAGCACCACCCCCGCTTCCTCCGCCACCAGCACCGGATGAACCGCACCGCGGCCCGCAAACCACGCCGCCCGCGCCCCCGCACTCTCCGGCTCGATCTGATACGTGCAGGTCGAGTTCAGCACATAATGATTGTAGATCGCATTGATCGCCGGAAGGTCGGCGGCAGCCGCGTCACGGATCACCATGGAAGAGGACATCAGTCATCAAGGAAAAGGGCGGGGCGCGGTCAATTCCCCGCACCCCGCCCCATGAATCAGCAGAAATCAGGTGGCTGCGCAGTCACTTGGTGACCTTGAGCACCCCGTTCATGAGACGCCAGTGACCCGGGAACGTGCAGATGTACGGGTAGTCTCCCGCTTCCGCAGGGGCCGTGAATTCAATGAGATCACTCTGGCCAATCCCGATGAGCTTGGCCGGCTTCACGAGAATGTCGGCACTCTCGGGCAGGTAGAGTTTCTTGAGCGCCTCCGGATCCGTCAGCATCTTGTCGGCAAGCGCGCCGACCGCATCCTTGGTGCCCGGCTTCAGAAGCAGGAAATTATGCTGCAGCGGGCATTTCTCGTTGCGGAACAGGAGCATGACCTTCGTCCCGGCCTTCACGGTGAGTTCCTTCTTGTCGAACTGCATGACATTCGGAACGACTCCGAGCATGAGTTTGGTAACCTCTTCAGCCGCAGGTTTCGCGTCCTGCGCGAACAGCGAACCGGTGGCTGCAAGGGCTGCAATCAGAGAGACAATCAGCTTCTTCATGGGTACTTGGATGTTGTTCAATGGATACTGGAACGGACGCAGGTTGCGTTTCCTCCCCGTGCCGTCAACGGCAATGCACACCCTGCCTCCTTTCTTCGGAACGACTCGCCCACCGCCTCTCTTTCAGTCCGCCACCGGAGCTTCGGCGGCACCCGGCCCGGGACTCTCCGCCATGCCCGCTTTTTTCTCAAGACCGCGAAGCCGTTCCGCCATGGCGGGCAGCCTCCGCACCATGATGAGCTGATGCTGATACTCCTTCATGGGCTGGGCCGGCGTTCCCATGTAGGCCCCCGGCGTCCGGATGTTGGCCGTCACTCCCGTCTTCGCCGTAAACGTCACGCCAGGTCCTCCAATGTCCAGATGCCCCGCAATGCCCACCTGAGCCGCCACCACCGTGTAATCCGCCACCCTCGTGCTCCCGGCAATGCCCGCCTGCGCCACAATGATGACATGCCGCCCGATCACACAGTTGTGCGCAATCATCACAAGGTTGTCGATCTTCGTACCCTCTCCAATCCACGTCCTTCCAAACCGCGCCCGGTCAATCGTCGTGTTCGAGCCGATCTCCACATCATTGTCGATCTGCACAATCCCGACCTGATCAATCTTCTGGTGCCGCCCCGCCACGAATTCATAACCGAATCCATCAGCACCAATCACAGCCCCGGAGTGCACGGAAACCCGGTCTCCCAGCTGGCAGCGCTCATAAATGGTCACCCGCGCGGCCAGACGGCAGCCGCTGCCGATCTTCACATCGTCCCCGATCACACACGCAGGACCAATGACGCTCCCATTCCCGATCCGCACCCCCGCGCCAATCACCGCACACGGGCCAACCGATACCATGGCGGGATCAAGCACCGCAGAAGGATCAATCACCGCAGAAGCATGAATGCCGGGACGGAATTCCCGCGGCGGCGGCACAAAGCGCTTCACAATCTCCGCAAACGCAGCCGAGGCATTCGCACAGCGGATCAGCGCCACCCCCGGGACACCCGCCTCGGGAAACGACTCCGGAACAAGTACAGCTCCAGCCCGCGTCTTCCGCAGGTCGTTGATGTACCGCTCGTTCGCAAAAAAACTGAGGTCCCCCCCGGACGCTTCCCGCAGGCCCGCAAACCCACGCAACACGAGAGCGGAGTCGCCGGAAAGAATCGAGCCTCCCGCCAGGACCGCAGCCTGCTCAAGAGTCAACTCCACAAGCGCTTCAGGTCAATTGCCCGTATGAATTGGCGCGCGGCAATCACCGCACCGCTCACTTCTTGGCGTCGCCCGCAGGAGCGTCAAGATCAAGAGCCCCGCCCTTGGTCGCAGGAGCCGCAGCAGCACCCGCCGGAGCCCCCTTGTTCAGTTCGGTCAGCACATCGGTGCTGAAATCGACGGCGTCCTTGCTGTGCAGCAGGAACGGCACCCCGGAAGGACTCATCCCGGACTTGTCGAACACGAGATCGTAGTTGTCACGCTTGGCCTTCTCCTCGACACGCTGCCGGATGTCCTCGAGCAGATTCTTGCGCATGCGCATGACCTGTTCCTGCAGCTGCGCCTCGCGGCGGCGGCGGAATTCATCAATTTCACGCTCAAGGGCCTTAGCCTCCGTGGCAATGCCCTGGGCTTCCTTGGCCTTCTGCTGCTTCAGTTCCTCATTCACCAGTTTGTCCTGCAGGATCTTCTGGGAATCGTTCCACTTCGTGATCAGATCCCGGTACTTGACACTGCGGTCGTCGAGTTCCTTCTTGGCTTTGGACTTGTCATCGTTGACCTTCTTCTCGGCGTCCTTCGTCTTGTAGTATTCCTGGAAGACACGCTTCATGTCGACAATGCCAATCTTCATTTCAGAGACGGCGGTCTGAGCGGAAGCCATCCCCGCAGCGAGGAAGGAAGCAGCAACGATCGGGGCAATCTGGCGGAGAATCATAGGGAGAATTTGATTGGGGGGCAGCAGGTAGGGCTCGGAGGCGCACAGTACCACACAAGGTACTACACATTGGTGAATTAAACACCCGACCCCACCCTGGCGCAAGCTGAAAACCTGAGGAGCCGAATTCCGGAACCGTCCTGCCATCAGGACGGTTCCCGCCCTGCCCGCACATGACGCTGCCCCTTGTACAGCATGAGAAAGACCACCGTCAGCACCGCCGCCGCCACCGCCAGCCAGTTCCAGAAGCGCACCCAGTCGGTGGTCCCATCGGCGCGCCCGCACGCACGGTACCAGACATCAATCACCTGATAACCCACCAGATTGCCAATGCCGTTGTTCATGAGCGAAAGCAGGGCCTGACTCTGCGCCCGGATGCCAGGATCAATGCGCAGCTCAAGATAGATCTGGCTCGTCATGTAGAAGAGCACAAAGAGCGGACCATGCAGGGCCACGCTCGCCACCATGGCCCAGCGCGCATCGGTTCCAAGCAGGACATAGCGGGCCACCCCCAGCAGCAGACCCGCCGTCAGCAGCCACTTGATGCGGAACCTCAGCAGCAGGCCCGAAACCGCCAGCATGGCCAAACCTTCGCATAACTGCGCCAGCGCCATGGTCGCCGCCGGAGTCGCATCCCCACCCGCCTTGAGATGCGGAACCGTATGCACATAAAGGGTCGACATGACCGCCGAAAAGGCCGCACTGGTCAGAAAAATCAGCCGGTGATCAGGATGCCGCAGCAGCGGCAGCGCCTCCCACCCCATGACATCACGCCAGCGCCGCGGAGCCCGGCCGGGCGGCGGGGGCGTCGGCTTCAGACTCAGACAGAAAATGGCCTCGGCCACAAAGATCCCAGCACCGACGTAGCCAGCCACCGGCGATCGGTCGAGATGAAAGACCCGGCTCACCAGAAAGGACGCCGCCATCCACCCCCATGTGGCCCACACCCGGATGGGCGCGAACTCCCTCCGGGGATCGGAGAGACGCGACAGCGCCACGCTGGTCACCAGTGAAAACCCAGGCGCATTGGCCAGCGCATAGGCCATCATCAGGCCCAGAAACCAGCGGTGCCCCCAGTTGAACTGCACCGACGCATGCACCAGCGCCAGCAGGATCCCGGCAATGAAGGTCAGGCCAGCAAGGAGCCGCTCCGGAGCCACCCGGCGGTCGGCCAGCGAAGCCGCCATCATCGGAGAAATGAAGGACGCCACGCTTCCCGTGCTCACGGCAAGAAACAGCCAGCCCCGCATGCCATGGGCATCCAGCACATTCGGAAACGGCACCGCATACGCCGCCATGGCTGCCGCATGCATGCAGAAGAGAATGCAGAGGCCCGTCCTCCCCTCGACAGCAGGCCGGGACGGATTCAATGCGTCAGGACTTTCCACCGGACAGGGTCCACTTTGTAGAATTGCCGGAGCGAATCGTAGAGCCCGCGGTCGGTTTTCTGGAGCACCTGAGGATGCATGAAGAAGGCTTCCGTCGCGGCAGCATAGAAGTCAGCCGGATCTCCCGACGCCCCATAGCGCTCCATCCACGCACCGCTCGCCGCAAACCCGAGATGATCATGAAGCTCGCCGGCCAGCACGCGTCCCCACGGCGTCAGCCGCAGGTCTGGATCTCCCGGCGCCCCGGCAGGCTCGACGCCGAGCTTCCGGAGAATCGCCGGCACGGTCCCGGGCCCCCGGTCCTGAGGATCAAGGACGGTTCTCCGCTTCGCATCCCACAGCAGAGAGGGACGCGTCGGCGTCGCCACCTCCAGCGCCTTCTGCGGAACGATCCCTTCACTGAGCGTCACGCCGAGAATCTCTCCGAAGCAGCTGGCATTCTCGCGGTTGAGCAGCAGAAAACACGCCTGGGCAGCAATGATGACGCGCTGTTCCTCGGACACTTCCTCAAGCGTGCCGCCATAGCGGAACTGCTTGCCATCAATGAAGGAAAGGACACGGTCCTGAAATTCCGAGCGCAGTTCCCATGGCAGCCGGTGATACAGAGGAACGGACTCATGCAGGTACTTGAGCCACTTCCGCGGAAAGGCATAGTACCTCAGTCGCCAGACCCCGAGGGCCTTGCGGATGCGCATGACCAGCCACCAGCCGGCAAGGAGACAGCCGGCGGCCAGCAGGCCGATGTGAAGGGAATTCATGGACGGACGACGCGGAAATGGAAACAGCAGGGGAAGCGCATCAGTATCCATCCGGCGCTGGCACGCACCCCCAAAATGCAGACCCCGGCGGATTTTCCCCGGGGAACTTGCAAACCGCAGGCACTCAGCCAACATAGCGCCCTCCAGAATTCCGCAAATCAGCCCAGCCCTTCCACCATGCCCACGTACGATTACGTCTGCTCCCAGTGCAGTCACGAGTTCGAAGTCTTCCAGTCGATGAATGACAAACGGCTCACCAAATGCCCTCAGAAAGGCTGCAGAGGAAAGGTCCAGCGCAGGATCGGCACCGGTGCCGGATTCGTTTTCAAGGGCTCCGGATTCTATATCACGGACTACCGCAGCGAAGGCTACAAGGCAGCCGCCAAACAGGATGCCTCGCCCGCCCCAGCCGCAGGCGGAGGGTCGGATTCCTCCCCCGCACCCGCAGCAGCAAAGGAATCAGCACCCGCCACCGGCAAACCCGCGGCCAAAACCGCGAAGAAGGCCAAGGCGGACTAAGAGCCTGTTGAAAAACCCGGACTGGTAGCGCGGCGAGGAATTCTTCCACAAGGCGAGGCGCAACAAAGGAGAAGGTCGAGACCTTCGACTGCGGCGCAACGAAGCCCTGTGGAATAAGGCCCGCCGCCCGCAGGGGATCCCAGCCCAAAGCCCACGGCGCAGCCGCTCATCCAACCACCGCAGACTCCGGATACGCTGCCGGGCCCGGTTTTTCAACAGGCTCCTAAACTGGCCTCACCAGTGACGCGGCGGACGCAGCGACAGCCAGATGCCACGGCGCAGCATCCCGCGGACGGCCGCACGATTCACCTTGGCCGCCGCCGGCGGCCCGCTCCCTGACTGCTGCTCGAGCAGATCAAGGGTCGCTTCACCAATCAGCATCGGCAGCACGGCAGCCAGCCGGAGACGGAACGACCGCAGATTCTTCACATACGGCCGACCATTTCCCAGCCATTCCCGCGCCACCGGAAGCCAGCGGCTGCGGACTTCGTGCCATGGCGCCCAGTCGGCAGCAGGCCAGGTCAGCTCACCGCGCAGGCCCGCCGCACGCAATTCCTCCCCGGGAAGATAACACCGCCCAATGCCCGCATCACCGGGAAGATCCCGCAGAATATTGACCAGCTGGAGTCCCTGACCGTACCGGACACCCCAGCGGATCATCTCGCCGGCAGGCACAGCCGCAAAGCCCGGCATGACTTCGGCACACACCGCCGTCCAGAATTCCCCGACACAGCCAGCCACCAGCCAGGTGTATTCTTCAAGGGCCGCCGCATCAGGCAACGCCCGCAGGCGCTCCGCATCGGGAAACCTCTCCAGATCAAGCGACTGACCCCGGATGATGTGACCCAGCACCGTCCGCACGAGCCGGCGCTCCGCACCAGGCAATTGTTCATACTCCCGGAAACACTCGGGCAACCGACGCAGCAGCACCCGCTCGCCAGGGTGCCCGACCGATTCCGCACAGGCAGCTGCCCGGCCGAGAAAGTCCGGCCCTGCACCCTCCACCAGCGCATCCCGGAATTCACCCAGCAGACCCTGCCGCCAGTCAGCCGCCCTCTCGGCCGTATCCGCCACCGTATCGGTCGCCCGGGCCAGCAGGTAGCTCAGACTGAGAGGATGCCTCACCGGCCCGGGCAGCACCCGCAGACTCAGATAAAAGGAACGCGAAACCGCCGCGAGCAGTCCCCGCGTGACCGGTCCCGATTCGCTGGAGTTTCTGCGCGAATCCATGGCCTGTTCTTCTCGAGCTTCCCGGTTTCAGCGGATCGTCACCGGCAGGGCCTTCGTGAGCGCTGCAAGGACCCGCTGATGCACCGCATCCACCTCGCTGCCTTCCAGAGTCCTCGAACGGTCGCGGTACGTCAGCGTATACGCCACCGACTTCCGCCCGCGCGCCAGCTTCACCCCCTCGGGATCACTGAAAACATCGAAGATCACCGCTCCCGCAAACAACGGCTCCTTCAGCCCCGCAAAGAAATCCTCGAACCTGCTGTTCGGGAAATCCCCCTCCGTCTCCATGGCCACATCCCGGCTCACCGACGGAAACCGCGGCAGTTCATCGAACTTCACCTCGCGCACCACCGCCTTCTGCAGAGCCCCAGTGTCCAGCTCAGCCACGAAGACAGGATGACGCGACCCCATGGCCCGCTCCCGCGATGGATGCAGCCGACCACCCTGCCCCACGGACTTGCCATTGATCTGAATGCTGCCGCCAGCCAGCAGAACCGCAGGCAACCGCCCCGGCTTCCACTTCACGGACGCCCCGGGGAACAGACTCTCCAGCAGCCCGCGCAGATCAAAGAGATCCGCCGCCGCCGGATCGCCTTCCGTCCACGCCGCCGGAACCGCCGGACCGGACAGCAGCACACCAAGCACATCACGCTCAACCGCCCGCCCATCACCCGCCGCTGCAAACACCGTCCCTCCTTCAAAGAACCGCAGGCTGCTGCGCCCCATCCGGATGTTCCGCTCGGCCACCGCCAGCAGTCCCGGCAGAACCCCCGGACGCATCACCGTCAGATCATCACTCAGAGGATTGCGCAGCGGCAATGGCACCAGCGGCTGCGGATTCGTGCCCAGATGATCCGCCAGCTGCGCATCGGAAATCAGCTTGATGGTCTGCGCCTCCCAAACCCCGCGCGCCGCCAGTCCCCGCCGCAGCTCCATGCGGAAATCATACTGCTCATCCGCCGCACTCTGCTCCGCAAACAGGGCCGCCCCACCCGACGGAAGATTCTCGATTCCATGCACCCGCGCCACTTCCTCGATCAGATCCACCGGCCTCGTCAGATCCTGCCGGTACGACGGCACCTTCCAGCCGTCCGCTGTCCGCCCAAGGCCCAGCCGGCTCAGAATGCCCTCGATCTCCCCATCGGAAATGTCCGTCCCCAGCAGCTTGCGGCACCGCTCCGGATCCAGCGCCACCGTGCCCGTCAAGTGCGGCACCGCTCCAGAAGCCAGCACCTCTCCGGATGCGTTCCCACCCGCGGTTTCCAGAATCAGACGCACCGCCAGCCGGGCCGACGCCAGCACCTGCTCCGGATCCACCCCGCGCTCAAACCGATAACTGCTGTCGGAATGCATCGCCAGCCGGCGGCTCGTCCTCCGCACAGTTCCCGTATGGAAATACGCCGACTCCAGCAGAATATCAGTCGTCGCTTCCGTCACCCCGGACTCCAGACCTCCCATCACCCCGGCAAGCGCCACCGGACCACTCCCGTCGGCAATCACCAGATCACCGGCATCAAGAATGCACTTCCGGCCATCCAGTGCCGCAAATTCCTCGCCTTCCCGAGCCCGCCGCACCACGATGCCACCACGCAGCTTCGCCGCATCAAACGCATGCAGCGGCTGCCCGGTCTCCATGAGCACAAAATTCGTCACATCGACCACATTGTTGATCGGACGCAGCCCCACACTCTCCAGCCGCTGCCGCAGCCACTCAGGCGACGGACCGACCTTCACCCCGCTCACCCTCCACGCACTGTAGAACGGGCAGCCATCCACCGCCGTCACCGACACTTCATCCGCCCGCGCTTCCCGCACGTCCCCCACCGCACCCGCTTCCGCAGGCCGCAGCGCACGCCCCGTCAATGCACTCAATTCCCGCGCCATGCCCCGGTGCGACAGCAGATCCGGTCGGTTGGGCGTCACTTCCACCTCAATCAGCGTATCGCTCCCCAGATAGTCGCGCAGCGGCTTCCCGACAGGCGCATCCGGCGGCAGAATCATGAGTCCTTCATGGTTGTCCCCCATGCCCAGTTCCCGGCTGCTGCACATCATGCCCTGACTCAGCACACCGCGCAGTTCGCTCTCCCGGATCGTGAAATCCCCCGGCAGCACCGCCCCCGGCAAGGCCAGCGGCACACAGTCACCCTCGGAAAAATTCTTCGCCCCGCACACAATCTGCCGAGGTTCACCCGAACCATCATCCACCCGGCAAAGCCGCAGCTTGTCCGCATTCGGATGCGCCGTGAAACTCAGTACCTTCCCCACCACAATCAGCCCGGACGCCACGCCGCGCGACTCCATCGCCTCCACCTCCACCCCGGCAAAAGTCAGCAGATCCGCCAGCCCAGCCGGATCACAGCCGGTCAGATCAAGATGCATGGCAAGCCAGTTGAGGGAAACTTTCATGGGTAAGTCAGTCTGAAATCGGATCGCGAGCATGGCGACGCCCCCACCCCACGGCAACGGAAAACCAGAACCGGAATTCAGTCGGCAGCCACCCCGGATTGTGCTTCATTCCAGCAGAATTCCACTGCCCCTCCCATGGACCCAGTCTCCTTCATTCTCCTGTTCCTGATCGTCGCTGTCGTGGTCTTCGCAGCCCTCGGCCTGCGCATCGTCCGCCACTCGGAAACCATGGTCATCGAACGGCTCGGCCGCTACCACCGCACCCTCAGCAGCGGCCTCAATATCATCTGGCCCTTCATCGACCGCCCCCGCGCCATCCACTGGCGCTACACCGAGGCCGGACCCCAGGGACGCACACTCTACCTGAACCGCTCGACCAACCGCATCGACCTCCGCGAAGCCGTCTACGACTTCCCCCGCCAGAACGTCATCACACGCGACAACGTCTCCATCCTCATCAACGCCCTCGTCTACTTCCAGATCACCGACGCCATGAAGAGCGTCTACGAAATCAACAACCTCCCCGACGCCATCGAGAAACTCACCCAGACCACCCTCCGCAACATCATCGGAGAACTCGACCTCGATCAGTGCCTCGTCAGCCGCGATACCATCAACAAGAAACTCGGCGTCATCCTCGACGACGCCACCAACAAATGGGGCGTCAAGGTCAACCGCGTCGAACTCCAGGACATCACCCCGCCCGCCGATGTCCAGCAGGCCATGGAAAAACAGATGCGCGCCGAACGCGACCGCCGCGCCCAGATTCTCGCCGCGGAAGGATCCAAGGGTGCCGCTGTGCTCGAAGCCGAAGGCATCCGCGAGGCCGCCGTCAACAAGGCGGAAGGCGACCGCCAGGCCTCCATCCTCCGCGCAGAAGGGGAAGCCCAGGCCATGGAACGCATGGCCCTCGCCCAGGCCAAGGCCATCCGCGAAATCACCCACGCCCTCGCAGGCTCCAGCAGCACCGACCCAGCCGCCTACCTCATCGCCCGCCAGTACGTCGATACCCTCCGCGACATCACCAGCGGCAAGGACAACAAGGTGGTCTACCTCCCCTACGAAGCCACCGGCGTCCTCGGAGCCCTCGGCGGCATCCGCGGCATCTTCAATCAGGACCAGACGCCAAAACCATAGCCTCGGCACGGCGCGCGCGCCGTTCCCCACGGTGCCGTGCCCACAGCCACAGCACCGCCAGCAGCAGAACCCCCTGCCAGAATACAAAGGCCCGCGGCCCCGCCAGCCGCAGCACCCCGCTGTCCGTCGGATCAATGTCCGCCGATGGCAGCGCCGCAGCCACCGCATTCGCCGGTGCCACCAGCGGCGACAGAGTCGTCACCCAGACCGCCGCCGGAGAAACATCACGCCCCGCCGCCACCATGACCGCTCCCACCAGCAGCGGCACCACCCCCGCAAACACCACCGCCAGAAACAATCCCTTCGCCCCGCGCAACTCGTAAAGCAGCACCGCAAGGAGCGACGCCGTCAGCACCACCGACCCGAAAGCCAGCGGCGTCCAGCCCGGCAGTTCCACCCCGGGAAACCAATGCGACCCCGTGATCCGCTGCGCAAAAAGCCACCATCCAGCCGCCCCGGCCAGCGACATCACCACCGCAAAGGGCAGGGCCCCGGCCTCATCGGAAAACAACGGCACTTTCCCGCCCGTAATCCGCAGCGCCCGCCGCAACCCCGTCTTCTGCGTCTCAAGAGAAGGCGATACCATCACCGATAGCAGCACCACCGCCAGCACCGTCACCGTCCCATACAGCGCGATCATGGCCGCCGCCTCGGACAACGACGGTTCCCACTGCGTCAGCCTTCCCATCCGACCCCCGAACTGACTCAGAAACCGCCGCGAAATGAACAGCAGCCCAGGCGAAATCAGCGGCAGCGCACATCCCAGCAGCACCACCTGAATCCAGCCCGCCAAGCCCGTCGCCCACACCTTGCCCAGCAGATGCGACTCACTCCGCCGCCACCGTCGCCACAGCATGAACCCAAAGGTGAAACACAGCACCAGCTGCGAAAACACCGTGAAAACCGCCTCGGGCAGCCCCAGCCCGAAGAACCGCACATCAGGCTCCAGTTCCCGCACCATCCGCAGCGCCATCCCCGCCGACTGCGGCAGAAACCCCGGCAGATTCTCCATCACCACCGGCATGATCGTCAGATACTCAAAGTAAACAAGCCCCAGATTCGCCAGCTGCGGAATCACCGTGTACAGCAGAAATACCCCGCCCATCGACACCAGAAAGGCCCAGCGCCGGTTCCGCAGCACCGTCCCCGCCGTCAGACCAGTCAGATGATAGAGCACTGCCGCCGTCAGCAGCACCGCATACACCGGCACCCAGTTCTCCCACGGCACTTCCCCCTTCCAGATCCCCCACACCGTAAACGGCAGCGTCGCCGCAAACAGCAGCCATTCGCGCACCGGCAACCCAAACAGATACCCGAGAACTTTCGCCAGCGGCGTCATCGGCGACAGCCTCATGTAATCCATGGTCCCCTCATCCGCATCCGACGTCATCCCGCCCGCCACCTGCCCAGTCCCGATCACAAAGAGCAGAAATCCCTGCACCGCCAGCAACGGCAGCAGACTCATCCGCTCGACCGACTCCATCGTCAGCGTCAGACCGCCTGGCACCGGCCGTCCCTCGGCCATGGCTGCCTGCGCCACCCGCTGATGATACTCGATCTGCGATTTCCCGATCGTCCGCGCGATCGTGAAAATGAAGCCGGTCATCAGCAGCACAATGAGCAGCGACGCCCCCAGCGGACGCGGCCGCAGCCTCGTGCGCAGAAACCTCCGCAGAATCGGATTGCGCCACAGCTGCCATGCCGGGGCCGGGCCGGAAAAGGTCGCTTCGTTCATGTGTTCTGCTCGGCTACAGTTATGAGAAGATCCTCGAAACTCGACTTCCGTTCCTCGCACGAAGTCACCCGGAACCCCGCAGCAATCAGCCCCGCCAGCAAGTCGGCCTGCGATTCATGCGTCCCGGAAAACACCAGCGAGACCCGCTCGCCCGCCACTTCCACCAACCCCACTTCCGCATGCCCACGCAGCCAGACGGCCGCTTCTTCCACCCGGCCCAGCAGCCCAAGCACCAGACCCCGGTCGCGCCGGTCGAGATCGCGCCGCACTTCATCCGCCGTCCCGGAAGAAAGAAGCCGGCCACGCGCCATCACACAGAGCGAAGTGCACATTTCCGCCAGCTCGCTGAGAATGTGCGAACTCACCATCACCGTGGTCCCTCCCTCGGCGAGACGCCGCAGCGTCAGCCGCAGATTGCGGCGCGACAGTGGGTCCATCCCGCTCGCCGGTTCATCCAGCACCATCACGCGCGGCCGGTGCAGCAGGGTCCGCGCCAGCACGAGACGCTGCGTCTGCCCGCGGCTCAGCGACCGGCACATCGCCTCCCGCTTGTCGGCCAACTGCACCTGCTCGAGGCATTCTTCCCAGCGCGTACGCCGCTCGGCAGCACTGCCGCCCAGAAACGATTCGCAGGAAAGATCCAGAAATTCCCACGCCTTCATGTCCGAGGGCACCGGTGCAAGGTCAGGCATGTACCCAAGCAGCCGCCGCGCTTCCTCGGGCTGTTCAAAGATGTCAACCCCTCCCAGCCGCACCGTTCCATACGTCGGAGTCTGCAGCGTCGCGAGCACCCGGAACGTACTGGTCTTCCCTGCCCCATTCGGACCCACCAGGCCAAAGACTTCACCCGCCGGAACCGTCAGCGTAAGGTCGTTCACCGCCACAAAGTCCCCATAATCAACACGCAGATTGCGGATCTCGATGGCAGGGGGCGCGGCGGTCATGAAAGCCCAGATGATGCCGACCCGCACGGTGGTGGACAACGGAAATCTTCGTGAGATGATCCCTGCCATGCGCCCTGTTCTCTTCCTTCTCCTCGGTGCCGCCGTCGGCATCGCCGGTGCCACCCTCTTCCGCGGCAGCCTCCCGCCACCCGGTGGCTCCCCGGAAGCCCGCATCCTCGAACTCGAAAACAACCTCCGCGAAACCAAACTCCAGCTCGCCAGAATCGACCCCGCCCAGGCCCGCCCGCGCGAAGACGGAGCAAGCGCCCTCGGCCGCGGCGTCCGCCAGGCACTCGACGATCTCAAAGCCGGCCGCCCGGTCGACATGAATCTCCTCTTCCACGCCGCCAAGCCATTCCTGCGCGACTTCTTCCCCCTCTTCGATAATATCCGGAAACGCGACGAACAGCACCGCTTCGAAAGCATGTCAGGCGAATACGCCCGCAAATACAACCTTTCACCGGAACAGCAGAAGGAACTCGAACAATGGCTCCGGAACCGCTCGGATCAGAATGCCATGCTCTTCCAGCAACTCGTGCTCGCCGACGGGGCCCGGTTCGAAGACTTCGTCAAAGCCACCAGAAACCAGCGCTGGGACGATGGCATCGATGGCTTCATGGAAGGTCAGCTCGACGGTGACCGCCTCACCGCCTACCGCCGCGACCGCATGAACCAGCGCGCCGAACGCGTCCAGCAGGAAGCCGACTGGCGCATGCAGCGGCTCCATCAGACGGTCAAACTCGACGAAGCCCAGCAGGATCAGGTCTTCTCCATCATGGCCCGCAGCTCGAAGGATTTCGATCCCTCCATGCAGATCGAAGGCGTCAGCACGGACGCCGACCCCGGCAGCGACCGCAACGCCGCCATCATGGATGTCCTCCGCCCGGACCAGCGTGATGCCTACACCGCATGGCGCGAAGAACGCACCGCCCGCGCCCGCCGCGAATTCGAGGAAATCGGACTCAGGATGCCGGAGGGCTGGGACGCCATCGACGACGACTGATTCCACCAGGCGTCCGGCCCCGGCATCCTCAGGCGCCCTCCAGCAGCTGCGCACAGTACCACAGCATGCGCGGCAGATGGAAGGGCCCCTTGAAATGGTTACCCTTGGCAGTCTGCGTGACGCTGCCGTCCCGCCGCAGATAGCCGTACCATTCCCCATGCTCCGCATCCGGAAAATGCCGGAAGCTCCAGTTGTGCACGTCCCGGTGCCACTGCGCATAACGGGCCTCTCCAGTGAGCCGCCAGGCCAGCAGGGTCGCAATGACCGCTTCACAGTGCGGCCACCAGAACTTCATGTCGTGCCAGTATTCCTGCACAGGCCGCCCGCGCAGATCCGTGAAATAAAGAAGTCCTCCCTCGCGCTGATCCCAGCCGCGCTCCCACATCCAATCGAGAATCCGGCAGCCCAGCGACCGCATGGCCACATCCCCGCGGACCTGCGACTCCCGCAGCAGAAACCACGCGCACTCAATCGCATGCCCCGGATTCAGGGTCCGGCCATCCATGTGGTCAATCACCGATCCATCCAGCGCCACCGTCTCCAGCAGGGCCTGCTCGGATGGCTTCAGGAAGTCGCTCTCGATCTCTTCCGCAAAGGCCGTAATCCATTCGCTCGGGGTCCGTCCGCGCACCACCACCTCGCCGACGCTCTCCCGCAGTTCCTGGGCTGTCACCATCCCGATCATGAGCGATCCCAATCCCTTCGCCGGCCGGGTGGCCTCGCACTTGGGCTCCATCACGCCGGGCTCGAAGGAATACCGCAGATAGGTTTCCCAAGCCGCAAGGGCCGCCGCGCGCACACGGACATCACCGGTGATGGCAGCATACGCCCCGTAGCTGATCGCCGCAAAGGCCTCGCTGTACACATACCGCCGCATCCGCAGCGGCTGACCCGCCCGGCTCACCGTGAACCACATCTTCCCATCACCAGGACGGTGCCCATGGCGCAGCGAGAACTCCACACAGCTGCGCGCCGCCTCGAGCCATTCCCCCCTCGGTTCCATGGTCCGATGCAGCGTCGCAAACATCCAGCCGGCCCGGCCCTGAAACCACACGCTCTTGTCCGTGTCGTACACCGTCCCGTCCCGCTCCAGACAGGTCAGCATGCCCCCATGCTCCCGGTCGAGTCCATGCCGCAGCCAGAAGGGCATGACATCATCAAGCAGCACCCCGCGGTAGAACTTCGCCAGTTCCCCCGGCTCCACACCGGCTCCCACCGGCCCTGACATCAGCGGATCCATGAGAAGAATCCCAGAGCTTCCAGATCACGCTGCAGCGATTCCCGCTGCGCCGCACGCAGCGGTGCCTGCGGCAGCCGCGGCGCACCCACCGCCACCCCCAGCATCTCCATGACCGCCTTCGCCGCCGCCATGTAGCCATACCCCGCCAGCAGACGGATGAGTTCCACCCCGCGGAACTGCTCGGCCCGCGCCGTCTCCATGTCCCCCGCCGCAAAGGCCGCCATCATCCGGTGATAGATTGGTGCCGCAAAGTTGAAACCCGACCCCACCGCTCCACGCGCCCCCATCGCCAGCGCCCCCAGCATGTGCTCGTCCATTCCATACGGTACATCAAAACCACTGCGCAGACAGTACTGATACGTCATCAGATCGGCATTCGTGAACTTGATGCCCGCCAGATTCGGAATCCGCCCAGGTGCCTTCTCAAGGAACTCGGCAGATGAAAAGGTGATCCCGGTAAGCGCCGGAATATCGTAATAATAAAATGGCGTCTGCGGGGCCGCCGCCGCAATCTCCGCACAGCAGTCAATGAGCACATCCAGCGAACGGGGCTTGAAATAGGAAGGGGCCAGCGCCGAAACCGCCGCAGCCCCGCGCTCGCCCGCATGCCGCGCGAGGGCACGCGCATCCGCCAGACAGTTGGCACCCACATGCACCACCAGCCGCAGTGGCTGCCCCGCCACGACCGCAAACCACCGGTCCGCAAGGGCCAGCCGCTCTTCCAGCGCAAGCGAAGCACTCTCCCCAGTACTCCCTCCAATGAAGGCCGTGCCCACCCCGTTCTTCACCAGATGCGCCGCCTGCGCAGCCACCACCTCCAGATGCAGGCTCCCATCAGTATGAAACGGCGTGTGGGTCGCAGCCACCAGACCATGCAGCGGAATATGTGTCGTCATCATCATGCAATTCATTCACCGGCTCTCAGTATCGCGCGGCCGGATCAGCAGGACCAGCACCACGGCAACCGCGGCCGCCGACGCAAAAATACTGAAAATCCCCATGAGCGGCACCTTCGCCATCCTCATGGCACCGAATCCCCAGTCGGCCAACCCACCGGCACTGATGCTCACCAGATTCATGAGCCCGTAGCCAGTGGCCCGATGCTCCGGACGCGCCACCTGACACAGAATCGGCATGTTGTTCGCATCGAAGAATCCCCAGCCCACCCCAAAGAGAATCAGAAAGGCCACCGCCACCCACAACTGCCCAGTCTGCGGAGAAAACCCCACCCCGAACATCGCCGGAATGATCAGCAGCATCCCCAGCGCACTCACCTGGATCCGCCCACGATCCGTCCGCTCCATCCTCCGGTCAGCCATCCAGCCACCGAACCATGCCCCGAAAATCGCCGCCACCTGCCAGTACAGGGTCGCCGAAACCCCTGCCTTCCCCTGACCAATCCCAAACTCCGTCTTCAGAATGGCCGGCATCCAGTCGCGCACTACCCAACCCGCAAGGGCCGGCAGCGTGAAATACGCCACCAGCAGCAGAAAGGAACCATTCCCCAGCAAGGCCGGCACCGCCGACCATCCCGCCGCCGCCGCCGCACGACGCGGACGGTCCCTCAGCAGCAGGGCCAGCGGCACCGCCAGCACCATTCCCAACATGCCGCACACCACAAAGGTCATCCGCCACCCCACCGACGGAGCCTCCGCCGCATACCCCGCAAATCCCCCGATGATCACCCCGCAGTAAATCCCCATCTGATGCAGACTCACGGCCCGCGACCGCGTCCCTCCCGTGTGATAATCGGCAATCATCGCCAGCGCCGCCGGTATGTAGAAGGCTTCACTGATTCCCATGAGCGACCGCGCCCACAGCAATTCCCCGTAGCTCTGCACCTGTCCCGTCCACCACGTCACCGCCGACCACGCAAACAGACTTCCGCAGATCGTGAAGCGACGCCCGAAACGGTCGGCAATCCAGCCCCCCACCGGACTCAGAAACGCATACACCCATTTGAATTGCCCGAGCATCCGGCCCCAGTTGGCATCCGTCCCGATATCAGGAATGTCCTGCATCACGGACGTCTTCATGACCGCCAGCATCTGACGGTCCAGATAATTGAGCAGCGCCACCGGAGCCAGCAGCGCCACCACCAGCCACGCATAGCGCGGCAGGACAGTGTCCGCTGAACAATGGGGCCGGTCCGGATTCATGCGCAGAAAATCACACGGCATGCCGTCTGGCTGACAAATGACTCCACCACAATGCGGAAAAACCTGTCCGCAGGCCAGTCAGCCCGCCCCTTCCTCACGGCTGCGGACGGAAGATCTGAACGACCGGCGAACGCACCCCGGGACGAACTTCGCCGCTCGGGAAGACGAATCCACCATCCCATGGGACAGCTGGCAAAGTCGCCCTCGGCTGCGGAGCCCGGCCGGCCTCGCTCCAGCTTCCCTCAGCCAGATGGTAACGGAGCACGGTCCCCGGAAATCCCGGATGCGCCGCCGGCGGCTGAAATCCCGCGAGCGATCCGTCATCGCCGCCCACCAGCCACACGGAACCGGCGGCGACGGGCGCAGGCGAAGGCGCCGCCACGCACGGACGCGGGAGATCGGCCAGCCGTTCCCACCCTTTCCCGGGACGGTAGCGCCACGCATCCCGCAGATACCGGCGGACAACTTTGCCATCCTTCGGCTCGAGCGCCGCTCCCCCGAAAACAAGGAAGTCCTCTCCATCAGCGGCCGCCACAGGCAGGATGCGCGGACCACCGGGCAATTCGGGGAGTTCCTTCCAGCGCGGCGGCGACCCATGAAATCCAGCCACGAACACCCGCGCCGATGCCTTCTGCTCGCCGGGTTCGCTGCTGCCACACGCCACATAGACATTCTGCGCCGCATCCACCGCCCCAGCCGCCAGCGCCAGCGGTACCGGAAGGTCCCCGGGCGTCACATCCGCATCCACCAGTTGCCCGCCCCGCCATTCCCACGCCAGCACACCCGCATGATGCCGCTCCGCATCGCTACCCCCAATTCCAAGAATCAGACCATTCACCGAAACACTGACTCCATACGCAAGGGGCCGCGGAAGCCGACCCGCAGCCCGCCACTTCCCCTCAGCCGGCACATAGACCCAAACCCGTTCATGCCACACCTTCTTCCCTCCCTCCCATGGCATCCCATCCGGAAAGTTCGCCCCGCCGGCCACCATCAGCACGCCCCCGCTCACTCCCGCAAACGGAGCCGCCATCCCCAGCGCATCGGGCAAGGCCGGCAATTGTTCCCATGCGCCGCCACGACAAGGCACGATCGCCAGCAGCGAAATCAGACCCCCCACCAGCAGGCGGAATCCCGTTCCCGCCGATTCAGTACGCAAGCGCTGCCAGTTCATCGCATTCATGAAGAATATACTCTGCTGGCCTCAGGCGAGCCTGCACCGGGTCCCGCCGGATCATGCGGGCACTCCAGACAAACTGGCCGGCAGAACGGATCATGCGACCGTGAAAGCAGTCTTCCCAGATCTTCCGCTGCCCACCGAGAAAGCGCTGAATCCTCCGCGCCGCAATCCCTTTCCACTGCCTCACCTGCCAATCCGGATCGGTTTTCCCCAGCACGGAAAAAAGCACGTGCACATGGTTCGGCATCACCACCCAGCCATACTGACGGTATTCCCGGCCATCTCCAAAGTGGAGCGACTCAGCGAGCAGACTCGCCGCCGCCGGAGACCGGAGCAGGCATTCCCCGCGCAATGCATCCAGCCAGCGGTTCAGTGATCCGAAAACGTTCCGGTGATATTCCCATTCCCCGTTCTCATCCCATGGCTCCGGTCTCGACCGCAGCCATTCGTCCCGCCCAGACCGCCAACGTTCCACCGCTTCCTGCGGAATGGCATCAGACAGCCGGAAAGTCGCCAGCATGGTCGGCTCCAGCGGCCGCCAGCAGCGGATCACCGCATCATCGGTACCGCTTCCGGAATCCTTTTCCGCATTGTCTGCATTTCCACGCACCATGCGGAAAACGCGCACGCTTAGTCAGGCTCACCCGCTGCGCAAATTCCGAATGCTCACTATTTCACGGAGTGACAGCCCGGAAGAAGGTGGCTGATCCCGCTGCCGGCATCGGCATCCTCTCAATCCGGTTCCCGGCTGCCGCCGGAATGCGCCGCACTTCGTTCCAGGCACGCAGATCGGACGATTGCTCGATCCGGTAGGACCGGCCGGCCACCGCCGCAAAAACCAGTTCGTCGCCACCTCCCGGGGCGGCTTCCACCCAGATCCGGAAAACGCTACCCGGATCCCGCGGGTCGGTGCCCGCAAGGTACTCGACTGCATTGCTGGCCCCATCTCCATCGGCATCCCCGGCACCATCGGACACGCCGACCACAAAACCATGCAGTGGTTCCCAGTAGTCAGCGAGCCCATCCGCATCGGAATCGGTCAGCGCAAGGCCCGCACAGGGACTCGGCTGCGCCGCCGTCCACGTCGCCGGATCGTTCCCCGGAGCCGACGGCTCAGGCCGCTGCAGCGACATGCCCAGACCATCCGCCTCGGGCCGCCACGGCAATTCGTCATCCCACGTCACGGACCAGAGCACCCCGCCACCGCCCGACAAGGTCAGGGTCTCCCCGGCATTCGCCAGCCGACCGCTGAATACCCCGCGGGACACACAGCCAGGAAACCGCCGCGCAAAGGACACCGGATCGGACACCAGCACCAGAAACTCTCCCGGAGCCATCACCGTTCCCGCCGGAAATTGATAAGCAATCCCGTCGGTGAACGACAAACCCGTCAGATCCAGCGGCACCAGCCCCGTATTGCTCAGCTCCACGAATTCAAACTGCCCGCCGTCCACGAGGGGATCGGTCTGATCCTCGGGATGGTAATGAATTTCACTCAGCCGCAGTGCTGAAAGGTCCTGCGGAGGAAAGTAGATGGCCCTCACCAGACCACTCCATTGCGCCCCATTGAGCACCCGTGCCGTGACAGTCAGCGGCCGCACGATCTCCAGCGGCCCCGCATAGACCGATGCCGCCGCCGCAACAACCCCGCCCCGCTGCCGGGGGTCGCTGCCGTCCACCGTGTAATGAATGACGCCAGCCGCCGATGTCATCTCCAGACGATAGCCAGCCTCCACATTGCCTCCCGGATGACTGAGCACGGGCCCGGCCACGAACTGCCCGTCCATGGCCGCCGCCCGCGCCGTCATCCACGACTTCATGGTGGCGAGATTCGCGTTCCAGGTTGCCGCAGTCAGTCCACTGCGCGCAGCAACCACCGTCGTAATCACAGCAGCCTGCTCATCCACCATGGCTCCCAGCGCCGCCGTATTCCATGACCCGCGCCGCAGTTCCTGCCACTTGTCCACATAGGCCTGCATGAATTCCGGATCGGTCACCATGCGGCGGTAGAATAAACGGTCGTGCCCCCACGTGAGCGCGGCACTGGCGGCACTCCCACCCGAGGTATTGCGGTCGAAGGAGCGGTCGAAGTCCCAGACACTCGCCCAGCGCAGCGGCCTGCCGGCTGCTTCGCGGTACAGATAACTGCTCAGCACAATCGCATCCTGATTCTTCGTGTAGCAATGCAGAGCAAGATGATGAGCCCAGTTTCCCACATCGATGAGCGGCGCATACCCCCGCGCCACATCCCGGTAGTCCGGTCCGTAAAGCGCCGCATCAAACCGCCGCATCTCTCCCTGAATCACCCCACGCTGCCCCGCCGTCAGCACCGCCGCCCGCGGCGACTCGAAGTTGAAGAAGGAATGATAGAAGTTCGGCATGTCGTCATTGGCCGGCGTAATGCCGCTGCCGCTGCCTGTCCCGCCAGGGCTCTGAATCGCCTGAAAGCCCCGCGCATTGTCGTCCGGCGTCTGCAGAAGCCGGTCGGGACCCGCCGTGTGAAAATGCCGCGGCACCGGCACTTCCGCCGTCATCGCATCCATCCGGTCCACATTGATCATCCAGCCACCCGCCGAACCATCGGCAGAAAGGTGACTGAAATCCACCCGGTCCTTCCCACGCGATGGCTTTTCCAGCAGTATCGCCAGCCCCCGGTGATCGGCCATGCTGAGGTCGCCTCCGGAATCGAGAAACAATTCCACAAAACGATACCGCGGAGCTGGAAAGCCGCTGCGGCGCGCCAGTTCAAAGGTGATCGTATTATGAATGAGCGTATTGTCGAACTGCGCCGGGTCCGGACCGTAAAGAACCCAGTCGGCATCCGCAGGCAGCCCCGCCAGCGCCACATCGCGTTCCCGTCCATCCCGTTCTCCCCAGGTCTCAAGCGAGTAACTCTTCTCCGCAAAGGTGAACGAACTCGACCCGCGCACCTTCAGCCCCGCCCGGCTCCGGTTGAGCACTGGACTGCTCATGACGGTCTCCCCTTCCGCTGCCGCAAGAACCGCAAGCGAATGCGCCTGCATCGGCACCGCTGTCACCGCGGACCCATCTCCATTCGGACCCCGCGCACTCACCCCAGGCACCGCTCCCGCTCCATGATTGCTCAGAATCACCAACGGCAAGGGCGACCGGAACGACTGCACATCCGCTGCCATCCGCAGCATGCCACGCGACGCCGTCGCTCCATGCCTTTCCCCGGGATAAATGTACGCCACCCGCAGACTGACACTCGCCTTCACTTCAAGGGGACCCACGAATGCCGCGGAATCAAACTCCGGCAGCGATCCATCAAGCGTGTAGCGCGCCGTAGCCCCCGCAATTTGCACCGGCGCCGCCACCGTCACCACCCCGCTGAATACCGCAGGCACATCCAAAGCAAGTCCGTCCTTCACGCTGGTCTGCCCATCCACATTCCATACCCCGGGAGTCGGTACCGTGAAATACTTCGCCACGCCACGCGCCGTCTCGCCGTAACTGCTGTCGGCATACTGCCCGGGATAGCGGAAATCCGACGCCACACTGCCATCGGGCCGCACCAGCTGCAGAACTTCGCCAGCCCCATTCCCCAGCGCGAAATTCGCATGCCACGGACGCGCCGGATCAATCCGGTTCCGTCCGGAGGCCCAGACATGCAAGAAGCCGCCCGGTGGCACCACCACAGCAGGCAACATCCACTTCCGCGGCTGCGCCAGATCATCGCTCAGCGACCATCCTTCCGTCGACACGGGCTGCGTGGAAACATTGGCCAGCTCGATCCAGTCGCTCTGCTCGCCGTCTTCATCCCGCAGCCCACTGTCGTTCTCGGCCACGAATTCCGTGACGCGCAGCCCGGCTCCTTCCGTCAGCACCACCAGGGCCGCAGTCGATGTCCCCCCACTCCCGCTCACATTGGCAGCCCTGCACCAGTAATCACCCGCATCCGCCAACCCCGCCGATGGAATCACCAGACTGGCGGACTTCGCCACGTCCAGCTTCTCTCCGTTCCGGTACCATTGAAATTCCCCGGGCGACCCGCTGAAACCAGCCGTCAGCGTCACTGCCGTTCCCGCCGGAACAGCCCGCGACACAGGCTGCAGCGTTGCCACCGGAGCGGGCGGCGGCGGCGGATCACTGATCACAAACGACACCCGGTGGAAATACCCATCACCCCGGCCCCCGCTTGATTCACTCCCCCAGCGCACCCCATTCGCAATCCCCGAGGTCCCGGCCCACCCCGAGGCCACCACGACCCCATCAACCAGATAGTCGGCCGACTGCGCGCCAGGGGCATACGCCATCTCATGAGTATGATACTGCGAAGCATCGACCCCATTCAGAGTCACCGTCGGCCCACCCTGCAGAGACGCCACGATCTGTCCAGACGCATTGACATCGAAGAATATGATCCAGCGCTTCCCGGCATTGTTCGCAAAATACAGATACACAGACTGGGCCCCCGCATTGCCGGCCACCGGATCAGCCAGCCGCATGTGCCCCAGCAGACGCCAGCCATTCGCCATGGCATCGCTCAGCTGGCCAGCCGTCAGCGGGCGGATCCAGTACAGAAACTGCGAGGCTGCCGAGCTGTTGTCGAGCATCCTCCATGCATTCAGTCCACTCGCCCCATCAGGCGAAATCCCGGCACTCTGGAAGTTCGCCACATCCGTGGATGGATTCACCGCAGTCCAGCCCTGCACGGTCGGCGACGGAGCCACCGCCGGATTGCCCGCCACCCCAGCCCAGTAATCAGCCGCCACTTCCACCCCCCGCACAAGGGAAGTCAGCAGCAACTGCCCCACCAGCAGCACTCTCGCAATTCGCATGTGTTTCATATGGCATCGGGGCTCTCTCGCCCAGTCCAGGAGTTGATCCTCCATTGACGCCACATTCTTGCCGGGGCGCGTGACGATTTCGATGGATGGCTGCCTGTCTGCCCACTGGACAGGATCACGGTGCCCGGACAGACCAGTCAAACCCGCACAGCCGGATCTCATCGGGCGAAATCCCAAGCATGAGATCCTTGAACGCATAGATCCAGCGGATGTTGCGGGCCGCCAGTTCGGCCCTCACCGCCTCGCTCAGAGATGGATCAAGCGCCGGCTCCAGCAGCATGGTCTCGGTGAAACTATGATGCCCGGGCAGCAGAGTCTGCGAAAAGTAGCTGTCAGTCCGGAACGACGGCAGCACACCCCCGGCCACGGTCGGCGAGAGCCATCGGTCAAGAATCGCGGTCTTCCAGATCATGGGCGGTTCTCCCCGCAGCAGCGGAAGTCCCTCATGAAAATGAAAGTCGAGCGTCGCTCCGCGATGACTCACCCGGAACTGCTGCGGCTGCGGAAACTTCAGCTGAGGATTGGCTGGATCCAGCTGCGACAGAGTCACACTGTCCACCAGCGTGCCCACCAGCATGCCAGTGACGCCATCGAATTCCGGCTCCGGAAATCCCCGCTCGCAGCGCAGCGTGTACTCGGGATCACTCGGCAGCGGGACCGCCGTCCGCACGGCCTGCACCGCATACGGAAACCGCAGCGTCAGCTGAAAATCCTGCCGCCGCCCGCCACTGCCACGGCTCCAACTGATCACCACCGACTGCGTCGTCGGCACGGTCACGGCACCGAGCGATTCCAGCGCCCCGCTCCACAGCCGCACCATGCCGTCTTCATGGTACTGATGAAAGACCACGAGCTTCCGGAAGTAATCCGCCGCCGTGAAACTCGGCGCCGTATGCGGCGGCCCCTTGGTCCGGTAGAACCAGAACCTCGACTTGAGACGGTGCCGCCCCAGCAGTTCCCCGAATTCCCCCTGCGTGGTCTGCACCAGACCAAAGAACGTCCCTAACGCCCCAGCCGGATCCAGATCACTGATACGGTAGAAAGCCCGATCCCCGAAACTCGGTAGCTTCTTCGTCCGGCCCGCCTCGAGTTCGCTCTGCATCGACCATCCCTGACCACGGTTGGTCTCCACAGCAAAGGGTCCGCGCCCACCGCTCCACTGCAGAGTCACTTCTCCAGGCACCCGCTGCAGCAGCGGCGCATTCAACTGCGCCCGCAGCGGCACCCGCAGCGACATCAGCAGCAGCAGCAGACACGGAAAAAGGAATCGTTTCATGGCAGGCATCATTTCAGGGAATCTGCGGAGGTGGCACGGGCACCGGCCGCGGCACTGCCCGGATCTGCTTCAGCCCAATCACCCCGGGCTTCTGCTTCTTGTATTCGAGATCCAGTTCCACCGCGGCCTCGCCTGGATAGTAGCTCTCCCATGCAAGGGCCGCCGCATTGAGCTGCCCCAGCAGAATCCGGTAGTCATCGGTCCACTCCATGACGGTCTCCCCGGGCGGACGCAGCGACGAGGCCTCGCTCAGGATAAGCGTCGCCCCGGCAACGGTGTCCCCACGGAACTGCCCCACCACCACTTCCGCACGCGCTCCCGATTCCGGATTGCTCACGGGATCCGCTCCCACCTGGGAAACCATCCGCACGGTCACCTTCCGCTCCACCCCGCGCTCAATCTCGACGGTCGCCACCCCGTTCGCCAGTTCCTCGGAGTCAGGCACCGAAAAATGCACAAGCATCGCCATACCGACCGCAGATTCATTCACACTGAGACGCAGACGCTCCAGCACCGCATTCTCATTGTAGAATCCCGCATACACTTTCCGGATGGCCCGGAAAACACCCCGCTCGGACGATTCCCCGGGATCACAATGACTCGGACCACCGGCGTCTCCATCGGTGTCGTCCTCAAGACAGCCACTGAAGCTGTCGTACAACCCTGCCCCGCTGAATCCCGCGGTGTCTTCCAGATTCGTGGAACTCCGGAAGCGGATCTTCGCTCCGGACAGCCCCGCATTCCAAAGCATGGCCATCACCTCAGCCCGCTCCGCAGGAGTGAATTCGCTGGCCGCCACCGCGGCACGGATCAATTCGAGATCGCTCCGCAGCGCCGCCATCACCGGTGGATAGACATGCCGCGAGAGCAGCCCGCCAATATACGATCCCAGACTGCCGCCGCCAGGCCCGGGCCGCTTCATGAGGGCATCCCAGAGATCAAAGGTGATCGCGAGCGCCGGACGCGGGGAATTGTCCGGCAGGGCCCGCCGCAGAAATCCGAAATTCGCCGCCTTGCCCCCGCAGAACGGAAGGTCGGCAGGCGTGAGCCCATCAGCCGGCACCACCAGCTTGCCGCGGTTCTGCCGCGGCGTCACCTGCAGCGGCCCTCCCTGCTTCATCGCAAGAATCTCCTGCCGCCGTGCGTCACTCAGCAAACCCGTCACATCGCGCACGTCGATCCGGCAGCCTTCCCCATCCCTCTCCACCACCAGCAGAACCTCCCGGCCCGCGAGGGCTTCCAGTTCCGCCCGCAGACCCTCCCCATCGGCATACGCAAAGGGCAGCAGTCCCGACCGCGCAAGGAGTACGACATGCGAATTCGGCGTCGCCGGGGAAAGACTCACATACCCAGCCAGCACAGGCAGCTCGGACGGCACCCGGTCGGTCACCAGAATGTCCGCCAGCCCCAACCGCCCATCCCCGAGCGCCGCCGCAATCTCCGCCGCAGGCAGTACCACCACTTTCCCCAGCGCCCAGCCTTCTGAATAACATATGTTTTCATCAACCCAGCGATCCAGCCCGGAAACCTCCACTCCCTGCGCAGCCAGCCAGGCCCCGGCGGCCTCGGTCGCTTCCTGCTGCTCGGGCGAAGGCATGTAATACACCCTCCAGCCGTCCGGCAGACCAAGACGCTGCCGCACCAGACCAAACCACCCAGCCGCGGACTCCACCGGAAAGGCCACCGCCCCCGCAATCTCTATCCCAACCTCCCGCACGGCCACATCCGGAGCGCGGAACACGGATCCCACCACCATCCGCTGACCCGCCCCGGGATAAAGCGACTGCAGCCCGAACTCGAC
>Ga0315904_10002045_pt1 | contig 31505 bp, 48 predicted proteins | sample LakEriMetagenome_6_FD_203529 | JGI IMG/M metagenome (GOLD analysis project Ga0315904, IMG submission 203529) | Freshwater fungal communities from buoy surface, Lake Erie, Ohio, United States - Buoy 12 MA120 | ecosystem: Environmental > Aquatic > Freshwater > Lake | place: USA: Lake Erie, Ohio...
AAGCGTCGTCTACCGAGAATGTACTCACACACGACAGGTTGGGCAACCGAGTCGGTAGCTAGTAACGGAAATCCAGCCCTGACTATAAACGGACGCGTATACGCTCCAGCCGAAGCTGTAAAGCTCTACTTCCGCCATAACGGCTACAAGTCTCTAGTGGAGCGCGAAATCGAGCAGACTCCAATCGTTCTCGACGCTCTAAAGAGCGCGGGCTTCACCGTTACCGAAATCCGTAACGGCTACTTCCTAGTAAAGAAAGAAGCGAACTAATGACCGAGACCATAACTCAAGACTTCGAAACTATGCTCGACGAAGCTCCAGACTACGCGAAAGAAACTGCCGCGCTAGTTAGGTGGTCGACTAACTACAACTACAACGACGAGGGAAATCCGTTACCTCTCTTCCTTGACCTAATCGGATACAACGAGGAGCAGTTCGGAGAAAGCTCGGGACGTAAAGTATCCCCGCTCGGGTTCGTCGAGCTCGGCTACCTCGGAGACGCTCTTCGCGAATACGCGGAACGTCCGCAGGATATCTGGAACTGGCTAGAGCGCCTCTTCGCCTCGGAGATAGATAACTAATGGGTGCTATCAAGAACATCTGGACAGCGCGGCAGGAATACGCCGAGAAACTCTCCGAAGCTCTCGGCGAGTCCGTCGAAATCCTCGAGAACCAATCGCCCGTGAACTCCCTCGAATGGTGGAAGTTTCGCCTCGAGGACGGCGTCGTCCTCTCTAAGATTGACGACCTAACTTATATCGAACCCGCACCTATCGAGTGCGGCGCTAAAGACTTCGACGAGATTAGAACGGCGATAGACGCCGTCCGCGCTCGTCACGAAGAGAAAGAAGATAACTAATGGCACTACCAACGATTACCCTAGTCGGTAACCTAACCGCAGACCCCGAGCTTCGCGTAACGAACTCTGGTAAGCAGGTCTGTAACCTCCGCGTCGCGTGTAACGAGCGGAAGAAGAACGAAGCGGGAGAATGGGTCGACGGAGAGTCCGTCTTCCTCGACGTCTCTTGCTGGAAGAACCCCGAGAGTATCAACTCGACGCTGGCGAAAGGCTCGAAAGTCCTTATCCTCGGAACGCTCCGAGCTAATGACTACGAGAAAGACGGCGTCCGTATTCGCGGTTATCGCGTGAACGCGGACGAGGTCTCGAAGTTGATTATCGGAGCTAAGGGCGAGAGTAACGCCGTCAAGGTCGAGAGCTCTACTGACGGCTGGACTTTACCGAATACCGACTCGGTGGCGGGCTTCGATACAGGGAGCGTCCCGTTCTAATGATATTCCTAAAGTCTCTACTCTTCGGAGTAATCTTCTTCGGCGGTCTCGCATTTATTAGCGGACTTGTCGAGTTCCTAGCTTCTCTTTACTATCTAAGCCTCGGCGTGTTGATTGTTATTATCGGAACTTTATTCTGGTATGCCGTAAAGCCCGAGAGAGGTCGCTAATGGCTAAGGGACGTCACCGCGCTAACCCGAAACCGTGGAATTGGCGCGAGGAGAAGAAGACTCTCCTAAACCGTTGGCGCTTCTTCTGGAAGCCCGCTATCCGCTCTTATCTGAAAGGACTCAAGCAACGTGCTAGAGCAAGAAATCTATAACCGAGTAATCGCTCAAGTCGAAGAGCGTCTAACCTCATTCGAAGCGTTCGAGATACTCAAGAACGCGAAACTCGCCGAGCCGTTCGGTATCACGAACACGCAGGAGAAGCTCGTCGAGCTAGTGAAGAGGGAAGTCTCGCCGCAGAAGCTCGGAGCGCACCACCAATACATAGCAGGAGAAGCCGAAGAGGCTCTCTGCGCCGTCTGCGGAAGCTCCGAAGCGGAGAACGCTCCCGATTGTAGGTGGGACTAATGGGACTCCTAGACGACCTCCAACCGATAAAGGGACGACTCTATCCCTGTCGCGTCCGAACAATAGCCGAGAGCCTCGACGAGAAAGACCGAGCCGTCTTTATCGAAGCGATAAACTCTACTCGGTGGGGAATGAACGCTCTCGCCGCAGAACTGACTAAACGAGGTCTCGACATAAGTCGATACTCAATAGCTAAACATAGAGAGAAGACCTGCTCGTGCTCGAAGACCTAACACCGCCCGCCGATGAACCCGAAGACATAAGTCTTCTACGCTCGGCTCTTAGAAGAACTCAAGTCCAACTCGCTCAAGCGAAAGAACGAAACGACCACCTCGTCGAAGTTACGAGGCAAGCCGCATTCGACGCTATGCTCTCACTAGGAGGCGTCCCCGTCACCGCTTCACCGAAGAAAGACGCGAGAAAGAAAGTCCGTCCCGAGGTCGCTCTCTGGGTTATGACTGACTGGCAAGGAGCGAAGAAGACGACCTCCTATAACTCGGAGGTAATGAGACAACGCGTTCTCCAGTTCGCGGAGAAAGCCGTTCATATTACCGAGCTTCACCGCTCGGCGCTTCCCGTCCGTAAATGCGTAATCGCTTTCGGCGGAGATATGATAGAGGGACTCTTCAACTTCCCGACTCAACCGTTCGAGATAGACGCGACGCTCTTCGAGCAATACGTCAACGTTTCGCGCCTAATGGTCGACGTCGTCCGAGTCGCTCTCGAGAACTTCGAAGAAGTCGAAGTCGTCGCAGAATGGGGAAATCACGGTCGCCTCGGCTCGAAGCGTGACGCCGTCCCGAGGTCGGACAATGCCGACCGAATGACTTACGAGCTCGCCCGTCAAATGCTCCGCGGAGAGAAACGCCTCAAGTGGGAAGACTCTCCCGAGGACGTTCAACGTATCGAAATCGGTAACTATCGCGCGCTCCTACTTCACGGCGACGAGATAGGACGTAACGGGTTCGCCTCTCCTGCGGCTATCGTGCAACATATGAACCGCTGGCGCTCGGGAGCTTACCCGTGGGAGTTCCGCGACGTCTATATCGGTCACTATCACACACACGCCGAATGGGCTATGGCAAATGGTCTAGGAGCGGTCTACCAGACGGGCTCGACCGAGTCGGATAACCGTTACGCGGGAGTAATGCTCGCGGCAACCGCTATACCGTCTCAACGTCTACACTTTATCGACCCCGATAAAGGACGCGTAACTGCGGCGTATAAAGTCTGGCTGGACTAATGAACTTCAATCCGCCAGAAGACCCTGCCTGTAAGCCCGACGACGCCGAGCTCTTCGATAACGAGTTCCTCTACGAAATGGCTCTCGGTATCTGTAAGGACTGCCCTATTCGCGCTTGGTGTCTCGAATGGGTAGACCCGAGTAATAGCTTCTTCGACGGAGTCGCGGGAGGTGTCGCTTGGAAAGAGGGTAGACCTCTTCCAGACTTTACTAATATTCGACGCGACGAAGTTCTAATCGCTTACCTCGGTCGCCGTCGTCAACTAAAGAAACTCAACTAAAGGAGAAAGAAATGCCTAAAGCTAAGAATAACCAGCGAAACGAAGACCGTAACAACGGGAAAGCTTGGAAGAAGCGTCCTAAGAAGTTCGACGCTACTAAGAGAAGATTGGTAACCGCGAAGTGATTATCAAGAAGAACCGCTATCAAGTCGCTATCGAAATCACTTACACGCTAGAGGGAGAACTCCTCGGAGAGTATCTCGACCAGCTTCAAGGCAACGAAGATACCGAGGAGGCTCGTAAAGAGTTCCTAATAGACCGCTTCGTTTCCCCGTGGTGGAAAGAACAAGTCGACCCGAAAGCCGAGCTCGTATTTAGGAAGCTCTCCTAATGCCGAGCTATGAGTATTCCTGCGAACCCTGCGGCGCTTCTCAAGTCGAGACGTTCTCGATAGAGCTCGAGCTTCCGCCTCCGTCTTGCCCTAACTGCTCTAAACCAATGACCCGCGTCTTCTCTCCTCCTGTTATCAAGTTCAACGGTAACGGGTGGGGAGCTGACCCTAAGAAAGAAAGAAACTAGCTAATGACCGAACCTATAAACCCTTGCGAGGAGTGCTCTAAGACGTCCTGCGGCGTCTGCGATGACCCGAGCTTCCCGTGGAGTCTCCGTATCTATCAAGTAGAAGAGAACGGACGTAGGCTCTTCGAGTTCTTCATCGAGAAAGATAAAGAGGTTCTCGTTACGGGGAAAGCTAACGGCTTCTTCTCAATCATCGACCAAGCACTCGAAGCCGTCGCCTCTTGGAACCTCGTCCCGAACCTCGGAGAGTCGCCGTCTCTAACTGACCTCGCTTTCTCGACGGGCGTCCTAGTCGAAAGAAACCGCGCGCAGAAAGTCCTAGACGAGCAAATCGCTACCCTCGAGATACAGAGAGACCTAGCACTCAAGCACCAAGACGAACTCCTCGAACTAACCCGCGAAGAGCTAGACGCGCTCATAACAGGAGACCCTGTCACGTTCGAAGCTCGGCTCAAGAAACTAAAGGAGGCGGCAAAGTGACTCACGCCGAGAAAGTCCGCGACTATTACCGTCGACAGGGCGAGAAGACCGAGAGAGAGCGTATCGTCGCTCTCCTCGAGAGAACCCCGTTCCTATGGGTTGGAGATAAACAACTAATCCAACTCGGACGAGAAGAACTAATCGCCGAGATAAAGAAAGGGCGGGAGGAATGACTAACCCGAACATCTACGAAGAACTCGAGAAGCTACGAGGCGACGTTCAAGTCTTACAAGTCGCGTTAGCTCTAATGGCGCAACGCCTCTACCCGACCGTAAAGATAGATAGAAGCTTCTGGGACGAAGTTCACGCTATCGTTAGAGCGAACCTAGAGAAAGAACCCGAGGAGGCGAACGAATGACCGAGAGACCTCCGACTCCTATGGAAGCCTTTACTAGAGTCGTCATCGAAGCGCAGATAAGCTACGCCGTCAAGAACGAACGGAAGCGACTTATCGAGAAGCTAGAAAGCTACCTCGAGATAACCGTATTCACCGAGAACGTAGAGGGAGCAGAGCCTAATCCCGAATGGACTAAAGGCTTTCAAGCCGCACTATCTCTAATCAAGAACGAGGTTACGGGCGAAGAATGATACGAGAGCGTTGCTCCTGCGGAGCGGAGTTCGAGACGGACGAGAAGACCGCCGTCCGACTTATCCGCGAATGGCGCGACGCTCACCGTCACGAACCCGAAACGCCGAACGAGAACCACGACGCGACTATCGAAACAACCCTCGGACTTTCAAGCGACCCGAGAGTCCCCGAACTACACATCGGGTTCAGACCCGACCCGCTAGAAGAATAGAAAGAACCTAATGCTAATCCAATCCCTCGGCGTCCTCCTAATCCTTAGCGGAGTCGCTCTATTTATCTACATCGTCCGAACGGTCGAACGTTACGAAGCTCACCAACGAGACCTCAAGCGCGCAGAGCTCGCAGAAACACTAGACCGACACGCCCGACACGTTAGAGAGAACCAACTTCTCGTTACACGTTTCCTAAACTCGAAGAATGGAACGGAAGAAACCGCTCAAGCGGACGACGAGACTCAAGCCCCGAAGCAATAAGACCGCTAACCTCTACCGAACTCAACGAGCCCCGCTCGTCGCCGAACTCCTCGAAGCTATCCCTATCTGCCAACGTTGCCTCTCCGCCCGCTCTACCGACGTCCACGAAATAAAGTCACGCGCCCGCGGAGGCTCAATCCTAGACCGAGAGAACCTCGCCGTCCTATGCCGTCCCTGCCATTCGTGGATAACAACAAACCCCGCTCAAGCTACCGCCGAGGGCTGGCTTCGAAACTCTTGGGACTAACTAAACCCGCGTAAATACGCCTCTCTAGGGGAGGGGGAGTCAATCACTAGACCCGAACCTGCCGACCCTGCCTTCCACAGAGTCGGTCTCACACCCCCGAAATTGGAAATCGGCTGTAACGGAACGCCTCGGGCTCGCGTAACGAAACCGTGACACCGTCTTTAGCCTGTTTCTATGGTCGAGATTAGGAAATGCGCTTGCGGGTGCGGACTCGAGACGGAGCGGAAAGCAAAGACGGGACGGCGTCCTCTCTACGCGACTAACGCTTGCCGTGTTCGAGCTCTTCGTCGTCGTCGCGCTCTCGAGAACTTAGGTCTAGCGCCCGAGTTCGAGGCTATCCCTGACCTAGCGAAACCCGAACCTGTATCCGTTTCGGCGTCTTCGGCGGACGAGCAGGTCGCTCGCTCAATCCTCGAAGCTCGCGCTATCGGTTACGCGTTCACCCGTCTCGGAACTTCGGCTCGTCCCGAGCTCGGCTGGCGGGCGACTAAAGTCGGTAACGCTATCCTCTCGGCTCTCGCCGAGTTCTTCCCTAATTCTGAAAGGTAACTCCTATGGCTTTACAAGTGAAACACGTCGCTATCTCGAAACTTTCGTCCGACCCGCTAAACGTTCGGACGCACGACGAGAAGAACCTCAACGCGATAAAGCGTTCTCTCGAACTCTTCGGTCAACGTAAGCCGATTGTCGTCGCTCGCGCGAATGACGGAAGCCTCGTAGTCATCGCGGGGAACGGAACGCTCGAAGCGGCAAGGTCTCTCGGTTGGACGGAGATAGACGTTACCGAAGTTCCCGAAGATTGGGACGCGGAGCGAGCTCGCGCTTACGCTATCGCAGACAATCGGACGGCAGAACTCGCGGACTGGAATAAAGTCGAGCTCGCTTCGGCTCTTCTCGAACTTGACGCCGTCGGGTTCGAACCCGCGGACTTAGGCTTCTCGGTCGCTCAAGCTTCCTCGGGAGACGTCGACGTTCCCGATGACTTCCCCGAGTTCGACGAGAACTCTTCTACCTCTCACCAATGCCCTAAGTGCGGCTACGAATGGAACGGGTCGACGAAATGAAAGACGAGACTCTTCCTACTTCGTCGTGGAAGTTTGACGAAGCCGTAACCGAAGTCTTCGACGATATGCTCGAACGCTCTATCCCTGACTATGCGGGTATGCGGCGGACGACGACGGAGCTCGCGCTTCGGTTCGCTAAAGAGGGAACGGCTATTGTTGACCTCGGTTGTTCTCGCGGTAAAGCTCTTCGTCCGATTATCGACGCTCTCGGCGACTCGAACTCTTACGTCGGAGTCGAAATCTCGAAGCCTATGGCTAACGCCGCACGGAAAGAGATACCCGAGGCGAAGATACTCGAGCTCGACTTACGCGACGAGTATCCGACCGCGTCCGCTTCGGTGACGCTCGCGGTATTGACGCTCCAATTTACGCCTATCGAATACAGACAGCGAATACTCGAGGACGCTTACTCTCGGACGGTATCGGGCGGAGTTATCCTCCTCGTCGAGAAGATACTCGGTTCAACTTCTTACAATGACCGACTTCTCGTCGAAACCTATTACGGGCGAAAGGGCGAGAACGGTTATACCGCCGAGCAGATTACCGCGAAGCGTAGAAGCCTCGAGGGAGTTCTAGTTCCCGTAACCGCGAAATGGAACGAAGAGCTCCTAGAGTCCGCGGGTTTCCGTAACGTCGAGTGCTATTGGCGACACCTAAACTTTGCGGCGTGGCTAGGCGTGAAACCGTGAAACCTCCCTATTCTCTTCCGTCGATGAAAGACGTCGAAGCTATCCGCGGAACTAACGGTCTAACTATGGTCTCGACTTTCTCGGGTTGCGGAGGCGCTTGCCTCGGTTATGAACTCTCGGGCTTCAATCTGCTATGGGCTAACGAGTTCGTCGAGGAAGCTCGCGAAACCTATAAAGCTAATCACCCGCACGTTATTCTTGACGGGCGCGACGTCCGTAAAGTTTCGGGCTCGGAGATACTCGACGCTATCGGTCTCAAGCAAGGAGAGCTCGACTTACTCGAGGGCTCGCCTCCCTGCGCTTCATTCTCTCGCGCTGGCTCGAAAGAGAAAGGTTGGGGAGTAGTAAAGAAATACTCGGATACCGAGCAACGTTCGGACGACCTCTTCTACGAGTTCGCCCGTTTAGTCGAGGAGATACAACCTCGAGTCTTCGTTGCGGAGAACGTCGCGGGACTCGTTCAGGGTAAAGCTATCGGCTACTTCAAACTAATTCTTGCCGAGCTCAAGTCGAAAGGCTACGAGGTCTCCGCTAAAGTTCTCGAAGCTTCTTGGCTCGGCGTTCCGCAAGGACGCGCGCGTCTAATCTTTATCGGCGTTCGTAATGACCTCGTCGCTAAGGGTATCCGTCCCGCGTTCCCTAAACCTCTTCCTTATCGCTATTCAATCTCGGACGTCCTCGACTCCGTCTCTCCGACTTCTATCCCGAGCTTCGTTGACCCTGAAACGGGAGCTAACATCGGGCTCGACGGTCACGCCGTCGGAGTCGAATACGATAAGACTCCAATCGGCGGAAAGTCCGATAAATACTTCCAACTAATGAAACCTGCCCTCGATAAACCGAGCTTCACGATTACGGCTACGGGTGGAACTATCGGTGCGGCGTCCGTAGTTCACCCGATACATAAGCGAAAGTTCAATCTCGAGGAACTTCGTATCCTCTCCTCTTTCCCCGCGGACTTCGTTCTAACGGGAAACTATAAACAACGTTACGAACGAATAGGTCGCTCCGTCCCGCCTCTAATGGCTCAAGCTATCGGCGACGTAATTCGAGACAAGATACTAAAGCCGAGCTATGCCTAAAGGACGTCCCGTAGACCCGAAACGCGCTACCCGAAAGACGGGTAACCGTCCGCTTCCTAACGAAGCGAAGAAAGCGCGCGCGGTCTCACCGATACCCGTCAAGATAGAAGCGTTCCCGCCTCCCGCGACTTTACCCGTAGAAGTTCACGAAGTCTGGAGGGCAGTTGTCGAAGACCTCGGAGGCGCTAATCATATGCGGGCGAGTTTCATTCCGCAGATACAGGCTTATTGCGAGGCGGTCGCTATTCACGCTCAAGCGTCCGCGAATATTCAACAATTCGGAGTTCTTGTAAAGGGAGCGAACGGAGTTCCCGTAGCGAACCCGCTTATCCGAGTTCAGAAAGACGCGTCTGCTACTATTCTTCGTTACGCCGAGTCTCTCGGTCTAACTCCTGCGGCGCGTATTAGGCTTGGTCTAATGGAGATTACAGGAATGTCTCTCCTCTCGACGCTAAACGCTTCAATCGACGGAAAGAACTAATGCCTAGATACACGCAAGCGGGACTCGCGAAAGCGGAACGCGTAAAGCGGTTCTCTGAACTTCACGTCCGCCATATGAAAGATAGGTGGGCTGGAAGTCCGTTCAAACTCGAGCCGTTTCAATGGGAGAATATGATACTGCCTACTTACGGGCAGACGGTCAAGGGTAAGCGAAAGATAAAGCGCGCGCTCTATGGTATTCCTCGCTGGAACGGTAAATCCGAGCTAACCGCTATGCTTCACCTCTACCACCTCTTCGGCGAACCCGTCTTCGGTGGCGAACAATACGCGTTCGCTACTACTAGACAGCAAGCGGCAATTATCTTCGACACGGCAAAGCGAATGATAAACGCTGACCCGCTTCTTCGAGCTATGTCTAAGGTCTATCGAAACGTAATCGAAGTCCAAGAAACGGGAGCGACGTTTCGCGCGTTACCGTTCGACGCCGATACCTCGCAGGGCTTCCACCCGAGCTTCGCCTCGGGAGACGAAGTCCACGTTATGCGAAATCTTGAAATGGTCGACTCAATGGTAACCGGTATGGTCGGACGCGAAGAGGGACTCTTCGTCGCAATTACTACTGCGGCGGCAAGAAGCGGAGGAACTCTCGACGAGCTTCGCGAGCTTTGGAGTAATGACCCCGCCGCATACGTTTATTGGCAAGGCGCGAAAGAAACGGACGACCCGAGCGACCCCGCCGTCTGGCGTAAAGCGAACCCCGCTTCGTGGATAACAATGGATATGCTCCGAAGTCAATATCAAGCGTTACCGCTCCCTGTCTTCCAGCGTCTTCACCTCAACCTAACGCCGAAAGACGGAGACTCGGTTCGAGCGTTCAATTCGAAAGCTTGGGAACTATGCGGAGATGTTCCGACTATCGACCTCGAGAAGCCTTGCGTAATCGGCGTCGACGCCGCACCGCGACGCGATAAGACCGCGGTCGTCTTAGACCAGAGAGACGAGAACGGAGTTCATAACGTAAAGGCGTGGACTTTCGAAGCTGACCCCGAAGCGGGACTCCTAGACTTCGACGAGCTAAAGCACCTACTCCGAGAACTAAACGCGACCTATAACGTTTCCCGTATCGTCGTCGACCCCGCTCACCTCTTCGCAGTTATGGACGAACTCAACCGCGAGGGATTACCCGTAGAAGACTTCCCGCAAACCGCTTCGAGAATGATACCCGCCTCTATGAACCTCTATGACCTCATTCAATTAGGGCGAGTTCGTCACGGTGGAGACCCGCTTCTAACGAAGCACGTTCTCAATGCGGGAGCTAAAGAGATACCGCCTAGCGGGTGGAGGCTAACGAAAGTATCTCGCCACGAGAACATAGACGGAGCGGTCGCTCTAGCTATGGCTTCTCATATAGCCGAGGCGGAATGGTCTCTCGGTTCTCAATCATTCTCGCAGACGGGCGGAGTATGGTCGCTCGACGTTACGCTCTAGCGTGACACCTGCGGGAAACTCGTTACATAGAACTATTAGGACGGACTCGCTATCTATGGCACTAAACCCTCTTGCCGCCTTTAGACGTTCCGAGAAGAGAGACGCTATCGACGCTCTCGCTAACGCTTTCTTCTACGGAGGGACGGTATCTGCCGCGGGCGTTCGCGTAACTCCAGAGACCGCTCTCGCTTCCGTAGCCGTTGCGGCGTGTATAGAAGTTCGCGCCGAAACTTTCTCCGCGTTACCTCTCGGCGTATATCGTCGCGAAGAACGTAAGCGTATTCCGCTTCCCGAGCACCCTGTCGCACGTCTATTAGCCGACAAGCCAAATGACCTAATGACGGGAGGCGAGCTTCTTCGTTGGAAACAAATTAGAGAAGACATCTCGGGTAACGCTTACGTCCGCGTGGTCTTTCGAAACGGTCGACCTAGCGAGCTTCTACCTCTTTACGCGAATAACCCCGAAATGCGTATCGCAAACGGTAAAGTCGCGTATCGCTACAAAGGCGATGACCTAACTCCAGCGGGCGATTACCCTGCGCGAGACATTCTTCACTTCAAGGGAGCTTTCCTCCGTAACCCGTTCGAAGCGGCAAGCCCTATCGACCTAATCAAAGACACGATTGGTTTATCTATCGCGACCGAGCAATTCTTCGGACGCTTTCTAAATAACGGCTCTCACTTCCCGACATACCTCGAAACCGACTCTGCTCTTTCACCCGACGACGTGAAAGCAATAGCTAGTTCTCTCAAGTCGACAGCGGGAGTTCTTGACGCGGGTAAAGTTCGAGTCTTCGACCGTGGTTTGAAAGTCAAACAGAACCCTCTCTCTATTCGTGACGCTGACCTAAGCGCGCAAATGCGTTGGTATCTTGAGCAAATCTGCCGTATCTATCGAGTTCCTCTTCCGATTGTTCAAGATTGGACACACGGAACTTATACGAACTCGGAGCAAGCGGGACTATGGTTCGCGCAACATACGATTACGCCTATCGCCGTCTCGACGGAGAGAACTCTAAGCTCTAACCTCTTCCTAGACGGCGAAGCTGGAACATATGTAAAGTTCAACCTCGACGCTATTCTTCGCGGAGACTACGCGACTAGAACCGCGGGCTATAACACGCTAATAAACTCGGGCGTAATCTCGCGTAACGAAGCTCGCGCCTACGAAGACCTAGACCCTTATGTCGGCGGAGACGAGTATCTCGTTCCGCTAAATATGGCGAGCTCAACTTCTCTCGGAACTGACGCTAACCTCGATGAACCCGCTCCTCGTAACCCTAACGAACCGCGTTCAATTCTTCAACCTGTAATAGACGACGCTATCGAGCGGGTAAAGATTAGAGCGAAGCAAGACGCCGTCCGCGGACGCGACGTCGAGACTACTAGAGAATGGGCTCTCGAGAACGTAATGCCCGCGGTCGAACGAGCTCTAAGTCTTGCGGGATTAGATATTCCTATTAGTTCTATCGTTGACGAAGCTCTTTCCGAAACCCGAGCAGTCTCTATCTCCGTCCCCGAATATGTTTCCGCTAACGCGAAGCGCGGACTCAAATACTACGAAGAGGGAAGAGGAGGCGACGGTTTAGTTCCTCAAACTATCCGAGACGCGCGGGAGCTCGCCGAGGGACGCGTATCCGAAACAAAGATTAGAAAGATTGCTCCGTGGATTGCTCGTCACCTAGTCGACCTCGAAGCTCCCGCAAACTCTAACCCTGACGACCCTGATTATCCCGCGGCAGGTTTAGTCGCTATGCTACTCTGGGGAGGAGGCGCGACTAAAGAGGGCGCGCTAAGAACTCAAGCGTGGGCAGAGAACGAAGTCGAGAAGCTCGACAGCGAAGCGTGACACGAAGAGGACGATAGAACTATGGCTAAAGCAGAACTACGCGCCGTCGGAGAACTCACATTCTCGCTGGAGGGTAACCGTCCTCGTATCGAGGCGCGAGCAATCAAGTATGACTCTTGGTCTGTCGACCTCGGAGGCTTCCGCGAGCGTATCCTCCCGAACGCTATAAACCTAGACTCCGACCTCGTAGCTTTATTCGACCACGCTACCGATAAAGTCCTCGGACGCGTATCTGCGGGAACTATGACCGTTCGCACCGACGACGCTGGTATCTCTTTCACCGCTTACCCGCCCGAAACTTCTTGGGCTCAAGACCTACGCGTCTCTATGGAACGCGGAGATATAAAGGGTTGCTCTTTCCGTATGTTCGTCGATGAAGACCACTTCTACGTCGAGAGCGGAGAAGTTCGTCGCGATATCCGCAAGGCTCGCGTTACCGAACTGACGATAACTTCTATGCCCGCTTACCCCGAAACTTCCGCCGAAGCGCGTTCAACCGCCGAAGCCCTGAAAGTAACTAGCGAAGAGAACCGCGCTGGACGCGTTCTATCTGCGGCTAACGAGATTGCCTTGAAAGCCGCACTCGAAGCTATTGACCTTGCCGAAACAACTCTCGAAAGCGTCCTCTCTCAAATTGACCCGACTTTCGACCCCGAAGCCGAAGACGGAGAAGACGACTCCGAGGACTCTTCCGAGGAAATGACTTCAACCGTAAAGCGTGACGCTTCTTGCCCTTGCTCTAATACCGAGTGCTCCTGCGCTCCTCAATCTTCCGAGACTACGGACGGCGCGTCCGTAGAGCCTCGAAGCACGGTCGGCGCGACCGAAACCCTCCAAACCCGTTCTTCCGTCTACTCGACGAAGTTCGGACTCATATCAACCCGAAAGGAAACCTAGAATGGATTATCGTTCTATCGACCGCCAAGCCGAGGAGTTGCGCCAGATTGGTGCGGAATTGGCTGGCAAGGGCGAGCTCGCTCCAGAAGAGCGCGACCGCCTTATGAACATTACTGGCAGACTCGAAGAGCTAGACAGACTTCGTATTGAAGTTCGCGACGCTGAACTCGAGGAAGCTCGTTCAATCGCCGAAAGCGGACGCCCTGTTGGCGAGACCGCCGAGGCAGACAAGGCTTCTGCCGCTTTCCGTTCGTTTATCAAGACAGGCGCGGAAGACCGCACCTTGCTTGCTCAAACTGACGCTAACGGTGGTTTCGTTGTCCCCGAGCCTCTACGCGCTCCTCTAATCGAGAAGTTCCGTAAAGTCTCTCCTCTATTAGCAGAAGTATCTTCGTTCAACTTTACAGGCGACACGAAGTTCTATCTACCTCGTAAGGACACTCACGGTGTCGTTGCTAACGCCGCAGAAACGGGAGCTAGAACACAGCAAACCGACCCGACGTTTACCAACGCAACCCTAGAGGCGTTCGACTACTACACCGACCAGAGAGTTTCTCAGCAATTCCTCGACGGTGTAGACGGCGCAGAGAACTACGTTACCGATTGGATATACGGAGACTTCGCAGAGCAGTTCGCTTCTCACGTTGCCGCTGGAACTACTGGCGCAACACAGAAGACTCAAGGTATCTTTACCGCTAACGCGACTTACTCGTCTATCTTGTCGGGTGTAGCCGCAGGTTTGGTAAACACCAAGTTCCTCGAGCTGTTCTTCACCTTGCCGCAAGCTTTCCGTGCGAACGCTAAGTGGTATATGTCTCCTGCGACTCTTTCCGCTATCGTGGGTTACGCTTTCCCTAACTTGAACAACACTCCGCTTGTTCAAACTACGGCAAACGGAACTTTCACTATTCTTGGAAAGCCTGTTGTCGAGGTTGACGACGCTCCAGCTATCGGTGCCGCTAACTTCCCTGTCGCCTTTGGTGACCTAAAGCAGGGTTACGCTACTGGTATCCACAAGACCGTCTCTATTCTCCGCGACCCTTACACCGCTACCCCTAACGTGCGTTTCTACGCTCTAGGACGTATGGGTGGAGTTCCGTGGAACAAGGACGCTGTCGTTCTACTCAAGTCAAACAACGCCTAATAGCGTTCGACTTAGCGACGCGCCTCTCGAGTCATCGGGAGGCGTTTCGCTTTACCTCGGAGTCTAGGCGGGCTTCTTTCTGTTACCTAATCGTTATCTTCGTTATCAAACCGTTATAGGAAACGGCTTGTATTGTGTCGCGCCTTGAGCTCGGCACGGTAGACTGGAAGTATCGAAAGCAAAGGGCTCTCGATAGATAAGGGAAGAAATGATTAGTTACGAAGACGGTCCAAGATACCGTATCGAAGCGCGAGCTATCGCGCGAAGTATCCACCGCTATTACGACCTCGAGAAGAAGATTGCGAACCCGAAGCGTTCCGACTTTCTAAAGGACGATTACCGCGAACAGCGTAAGAAGATAACATTTAGCGTTCTTCGACTCATTGCTAACTGGAACGAAACTCACGGCGAAGAGAGACCGCTCCATTGGAGTCAATATACCGAGGGACTCTTCTGGTCGGAAGTAAGACGTTACCGCGAGGAAGTTCTCGGAGAGGGTAAAGCGTAATGTCTACGATTGCGAAATGCGAAGAACTCGCTACTAAGCTCGGCGCTACTCTCGAAGACGATGGGTTTGCTATTCGACTTCAAGCGCCGCACGGTAAGACGGTCGACGTCGAAGTCCACGAATACGTCTACGACCGAACTAACGTTGTTCTCGGGAGTCGAGGTATCTGGCGCGAGGTCTGGAGCGACCTCCGTCGCTTCGAGCGAGACGGTTTCGACGAGTGCGAACTCTACGCGACGCTCACTTGTGATTGGTGTAGCGAGGTGACTGCCTAGACTTTCCCGTTTCTCCGTTTCTCGGGTAAGACATAGACCCGTCCTCTCCTCTCGAGGGCGGGTCTATTGTTATCTCGGTTCGTGACACCGCTCTTAGTCTGGACGTATCTAAACTCCGAGGAGAGAGACATTGAAATTACTTCTAAACGCCGACTACGAAGTTCAAATAGTAACAGCCGAGGGTAACGCCGTCTATGGAGGTAAAGCTGGCGAGACTATCATCGTTCCGCAAGACGTCGCCTTATTATTTATCGAAGCGGGTGTAGCCGAGGGTGTAAAGAGCTCCGAGCGAGCTACTAAGAACAAGGGCGAGACCGCTACTAAGTAAGTCCGCTAGAGAGGCTCTCAAATGCTACGCCTAAAGAAGAAGACCGTCGGTTCTTACACGTTCGAGTCGCTTTACTATGACGACGACGGAGTCCACGTTACGCTTCACGGTCCACTAACGCTTACCGTTCGCGACGGGGCGGGAACGTCAATCTATACAACACCTCCGACTCTTCACGCGGGACACGCGGACTCGATTATTCCTTTCGCTACTTTAGAGAAGCTCGATACCTACACGTTCACTTATACAGGCTTTCTCGACAATCAACAAACTCAACCTGTTTCGTGGACTGACGTAGTCGAAATCGTTGGAGGCTACCTCTTCGAAATAGCCGAGCTTCGAGCTTTCGATAGAGCTTTCCTAGATACTGCTAAGTATCCGACCTCGCTTCTTCGTGACGTTAGAACGTCCGTCGAGAACGTCATAGAGGGAGATACTGCGGCGCGCGTCGCGTTCGTTCCGAGGGGACGTCGCGTAACTCTTTCGGGTAACTCGCCAGACCTAAATAGAGGCTACTATCCGCTCTACTACGGAAACGATTACCGCGAGCTTACCGTTCCTAACTACGAAGTCCGCTCTCTCTACTCGGGAAGCCTAAACGGCGTCGCTTTCACGCAAACCGAACTAGACGACATTATCCCGAACGACAATACTCTCTTCCGCTCCTCGGGCGTAGCGTTCCCCGCGTGGAGCTTCGGTAAGAACAACATAAAGCTTCACTACGTCCACGGTTACGATAGACCAGCGGGAGCGATTACCCGTGCCGCTCTAATTCTCGCGCGCGAGTTCCTAGTAAAGAGCGACCTCCCCGCGCGCGCTTCGGCTACTTCTATCGGAGACCAACTCTTCCGTATCACTATCGCGGGACGTGACGGCATTACGGGTATCCCTGACGTCGACGCGGCAATCGCTCAATTCGGACGCGCGTCGTCCTCGATTGGGTAGCCGTGGCGTTCCAAACTAAGAGCTTCGAAGCGCAAGACGTTCTAGTCACCGCGCTAACCGCCCGAGCGGAACTAGCTTCGTGGCGTATCGACTTCGGTATCCCCGCAGGACGTCCAGAAGAGCAACATATCTGGGTCGACGAGAACGTTTCCGATTGGACGCAAGACTTACTAACTACGGGACTTCAATCCCGTAACGAGGTCTTTCGACTAGCCGTCTATGTTTACGATAAGAAGACGGGCGCGGACGCTAAAGAAATACGGGACGAACTATCTGCCGCCGCAAGTGTTATATCCGACGTAATCGGTTCGGACGCTTTCCTCGGTGGCGTAGTTATGTTCGCTCAAATAGTCGGAGGCGAATACGAGGGCGCGTTCGCTGACCCCGAGGGACGTATCCGCGAGGGCGTTCTGAAACTAACTATCGAGTGCCAAGCGTTCCTCGCGTGACACGGACAGGAGACTTTACATATGGCTAAGATAACTCTTTCGGAGGCGGTTCACGTCTCTATATCTCTCGACGGTAAAGCCGTCGAATTAGACCTCGCTGTCGGAGAGAACGAAGTTCACTCTAGCGTTGCCGAGGTTCTCGTTGCTCAAGGGCTAGTAAGTGACTCAAGCTCTAAGACTTCGAAGAAGACTTCCTCGACTCCAATCGTCGAGGAGACTCCAACTACTAAAGAAAGCACGGAGGCTAACTAATGCCCTTACAGAAAGTTTCTACCCTCGTCGGAGTAGCAAAGCAAGCTTCGGCTGGAACTCTTGCCGCTAACCCGACTTACGCTCACGGTCTCACAGGTGGAGCGCCTATCTCGGTCGAACCGAGCGTCTCTCCCGTCGAAGTAACGGTAGCGAAGCGCGCCGCATACAACATTTATCGCGATGACGTAGTCAACGGCGGAGAAGTCCAAAGCCTCGCCTACATCAGAAGCCTCGGTCTATGGCTCTTAGGAGCTCTTGGAACTGATACCGTAACGGGCTCGACTCCTTATACGCATACTTACTCAACGGGCGACCTCCCTTATCTATCGCTATTTACTAAAGGCATAAGCACAACTAACTCTGGTATTCGCGATTGTAAAGTCGATGAACTATCTCTAAAGTGGGACGGCTCTAAGCCTGTCGACTTGACCGTAAAGCTTCTCGGAACGGTCTTCTCTTATCCCTCAACATTCACTCCGACGACTGACGATACAGGAGCAGAGTCTTACCTAACTCCTCTCGGTGGAACTTTCTCCCTCGACGTAATCGGTTCGACTAACGTAAGCGCCCGCGTAGTTGGTGGCGAGCTAACAATCAAGAACAACGTTACCGCTATCCACCCGAGCGCAACTATCGAAGCGGGAGACGTCTGGGAGGGTGTACAGGAACACTCTCTAAAGCTGACTATCGTTCCCGACGACCTAGCTCTCTTCCGTAGCACCGTAACTGGAACCGTGAACGGAACTTCCGTCGCGACCGTCCAGCCAACGGGTTCTGTAAACCTAGTCTTCAAGGAGAACAACGGTTCTAATACGCTAACCGTAACGGGCAGTAAGATTGCTTATATGACCTCGTTCCCTGACGCTGACCCTAAAGGTGGCGCGGTGGAAATCGAGCTCGTCGGTATGGCAGTAATGCCTAGCGCGGGAACTGCTCCGCTGGTCTATGCGCTAACAAACGCTATCGCAAGCTACTAAACAATAAGAGAAAGTTAGGGACTCGAATAAATGATAAAGGGCACTATTACATTCCTAGACGGTTCTACTCCTATCGGAGTAACAATCGGACTAGGTGAAGACGTGAAAGCTCCTCGCGACCTTGCCGCGTTAGAGAAACAGGGTTGGGTTATTGACGACTCTATCTCAACCGCCTATAAAGCTTGGCTCGCTGGTAAGCGACAGGGAGACATTCCCGCAGACTCGAAGTTTGAAACTTGGGTCGATAACGTCGCCGAAGTAGACCTCAAGCCGTCAAGAAAGCAAATCGAGGCGGCAGTTGCGATTGGCAAGATGAGTCAAGAAGAAGCCGACAAGCTTCTAGCTTTCTTCGAGAGTAACGACTCGGGGGAAGCCGTAGCGCGGCAAGGCGAATAGCCTCCGTCGCGCTTGCTTCTGGCTTCGGTCTCAACTTAGAGACCTGCGACCCGCTCGTCTTCGAAGAACTCGAGGACTTGCTTCTCGAAAGACATAGAGAAGCGGAGAGGGAACGTATGGCGTCCGAGTTGAAAGCGAAGCTAGGTAAATGAGTAGACAGACGGCTATCGGAGTCGAGGGTGTTGCTAAGACCGTCCGCGCGCTCGACGCGTTCGCTCCTGAAATCAAAGCTCGCCTAAATCGTGAAATCCGTAAAGCTCTAAACGATACTAAGACGCGCGCGCAATCTAAATATCCAAAGGGCGCTTACGTTACGCTCGTCAACAAGAAGAAGATACTCGGTTCGGTGACGACCGCTCGCGGAGGCGTGAACGGTCGACGTTGGGGAGAAGCTGACGCGGGAGCTCGCGCCGCAATCTTCGAGTTCGCAGGTTCTCGTCAAGAGGGAAGAACTCCTCAAGCTCGAGGACTTATCAAGTCTCTAAACGCTCGCTACGGAACGACTGGTCGCTTTCTATGGTCTGCGTGGGACGAAACAGGTAAAGACGTCCTCGATAGAATTAGAACCTCGGTTCTTTCTGCCGAGCGTGACCTCCAATCTAAACTTGACTCCATAGGAGAAAGTTTCTAAATGGCAGTAAAGGTCACGGTCTACGGTCAAGCCGATATGCGGCAAATCGCGCGAGCGCGCGAGGAATTAGACCGTCTCGAGAAGAAAGCTCTCGTCTCTTCTAATCAGTTCTTCGGAGCGATGAACCGAATATCTAACTCTACGAAACGAGTTGGAACGGCTATGGCTTCGACGGGTGACTCTCTTACTCGTAATCTAACTCTTCCTATTGTTGCCGCAGGTGCGGCGGTTGCTAAGTTCACCGCGAACGCGGCAGAAGACGCGCAACAACAAGTCGTCCTAGCTAATACTCTAAAGAATACGGCGGGCGCTACGGACGCAGTAGTCGCCTCGACGGAAGCTTGGATAACTAAACAGGGTGAACTTCTCGGAGTCGCGGATAGTGAACTTCGTCCCGCTTTAGCAGTTCTCGCTGGCGCAACTAAAGACGTCGAGAAATCTCAAATGCTCGCGGGTCTAGCTATGGATATTGCCGCGGCAAAGTCCGTTCCTGTTGAGACTGCGGCGAAAGCTCTTGCTAAAGCTTACGCGGGAAATACTACTCAACTTTCGAGGCTCGTAGTTGGTATCGACCAGACGGCACTCAAGTCTAAGAACTTCGGCGAAATATATAAGTCCGTGAACTCTATTGTCGGCGGTCAAGCGGCAAAGTCCTCGGATACTGCCGCAGGAGCTATGAAACGGCAGAAAGTCGCGCTAGACGAAGCTACCGAGTCTCTCGGTTACGCCTTTATGCCGATTATGGAAGACGTTACAAAGCTAATTCAAACTAGCGTCGTCCCCGCTATAAAGAAGCTCGCAGACTTCTTCGGGAGTCTCTCTAAAGAACAGAAGAACGCGATTGTCGGTATCGGTCTTCTTCTTGCCGTTCTTGGTCCTCTTCTTTCTATTACAGGGCGAGTAATTACAGGTATCTCTTCTCTAGCTAATGGAATTATGTGGGTTGGGAAACACGCTATAACCGCCTACGGAGGTCTCCAGAACTTCGTTACTGGTCTAATGAACGCGTCTGCGGGTTCGTCCGCTTTCGCAACGCCGATGATGAAATTAGGCGGATACATAAGAACTGCGGCGACCGCGACTTGGGCGTTCGTTACCGCGACTTGGGCTAGTGTGACCGCGGGTATCAAACAAGCCGCAACTTGGGTTGCCGCTACGGCAACTCTAATAGCTCATAAGGTAGCTACGTTTGCGACTACGGTTGCGACTCAAGCGTGGACTGCCGCGCAATGGCTTCTCAATATCGCGCTAAACGCTAACCCTATCGGTTTAGTAGTTATCGCTATCGGGTTACTCGTCGGAGCAACAATTCTTATCGCAAGCCATACTAGAGAACTCGAAGCGACGTTCTCGAATGTATGGAAAGCGGTAACAGGGTTCGTTTCTGACGCTATCTCCTCGATAACAGGTTGGCTCGACGGGTTCGTCGAAACTATGCGGTCGGTAGCTTCGGACGCGATGAACGGCTTTATCGACGGCTTCGCAGACTTCTCTACGGAACTCTATAAAGCCGTACAGAAACCGATAACTGACGCTGTCGATTGGGTGAAAGCGAAACTCGGTATCGCTTCTCCGTCTAAAGTTACGCACGAAATAGGAACGCAATTCGGGGCGGGCTTTACTAACGGAATAAAGGACTCGACCGCTGGAGCTGTATCCGCCGCAAATGACTTAGCTACTCAAACTTCGAACGCGCTTGCGAAAGGACTATATAACGTCAATAGGCAAGACGCGGTTAGTAAATTACAGGACGCGAAACTTCTCGGTCTCGGGCAGACTCTCGGTATCGACCCGAAAGTCCTAACGGACGCCGTCCTCGGTGATGAAGACGCTTACAATACGGTTCAGAACACCGCAAATAAACGTATCGCGCAAATAAAGGCTATGTATGGCTCGAGTATGAACCCGAAGCTAAACTCATTCCTCGGGACTATCGAAAGCATAAAGGCAACGCTCCAGCAAGAGGGCGTAAGTAATGACCTAATCGCTAAAGCTTTAGGAGGCGAAGCGATTACTAAAGCGACCGATAAAGTTACTACCGCGCAAGAGAAACTCGCCGAGAAGATAAAGGAGGGAGCTCGTCTCGCTAAACAAGCTTTCTCGTCTTGGTCTATGGACGAAATCGTCAAGCCGATAACTACTTCTTTCGACACGGTTCTTTCCGCTCTCCAATCGCAAATACAAGCGACAGCTAACTTCATAAACAATATTGCTACGTTGAAAGCTAGACAGCTAAACGCGGGCGCGCTCGCTTCGTTACTCGCTCTCGGTGCGGCGCAGGGTGGAGGTATCGCTCAAGCTTTAGCGCGCGCTTCGGACGCTCAACTCGCGCAATACAATACTTCTTACGGAGAGCAAACTCGACTTACAGGCATTCTTGGTATGACTCAAGCGGGCGCAAGTCCAATCGCTCCTGTTACTATTAGCGAGGGAGCTATTCAAGTTTCTATCGCTGGAAACGCTGACGAGACTACGGTAACCGAGGCTATGTCGCAAGCGATAGACCAGTTAGTTAGAGAGTTGAGGTCGCGCTAATGCCTACTTATACCCTTAGACCTATCTCCTACTATGGAGGCAGTCCCTATACTTCTTGGGGTAACGTCGCCTCTAATGCCGCCTTAGCTACCGCTTTAGGTGACAACTCGGACGCTACTTTCGCAACTCGTTCGGGTGCTAGCGGTCTAGGCACTACGCAACCAATCTTCAACCTATCTGCTCCGTCTATCGGTGCGGGAGAGTTTATCGTTCGAGCTGGTCACTTCGTCCGTTGGAAAGGAGGAGGAGGCACGGGAAATACAAACGAGAACCTCGGCGCGGTTGCTTTCCGTACAACTGACCCGACACCTTATCAGTCGCAAACTCTAATTACAGACGGACGCGTAACTGCCTCAACGACAGAAGTCGGTTATAGTATCGTAAGTTGGTCGGTCGCAGAAGTATCTACTCTGCGAGTAATGCTAAATAGTAATAACCGCATACTTTCAACAGCGCCGACAACGACGGTGTACGAAGTTGGTGCGACTCTTTATACCCTAAATGCGCCAAGCGTAACGGTTTCCAACCAGACTATAACTACTAACGCGAAGCCTACTATCGCGGTTTCGTTGACGATGACTATCGGTTGGGAGTCCGCTGTTCCTGAAACTTCTAATCTTCGTCGTGCGGTTACCGAAGTTCGTATCGAGTCGGGTGGAACGGGAGTCGGAACGGGAACTCTAGTCGGGTATGCCTATACGGATACTTTCAATGCTCAAACGGGGACGACTAACGTCTTCGTGAACTCGGTAATAGCTAACGGAACTTACAACCTTTATGCGCGTTCGACCCGCTTCCGCGAGGGACAGACGGTAGACCAAGCTATCGCCTCGACGGGTCAATCGAGTGCGTGGGCTTCCGCTACTCTAACAATGAACAATCCCGTCCCGACCGCTCCGTCGCTATTTACCTTTGGAGACTCGTCTCTAAAGCGTATTGGCATAGGTGTTACGCCCGTTGCGACGTCGGGCGTATATGCCCCTGCGACTATCGACATCGAGCGTTCGACAAACGGTGGAATTACTTGGTCTGCGATTAGGCTATCGCCTCTTACCGTCCGCCAGAACCTAATAAATAACCCGAGCTTCGAAACTAATACGACAGGCTGGACAGCTAACGCTAATACTACTCTTTCGAGGACTACGGGTTTCTTTAGTTCTGGAACGGCGTCGGCAAACCTAGTAGCTATTGCCGCAGGGACGGTTGGTATTACTTCGACGACTTCGACTCTCGGCGCGGCAATCGTTTCGCCTAATCTCTCCTATTCCGCAAGCGCGTATCTTCGTTCGACTGCCGCAAGCCGTAATGGCGTAATCTCTATCGTTTGGCTAACTACTGCTGGCACAACTATTAGCACTTCGGCGGGAGCGTCTACGGCTCTAACTTCTGGCTCTTTCATTCGTATAAGCGTAACGGCAACTGCTCCTAGTAATGCGGCTTTCGCTTATCTGACTATAACTTCTCCCTCTACGTTCAACATTGGAGAAAGTATTTACATCGACGCCATTCTTCTCGAACAATCTGCGAGCGTTGGAAGTTACCTCGACTTTATAGCTACCGCTACGGTCTACGATTACGAAATGCCTCGAGGAACTTCTATAAGTTATCGCGCACGCGTGAACGCTTACTCCGTCGGCTATCCGACTTCTTCGCCGTATTCTAGTTCTAGTTCTGGCTCTATCCCTGTCAATGCCGAGTGGGCGCTGAAAGCTCCGCTAACGCCTACGCTAAACGTCTCTACACTAGAAGTCGTCGATACTCCGACCGAAGAACTAACCGAAGACCTCGGAGTCTTCCGTCCGCTTGATAGACGTTACCCTGTCGTGGTAGCGGGACAGCTTGGCGGTTATGACGGGACTCTCTGTATTTATACGACTACTAGCGCAGAATGGACTTCGGTAAAGGCTTTGCTTGAGTCGCAACAAGTTCTTTATTTAGAAAGCGGTTTCGGGTGGTCGAAATATATTCGTTTAGTCTCGGGAGCTAGAGTCGAGATTATGGGAACAACTAACGCGCCTCGCCGAAAGATAGAAGTCTCTTACGTCGAGGTAAGCGCGCCGTAATGTATAACGTTAGTTCTAGCTTTCTGACCGCACTACGGTCGTCAAGTATGAAGATTGCCGTCTCGGTTTCCGCTTCTGACGGAACGGTTCTCTCTATACAGAACGGCTCGGTAACTATGGACGCACGGCGTAATATTACCCGAACAGCAGAACTAGAACTTATCCCGACTCCTACAAAGACGATAGAGCAAGTCTTCGCTCTTCTATTGACGCCGAACGTAGAGATTACGATAAAGAGGGGACTCTATTTAGCCGACGGGTCTATCGAATACGTCTCGCTCGGAGTCTTCTCAACTGACGAAGCTTCCTACTCGAGAAGCGTTACGGGTGTCGTAAAGTGGTCTGGAAGTGACCGCTCGAAGAAGATAAGTCGCTCAAAGTTCGTCGACCCGTATCAAATAACCGCGGGAACGTCTCTAGCTACGGCAGGAGGAAACTTACTAACTTCACGCTTCTCTAACGTAACCACTAACTTCGGTAACGTCCTCGAGAATGTTACCGCTAACGTAATCTATGAAGCAAGTAACGACTCCGACCCGTGGGATAGTGCTAGAAGACTCTTCGCAGACTCGGGTTATGACCTAAACTTCGACGGTGACGGCGTAGCCCGCGCTGTTCAAGTTCCAGACCCCGCGACCGTCGTCCCTGTCTTCAACTTCGGAGCGGGCGCAACGAACCTAATTCTAAACGCCGAGGTCGGAGGAACTCTCGAGAAAGTCTATAACGGCGTAATCGTGACGGGCGAGGGTTCAAGTCTTACAACTCCCGTTAGAGGCGAGGTTTGGGATACTGACCCTAGTTCTCCGACATACTATCTCGGCGGTTACGGGAAAGTTCCTCTCTATTGGTCGTCTGCTCTAATCACTTCTGCCGCTCTCGCTCAAGCGGTCGCAACCGTTCTACTCGCTAAACTAAAGGGACGGACAGAGTCTCTTTCTTGGTCTAATATAGTGAACCCTGCTCTCGAGCCTCTCGATGTAATCTCTATCACGCTCAAGGGAACGCAAACAACCGCGGTTATCGACCAGCTAGTTATTCCTCTTCGAGCACAAGACTCTATGACTGCGATAGCGAGGCAAACGATAGTATGACCGACTTTCAGAAAGTAGCCGAGGCTATTGCCTCAAGTTCGCAAGCTCCCGCCTTTAGGCGACGTATGGGGACGGTTTCAGCTATAAACGCGGGTTATACGATAGACGTAACTATCGCGGGTTCGTCGACGGTTATTACGGGCGTTCGTTACTTCAATCACTATGCGCCGAAAGTTGGAGCTCAAGTCTGGCTCGATACTGACGGACAAGATTGGATAGCTATTGGAGCGGTAGCGGGTCTCGGCGGTCAAGTTCCGACTTGTAAGGTTTATCGCACCGCGGACTTAGGTATCGCGTCGGGTTCGGGTTGGACAGCGATTACTTGGCAAGCCACCGAGTTCGACCCGTTCGGTATGTTCACCGTGAACTCGACTAATCTTACCGTTCCGATTACTGGTCGCTATCTTATTAGTGGCGCAGTTCTATTCGATAACTCAACTTCGACGGGGTATCGCGGTATTGCGATAAATAAGAACGGGACGCTAATTCAATACGCTCAAGTAATTACTAACGCGGCAAATACTATCGGCGTTCCGTTATCTACGGTCGTCAACCTAACTAAAGGAGATACCGTTTCTCTTTCTGCTCGTCAAGGCTCGGGCGTGAACATAAACCTAGTTTCTTCGAGCGCAATCGAGACGCACCTAATCGTAACTTACCTCGGAGCGGACTCTTAGCCCGTGACACCTAGCCGAGAATGGCTTTATGGCTAATCTTTCTATCGTTTCGGGCGTCCTAGATATCATCGCTTCACAAGGTAAGACGTGGACGATAAGTATTACCGTCCGCGACGCGGGAAATAACTTAGTCAACTTTACGGGCTATTCTGCTCGTTGGGACGTCCGCGTAAATCCTTATAGCGTCGATACCGTCTTATCTCTTTCGAACGGTTCGGGAATAACTCTAACCGCGAACGGAGTTATTACTCTCACGGCTACTGCGGCGCAGACCGCGGACATTCCAGCGTCGTCTTACGTTCACGAAATCGAGCTCACAGACCCGACAGGCGCAAAGCCTCCTTTCCTTGCGGGTAATCTGAAAGTGGTCGCGGAAGTAGTTAGATAAATGGGCGTAATCGTTCAAGAAGTAACTACCGAAGCGACCGTCACCGAGACGAGCGTCTCCGTAAATGTTCAACAAACCGAGAACTCTATTACGGTTACAAGTCCTTTACCGACTGCGGTAGCGGTAACTTCGCCGATTACTAATACGGGAAGCTCGACCGCTCCGATTATCGGTATCGACCAGACGCTTCTATCTATTCAGCAAACGCAAGTTTCGGGACTCGTTTCCGCTCTCTCGGGTAAAGCTAATCTAACCGCTAACGCGTTCACGGACGCGCAATCTATTACGGGTTCTGTCGCAGGAAGTATACAGCTCTTCGTCAAGGGAGCGAGCGGGCAATCGGCAAGCTTCCTCGAGGTTCAAGCTTTCTCGAATAACACCCTCTTCCGCGTCAACTCTACGGGCTACGCTCTAGCTCCGCTCGGCTTTATCGGCGGAGGAACTAGCCAATCAACAAATACGAGCGCGGTTCTCGCTAACAATACTTTCTATCCGACCGCTACGAACCAGATAGGTCTAGCGGTTAGGCAAATCCTAAATCACGCGACTAATCTTCAAGAGTGGCAGAATAGCGCGGGCGGAACAATGGCGTATATCGACCAATTCGGCGGTTTCAGAACGAGCGCCTATTTACAGCTACACAGTAGTTCTGCGACTACGCTTCTTCAATATAACCGCGCGGCAACGAACAACGTCGCTAACCTCCTCGAGTATCAAGACTCTTCTGCCGTCGTCCTCGGTGGTCGAAACGCTCTAGCTCAAATCTTCACGGGTTCTGCTACACCAATCTCGGGCGTCGGAAACACTATTACGATAAACAGCCAAACTCCAACTTACTCTTCGCCAAATACAACAATCGTCACGGCTTCTGCTCACGGTGTCGCCGTCGGGCAAACGGTTACGCTACAAGGTTTCACGCAGGGAAGCTATAACCAGACTTGGGTAGCTCAAGCTGGAACGAGCGGAACTAACTTAGTTATCCGAACTAACTCGAACTTTGGACCAACTCAAAGCTCGGGCTCGGCGCGTATTACCTCGCAGGTTGGTATTACTTCTCGGTCTTCTACTACGGTCGGTCTTATAGTTCGAGGCGCGGCAAGCCAAGCGCATAACTTAGTTGAGTGGCAGGACTCTAGCGCCTCGTTACTAGCGAACGTTACAAGCGTCGGTGGCTTCAATACGAACAGCGCGAACGGTTATCAAATAGCTAATGCGGCGGGTTTCGTTTCTCTCAATAGCGGACAGACCGCGCGTATCCAAGCGGGCTCTGCCGTCGGAACTAACCCGCACGTCGTCATTCGACAAAGCGCGTCGCAAACGGGAGACCTAACCGCGTGGCAGGACTCTAACGCCGTTCTACTTGCTGGCGTAAATAGTATCGGTTCAGTATTTACTGCGGCAATTATGGGCTTAGATAGACAGAACGCGATTGTCTTTGGTGGCACACGGAATATTGGTCTAAATGCTGGCTCGGCTAACTATGGTGGAGGTCAAGCCGTTACGTTTATCGGTAACGCTTCAACCGTGCCAACCTCTAACCCGACAGGTGGCGGTATTCTTTATGTAGAAGCTGGCGCGCTAAAGTATCGAGGCTCGTCGGGAACTATAACAACTATCGCTCTAGCATAAGGAACTAAAGGAAATGTCTTTCGAAGTATCTAAAGAAGCGAAACTCGCTTTACTGACTCAACGTATCGAAGCTCTCAACCTCGAGGGCTATCAACACGAACTAAATAAGAAGAGCGCGGAAGCTCTCGGTAACGAAGACGTCGTCGCTCAATCAGAACAAGCGATTATAGTTATCGAGTCCGCTATCGCGGTTCATAAGACCGAACTAGAGTCTCTTTAGCCTCTTTCGTGACACCTAGCCGATACTTGTAAGAGAACTCGGTTAGGTTAGTATTATGTCGAAAGCGGCAAACGCGGTCGTCGCCTCCGCGAGAACTAAACTCGGCTATATCGAGGGCGAGAATAAAGATAACTTCTTCGGGCGCTGGTATGGCGCTAATAACTCCGCTTGGTGCGCTTGCTTCGTATCGTGGGCTCTAGCTAAAGCTAAACTAACTTACCTAATCGCGGGCGCGCAAACCGATAAGGGTTTCAATTCGTGCGGGGCTGGTATCCGCTTCTTCAAAGCTAAGAAAGCTTGGTATCCCGTCGCCGAAGCTAAAGTCGGAGACCTAGCGTTCTTCGATTGGGATAAAGACGGCGAACAAGACCACGTTGGTATCGTGACCGCGATAGACCTAAAGAAGAAACAGATTAGAACTATCGAGGGCAATACAAATGACGTCAATCGTTCGAACGGTGGAACGGTTCAAGAGAAGTGGCGTAACTTCTCCGTAATTATGGGAGTCGGACGTCCAGCCTATCCTGCGGACGACGCTTATCCTCCGAAGAAAGCGTAACTATGTCGCGCGTTCTTCTTCGTCTCCGCGCTATCGCTAAAGTAATCGGAAGTATTCTTTGGCGTTCGTTCGGTCTCCTCGGAATGTATCTTCCGCTTGGTCTAGGTGCGGGCTCTGCCGTTTCACTATTTACCGCGCGAGTTACAGACGCGCTAGTCGGAGGAATTGTCGCTTGGCTTACCGCCGTTCTTCGCGCGTTCGCTGAAATCGGTAAAGAGATTGCTCTTACCGCTCGCGTTACGGACGCGTCTATCGTTCGCGGGTTCGCTATCGCGGTCGAGCAAGCCGAGGAAGCTCTCTCGAAATCGGATAAGAAGAAGTAAGTTAGGGCTAGGAAATGAACTTCTCTATCGCGAGCTGGTCGGACGTTGCTCTTCTAATCGGTATCTGTTCCGCTCTCGCGGGTATTACGGGCGGAATGATTAGGTCTAAGTTAGACCGTAAGAGCGCCGAGGAAGCTTCTAGCGACCGTCTAATTCGTCTTATCGAAGCCGAAGCGGAGAAGCGCGTAGAAATAGTCCGAACCGAGTTCAAACTTCAAATTACCGAGATACAACTAGAGCATAGAACTCAAATAGACGCTATGCGCTCCGAGTTCGAGCGCGAACTGAAATCTCTCAAGCGAGAGCACGACACTTATCGTTGCGAGCTCGCTCCTATCTGCGCTTGGCGTAACAAGAAGACTCCTCCTCCTGCTCCGTTCAAGGCGGAAGCATAAGCTCGGCGCTTCCCTAACAGCGTCGAATGAAAGAGACCTCCTAGCCGACTCCCGCTCCTCTCGGCTAGGAGGTCTCACTTCTTACGCTATACTCTAAATGTTGCTATCTGGTGGTGGTAACTAGAAGCCTCGCCCGCTTTCTTTATTGAGTTCTTTCGTGGGCGAGGCTTCGCTAATTTATAGACCTCGGTAATAAGGAAAGCCCGCCGAGAAAGGGAAGTAACTCGACGGGCTTAGAGCGGTTCGTAGTGTCGGAAACCGCTTCTCCTACCATAGCAGACTATTTACGCGTAAGACACAAATCGCCGAGAAATCAGAAATCGAACTAAGTAAGAGCTATCCCGAAATGGTGCTAGGCTTGCGCTTGATGACTAGGGAAATCCTAATCTCTAGCCGTCTACCACTACCAAATAGAGGAGCAATAAGGAAATGAGCATTAGACATATCTCGCTAGTTCTTGAGAACTTCACGGCGAAACCGACTCTAAAGTTAGTCGCAATCGTTCTAGCTGACCACGCGGACGCGGACGGAGTCTGTTTCCCTAGTTATCGACGTATTGCCGCGGTAACGGGTCAATCCGAGCGAAACGTAGCTCGGCAGGTGAAAGAACTTATCGAACGCGGTATCGTGACGAAACTTAGGACGGGTTCGATAGTAAATAAGGACGGGAAGACTATTCGACTTTCGAACGCTTATCGGGTGAACGCGCACGTCCTCGAGCGGTTGAAGAGCGTAAAGTTATCAACAGGGAGGGTGGGGATAACTTCCGAGAATGTCTACCTAGAACAAGACAAATCTACACGTTCAAGGTGGACAAGTATGTCTACCAAACCGTCATATAACCATAAATCTAACCGTCAATCTAAAGAGGTTGGGGATAAGTCTGTAAGTCAACCGCAGACGCTCTCGGAAATCTTAGACGGACTTCTCGGAGAACGCGAAGAATGACTCCTAGACCGTGGACGACTGGAGAGCTGAAAGTCCTAAGACTATTCGGAACTCTAGGAGCTTCTAACGTAGCGAAGCTCTTAGAACGCTCTACGTCTTCGGTCGAGAAGAAAGCTAGAGAGCTTCGTATTCCGCTCGTCTCGAACGGTGAAGACTTCGTCCTAACTAAAGAGACGAGCAGAATACTCGCTCACTTGAAAGAAGTTCCTAATCTAAACGTCTGCCCCGTTTGCGGTCTTCGTTTAGCGATTATGAAGAGCTCGGGTATCTGCCGCGTATGCCACCTCGACGCTCTTATCTCACTTCGAGAGGTTCAACTAACGGAGCAAGCTAGGGAGAAGAAACTAACTAAGCTTCGTCAAGATAAGAGGCGTCTCCGAGTCTGCGCTTATTGCGGTGACGCGTTCTTTCCTCGAGCTTCCGCGACTATCGAGTTCTGCCCGAAGTGCGAGGGGACGGAATGAGAGCGAAATCGTGTACGGTCTGCTCGCGTCGGACGCCCGACGGTTCTTCTCGTTGCTCTCTTCATAAGACGAACTCGGGTCGACCTCGCCCGTGTCTAATCTGTTCGCGGTCGACGCTTATCGGTAACTATTGCGAACTTCACCTCCCCGAAAGAGACGAAGCGGAGAGGAACGCTCGTAACCCGTATCGTCGAGAATACAAGTCTGCCGAGTATGCGCGAAATCGACGTCACCGTTTCAAGCTCGCGCGTGGACGTTGCGAACTATGTAACATCGAACTTCAACCCGCAGAGTGGGAATGCGACCACCTTGTTACGTTGAAGAACGGCGGAACGAACGCGATAGAGAACCTCCGAGTCTTATGTAAGCCTTGCCACTATGCGAAGACTCGCGAAGACCGTAAGAAGAAGTAAGACTATGACTTTATCTAAACCGCAACCGACCGAAGTAATCGAGTTCGAACTATTCGGGAAACCTACACCGAAAGCGAGACCTCGTTTCAATACGAAGACGGGTCGAGCTTATACTCCGTCGAAGACGCGTCACGCGGAAGCTTCTATCCTCGCGTCGTATATTCTTGCTGTCGGTAATCGTCCGCCGCACGACGGAGCTATCGAACTCGAACTCGTCGCGACGTTCGAACCTCCCTCGTCTTGGTCGAAGAAGAAACGCGAGTCCGCTCTCCGCGGTGAACTTCCGCACTTGACTAAACCAGACTTCGACAATCTCGCGAAGATTGTCGACGGACTGAACGGGCACGCTTGGCTTGACGACAAGCAAATTACCCGCGCAGTTATCTCTAAGGGTTACGGCGTGAACGCGTCGACCCGTATTCGAATAACTATCTATCCGCTCGAAAGGAGCAACACTAATGAATAAAGCTATCCTCGCCTCTTACGCCCGCGCGTTCCTCGCTACCGTCCTCGGAGCTATCTTCGCTATCGGGAAACTCCCTATCGACTTCACCTCCGCAGATTGGCGTAACGTAGCTAACGCCGTCTGGATTGCGGTTATCCCCGTAGCTATCCGTTACCTAAACCCGAACGATACGGCTTTCGGACGCGGGTCTAAGTAGCTCGAACCCTCGGAAGACCGCCTAAA
>Ga0315904_10002046_pt1 | contig 31502 bp, 22 predicted proteins | sample LakEriMetagenome_6_FD_203529 | JGI IMG/M metagenome (GOLD analysis project Ga0315904, IMG submission 203529) | Freshwater fungal communities from buoy surface, Lake Erie, Ohio, United States - Buoy 12 MA120 | ecosystem: Environmental > Aquatic > Freshwater > Lake | place: USA: Lake Erie, Ohio...
GGTCGGGGCGGGCACCGTTTCTGCTCAGCAACCGGCCGTTTACAACTTTTCCAGCCCCGTGCAGAGCTATCCCGCGGGCTACGCGCCGCAGCCGACAGCAATGCAGCCGGGGATGGTGGCGACAGGGATTCCAATGAATCCCGCCGCGACGACACCTGCTCCGCAACCAGCTTACTTCAACAATGCGGCTGGCTGTGATGCCAGTGGCTGTGATGCCAGTGGCTGTGCCAATGGTGGCTGTGACGCCAACGGCAATGTCTGGAATGGCGGTCGCCGGTTTGGCTTCGGTAATGGCTTCGGTAATGGTAACGGAGGTTGCGACGGAGGCAACTGCGGAGCTGGCGGCTGTGACTCAGGCAACTGTGGCGCGGGCGGTGGTGGCTTGTTGGGTGGCGGAATGCTGGGCGGCCTGTTCAATCGCTGCAATGGCGTGGGCGGTGCTTCGGGATGCGGCGTCTATCACAGCCTGTTCGGTGGTTTGACCAGCCCCAACAATCTGAGCTTCGACAGCGACCCGGCGTTTGACCTCGACCTGAAGCGTGGCTGGATGATTGGTCGAGCTTGGGGTCGCCAAATCAACTGCAACTGGCGAGCCGAGTTTGAAACTTCCTATCGCAGCAACAGCGCCTCGGATTTCGAGCTTTCGGACGCGACTTTAGGCCTGAGCAACGGCCGGTTGAATGTGATGTCGGGCATGGTCAACGTCATCCGCGACTTCCGCCCGATGGGTCGCAACGACCAAATCCGCCCCTACGCCGGTGTCGGTGCGGGTGTGGCCTTCGTCGACCTGGAAGCGACTTTGCCCGGAGCACCGGCGACCTTTTTCGATTCCCGCGACTCAACCTTTGCCTACCAATTCATCGCTGGCGTTTCCCACAAGATTCGCAACTGCGTCGACCTCTACGGCGAGTACCGTTACTACGGGATGGATAAGTTCTGCGTCGAAACAACTCCACTCAACAGCCCCACCAGCTGCGATGAAGCCTTGTTGAGCCAGCATAACTTTTTGTTCGGCATGCGGGTTTGGGTTCGCTAGGACCCGTTCGGTTGAATCTGCCTGAAGCTGAAAAGACAAGCTCAGGGCACAACCGGTTCACCCAATCAGGAATTCGGAATGGCTCGAGGGTTTCCCTCGGGCCATTTTTTTGCGCCCTCCCCACGGGCTAAGGGGGGGTCTCTGATTGTTAGGCTCAGCTGGGGGAATTACACTTTCCTTCCAGTCGATCTCAAATGGTCTCCCCGCATCTGGCTACCGGAAACACCGCACATGGCCGCCTCCGACAAGAACAGCTCTGTCAGCAACCGGTCTGGAGAATTCCAGCCTTACATCCCCGCCAACGACAACAGCGTGGCTGAGTTCACGCTCAAAGCGGTCATCCTCGGGGCGTTGTTCGGGATCCTCTTCGGCGCCTCAACCGTCTACCTCGCGCTCAAGGCTGGGCTGACGGTTTCCGCCTCGATTCCCATCGCCGTGCTGGCGATTTCGATTGGCAAGAAGCTGCTCAAGACGACCATTCTCGAAAACAACATCATTCAAACCTGCGGCTCGGCTGGCGAGAGCGTCGCTGCCGGCGTGGTCTTTACGCTCCCGGCGTTTATTTTTCTGAGCGACGGGATTGGCGCCGACTATTTTCAGGTTTGGACAATCATGCTGATTGCCATCTTCGGGGGGATTCTCGGCACGCTGATGATGATCCCGCTGCGGCGACCGCTGATTGTGAAGGAACATGAGACGCTCCCGTATCCGGAGGGGACGGCCTGCGCTCAGGTGCTGATCGCCGGGGAGAAGGGTGGCAGCTTCGCGTTGACGGCTTACCTCGGGCTTGGCTTTGCGATTGTTTACGCCCTGCTGCAAAAAGTCTTCCATGTGATTGCGGAAACGCCCAGCTACATGACCAGGGCAACCAACAAGTACCTCCCCTCGGCCAATATTGCCGGCGAAATCACTCCCGAATATCTGGGTGTGGGTTACATCATTGGGCCGAAGATTGGTGGCATTCTCGTCGGCGGCAGCGTCCTGGCGGCCTTCGCGCTGACTCCGCTGCTCTCGACCCTGGTCGCACCCGAGCGGATTGCCGACCAGCTGATCAAACTCGGTTACAAGCCGGAACGGTTTGGCTGGGACCCGGCAACGGTCAGCTTTGCCAACTCGGCGGGAGCAATCTACTTTGCCTACATTCGACAAATCGGCGCCGGCGCGGTTGCTGCGGCTGGATTCATCACGCTGCTGAAGACGCTCCCGACGATTTGCTCATCCTTCGTCGAAGCGATTCGCTCGCTGTTCGGTCGCGGTGATGGCGAACGGAGCCGCACGGAAGACGACCTTTCCATTTTGATTGTCGTCCTGGGTAGTCTGGGACTGGTGGGGCTGATGACCGTCCTGCCAAACATTCCGGGCGAGAGCATGCAGAGCAAGTTGCTCGTGGGTGTTCTGGTGATTGTGTTCGGCTTCCTGTTTGTGACCGTCGCCAGCCGCATCGTCGGCATCATCGGCTCCTCAAACAGTCCGATTTCAGGAATGACCATCGCCACGATCATGGGCACGGCTCTGGTGTTTATCGCGTTCGGCTGGACCGGAAAGGTCTACGAGCCGATGGCACTGGTGGTCGGCAGCATGATTTGCATCTCGGCAGCCAATGCGGGCGCGACCAGCCAAGACCTCAAGACCGGTTATCTCGTCGGCGCGACGCCAAAGTACCAGCAGTTGGCTCTGTTCATCGGCGTGATTGTCTCCTCGCTGGTGATTGGCTTTACTGTCAAGTTCCTCGATACGCCCTCCCCTGAGCAACTTGAAAAGGGCATCCAGCACGCGATTGGCGATACCTACAACGCTCCCCAAGCGACCCTGATGGCGACCTTGATCAAGGGCCTTTTGTCGTTCAATCTGGATTGGCAGTATGTGCTTGCCGGAGCCTTTATCGCCGTGACCATGGAACTCTGCGGCATCAAGGCGTTGTCGTTTGCTGTCGGGCTTTATCTGCCGCTGGCGACCACGCTGCCGATTTTCATTGGCGGGCTGATTCGAGGAATTTCCGATTGGTTCCGCGGAGTTGGCAAGTCGGGCGGGAAGCACGATTCGGCCGAGGAGGAATTGGGCAAAGGCAACCTGTTTGCCACCGGATTGGTGGCAGGAGGAGCCTTGGCGGGGGTGGTCTTCGCCCTGCTGACCGTGGCGATTGAGAACTCGGATGCGGCTGCCCGCAAAGCCGCCAGTGACAAGGCCAAGGCAGCGGTAGGCGCAGCGAGCGGAGAAACTGCGGCCGCTGGCGGCGAAGCGGCACCGCCCGCCGCCGAGGGACAGGCAGCGGCTACCCCAGCCGTCCCGGCTGAAATCCGGACGTTCAAGACTCAACTGGAAGAGTTGAGCTTCGAAGGAAACTGGGAGAAGAAAATTGAAGCCGGATTGAAGGCAAGCCATCCGGAATGGGACGAAAAGCAACTGGCTGCTGCGGCCAAGGAACAGCTTACCCCGCGGTTCAATCTGCTCGGCGTGGCCTGCTTTGCTCTGATGGCGCTGGTCCTGTTTCTGGTTTCCCTGCGGAAGTAGAGCAGCCGGAAACCGGGGTGGGAGCGTCGCCGGCGCGTGGTCCAGTCGGACTTTGCCGAAAAGTTCGGCGAAGCAGACAGGACCGGTGCAGGTTTTCGAATCTTGGCGTGAGCCCACGCACTCGGCCCGCAAGCGGTTGACGTGTTCCCGCGACACTCGGCGATCGAGCCGCGGCCAACGGGACCGATCGTCCCCCTTGATGAACGCTAACCTTTATAAACCTTGCGGCCCAGCTGGGCGTTAAACGAAGTCCACTTGCTTCCGGCGTTCGCATCCTCGGCAATCACCTGACGGAGATTGGCCAGCTTGGCATCGAGGTTGTCGAGATGATGCAGGGCGACCGCCTCAAAAGTCATCGGCAGTTTCGGGCTGCCGAACTCATACTCACCGTGATGACTGACAACCATGTGCTTGAGCCTCAGGGCGAGGCTCGGCGGAAAAGGTTCACCGCTCAATCGCTCGGTATCAAACAGCTTGCGGTCGAGCAGGGTAACGCCTTGGACGAGGTGACCGATCAACTGCCCGGCATCACTGTAGCCGAGATCCGACTCATAGGTCAGTTCATCGACCTTGCCGAGGTCATGCAGCAGGACTCCCATCGTCAACAAGTCGTCATCGACTTCCGGATAGAGCGGGCTGACAGCATTCGCGACTCGCATCAGCGAGACAATGTGTTCGAGTAAGCCGCCTTGGTAGGCGTGGTGGTTTTTGACCCCGGCGGGAGCTCGGCGGAGTTTGTCGACCAGTTCCTCATCGACCAGGATGCACTCGGCGAGATTCCGGAGATGGACGTTGCGAATGCCGCGGAGGCGGCTGGCGAGTTCATGAAACAGGGCTTCTCGCTGTTGACTGGAGACCGTCTCGAAATCGCGCGGATCGATTTGTTCCGCTGGCACGCGAGTGATCGACTTGACGATTACCTGCATGTTGTTGTTGTAGAGTTGAGCCGCACCCTTGACCAGCAAAAAGTCGCCATTGGCAAAGCTCTCGTAGAGCCGCTGATCAGCATTCCACGCCATGGCATTCAGCGAGCCGGTTTTGTCGCTCAGCCGCATTTGCAGGTAAAGATTGCCTTGCCGATTGGGGCGGAGTTGCTTTTCGGAAACGAGGAAGACTTGATCAATGGGCTCTCCATCGACCAGTTCAGTCACAAATCGGCGGCTCATCGGCTTTGGCTCCTGCAGGATATGGGCAGGGCTAGATTCTAGGCCCAGACAGGGAATCTCGGAAGCCGCACGAACTCCGGCCCCGCAGTGGTCGCATCCAAGCCCAACCAGCGCCAGCGGTTCTAACTCCACGCAAAGGCCCCTTCGAGGCCCCTAATTCCGCAATCCGCATTCCGCGTTACTTCAGATAGCGGATGCGTTTCTCAATATCCGTATTCACCGAATGGTAGCGACGGTACAAGTTCCCCGAATCGAAGCGGGTCTCGCGAATGTAGAGCACGTCGTCCAGTCCGATGCTCTTGGTGAAGATCGGCAGGAGGTAATCGATGCCGGTCTCAGAAATGTGCATCCGGACCGGGTCGTAGAAGGAATGATGCAGGTTGCGGGCGTGAATCAGGCCCCACTGATCGCGGAATCCGTTGCCCGGGTAATGGGAAACGTAGAAGCCGTCGGCGTGGTTCCACTGGAGCGTGGCGATCGCGTTGTTCTGTCCCTCGAGCAGCATTTCGACTGCTTTGCCGCCGAGCTGAGAGGCGTGGAAGCGATCGAAGCCGACGGGCCGGCCACCGCGTTGGGTATGTCCGACCTTACGAGTGAAAATCGCGCTGCTGGCGGAGTCGTTCTGTCCCATCTGGTTAAAGAAGCGATCGCCGAGTCGTTCAATCAGGAGTTCGCGCAAACGGTCCGCCGCGCCGCTGAGCTTGACATTTCCGGCGGGGTCTGTGGAGCGTTCCTCGGCTCCGAGCACTTCGCCGCTTTTGCCGACGATTCCCTCGCCACAGACGATCAGCAGGTTCTTCTGCAGGTGGTAGATTTCCTTGACCCGCTCCACCAGCACATCTTCATCGATCGGGCTTTCGGGGACGAGGATCAAATCGGGCTGGCCATAGGCGCTTCCGAGAGCGATGTAACCGGAATGCCGGCCCATCACCTCGATGATCGCGATCCGGCGATGACTCTCAGCTGTGGTCCGGATGCGGCGGATGCCGCCGACAGAGACAAAGACGGCCGTCGCATAGCCTGGCGTGACGTAGTTGATCATCTGGTCGAGTTGAAAGTTCCCGGAGTAGCTGGCGCGAAACGCCGGGTTTTCCCGATAGATGAAGCTCTCGCCATTCTTCGGATTCTTGACGCGAACCCACTTGTCCGATTCGTTGGGGAAGTTCAGTCCGAGGTCATTGTCGATTGTCTTTGGCGCCAGCACGGTTGGGAGGCGATCGCAGAGCGGTTGCAGACCGTTGAGCGTACCGTCTCCGCCGATGCAAATCAGGCCTTCAATTTTCAGTGATTCCAGCCGTCGGGAAATTTCATCCAGAGCCACCTTGTCATCCGGGTCAACGTATTTCCGAGAGGCCCCGAGAATCGTCCCGCCATAGTCGGCATCGAGTTCAGGAATGGTGCGAAACAGGGGATTGAGGAGCACATGGGGAACCCGCGGATTGTAGAGGCCGTCAAAGCCGCTAATCAGCCCGACGACTTCCACCTTTAGTTGATTGGCCCGGGTTACAGCGCCGAAAATCGTCGAGTTCAAGGCGGGGGTATCGCCACCAGCCGTGAGAATTCCGATTCTTTTCATGTGTCAATTGAGTTGAGCCAGAGAAAAGTTTATAGCCACCGCGGCGCTGAAGCGCCGGCCACCGTGCAGCGGGCCGGGTCAAGTTCCGCCCCGACCATCCCCGGCCCCCGACGATCCCCGCGGCGATCTCCAAGCATACCGAACCTGCAAGCCCCTGCTGAGGTCAGTTTGCGGGCACTGGGGCGGCTGCGGTCAAAGTCCCGGACGTTTGGGGCTGGGACGTGACGCTGAGCCCGGAAACCGGGCGGTCCCCAAATCGGTCGACAAAACCCGCCTAGGAGCATCGGTCAAATCGGCTTAAACTAAGCCGTTTTTCTCCCTTTTAACGAACCCGCAGCAGCATGGCCAACGCAATCTCCCCAACCCGTCAGGAAAACTACCCACTCTGGTATCAGGAGGTGATTAAGGCTGCTGATCTGGCGGAAGTCTCGCCGGTGCGTGGCTGTATGGTGATTAAGCCCTGGGGCTGGGGGCTGTGGGAGAACACCCAGCGGGTGCTGGACCGGATGTTCAAGGAAACCGGACATGAGAATGCCTATTTCCCGCTCTTCATTCCCAAAAGCTTTCTGGAGAAGGAAGCAGAGCATGTGGAGGGCTTCGCCAAGGAATGCGCCGTCGTCACCCATCACCGCCTGGAGTTGGGGCCGGACGGAAAGTTGCACCCGGCAGGACCGCTGGAGGAGCCGCTGATCGTTCGCCCCACCAGCGAAACGATTATTGGCGACATGTTTGCCAAGTGGATTCATTCGTATCGCGACTTGCCTCTGAAGATCAATCAATGGGCCAACGTCGTCCGCTGGGAAATGCGTCCCCGCCTGTTTCTCAGGACTACCGAATTTCTTTGGCAGGAAGGCCATACGGTGCACGCCACCAAGGAAGAGGCTTGGGAAGAAACCCGAATGATGCTCGATGTCTATGCCCGCTTCGCCGAGGATTACATGGCGATCCCGGTAATCAAGGGAGAGAAGTCGGTCGGCGAACGCTTTCCAGGAGCCGACTCGACGCTGACCATCGAAGCGATGATGCAGGACCGCAAGGCGCTGCAAGCCGGGACGTCGCACTTCCTCGGCCAGAATTTCTCCCGCGCCCAGGAGATTAAATTTCAGGATCAAAACGGACGCGAGGTTTATGCCTGGACCACTTCCTGGGGGATGTCGACCCGGATGATCGGGGCGCTGATCATGACGCACAGCGACGACGACGGCTTGGTACTGCCTCCCAAGATTGCGACCAAGCAGATCGTGATTCAGCCGATCTACCGCAATGACGAGGAGCGGAGTGCGGTGCTTGAATACTGCCAGAACCTGCGGCATGAACTGGCTGCGGTGCAGTACGACGGCCGCGGACTGGTGGTCTTCATTGACGACCGCGAGATGCGCGGCGGGGAAAAGAAGTGGTATCACGTCAAGCGGGGCGTGCCCATCCGGCTGGAAATTGGGCCGCGCGATGTGGCTGCGGACAAAGTCTTCGCGGCCCGACGCGATCAAGGAAAGGCCGAAGGAATTGATCGCCGGGAGTTTGTCTCGCGGGTCGTCGGAATCCTCGACGAAATGCAGCAAAACCTGCTCGATCGGGCCCGGCTGTTTCGCGAACAACACACGCGAACCTTTACCGACTTCGAGGAGTTCCGCAAGTTTTTCACACCCGCTAACGAAGAGGAGCCCGAAATCCATGGCGGCTTTGCCCGGGCGCACTTCGTCGACACTCCCGAAATCAGCGAACGCCTGAAGGAATTCAAAGTCACCGTTCGCTGCATGCCGCTCGAAGACCAACCCGGCGCTGGCCGCTGTTTGTTTACCGGCCAGCCAACCGAGCGCGTCGCGATCTTTGCCAAGTCCTACTAAGATGTCCCGGGAGTGAGCAGTAGCGCCGGACGAGCCCGGCCAAATCGGCCCTCCAGGCGGCACGGTCTGGAAGTGGGAAATTGTGACCGTGAGGCTCAATTTTTCGAACAGGGGATTGCTTGAAATGGGAGACGTTCGAACACTCAGCCGCAGTTTGCTGCTCTGCGCGTTGATTTCACGTTATCCCGAAGCACTCCGCTGGGCTCAGGAGCGACTCGAGAGCCGCTGGGGAGCGGCGGCGTTGGTCAGCCCTGAGTTTGACTTTCAGGAGACCGGCTTTTACACGGCGACCATGGGCGAGCGATTGCGAAAACAGTTTGTCGCCTTCCAGCCTGGCGCGTTTGACCCCGCCGATTTGGCCAACTGCAAACTCCAAACCAATGCCTGGGAAGCAGAATATGCTGGATTGGGCCGGCACCCGGAAGTGCGACCGCTGAACCTTGACCCGGGCTATTTGACTGAGGCCAAACTGGTGTTGGCGACGACCAAGGACCGCGATCATCGCATCTATCTGCACTCGGGGATCTACGCCGAAGTGACACTGCACTGGCTTCGCGGCGAATGGACTGCGGAGCGTTGGACTTACCCGGACTACCAACGGCCCGATTTCCAGTCTTTTTTTACGAACTGCCGCTGCTTTCTCCGCGGTCAAGCGATCGGTTGAGCCGGCCCGCGCGGCATCGTTTTCCGCAGCCCGCGCGGTGGCTCCGGTTGCTCGGCTGGCTTGCGGTCGCGATGATGAAGGGGTCCTGTCGAATGCAGTGCAGGTGGCCAAGCTCACCCTCTTCCCGGCGGGAAACTTGTTCCGACAGACAGACAGATATCCCATCGAAGGTCCTCCTTCATCATCCCCAATGAGCTGACTGAACATGGTAAGCGCTATCTCCGTAAAGTACCTGTCCCTAACTATCGCGATGATGTTGTTCGTTACCGATACGTACGCTCAAACGCCAGAAGTCCGCCAAATTTCCGGCGGACTGATTCGCGTTCAGACAGATACGGGATTGGATGTTGTAATACTGCCGAGCAAGACAACAAAGTATCCAGCAAAGTTACAGCCGAAGCAGGAACTGATCCTTGGCGAAGAATTTGAGCCGAAAATGATCAGTTGGGCTGGAGATCTGATATCACGCCGCGCGGAAGAAAGCGACAACTCCCCGCATGACGGGGTTTTAATTGAATCAGTGATGATTGGCGAAAAGAGAGCCGGAATACGCATCCAGGCTGAGGAACTCAACATTCTCGTTGCCTCCCTCGATTTGGTTTCTGACCAGGGATTTATCCCTACTCAACAGCATGAGAAGATCGATTTATTGATATTGACTGTCGGGGATGCCAAAAAACTGGATACAGCAAGAACCAATCTGTGGTTGAGTGGTACTGAGATTAAACAAATCGCACTCAATTCAACGTCCACTATGGCGGTTGCAACGATGGAAAAATTCAATGCCTCACTTCGTCGAAGCCGGACTTTGCCAACCGCTGTTCTCCCCATGATTGAGGTTCCTAACAAGAACCTGAAGTTTGGTGATCGCCAAGTCGTGTTACTGAAAGAACTGGAATGAGGTCAGGGCTTCCTTTGTTATCGCGTAATCTATCGCATCCTCTCTGCCCGCACCTTGGCACCAGAGATCAATGACACCAGAGATCAATTGGTCACAACGAAAGAAAAATGGAAGGCGTTACCATGACCTACAAGCTGCCGAACTCGCTCTGGCTGGTCGCCCTTCTCCTCGCATTTCCAGGCTGTGGCCAGGAGCCTGACGCCGTTTTCTCTCCACTCGAATTTGCACGAAAGACGTTGTCGGAATCCTATGCGGCTAAAGCTGAGCTGGGTGAAATACTGGAAGTCAAGCACAAGACCAACGAAGTTCTTGGGCATGGTTTCTTGATCAAAGCTTCAAAACAAAATGCTACAATGACGTTGTTGCCAATGACGCCCGGCGGTGAATCTCAAGGGACATTATGGCTGGATGATGGCCGCCAGATTCCGCTGTTCATCCCCGCTCTTGAAGATTCCTACAAATCTGATTTGGATCGCTGAAAAGGCGATAAAAAAGGTTGGATTGACGCCCCCGACAGTCCGTTTTGAATTGAAAGCCTTGTTGGCAGGTGCTCGGTCTCCATTGGCATGGATAGACAGACGTGCCGAGTTTACATTTCTCTTTCCCCCCGGATTTGGCGCATGCACCTCGGTATTAAAGGCATTCTCTTGGCAATCTTGGGAGTGGTCCTCGGCGGTTTGGCCGCGTGGGGGTTTTTCCAATTCCAACTTGCCTACAACAAGGAAGGATTCTTTGACGGGCAATGGGCTCCCCAGGCCGAAGAGAACTCGCAGCAGGCAGCGACCAAACTCACCATCGATGGTCTCAATCCGCGCGATTTGGGGAAGTTGCTGACCGGCACAAAAACCAGCGTTGATTTTCTCCTCCGCAATCCGGGAGGACGCAAATTGAAGTTTCAAATGTCAGGGCCCCCACCCGCTGCGCTGGCAGTTGACCTGCCGGCCGGCGGTGCTGAAATTGCGGCTGGCAGCACCTATCCAGTGACTATCACGGTCAGTCCCAAAATGGCGGAATCGAGGTTCAGCAAGTCAATTGTGGTGCAAACGGAAGAAGGGGCCCGCACAGTGCTGACCGTCACGGCCCAAGTCGACGGGGGACTCGGCCTGCTCAACGAAGAACTGGCTTTCTCCCGCGCTCAACTGGGCAGTGACAACATCAAGGAAACCGAATTGGTCTGCGCGACAACGGAAACTCTCAAGCTGAAACAGATTCTCTTGAACGGAAAGCCGGAATTGCCCGACTGGCTCAGTGTTGAGCCGCTCGAAATGAACTCGGATCTGCTCAGTAATCATCCGGGAGCCAAGTCTGGGCTGCTTCTGAAAATTACGATAGGCGCCGGCTTGCCTGCCGAGTTGAAAGCGGCGCGGTTAGAACTGGTAACCGACCAGGCTGAGTATCAGCCGCAAGTCGTCAATTTGAAATTTGAGGATTGAATTTGGAAAGTTCGAGCCCAGAGAACGGATTCCGCCTGCCGGGCAGGTGATGGTGTGATTCGCTCCAACGTTGGCCGGCACTCGCTCTTTCGCGCAATGTTGGCCGAATTACACGACGACTTGCTGCGATGCTGGCATTTACGTGATGCTGGCAGATTCAGGATGCTGGCAGATATTTGAACGGACTTCCCGGTGTCGGCTGATTTTGGGTCAGCCCGCCGAGCTGAAATCAAATGAAATTCCGGCCCGGCAACGGGGCTTTTGAGTTTGCCTGCCGCCGAGCGATTCGATTGGACTTTCACTCAGTCGAAAGATGCTTCTAGAATGGGCGGATTGGTTATTCCGGACCGTTGAGCAAGCCTGCTCCCGGCTTGGTTTGATTCCTTGATGTGCTGAGACCCGATAAGAATGACTTCCTCGATTCGCTCCAACTTGTGCTGTTTCCTCGGTGCCGTGTGCCTCAGCTTCGGCGGAGCCTGGTGGATTCAGCGTCCATCCGATTCGCTGCCCGAGTTGGACCAATCCTCCGTTTTGCTGGCCGTGCAAGAAAATGGAACGGTCCCTCAGGGTCAAGCCACCCAGAATCAAGCCGCTCAGAATCAAGCCACCCAGGAGCCAGGCCCGCAGGAAACGGCTCCGAAATTTCCGCCGGCAGAAGAACTGGTCAAGGATTGGGCCAAGCCCGACCTTTGCCTGATGATCTCCGGTGAACTGCACGGCTACATCGAACCTTGCGGCTGTACTGGCTTAGCCAATCAAAAGGGAGGGCTGTTGCGGCGGCACACCGCACAGAAACTGCTTGAGCAACGGGGCTGGGACTTGATTCCGATCGACACCGGCAATGTCATTCGACGGATTGGCAAACAACCTCAATTGCAACTGGAAATGGTCTACCAGTCGCTGGCCAAGGTGATGGGCTATCAGGCTGTTTCCGTGAGCCACGAAGACCTCAAGACCAGCGGAACTGACTTGGCTCAAATCATGGTCAATAGTTTTGAAAACCAAAACCCTTTTGTCAGCTGCAACGTTGTTGTGCTCGACGAGTCGTTGATCAATCCCTATCGGATCGTGGAAAAGAATGGCAAGCGGGTCGGCATTACGTCGGTCCTCTCCAATGAGCATCGGGCTCTGATCAAGGACACCGACATTCGGACGGTTTCCGCGGAAGAGGGTCTGAAGAAGATCGTCCCCAAGTTACAGGCCGAGAAATGCGATCTGCTGGTCTTGATCGCCGACGCCTCGCTGGAGGAGAGCCGCGGCTTGGCGAAGCAATTCCCGATCTTTGACGTGATGGTAACCACGGGGGGAGCTGGCGACCCGACGTTGCTGCCCGAGCCGATCGTTTCGGAGCGGCATATCACCCAAATGATTCAAGTCGGTGTGAAGGGGATGCACGCTGGCCTGGTTGCGTTGTACACCTCTCCCCAACGAGAGGTGAAGTACGAACGCGTCCCGATGGATGCGCGGTTTGACGATTCTGAAGAGATCAAGCTCCAGTTCAAGGCGTATCAAGACCGTTTACGGCTGCTTTACGAAAATCCTGCGAGCTTTCCCGACATCACACCCCGCAATCACAAGTCAGGTTACGAATTCGTCGGCACCAACGCGTGCCAGGAATGCCACCAGAAAGAACATGACATCTGGTTGAATGGGGTCGACGGCGCAGGTGGCGAAATTGGGCCGCACTCGCGGGCGACGAAGGATTTGACCGACCCCGGCGAGCGGACCTGGGTCAAACGCAATTTTGATCCCGAGTGCCTCAGCTGCCATGTGACCGGGTGGAATCCCCAGAACTTTTTTCCCTACAAGTCCGGTTACCTGAATCTGGAAAAGGACGTCGCTCTCCACGGAAATGGTTGCGAGAATTGTCACGGCCCCGCCTCTGCCCACGTAGCTGCCGAAAACAAGGCAAATCCTGCCGCAGAAGATGTGCAAAAGAAGTTGCGCAAAGAAATGCGAGTCACCATGAAGCAAGCTCGCGAGGGGCTCTGCATGGAATGCCACGACCTCGACAACAGCCCAGACTTTTTCCTTCCCGGTGCCTTCGACGAGTACTGGGCCAAGGTCAAGCACTAAGATCGTCCCGCCCGGCTGCTGGACCGGCCGCCGGATAGGACGCAGCCCAGAGGCGGTGTCACAGGATGCGCTGACGAAGTGCGCAGTAACAAGGTGCGCCGTGACGAGGTGTGCCGAAACAGGGTGCGGGCGATTCCGGCCAACCCTAAGATTGCCTGAAGCCTGAGAACTTTCGGAAAATTTTTTCGGTTGCGCGGGCCGAATCAGCGACGATTGCGTATTATCGTGCGTATTATCGAGTGCCCTCGCCCCAGCGGCGGCACGGCTTGAGCTGGCCGGGTTCCTGCTCGTCTTCCCGCCAGCGGCACTCTAATATGTAAGGATAGCGGTCGTCGGCCGGCGTGGCCGACCTGTCCGCGGCCACCGCTTTGCGGATCTGTTCGTTTACGGGGACTTCGTGGATAAGGACTTTCCAGCAAAGCCAGCGTCTCAGGGTCCGGGGTCTCGGGATCCGGGGTCTCGGGATCCAGCGCCTCAGGATTTGGTAGGGCAAACCTTGGGTGACTACACGCTCCTCCGCCGGCTCGGATCCGGTGGGATGGCCGATGTCTATTTGGCCGAGCAGATTTCGCTGCGGCGCAAAGTCGCCTTCAAGGTGCTCAAGCCCGAATTGGGCAAGGACTCCGCGTATGTCCAGCGTTTCGTCCGGGAAGCTCAAGCGGCTGCGGCTTTGACTCAATCGAGTATTGTTCAGATCTACGAAGTTGGCGCGACAGGCGGTTTGCACTTTATCGCGCAGGAGTATGTACCCGGGCGCAATCTCCGCCAGTTTCTCAGTCGCCATGGCGCGGTCGAAACGACCATGGCCTTGAATGTCCTCCGGCAGACGGCGATGGCCTTGCAGAAGGCTGGTGAGATGGGAGTGACCCATCGGGACATCAAGCCGGAAAACATCATGATCAGTCCCAGCGGCGAGGTAAAAGTCACCGACTTTGGACTGGCCCGCTTGTCCAACGAAGCCAGCCGGATGGACCTGACGCAGATTGGCGTCACCATGGGGACGCCGCTGTACATGAGCCCGGAGCAGGTCGAAGGTGGCTCGGTTGACCCGCGCAGCGACATCTACTCGCTGGGAATTACCGCCTTTCACATGCTCGCCGGTTTTCCGCCCTTCGAGGGAGACACGGCCTTGGCGGTGGCGCTCAAGCAGGTGAACTCGCCGCTGCCCGATTTACACAAGATTCGCCCCGACGTTCCAGCTGACTTGTGCGACTTGATTCAGAAGATGTCGGCCAAGCGTCCCGATGACCGGCCGCAAAACGCCGCCGAATTGCTGCGGGAACTTCGCAAAGTAAAGCTCGACGGCGAGCAGGATTTTGACTCGCTGGCCGAGAAATTGGCTGCGACCGAACTGGCGACCGGAGAATTCGAATTGCCTGGCCGGACCGCCAAGCTCGCGGTGACCCGTCAACTGCAGTCAGTGATGCAGGGGCATCTTCGCTCCTGGTGGCGTTCGCCCGCCGTCATTGCCGGGCTGCTGGCGATCAGCCTGGTTGGCCTGATCGCCGGAGTGACCTTTGCCCGGCTGAACCCGCCGTTCGATCCGTTCCGCAGCGATTATCAGCCTGTCCAGCGAATCGCGCGGGAGAAAGATGTGGTCGAACAATACCGCGCCGCCTACTGGGGGAGATCTCCCGAGTACTTTGAGGCGGTGATGACCTTTTTCCCGATTGAGGAGGCGGCGGCGGACGCCCGCAATCGGACCCAACTCTATCATCGCTTTGCCAAACAGCGCCTGGCCGAACTCTATCTCGCCGGGTCGGAACCGAGGCTGGATAAAGCCTTCACGTATTTCAATGAACTCTATCTCTGCGATGACCAACCCGAGTTTCAGGCCGCCGGGGCAGCGGGCCTGGCAATCGTCTGCGACGACTTCGGGGAAGAAGAACAGGCCCGCCGCTTCCTGATGAAACTGGAGCCGAACATTGACCTGCTCAACGAAACCCTGCGGCGGCTGATCACGCCGCTGCTGGAAAAGTATCGCTATGACTTAAAGAAGCCCTGACTTAAAGAAGCCCTGACTTAAAGAAGCCCTGACTTAAAGAAGCCCAATAACCGAGGACTTCGCTCTGAATTTGGGGCTTGGTTCGCCAAGTCCGGCCGCGTCAGCACGCTGAACCTAAGCTACCAGCCCCTGTCCGGCAGCCCCTGTCCGGCAGCCCCTGTCCGGCAGCCCCTATCCGGATTTTTCCCGCCCCAAGCACTCAGCTGGCGAAAATCCGATCCATCCGTTCGGCAATCTGCTTTAATCGCTCGCGATCGCCACCGGGAATTTCCGCAGTAGCCCAGCCACTGTAGCCCAGTTCCTGAAGGGCGACCATGACATCGTGCCAGGGGAGCCCGCCTTCGAGCAGTTCCGGCTTGAAGCCTTCGTACCAGCCCTTGGTCTTGCCGAGCTCAAGGTCGTATTCCTTGATATCGAGTTTGCGGATCCGCTTGCCCAAGACCTTCACCCATTCCACCGGGTTGGCGTAGCGCACGCTGTTGCCGACATCGTAATAGGCGCCAACTCGGTCGCTGCCAATTTCGTCGATGTAGCGGGCCGTTTCCTTGGGATCGGTCAAAAAGTTGTTCCAGACATTTTCCAGCAGAATATCGATCTGGAGTTCCTCGGCCAGCGGCAAGGCCTGCTTGATCAGCGGAATGGACCGCTCCCAGGCTTGTTCGTAGGTGACCTCCTTGTTGCAGACGCCGGGTACGAGCAGCACGCTGGTTCCACCAAATGCCTTGCTGTCCCGGATCGCGGTTTTGAGTCCCTCGAGACCTTCCAGCCGAACGGCCTCGTCGGGGTGAGAGAGGGTCTTGTTCCAGTGGATCGAATCGACGACTCCGTGCACGGGCAAACCGGTTGCCTCGCTGGCGGCGCGAACCTCGCCGGCCTTCAGATCGGTTGGACTGTCCATTTCAACCCCGTCAAAGCCCAAGTCTTTCAGGACTTGAAACTTGTCCTGAAGCGAACCGGGGACGTTCACCATCCCGATCTTGACGGCCTTGCGGAAACGCTGGGGCTGGTCTTGCGTCATCGTCCACCCTGGAATCGCCGCGCAAACCGGACGCGTGCCCAAACAAACGGCGGCGGCAGCCAGAGCTCCTGTCCCGAAAAATCCTCGACGACTGATTCGATTCATGGTGTCTATTCTCTTCGCTAACAAAAACGGGAATGTTCCGCAGATGAAAAAAGTTGGTCGCCGCTGCCAGCCCGAGGGCCTCACTTGCCGGGGCAGCCCCGCTCAGGCTGCGCGGAGCCTGCTCCTCATTCTAAGGCAAGCTCCGGGCAATTCCGAGCCAAGGTGCACCGCCGCTGAAAGCCACGTGTCTCGGCATCAAGCTGCTGGTCAGGTTCCAAAATTGGCGTTGAACCACCACCACAACCGGGCCGCGAGACTGCGGTTACCAGCGTAGAGTCGGCACTGCCCATCGATTCCAACTTTCAGTGGCAGGCCTTTGGGATCGACCACGGCTTCGGCAAAATACTGAATCTCTTCCTGATACATTCGCGCGACGAGCTCGGAGACGAGGTCCGGAACCCGAATCCGTTGCTGCATCGTGTCGATCGTCTCTTCACGCTGCTGTCGCATCGTCAGCCGATCCGATACTCCGACGAAACCGACCTTGGCTTCGATCGTCTTGTCCGCAGCCGAGTGCAGTCGAATCCGGACCGCTTGATCGACATGCACGAAGTCGATTTGATTTTCCTGCAGCAGAATCACGGCTCGCCAATTGGTGAAGTCAGCAACCTCGCAAAGTCGCTCGCCGCGACTGAGGGTGTAGCCGACCTGCGCGCCGCTGACGACTGGTTGGCGGTCGACCAAGGGCAGGTCAACTTCGCCGGGGAGGGTCTCCAGCATCGGGGTTGCGACAACTGATCCGGCAATCGGGCTGGTGATTCGCAGGGCACCGATGCGACTTTGGAGCAGGACAATCCGTTTCCGCAATTCCTCGGCTTCAGAATTCAGGGCGCTGATTTCCCGCAAGTAGTCGATGTTGCTGAGGGTATCGACATTCGCGGCTCGCTGGGCAAGCTCGCGCTTGTGCTGTACTTCCAGCAAGGCACCGCGGTTTTGCTCGAGTTCCAGGGCGAGATCGAGATTTTCCAACTGGGCCAGAACCTGGCCGGCGGCCACCTCTGAACCGGGGCGAATCATCAGTTCGCGGATCGTGCCGCCCTCCCGGGCGTAGATGGTCTCGAGCCGGTTGGGGATCATCAGCACGCGGCAGCGGAGGTAATGCGGCCAGGGGATAAACAAAATCGAGCCGACCACAGTGGCGATTATCGCCGTGGCAATCGCGAATTGCCCCTTTTTGATTTGCATCATGCGCCCCGGTACTGTCAGAAATCGAATCAAGCGATACAACGGAAAACCAACCAGCCCCAGCAGCGAGAACAGGGCGATCGCCTGTCCGATTGCCTCCAGCCCATAAGGCTTCAACCAACTGTGGAGGAACAGGAAGATCGAAACCATGATGAAAATCCGATACACAAACGCCAGCACCGTAAAGGCGGCAAAGGCCCACATGCGGTTTTGCGGCAGCAGCGGGTCTGGCGAGGGTGGCAAGCCCAACCAGTAACGCCCCAGCAGCGAAGACAGAGCCTTTGCCGAACGCTGATGCAAATTGGGGATTTCGAGCAAGTCGCTCACAATGTAGTAGCCGTCAAAGCGGAGCAGGGGATTGCCGTTAAACAAGACCGTGCTGACAGAGGCGATCAGCATCACCTGGAGACAGACATCGCGCACCACGCCCGGCTCGGCAAACCACCAGACGAAGGTTGCGAGCGTAGCCAGAATCAGCTCCACGTACATCCCAGCCGCGCCGATGATCGCCCGATGCCACTTGTTCGGCATTCGCCAACTGTCCGATACGTTGCAGTACAGACAGGGTGTGAAGACCAGCAGCATTACGCCGATCTCATGGCACTCGCCGCCAAATCTGCGGCAGGCAAGACCGTGGCCAAACTCGTGGCAAATCTTGGTTCCGGCGAGAACCAGGGCAAACAACCACCACTTCCGCGGATCAAAAAACTGTTCGAATCCGGGCAGCCGCGCTTGAAAGTCAGTCCAATTGACAATCACGCTCCCCGCTGCGACCAGCCCCAGCACCGCGATCCCCAGGGCAAACGCCGGTGAAAAAATCCAGCCGACCCAGCGGTTGAGGAAATTGAGGACCGCTTCCGGATCAAAACCTCGAAAGCGAATCGCGAGGATGTTGCTCAGCGACGACAGACGCTCCATCCATTTGGCCTTCCGGCCTCGTCGCAGCAGCTCCGTGCCTTGACCGCTGACTTCGGAAACGACCAGCCCATCCTTGTGGAATCGCTGCAGCAATTGTTGCAGTTGGTCGCGGTCCAGTCGCTTGGGGGCGAACTGCTTGTGATAACGGTCCAGGACCTGTTCGACCGAGGTCTGACCATCGAGCTGTTGCAGAATGTAATAGACATTCGGCGGGAACTGATAGAACTTCTGCCCTAACGGCTCTTTGACAACCCAATACTCGACACCCTGATACAGTTGCCGCACCGCGGACAGGTCGCCGCGCATTTTCAGCTTGATGGCTGCTTGCGGTTCTGGCGGAGCGGCGACTGACATGGGGAAAGTGTCCGAAGAAACAGTAACAACGATCCTCAGCCCGGCAGAGCCGGCAAGCCCCGACGGGGGGCCGGCGACGAGCTGAAACGCTTAGAACCACAAATGGGTTCGCACGAAGTCAACAATCTGGAAAAACCAGACAAAGCCGACCGGTTGCTGGCCGCAATTGACCCGGGCAGAAACGCCCGCACCCGGTTGAGGGTTGGTTAACCCCGCCTTGTCGACCTCGACAATCGCTCGGAAAGCCAGCGACCCGTTGGGGTCCGCTTCGGCTCGCTCGGCAATCCGCAGGAGGCGGCCCTTGATCCTCACGTTCGGATTGGTGGCGAGGACAAATTCAGTCTCGAGTTGTTTGGCGGGATTCTCCTGCAAGGCCCGGGTCACGTAGCCGACCCGATTTTGCGGGATCATCAACTCAACCTGCCAGGGACCGTCGAGCTTGGCAACCGAAAGCACCGGTTGGTTGGCTTGGACGGGAAGCTGCTCGAGGCGACGCCGGGCCTCCCAGGTCAACACCGTGCCATCAATGGGGCTGTAAATCCGCAGCGACTCCAATTGCCGCTCGACGCGAGCCAGTTGCTCTTCGAGGCTCTTGTTCTGAATTTCCAGCTGCTCGATTCGGCCGGCAATCGAAAGCCGTTCGTCTTCCTTCATGTTTTTCTGCTGCAGCTGCTGCCGGCGCAAGCCATCGATTTGCTCGCGATTGGTTTTGATTTGGCCTGAGAGTTCCAGCGCCTTGAGCCGCAGCGGTTCGTTGTTCAACTCCAGCAGGAGTTCGCCCTGCCTCACATTCGACTTGTGATCGACGTTGACTTTTTCCACCACCCCGTCCAGTTCAGTGAACAGGTTGCGGCGAATCTCGGGTTGCAGGACTCCGTCGATCTTCAAACGCATTGGCGTGGGCCAAAGGCACATAAATGCGGTCAGCAACGCCAGCGCCCCGAGCGCCGTGAGCGTTTTGGACAGGTGGTCGGCGAACAGGAATCGCTTGATCCCGCCGAGCCAGCGGAGCAGCGGCAGAAACAGAATTTCATTCGTCTCCAGAGCATTGGTCAGAGCTACCGAGCCCTCGTCGAGCACCAGTTGCAGCTCATCCTCGTGCGCCTCTCGCGGGACCTCGCGATCGAAGTACTCCAAAACCAGAGCGCCCAGCTTCCGCTTCCGCTGCGGTCGAGTCCGCTTGACGCTAATCGACGTGCTGGCAGCTTGATACTCTTCCATCGGAAGCACCGCCAGGGTTCGGCTGTGGGCTTCGTCCAGATAGCTGTTGACCAGGGCGGCCACCTTGGGCGGGAGTGCCGTCGTGTCGCCGGTCAGCCAGAGCGGCGTGGAGGAACGGACTGCGGCGGTTGCGACTGCCCGAAGTCTTTTGACCACATTTGCCCGATTATCAAAGCGGTCCTGGCTGCTGATCGCGCGGATCTGGCACTGGCTGCCGTCCCAAATCGCGATGCAGGCCCGGTCGGCATGCAGCAGGCGACGAGCCTCGTTGGCCACGGCATAAGCCGTTGGCTCCAGTTCGGTCGAGCGGTGAATCTCCTTGGCGAAGTTCAGCCGATTGACCCAGTTGGATTCCGCCGAGGACATTTGGCGAAGGTCGTTTTGCTCATGCCAGCGTGGAAACAGTCCGGCCAGTTCGCCGAGAAACTTCAGGTATCCCTGCTGGGCCGCCGGCATGATATCCGGCCGCTGAAGCAGCTCGAGTACACCCCAGCACTGCTTTTTGCGATCAAATACGGGAGTCACCAAAAGCAGCATTTCGCCCGGCCGATCCCCCGCTGCGTTCACGACTCCGTTAAACAGGCCGAGCGCTTCGGACGGCACAACCAGAGAGTGCTGCTTGCTGGCAGCGTCGAGCAGCAAACTTTGATGAGCCGGATGCTGCGGCTGAATCTCTTCGACGCGGGGGCCATGCGCCGCCGCCATGATGAGTTGCCCCCCCTCGCCGCCCGCGCGCCAGATGATCGCCCCGTGGGCGCCAGTCAGCGGCACAGCCTTGTTCAGCAAGGTCTGGCAGAACTCGTCAAACGAGAGGTCGGCCCGGACCAGCGCCCGCAGTTCCTGAATCGTGTTGCGAACCTGCTGCTTGACCTGCTCCGCGGCTTCGTTTTGATTGCGGGTGTCTGTAGACATCTCTGGAGGGTTCCGTGTTTGCTGATTGACTGCTGCGGCAAGTGCGAGGACGAGCGTTACTTGGCCAATTTAAGGCTGGGGTCCGTTCCAATTGAATCGACGCATTCGAATCGCCTGCGGTTGGCCATCGTCCCCAAGCGACAGTTACCCAGCCGGCATGCGCCCAACTCCCTGCTCAACCCGCGTTGAACTGAACCGATGCTTGCCAAAGGACCGCGTGCTCGCGCGGAGCTCGGGCAACTTCGCCAGCCGGATTCAGCCCTGATGGCAATTCGAAGCGCATTCCGGCACCGCGCCCGGAATCGGGTTCCGAACAGATTCAGCGGGCAACGGAGGGAGCGCGATGGATCCGGTTGTGATCGGGCGTACGGTTTTGATTGGGGGAGGGGTTTTGATTGGCGAAGTGGGCAGTCGTCTAATCGAGATGGTCGAGGATTGGGTCCAAGCCCATTTCTTTTTGCGATTTGGCGAGTTGAGCCTCATTATACATGAGGATTTTTCTTGCCCGGTAGTGCCGGCTTTCGACTTTTTGCTGAGCCTTGCGGAAAAGTTTGACCCACCACTCTGTTCCCCGCAGCTTGCCAATCTTCCGATACCAGTTTGCTCGCGCCGTCCCGTGGGCGGCCTCCAGCAACTGGTCATCGTGAGCGATGAATTGCCGAATCGTTCCGGGATCGCCTTGCCGGGCACAGCGGCCAAACAACTGCAGGTCGATTCGAGCTGACTCATGCAGTTCGGTGCCGACCACATGGAGACCGCCCAGTTCCTTGCACTCGTCGCTGATTTGGATGTCTGTTCCGCGCCCAGCCATATTGGTAGCGACGGTTACGCGCCCAAGTTGCCCGGCATGCGAGACGATTTCGGCCTCGCGTTCCACATGGTTGGCATTCAGCACCAAGTGGGGAATTCCCCGGGCGCGCAGGTGGTGTGAGAGGATTTCGGACTTGGCAATTGACCGGGTGCCAACCAGCACGGGCCGCCCCAGGCTGTGCACTGCGGCAATCTCAGCCACGACCGCATCCCATTTTGAGTTTTCATCGGGACAGACGATTTCGGGAAGGGCTTGGCGTTTCGAGGGCCGGTTCGGCGGGATCACTTTCACGGGCGTCCGGTAAACCTTGCGAAACTCGCGGGCGCTGGTGAAAGCGGTCCCGGTCATTCCGCCGATGACGGGATAACGATTGACGTAGGCCTGGACGGTGATTTTGGCTTCCGTCCGCGTCTCGAGCGTGACTTCGACTTTCTCCTTGGCTTCAATAGCCTGATGGATTCCGCGACTCCAGCGCCGCCCCGGCGAGACTCGCCCGGTCGCTTCGTCGACGATCACGATCTCACCCTCGCGAATCACATAATCGCGATCGAGCTTGTAGTCGCGGTAGACCTGAATCGCCCGCTCGACAGCTTCATACATTTCCAGCAGACCGGTGCCGGCCAGCGAGGGCGGTTTGACGAGACTGCGAATAAACGCTGTGCCGATAGTCGATAACTCGACGCGGCGCTTTTCTTTGTCGTACAGGTAGTGCTCGTCTTCTGCGCACTGGGGAGCGACCTCCGCTGACCAGCGATACAAGTCGAGTTGACGCTGCTTCGCGTCCGGGTCGGGTGCGGCGCTGAGAATCAGCGGCGTCCGGGCGTCGTCGATCAATATACTGTCGGCTTCATCGACCAGCAGGTAGTAAGGCGTTCGCTGGACGGGAATGGCATCGGCCGTCTGGGAGTTGGAGCGGTGATGCCCGAACCAGAGTTCCGCGTCTCGTTGGCGTTTGCCCATGGAGTGATCGCGAAGGAAGTCGAAGCCGAATTCCTTCATCGTGCCGTAAGTAATGTCAGCCGCATAGGCTCTGCGGCGTTCCTCCCGCTGCATCTCGGTTTGGATGATTCCGACCGTGAGCCCGAGCAGGCGATAGACCGAGCCCATCCATTCGGCATCGCGGCGGGCGAGGTAATCGTTTGCCGTGGCGAGCAGCGCCCCTTTGCCGAGCAGGGCGTGGAGATAGAGCGGAAGCACGGCGGTCAGGGTTTTCCCCTCGCCGGTCCGCATTTCCACAATTTGCCCCAAGGCCATCCCGCGCCCACCCATGAACTGAACGTCGTAATGCGACATCCCGAGGGTTCGTTGAGCAGCGGTTTGGACCAGGGCGAAACCGCGGGGCAAGACCTTTCTCACATCTTGATGTTCGCGCAGCTCAAAGGCCAACTCGCGGCAGGTCGCGCGGAGTTCGTCATCGGCAAGCCCCGCGTACTGCTGGGCCCACTGGCGGGTTTCACTCAACCAGGCTTGTGAGTCGACAATCAATTCGAGGTTGCTCCCCAATCATCTGATCCTGAAACCGCTTGATTCAGCTAGCAACTGCAAGCAGTGCCGGCTGCGGCAGGCCGCGAAGGCACTCCTATTATTATCCCGCGGCGTGGGCGGGGCAGGTCAACTCGGGCAATTCCGGCAAAAGCCGCCTTGATTCGCCCCGAATAATCGCCTGACGCCGCAGAGTTTACCAGTGAATGGCGGTTTGCTGCGAGCCAGCGTCCCCGAGACCAGCCGGTAGAGCGACTCCGCTTGCCTTGCGGCGATTTGCGGTGATCGCTACCATCCCCGCGCGATGCAGGCTCCCCAGGCTCCGGCTTTGACCACTTTTCGTGCTTTGCGCATGACCGCCATGACTGAGTTTGATTTCAAACGTTTCTCGCGGCAGTGCAGTGCCACCGGCCAGCCTATTGAGCGGGGAACGGATTTCTACTCAGTTCTGCTGGAGCAGGAGGACGGCACCTTAGCGCGACAAGACATCAGCGGTGCTGCCTGGCAGGGCCCGCCGGAAAACTGCGTCGGCTGGTGGCGGAGTCGGCTGCCGGCGCTGGAAAAAGGCCGAGTTTACTGGGCACCCAACGAGGTTCTGTTAACCGTTTTTCAGCATGCCAACGCGACGCCCGGCCAGGAAGACATCGCCTATGTGATGGCCTTGCTGCTGGTTCGCAAACGAATCCTGCAGTGGAAGGAAACGGTCCAGCGCCAGGGGAGACCCTGGATGCGAATGCACGACGCGCGACAAAACACCGACCTCGAAGTCGCTGAGGTCCCACTCACGCCCCAGCGGATTTCCGAGATTCAGGCCGAGTTGGCCGAGAAACTGTTTACCGATGAGCGAACCGGCGACCTCGAGACAGGAACAGTCGAATGAGCAGACAGTTCGAGGCATTCCCAGCACGCACTCACCTCAGCGGTCGGCGATTATCCCCCCGGCAAGTTGGCGGATTGCTGATAGTCGCGCTGAGCCTGCTCTGTTCTGGTTGCCAGGTGTTTACGAGATTTCGCAACGACTCCCTGAACGCACCGGCGATTTTGGGGAAGTCAGCTTCGCTCGACCAATTGATCGCTGCCGTCCGAGCCCAATCGGAGCGGGTCAACCAGTTGAAAACGGATGTCCGGGTGACGGCACCCGGCACACCGACGCTGCGGGGCGACCTGCAAATCGAGCGCCCCAGCCGGCTTCGTCTCCAGGCTGGAGTCTTGGGCATTTCCGATCTCGGCTTCGATCTCGGAAGCAATGACGACTCGTTCTGGGTTTGGAAAAAGGCGGCGTTGCCCGGCGATCCGCCGACGCTTTACTTCGCGAGTCACCGAGGGTTTGAGCAGAGCCTGCTCCGCGAACATTTGCAACTGCAGCCGCTCTGGCTCGTTGATGCGCTGGGCCTGATTGAATTCCACCCGGAAGACCAGCACACCGGTCCGTTTCCCCGACCCGATGGCCGCGTGGAAATCCGCAGCTTTTCCCAATCACCTTCGCGCCCAGCCGTCCGGGTCGCCGTCATCGACCCTGTCAAAGCCGTCGTCAATCAGCAATCTTTCTACGACCAGAGTGGCAAGCGGCTGGCCTATCTGAACTCGATTCAGCACCAGTATTACGCCGAGCATCAAGTGAGTCTGCCGCAGCGGATCGAGATTCATATCGCGGACGGCGATGGTCAGACCAGCAAGTTAACGGTTGATGCAGGCAAGTTTCTCATCAACTCCCTGTTCGGGGACCCGCAACTGCTGTGGCAAATGCCCAATCCGCCTGATGTCCGCCGAGTCGATCTTTCAAGACCCAGTCCGACTCCCAACGTTCCGGAACAGGCTGGCGCGGAGCAGCAGAGAATGGCTCGAGACTGGTCCGCACCGCGTTATCAGTAACGCTGGACCCGATTCCCACCGCACGTTCGACACCTCCCCTACCACCGCTCCGCTCCAACTTGACAGCGTTCAAAAGCGGACCTACGATTCGGCTAAGTTTCAGAGTCGTCGGAACGGCTTTCCGCCGTGCCAAAAGTTAGCCGATTGGCCACTGAGACGGCGAACTTTTTCCTTGTCCGGAGCATTTGCATGACTCACGTCGTCACCAAGGCCTGTGATGGCTGTCGCTATACGGATTGCGTTGTCGTTTGCCCCGTAGAGTGTTTCTACGAAGGCGAGACCATGCTGTACATCAACCCGGACGAATGCATCGACTGCGAAGCGTGTGTCCCGGAATGCCCGGTTGAAGCCATTTTCCACGAGGACGACGTCCCCGCTGAAATGAAGGAGTACATCCAGCTGAACGCCGAGATGGCTCCCAAGTGCCCCAGCATCACCGAACGCAAGAAGCCGCTCGCTGACAAGTAAGCTGATACGCCGGCTTGAGCCGCATTTACTTGAACTAACCTTCATCGCCCGCAGCGTGCGTCTTCCACCAGTAAGGCTTCGACCAGTAAGGCTTCGACTAGCAAGGCTTCGAGACCGCGCTCGGTGAGCGGCACTGGGCCGTGAATTCTGGCTGTGAATTCTGGCTGCGAATTCTGGCTGTGAATTCTGGCTGTGAATTCTGGCTGTGAATTCTGGCTGGGAATTCTGGCTGGACCGCAGCGGCGGCCTCCGGCGAAGCATCCCTGCCACCGCGGCAAGAAAAGAATTCCTCGGGGCGATTGCTTCGCAACACGGCTCAGCTATCCACTGCAGCGTTTGTTTCTGTCGCAGCGGTTGTCGCTGAGCCAAGCTGCGGCCGATCAAGGCCGCGGCACAGCGTCCGGCGCACAGCGTCCGCGGCTGAAGTGGCTATGTTCGCAAGCGGAACCGGGGGCTCGCAAGTGGAACCGGGGAGTTGGCTTTGGCAGCTGCAGCCAAGCGGCCAGACTAGAACAAGCGGCCAGACTAGAAGTCGGCCTGCCGAATCGAACAGATTCACCCCATTGGCGACAGCAGGTCACGCCACAAGCGGCCTGCTGTTTTTCTTTTCTTCGCTCATTTTCTTCGCTGGTTTCCGACGCGTCGGCTTGGCACGCCCGATCTGAGGGACGGCGGCGAATTGGCAACCGCATCGGGCGAGCTGCTTTCGAGAACATCCGGCGCTTTCGAGAACATCCGGCCACCATGGTTCCGGGCTGTGCTGGCTTGGGATCGCCAAGCATGCGTCTCCTGAAAGCTTCCCCATGGGTTGTTCAATTCTGCTTCAGTCGATGGTGTTTTCAAGTCAGAAAAAAATGTTTCTGAATTGAGTCGCGAATTGATTGCCAAGCGTCTGACCGCGCAATTAGGATGAAGGGCTCTCACAAGCAAGTGAGCTGCAAAGCAATGGAGTTTGCTCAACCGGTCCCATATTTTTTGGTTCGCCAGCACTCGGCTGAAATGAGTCCTGAATGACCCTCTCATTCACCAGTCGAGTCAGCGGGGAGTTTTCACAGTTGGGCCGGCATGCGAGGAATGATTGGCGAGGATATTGGCGAAGCCCAAGGATATCTGCAAGGAAAATCTGCAAGGAAAAAGGATTGAGCGCATGATTCACTACACCTGCGACCGCTGTCAGCGAAAGATCGAGACCGAACAGGAGACTCTGTACCAACTGCGGATCGAGATCGATTCGGTCGCTCCTCCCGAACCGGCGCTCGATGCCGACGAGCAAGCAGCGCGGGAGTTCTTGGACCTCGACGAAACGATTGACGATTTGAATCCCAGCGCTGAAGAAGCCACCGGTCGAACTCCGCTCAGCTTCGACCTCTGCCATGAGTGCTTCACTCGTTACAGTCAGGACCCGCTCGGGCTGAACTCCAGCGAACTCGGCTTCAGCAAGAACTGAAGCTTCCGCAACCAGGGAGGCACGGCTGAACTGCCGGTGCGGCTGGCCCCAGCGCCGCCCGTGCGCGGCGAGGTCGAGAGCGGCAGGGCTTGCAATCGGGACCGAACGCGAGCGGGGCGGAAGTGGTTGCCGACTCCAGTCGCTCCCGGGTCTCGCAATTTGCCCGGCGGACCTGACTTGGCCGCTCACCGGAGACGCTCTCAGCCGGTTCATGATCCGACTCGCTGCGGAAACCCGAGTGCGGCAAGGGCTGCCTTGTGACCATTGTCCGGTTTGTTAGAATCGGCGTCTTTCCGCTGTAGAACCGCACACGCCCTGGATTCAGAAACGATGAAGATCGCCGTCATTGGTGGAGATGGAACCGGTCCGGAAGTCACTCGGGAAGCGCTTAAGGTACTGGAAGCGGTTTCCAAGCTGGAGAAGTTCAGCTTCTCGCTCAACCATCTCGACTGGGGCAGCGAGCGGTACATGCGGACGGGCGAGATCATTCCCGAGGGTGGCTTTGACCTGCTGCGTCAGCACGATGCCATTTTCCTTGGGGCTGTGGGACACCCGGATGTGAAACCGGGCCTCATCGAAAAAGGACTGCTGCTTGAAACCCGCTTCAAGCTCGACCAGTACATCAACCTGCGACCGGTGAAGCTTTATCCGGGCGTGGAGACACCGTTGGCGGGAAAGACTCCGCAGGATATCGATTTCGTCGTCGTTCGGGAGAACACCGAGGACCTTTACTGCGGCATGGGCGGATTCCTCAAGAAGGACACTCCCGATGAAGTCGCCATGCAAACGGCGGTCTACACGCGCAAGGGCTGCGAGCGCTGCATCCGCTGGGCGTTTGAGTTCACCCGCAAACGCAACAACCCCAAAGGAAAGCACCTCACGCTGGTCGCCAAGACCAATGTTCTGACTTACGGCCACGACCTCTGGATGCGAACATTCGAGGAGGTCGCAAAGGAATACCCGGACGTCAAGGCAGACTACAACAACGTCGATGCCTGCTGCATGTGGATGGTCAAGTCGCCTGAGTTCTACGACGTGATCGTCACCACGAATATGTTCGGCGACATCATCACCGACATTGGGGCGATGATTCAGGGCGGCCTGGGAGTGGCTGCCGGCGGTAACATCAACCCCGATCGAGGTGGCGTCAGCATGTTCGAGCCGATGGGTGGCAGCGCTCCCAAATACACCGGCCAAAACGTGATCAATCCGATTGCGGCGATTGGCGCGATGGCGATGCTGCTGGAGCATACCGGCCAGCCGAACGCGGGAGCGCGAGTCCTCAAGGCGGTCCAATCGGTCACCGGCACCAAGATGAAGAGCCAATCAGCCGGGAAAATGGGCCACTCGACCTCGGAAGTCGGCGATCTTGTCTGTGCGGCCCTGTAGTCAGGCTGGCTGACCGGCGTGTCGCTCGCTGATCAGCGGTCCCGAGAACTCTTCTGGCGGGGTGCTCAGCGACTCAGTCCGAGCAGCGCTTCCCGGCGGCTGAGCCACTGTTCGGTCGCCGCGCGCACTTGGCGATCGAGCTTTTCACTCGCAGACCGCAATTGTTCTCCCGAGTTTTCGCTCAGCATCCGATCGAGGTCCTGGCTGACGAGGCCGCGGCGGAGCCAAGCGCCCACCGGGCGGCTGATGGACGCCCGAGTTCCGGCTTCCGTCCAGGCTCCGCGCAACCGGTTTTCGGCCTGGACATAGGCAATCGCCAGTTGTCGCGCGCTCTCGTCATCCGCGAGATGGACTGGTACGAGGAACTTGCGTTGAGCGGCCAGTTGCGGCTCTTCTCCCAAACCTCGGCGCAAGTAAGCGCGTGCCTCGACCAGCAGCAACCCCGCCCTCCAGGAACGCGGCAAGCGGTACAGCAGGCGGAGTTCCCGCCCTCCCTCGACCACCATTTGCCGCGAATCATGAAAGCGGAAAAAAGCGCCGGTCGAGCGCTCAAATGGCCCGCTTTCGACCAACGGGGCTTGCTCCGGAATTTCGGCATATCGGCGACTGACTTGTTCCTCGAGCGAGGCCGACGCATTGGCCACGGTTGCGAACGTTTGCAACAGACCATCAGTCGCAACCCCGCCGCTGAACCTGCGGTCGGCGTGACGCTCCGTCAGGACCACACCCTCGACCGCGGACTGGGTGCTCGACTTCGGCCAATAATCCATCAAGGGGTAAATTGACTTGGCCCACGCGACTCGAAATTCCACCGCGTAGAAAGCATCGCGACGTTGCGGCTCGAGCCAAACGGAAACCGGCATCGCCACTTGCAGCAAACGCTCCGTGTTTTTTGCGGACGAGGTTTCGTCCGCAAAGGGACTGACTAACTCACACCCCTCAACCAGAGCCGGGACATCGAAGCGGGCTAACTCCTGCCCCTGCATGACGCTACAGAGCGCACTGGTCAGCAGGGCGAGCAGAAAGTTCCACGCCCACTGCCGGGAGCAGGAAGTCTGCCGTGAGCAGGAAGTCTGCCGGGAGTTTATGCTTGCTATCCAAGCGAGATCGGTCTGCCCTGCTATCATTTCCACAATCCCCCAGAAAGTACCGGACCGCTCGGCTGCTGGCGCTCCTGCCGATTCTGCCAAGCCCGCGGCGAACACTTCCGTCCTGGAGTGACTGACCAACTCATACGCTCATCAGACCCGCGCAGTTCGAAAATGGTTCCGGGCTGACAGGAATTCGAACACAAGACGACGGCAGCGCACGGTACAGCTTGCCCGATCCGCGCAGTTTGACGCGTGAGGTACCTGCGGGAGGGGCCGGTGCAGGTGGGCCGGTGCAGGGGGGCCCGTGCAGGTGGGCCGGTGCTTAGGCCTGAGCCAACTCCGCAAACGAGCGAATCTCTCCGAAGCCATGACCGGCCGGCTGAGGCTGGTTCTCGGGGCGGACACTGAGGGCGGTCAGCATTCCGGCCTGGCTCGCCGCGTGGAGTTCATCGGCAATGTCGCTGACGAACAGGATGTTGGCGGGCGGAGCGCCAATCGCCAACGCAATTCGCTGGTAGCTGGCAGGCTCCTTCTTTCCACCGCTGGTGGTGTCGAAATGACCGGAAAACCTATTCAACAAATCCCCTGCAGTTGTGTGTCCGAAGAATAATCGCTGAGCCGCAATGCTTCCCGACGAATAGATCCAGACCCGTCGGCCACTGGACCGCCAAGCCTCGATTGCCGGAAGCACATCGGGATAAAGATGCGCGACCATTTGGCCCGAAGTGAACCCGCGATCCCAAATCAGCCCCTGCAGCTCCTTCAGGCCGGTCACCTTGGCATCCCGGTCCATCAGTTGTTGCACGGCCGCGACGACTCGGCCTTGGCGTTCATGCTCTGCGTTCAATTCGCCCAGCCAAGTCAACGCGTCGGGCTGGCCCACATCGCGGGCGAGCTTGTCGACCGCCGCTTGAACAGCGGGTTCATTCCAATGGGCTTGCAGGTACTCGGCGACATGTTCCCGCGCGTAGGGAAACATCACTTCCACCACGAAGCGAATCGAAGAGGTCGTACCCTCGATGTCGAGGAGGATGTCCGAGACCGTGGCTGGAAGGTTGACCGTCATGCAGGCTACTTTCATTTCTACAGGGCGCGAGCCAGAAAAAGAAAAGGCAGCCACCGGGGACTGCCTCTGCTCAAACCAAATTGAAGATCAGGTTGGAACTTCAAACTTGCCAACTTGCGGCGGGAGCAAACGCTCAACCGCGGTGGATCAGATCTTGACGACCGGGTTCAAACGGTCGGAGTCCTTCCCCGAATCGCTGAGGTAGCTCAGCCCAAAGCAAAGCGGAGCGTACTTTCCGTGGACACCCTCTCCAATGTACTGAGGAGTCCAGCCGCTCATGTCCTGGAACAGGCGGATGCAGCGAATCGTGCGGTCGCGGCAAAGGTTGAACCAGTGCTTGGTCCCGCAGGGTACATTCACCAAGTCTCCCGACTCGACGGTGATGCTGAATACGGGCCCGTTGTCGGGGTGAATATGGAAGACCCCGCTGCCGCGCACCGTAAAGCGGACTTCGTCCTCGCTGTGAGTGTGTTCCTTGTCGAACTTGGCGAGCATCTGGTCCAGATTGGGCGTGGCGGGATTGACGTTGATGACGTCGGCCGTCACATAGCCGCCAGCGGCCTTCAGCCGCTCGATCTCGGGAGCATAGGCCGCGAGGATTTCTTCGTTGGTTGCTTCCGGACCGATTCGTCCTGCGACATCCCACTTCTCATACCAGATCCCGAAGGGCTGGAGAAATTCGCGAATCTCAGTGACTTCAGAAAGCTCTCGATTCTGATCGGGAATGTGAACTCGAGCCATGCAATGCAAACTCCATTTGGTCCGGGCGGGACGAATCAATTTCACTAGTTAAGCTTACCGCGTTAAGCTTACCCCATTGAGGTTACCCAGCGGAGTCTACCCAGCGGAGTCTACCCAGCGGAGTCTACCCAGCGGAGTCTACCCAGCGCCAGGTCCGTCGGTCGGACATTTCTGGCGGGGGAGGGGAGCGAAGCCGCTCCGACAAAACAC
>Ga0315904_10002047_pt1 | contig 31477 bp, 58 predicted proteins | sample LakEriMetagenome_6_FD_203529 | JGI IMG/M metagenome (GOLD analysis project Ga0315904, IMG submission 203529) | Freshwater fungal communities from buoy surface, Lake Erie, Ohio, United States - Buoy 12 MA120 | ecosystem: Environmental > Aquatic > Freshwater > Lake | place: USA: Lake Erie, Ohio...
GATTTAGTTCAAATGCTGATGAGATTAAAAACGCTTCTATTTTGTTTGACAATATGGTTATTAAACCTATTCAAGACCAAATTATAGAAGCCTTTGATAGAATTTTAGGTTATAACGGAATTACTTTGAAGTTATTCTTTAAAACGTTACAACCTTTAGAATTTGTAGATTTAGAAAACGCACAAAACGAAGAACAAGTTGCTGAAGAAACAGGAACGGAATTAAGCAAAGATTTTAAGATAGCTGAAGCGTTAATTAATTTAGGCGAAGACGAACCCGAAAATTCGATTCTAATAGACGAATACGAGGTAGATTATGATTCGGACGACAAAGAAAACGAAACGCTTTCTAAAGAGCCTAAACAATCGTTTTTAAGCAAAATAGTAAACTTAGTTTCAACTGGCGATAATAGACCTAATATTTCAAGTAAGCAAGACGAAGTAATTGAAGGTATTAAATTCCTAACGAGATACGTTTACGCTGGTAAAACAAGCGCTGATAGTCGTGAATTTTGTAATAGAATGATAGCGGCTAATAAGATTTACCGTAAAGAAGATATTATTAAAATGGGTTCTGAAGTAGTAAACAAAGGTTGGGGACCACGTGGTGCGGACACATATTCAATTTGGTTCTATAAAGGTGGTGGTAATTGTAACCACCGTTGGAATAAACGTGTTTACGCTACATTTAGCGGTAAAGCAATTGACGTTAACAGTAAAGAGTTAAAACAAGTTGCGGTACGTAAAGCTGAAAAGTTAGGGTACGTCGTAAAGAATGATTCTAAAGTAAGTCAATTACCTAAGGATATGCCAAATAACGGATTTTTACCAACTAATAAAATATACGGGGAATAATGGCTGAAGCTTTACTCATAACACGACAAGACGTTGTTAAGTTCACTGCAATGAACGGCAACGTAGACACGGACAATTTTATTCAGTACGTCAAAATAGCACAAGACATTCACATACAAAATTACTTGGGTACTGATTTACTTGAAAAATTAAAGTCTGAAATTATTTTAGCGGCTTCAGGAATACCAACTGCAATTACAATAAGCAACCAAGGGACGGGATATACTACGGGAACTGCTATAAATACAACAAGTACAACGGGAACTGGCTTAAAATTAAATATTACGGCGGCGGGTGGTTTAATTACTGCGGCTACAATTAACACGGCGGGTACGGGTTATAAAGTAGGAGATACGGCAACAGTGACGGGCGGTACAAATGGAGCGGTTACAATAAGTTCAATTTACACAATCCCAACTGATTACAATAATCTTTTAGTTAACTACGTAAAACAAATGCTTTGCCATTGGGCTATGGTTGAATATTTACCTTTTGCGGCTTATACAATAGCGAACAAAGGGGTGTATAAACACAATTCAGAAAACGCTACGAACGTTGAAAAGGTAGAAATTGATTTCTTAATAGAAAAAGAGCGTTCTATTGCACAACATTACACGGAAAGGTTTATCGATTATATAGCATTTAACAACGATTTATTTCCTGAATACAATAGTAACTCAAACGGGGATATGTACCCCGATACAAATAATAATTATACTGGCTGGTATTTATGAAGAACTACAAACCAAAAGACGAAAACATAAAGAAATTATTAACGTATTTAAGTAAGCAAAATGGCAAACGTAAAGATAAGTCAATTAACAGCGAAAGGAAGTAATTTAGTTGCTTCAGATAGGTTCGCAATTGCTGAAGATGCTGGAGGCGGAACGTTCGCAAGTAAATACATTACGGGAGCTGAAATAGTAACTAAAAATATTAACACTTATTCGAGTACGTTAAACAATTTAGTTTTAGCTGATGCAAATAAAATTATTAAAGTAGACAATAATTCTGCTAACGATTTAAGAATACCAACAAACGCAAGTCATGCTTTTCCAATAGGAACGGAAATAATTGTAATTCAGTATGGTACGGGACAAACTACGGTAGCACCAACTGCGACGGTAACAATGCGAAGTAGTGGGGGTAAGAATAAACTTTCGGCACAATATTCACAAGCTACGTTAATAAAGATAGGAACTAACGAGTGGGTTTTATCTGGAGACATAACAACTTAGAAAAATGGCAAATGCAAATGGATGGGGCGACGGTGCTTCAAATAATAATATAGGTTGGGGACAAGGTGCTGATAATGCCATTGGCTGGGGTTCGGTTTATTCCGTTTCTGAAGCTGGTGCAACTGATATTGTAGGAACTCCAGCAGTTGACCCCAATGCACAAGCATTCATAACAGCGGCTGCAATAACAGACCCTACTCAACAAAGTGCTATTAATCAATTAGTAGTTGACTTGAAAGGATATTCTATTTGGACTAAGTTTAAAGCGTTATATCCGTTTGTTGGTGGTACAAACTCACAACACGCTTGGAATTTAAAAGATACAACTACTTATAAAATTACTTGGTATGGTGGCGTCACAAGTTCTGCTAATGGTATTTTAGGAAACGGAACTAATGGATACGGAGATACATTTTTAGCTAACAATGTAATGGCTCAAAGTAACGCACATATATCTGTTTATTCAAGAACTAATTATCAAGGAACTGTTTCTGATATAGCGTCTTATAGCAATCAATTTGGTTCTTTTATGTATATTAGAGGAGGTGGAAATAACTTTGAAGGTCAAGTTAATGCGGGAACGAGAGTTAATGTATCAAATACAGATTCAAGGGGCTTATTCTTAATAACAAGAACAAGTGCAATTTCGCAAACAGGGCAGAAAAATACAACTCAATATGTTACTGCTTCAGTACCTACTAATCATATTGCTTCATCGTTTAAATTATTAAGGACGGGAGATGCAAGTGCGGAATATTCACCAAGAAATTTAGCCTTTGCATCAATAGGTGACGGATTAACAGATGCAGAAGCACTTAACTTTTACACAGCAGTACAAGCATTTCAAACAACTATCGGACGCTCAATAGGAACTCAAACAGTAAGTGATGCAGATGCACAGGCTTTTGTAACGGCTGCTGATATACAAGACCAAGTAGAAGCTAACGCAGTAAACAACTTAGTAATAGGATTAAAAGCTGATAGCTTATGGACTAAGTTTAAAGCGTTATATCCGTTTGTTGGTGGTACAGCTGCTCAGCATAAATGGAATTTAAAAGACCCACGCGATTTAGATGCTGCGTTTAGATTGGTGTTTAATGGAGGTTGGACTCATTCAAGCACAGGAGCTTTGCCTAATGGAACAAATGCTTATGCAGATACTAAATATATAGAAAATGTAAATGGTAATTTGAATTCAACTCATTTAAGCTATTATTCAAGAACAAATAGTAATGGTACGGAAGTAGAAATTGGAGCAAGGTCATCAGTTACAAATGTTGATTATAATTTACTTGAAATTAGAACAAGTGGTACAACATATTTTTTAAGTAATCAAAGTGGTTTTACATCAGTTTCAGATGCTAATTCACAAGGTTTTTATATTACGAATAGACAAGCTTCAAATGACATTGATGGATGGAAAAATGGAAGTAAATTAGTTAATGGAACAACAGTTTCCACCATTAGACCAAATGTAAATACTATGATTGGAGCAATGGGAACAGGTTCTACTCCATTGTATTTTTCAACTAAACAAACAGCCTTCGCTTCAATAGGTGACGGTTTAACAGATACCGAAGCAGCTAACTTTTACACAAGAGTACAAAATTTCAACACAGCCTTGGCTCGCCAAGTTTAATTATAAGATATGAAACTAAACGAATTAACAAAAGAACAAAGACTCACTTATGTAGGCTTGCTTACTGAGTTACAAAAAGACGAATTAATAGGTCAATGGTATGCACCTGACAGTTACTTTAACCCTATCCAAGACCTTAACGACAATTGGGTAATATCAGTTGAGGAGATGGAGCAGTGTGTTAACCCTGATTACCTTTGGGTAAAAGACTTAGATTTGATTCCTTACGAACCAAAACCAACACCACCACCTTTTGAATAATATATGAAAATGATACCTATTACACAATTTATTGAAGTGATTAAAAAACAAGGCGCAATCGGAGTTTTAGCCTTATGGTTAGCGTATACACATTTTGAAGTGCAAGACGTTAAAGACCGTCTTTATAACTGTTTAGATAAAAACGAATACTACAATAGAAAACCTATTGAAGAAAGACAACCTTTACCGATTATAAAAAATGATACGGTTGCGGTACTTGACAATAAAAGTCGTAAATTAGCGCAAAAATAAATTATGAAGCTAACAACAAATTTCAGTTTATCGGAGTTCAATAAGCGTAATTACAATGTGCCTACGGACGTGTTACGTAATTTGATTGAACTTGCAAAGAATCTTCAAGTGTTACGTGACGAGGTAAAGAAACCTATTAAGATTACAAGCGGTTACAGACCAGCTGAATTAAATGCTAAAGTAGGCGGTGTGACTAAGTCAAGACATATCACAGGTGAAGCCGCGGATTTTAAAATAGAAGGTTATACCCCTAAACAAGTTGCGGCTATTATCGAGAAATTGATTGCAGCCGGTAAAATGAAACAAGGTGGTTTAGGTACATATTCAACTTGGGTACACTACGACACTTATTTTAATGGAAAAAATCCAAGACGTTGGAGTAAATAATTGAAAAATTTTTCGTATATTGCGTGAACAATTCTAAAAAGTAATATATGGAAATTTGGAAAACAATTGAAAATTACCCTAATTATGAAATTTCTAATTTCGGTAATGTAAAAAGAAAACAAGGCTATCAATGTAAAATCGAAAGAATATTGATACCTTTAAATAACGGTAACGATTACATGAACGTAGGTCTTTCAAAAGACGGAATTAAAAAAAGAGAATACGTACATAGATTAGTTGCTGAAGCTTTTTTAGGAACGCCTAAAATAAAGTTAGAAGTAAACCATATTGACGGTAATAAATTGAATAATCAATTATCAAACTTAGAATGGGTAACACGGTCTGAAAATCAAAACCACAGATATAAAGTGTTAAAACATAAAGGAGCAAATACTGGAAAATTAGGTGAACTTAATTGGAAAAGCAAAAAAGTAGCTAAAATGGATTTACAAGGTAATGTTATTTGCGTTTATCCAGCGGTAATGGAAGCAATGAGGATTACAAATATTTGTGAATCAAATATAAGAGGTTGTATTTACGGAAGAAGTAAAACAGCTGGCGGGTTTAAATGGAAATATATTTAAATAGTTATGGCAAAGAAAAAAATAACAGTAAATACGGATAATATTGACGTTAATTTAGAAAAAGACGGTACGAATATTAAACTGGATATAGACTCAAAGAACGTAGATATTCACGTATTAAAAGACGAAGTAAACAAAGAGTTCAAGTTGGATAGTAAAAACATTGATATAGATATATCCAAGACCGCTGAAGGGTTGGAGGTGAAAGTCGAATCTAAAGGCGGTATTTGGAAACTTATAGCTAAACGCGTAGTAAAATTTATTTTAAGACGTTTTAAGATAGGAAAATAAAAAATCTTTCTGTTTGTTTTGTGTTATGAAACCCTTGAGAAATCAAGGGTTTTGTTGTTTTAAGAAAAAAAAATTAAAAATATTTTCTAAAAATAGTTGTTATATTAAATTTTTATATTAATTTTGGTTTATAATTAAAAACATAAAACATGAAAACAATTGAAGAAATTAACAAAATTAACGAACACAAAACGCAATTAGAAAAATTGTGTAGTAAGTTATTAAGAGAAATTCAATCAAACATGAATTTTAAAGATAGTTGTTCTTTTCAAGAAAAAAACTCAACTATGTTTACTATTAGTAGTATTGAATCTGAATTAAAAAAATTAGAAGAAGAACATTTAATTTAAACACAATGAAAAAACGAACAGGAATCTTAATTAACTCAATAATTATTTTGTTGGGTTACACTTACGAAAGTTATTTGCTTTTAGCAATAGGAGCTATTTGTTTATCTTTAGTACTAATATCTAAAACTAAAAATTATGAAAGCAAAAGATAATACTTACTATCCGCACCGTCCTAACGTAGAATATTTAAAGCGCAAGTGGATGAATAAAATTTGCCCGGAAGATAAAGGCGGTTCTTTCAACGAAAAGCTATACAAAGATTATTTAGACGCTATAATAAATTATACAAAATGAACTGGACAAGTAAGCAAAAACGAACTAAACAAGTTCAATTATCTTTTGAGTGGACTGATAAAACCGATTTAAGGCTAATTTTAGACGATGTAAGGGCGTTAATCCTTTCGGGAGTAGAATCATATCACGAACAAAAGAAAAGCTTGGAAATCGCAGATAAATGGCACAATGTAGAATTTCAGCAAAGTTACATTGAAAAGATACACGAACAAGTAGAATCCGATATCAACGGTGAATTAAAATTAGTAATCAAAAGTAGATTTTAAATTATGGAAACGATACAATTAGTTAGAAAGAAATTAGCTATGGATGCGATAATTTATGTACTAAAATTAAATTGATATGGCACAAGAAGCAAAAATGGCGCTATTGCTCTTTAGTGTGGGTTTTATATCAATAGTAATCGGATTAATAAAGAATCACTATGAAAAGACGAAGAATTAATTTAACACGAATTAAACTACCTTCAAAGTGTGTAAGGTATAAATACTTAATGCGAAGCTGGAAAAGAAACTTAAAAGTAACAATAGAAAGAATAAATTTAGAAAACGATTAATTATGAAAGTATATTATTTAACTGAAGTCGAAAGAATCCACGACAAAGAAACGGATTTAACGTATTACAGAGCGTTTTATTCAAATGGATTATTAGAAATAGACGAAATATTTGAAATAAATTCTGCAATACCAACAGTAATTATAAAATAAAAGTAAAATGAAAAAAGTATTTATTATTGCAATAGCTTGTTTAAGTTTAACCAGCTGCAAAAAAGAATGTAATTGCGGAACTATCACAAACGATGAAATAACTTTTGACAATAACGGTAATGCTTGTTATTCTTTAACAGTTAGAAATCAATGTTCGGGTAATTTAAAGACTTGGTGTTTTAACCAATCAGCATGGTTTAACGCAAATGTAGGAGAAAATTTTTGTGTTACGAATGTAGATAGTTGGTAATTAAAAAATTATTTGTATATTTGCCTATCTGAAATAACAACCACATGAATCAGAAGACTTTTTTACTAACCCCTGAACACTTGATGCCTCGTGGTTGTGGCTATTGTTTCGGGGGTTATTTAATAAATAACAACCATGAATTCATACGACCTAAGCCGAAAATGGTTCGACTGGACTTTTGAGAATCCAGAGCGAATAAACCCAAACCACACAGCACTTTATTTTTTTATTATTGAACACTGCAATCGATTAGGTTGGAAGGAAAAATTTGGTTTACCTACTACAATGGCAAAAGAAGCTATTGGTATTCGTAGTTATAATACTTACATAAATACTTTGAATGATTTAGTTCAATTTGGTTTTGTTAAGCTGATTGAAAAAAGTAAAAATCAGTATTCAAGTAATATAGTTGCTCTATCAAATTTTGATAAAGCACATGATAAAGCACTTGATAAAGCATTGATAAAGCACGGAACAAAGCAACGTGAAAGCACTGATAGTATAAATAAACAAGAAACAAAAGAACAAATATATATACCTGAATTTACTGAATTTCTACAATTTGCAATCGAACAAATTTCAAACATAGACAAAGACGAAGTTAAATTGAAGTACGAAAGTTGGAAAGTAAACAATTGGAAAGACGGAAACAACAAACAAATTAAAAACTGGAAAACAAAGCTATTAAACACACTTCCGTATATTAGCAAAATTGAAGTTAAACAACCAAGACAAATATTTGATTAAGATGTATAAAAGATTAAGCGACTTACAAGGACAACTAAACGATATTCGTAACCTTAAAAATGTTCGAGGTAAATCAATCGGTTGGACTTTTGACCAAATACCGTACACGGTAAAAGAAGGGTGTACAACTTACATAGGCGCAGCACCCGCAAGTGGTAAAACTGAAATATGGTTCGAGTTTCTAATTAATTTAAGTTGCATACACGGTTGGAAACACGTAATATTTTCACCTGAAACGGGTAACGCTGCCGAAATATACGCTGAATTATGTTATAAATATATTGGTAAACCGTACACAATAGGCGATAATTCAATGACACAAGGCGAACAAGTAGCTGCTGAAATGTTTATCAACGACCATTTTATAGTAATAGACCCTATCGACGAAGATTTGACGTTAGAAAAGTTTTATAAATTAGTAGATGAAATTGAACGCACACAAGAAATAACAATACAAACTACTACTATCGACCCGTGGAACGAACTAACTGAAGAGTTTAAACACGAAGATTTAGGACGCGAAGATAAATATTTGAGTAGAATTTTAGGACTTGCACGTAAAAACGCACGAAAGACGAAGCGACACAACTGTATTATTAATCATGTACGTGACCAACCTTTAACACACGGTAAAACACACGAAGGTGTTGAAATAAGTTATTACCCTATTCCGAGCGCTCGTGATTTTGCTGGAGGTCAAGTATGGTTTAGAAAAGGGTTAACGGTTTTAATTCCGTGGCGACCACCAACGGGTTTAATTTTGAACGATGGTAGTATAGCACAAGAAAACGAAGTGCATTTAAAAGTGGCTAAAAGCAAGCCTAAAGGCGTTTCAAAAAACGGAACGTACAAACTATTTTTAGACGTAGAAAAATATCAATACTACATTAAAGATTTTGCTGATAATAAAATATACGCTAATCGAAGTAAACACGAACCTAAACCAATTTCAAATAGTTTTCCTACTTCAAAACCTGAAATAGTAAATGGAAAAGAATTAATTTCGTTTAGTGAAAGAATGAAGCAAGGAGCTTTTAAAGAATTAGAACCAAGAATAAATAAAGACGGAAACCCCGAAATGCCATTTTAAAAATAAAGTTATGTTAGAATATATAAAAAGAAAAACGGGTTTATGGACTGTTTATTTAAAGATTCAAAATTCTTTAGATAACATCAAAGAAAAACACGGACACAGAAAAGATTTAATTGATTCAATGGAAAAGAGTTTAACCGAAGTAGGTGAAGCGGCGTTATACTTTGAACACGTAGATAAACTACTTCAGGCAAGTGACAAAAAACAATTTCAAATGGAAATAGAAATAATGCAGTTAAAGCAAAAGATTAGACACTTAGAACAAATTAATAAAACAATTGAGATATGAAAACACGAAAATGTAAGTATTGTAAATCCGTCTTTTCACCTATTACAACCTTACAAAAGAATTGTTTTGAGCCTAATTGTGTATCTGAATGGATAAACGAAGTAAAGGAAAAGAATTGGAAAAGTAAAAAGGCGAAGTTAAAAATGGACTTAATGACTATTCAGGACTACGTTAAATTAGCTCAACAAGTATTCAATAAGTTTATTCGATTAAGGGATTCCGGGAACGTTTGTATATCGTGCCAAAAGAAGCCATTAAAAACCAATGCTGGACATTTCTATAACGCTAACAATCATTGGAGCGTACGATTTGACGAAAGGAATGTACATCTTCAATGCGAACACTGTAACACGTATCTTTCAGGTAACTTAATTTACTACCGTGAAAACCTACTTAGGAAAATAGGAATAGAAGAATTTGAGAATTTAAGTGTAGAAGCTACAAAAACACGAAAATTTACAGTCCAAGAACTAAAAGAAATAATAACAACCTACAAGAAAAAGACAAAAGAACATGAAACACAATAGCGATTTTAGATACGATTTAGAAATAGGATTAACTTTTGAAACAAAATTATACGAACTACTTGGTAAAAAAATAGAAGTAAAAAGAGATTTTAAATGTTTAGAAACTGGAAATATATTTGTTGAATATCGTAGTAGATGTAATCCTTCAGGAATAGCAACAAGCGAAGCTGATTATTATTGTTATTGGTTAAGTGATTACCATTTTATAATGATTGAAAAAGACGAATTAAAAAAACTTTGTAGAAAATATTTAAATTCAAATAGGGATGTTTTAGGGGGTGATTCCAACACCAGTAAAGGGATTCTTCTACCGTTAACTGATTTTTATAAGTAATATTAAAATGTTAAAAAATGTTAAAAGTATGATTTATGTTTGCAGGTTTCAAAAACATCCGTATCTTTGTAAGGTCAATAAGGCACAAAACAAAAAGAAATAAACATTATGAAAACAATTAACGAACAAAAAACAAAAGCTATCTTTTCACAAGAAGTTAAATTAAATTTTACTAATGAATTAAGATTATTTATTGGTTGGGAATCTGAATCAGAATATGAATTGTCTTTATATTATAATAATAAAAAATATAAAGCTATTACAAGTGAGGTAGAACGAGTTAATTATTTACTTGAAAACAATAACAATTTATCCAATAAAATTGCTATGTCATTAGTTGAGCAAGTTCAATTAAACAATGTATTGGAAATATCAAACATTATTTTTTAATTTCTATAATTATTAATCAAAAATGAGAGGAGGTAAAAGAGAAAATTCAGGTAGAAAAAAAGGTGAGCCAACTACTACAATCAGTATAAGAATTCCTTTAAAGTATGAAAAGGATTTTAAAATTAAATTAATTGAACTTAAAAACTTATATAAGATATGATAACAAGTTTTGAAGAATATACGCACGAATTAAGTGTTGAAGAAAAAGAAATTTTGCAGCTGGTAATTCACGGGTTTAGAGGTTACAAAAAGACGAATCCTATAAAAGCTGAATTAATAGTAAAAAGAATGAATGTGTTTTTAGAAAATAACGGATACAAAATAAGATTAACACAACCGAGATTAAGAAAGTTAGTTAACTATATTCGTTCAAATGGTTTATTACCGTTAATTGCAACGTCTAACGGGTACTTTACTACTGATTGTAAACTTACTATTCAGGAACAAATTATAAGCCTTCAGGAACGCGCTAATTCAATCGAAAATGCGGTACAAGGATTAAAGAAATTTCTATAATATTTTTTTTAATTATAGTTATATTAAAATTTATTATTATATTTGCAAACACAAAACAAAACAATATGAAACATTTATTAAAATCGTTGGCTTCGTTCCAACAAGAAGTGAAAGTAATTCACAAGGGTACACAAGGCTACGGGTATTCGTACGCTGATTTACCTAAAATTTTCGAAGAAATTAATCCATTGTTACAAAAACACGGATTAGGATTTACGCAACTAATTAACTCACAAGACGGGTTAAACTATTTAAAGACTATTTTATTTCACGTAGAAAGCGGTGAAAGTATTGATTCTTTAACTTTGATTCCTTACGTACAATTAAAAGGAATGAATGACTTTCAAAGTTTCGGTTCGGGTGTTACGTATTTTCGTAGGTACTGTTTGAGTACGATTTTAGGTATTGTAACGGACAAAGACACGGACGCTTCAGGAGAGCAAGAAAAGCCTAAAAAAGAAACGTTAGACAACAAAAGATTTTTAGAAGCACTAAAAGCGGTTAACGAGGGTAAAATTACTTTTGATAAAATTAAAGAAAAGTTTGATTTAACACCAGAACAATTGAAAGCGCTATGAAAATACGATGTTCACAAATAGGTAAAATTATGACAAACCCCCGCACCAAGGGGGAGCGTCTTTCTCAAACTACTAAAACGTATTTACTTGAATTAGCGGTCGAAGAAAAATACGGAATACATAAAGAATTTTGGTCAAGGTATACGGACAAAGGAAACGAAGTAGAAGCTGAAGCAATAGCGCTTGTTAACGATGTTTTAGACGTAGGATTTATTTACAAGAATGAAGAACGTTTAGAAAACGATTATCTAACTGGAGTTCCCGATGTAAACACGGACGTATTAATAGACGTTAAAAGTAGTTGGGATGCTTTTACATTCTTTGAAAAGGTAATTGAAGAAGAAGTAAAAAACAAAGATTACTATTACCAGCTTCAGGGTTATATGTATTTGACCGGGAAAGACGAAGCGTTATTATGTTATTGTTTAATTGATACACCTTTACAAATTGTTAGAGACGAAATAAGAAGAGAACATTGGCGAAGAAACGAAATAGACGAAAACGACGAAATAATAGACTTTGTAGAAGCCAAACATACTTTCATGCACATACCTAAGGAAAAGCGCGTTAAAACGCACGTAATAAAGCGAGATGAGAAAGTAATAGAAGCTATCAAAATACGAATTGAAGAATGTAGAGAATATTATAACAACTTAATTCAAGTGATATGAAAAAGAAATTTGATGTTGACAAATGGTTTGACCCAAGTAAAGAATTAAAAAAAGCAAGTGAATTAGTTAGGTTTTTTCGTATGGATATAAACTTAGATACAGAAACTTCTAAAAAATGTGCTTTAAAAATTGCTGATGAAATAATTAAACAAAGTTGGGACTACCGAGAAATTGATTTAGGAGCAAATTATGATTATTGGACTAAAGTAAAACACGAAATAGAAAAGCTATGAATCCTGAAGTTAACCAAGAGATACAAGAATTAAAAAAACAAATAAAAGAATTAAAGCAATTAGTAGATGCACTAATAGCGGTAACAGATGAAGGCGGTACTGTAAACGCTGATTCTTTAGTAATTAAAATGTTAAAACTTAAATTAAAATAAAAATGGAAAAGAGAGACAACAGCGGAGCGTTATTTACAAACGACAAAAAGACGAAAGAAACGCACCCGGATTTAAACGGTAAAATTACAATCTTAGGGCGTGAATTTTATCTAAGCGCATGGAAAAAACAAACAAGTCAAGGTAAAGGATATTTAAGTTTGTCAATTAAACCGGTAGACGATGAAAACACGAAGCCACAAAGCAACGATATTTCAGACTTTTTAAACAGTTTTTAAGCCATGAAAGAAGAAAAGATAATAGCTAACATAAATAATGTAACACGAACGTTAATTTGGCGGTATATTCAAAGCAAAGGAATAACTTTAAACAAGTTTTGTTTAGATGCTAAATTACACCAGTCAAACATACACACGTTTTTAAAAGGTAAAACAGTTAGCACGGCCACAATTGAAAGAATTGGCAAATATTTAGACGCTAATAAGTAACGCCCAAAACCTAAATGAAGTGCGGAACCTAAAAAATTCCGCATTTTTTTATTCAGATAGTATTTATATTAAACTTTAATATTATATTTGTTGAAATAATTAATTAAACAGCTATGAAAACACGAAACACAACAGTAAAAAACATTGAAGTAAGTAACGGAGTAGGGTATTTTGATATCGATTGTGGTAAAGGAAAAGAAATGCAGTTCGAATTTAGACATGACTGGATAATAAAAGAAGGTGAAGTTGACGGTGTAAACGTAAAAATAGGTAAATACGATTTCTACGCTGAAGATGGTGCGTTAATAAGTTCTAAACACCTAAACAAAAGAAACACGAAGTTAATTTGTGAATACATTGAAAGCGTTTTATATGAACATCCTTACGATTATGAATACCAAGACATATGCGAAGATGAAGAAGAAGAACGTTTATACTGGCAAGAATTAGCACGTGACGATAATTACTTTCTGAATATTTAAACAGTACAAAAGCCAACTAATTTTGTTATATATGTATGGAGTTAGTTAGGTATTCAAAAAACGTTCATCAATTATTTGTTCAGGGTTCGCAAGTAAAAATAGCCGTATTGTCTGATTTACATTGGGATAACCCAAAATGTAATAGAGAACTATTAAAAGAGCATTTAGATTACTGCCTAAAAGAGAATATCCCCGTAATAGTCAACGGGGACTTTTTTTGTTTAATGCAAGGCAAAGGAGACAAGCGAGGAAATAAATCTGACATACGACCTGAACACAATAACGCAAAGTATTTAGATAGCATTGTTGAAACTGCGGTCGAATGGTTTAGTCCATACGCAAGTATATTGACTGTTTTAGGATACGGAAATCACGAAACAGCTATTATAAAATACCAAGAGACGGACATACTACAAAGATTTGTAGACTTACTAAACTATAAAAATAACAGTAACGTAATGACTGGCGGTTATGGTGGTTGGATTTCTATTAGACAAGGCTTTAATAAAAGCAAAGCGGTTTTTTATAAATTAAAATACTTTCACGGTTCCGGCGGTGGTGGTGTAGTAACAAAAGGAGCATTAAATTTAACCCGTGCTTTAGAGATGTACGAAGGGTTTGATATATTTACAATGGGACATATACACGAAAATTCAGCACGTCACGACGTAAGGGACACTTTAATACATTCACCTCATAATGGATATGTTTTAGAACAAAAAGAACTACATTTAATGATTACCGGGACATACAAAGAAGAATACGGTGACGGTTCTAAAGGTTGGCACGTTGAACGAGGAGCGCCAATTAAACCAGTAGGTGGACGCATTTTAGTTTTAAGTATTGAAAGAAAACAATGGGAAGGTGAAGATAGATTAATAAAACATATTGATAGCATAAGATTTAATAAATGGGTAAAGTAACTTTTGAATTTGATTCACAAGAAGAATCTGAAGATATTAGAACAGCATTAGACGGATATAAATACAAATTAGTTATTTGGGATTTAGACCAACATTTAAGAGCTGAAATAAAATATAACGATAAATTACCCTGTGAAGTGGCTCAAGCATACGAGAATTTACGAGACAAGCTAAGAGAGTTTTTAAACGATTATAGTATAAATATTGAATAATTAACATTGTATATAAAAAAATAATATAAATTTGTAGTGTGAAGCACGTACTACTTTTTCCTATTTTGATTGCCGTATTTATTTTAGATAGGGTTTTTCTGGTTTTTGCCTTTTGGGTACCAAGTGAAAAGTTTGAAACGTGGTTATATAAAGACGAATTAATATTAGAATCAATCCACCGTGTTTTAATATTTTTGTCAAGTGTTTCTGTTATTCAATTATTTACTTCACTTTGGTAAACAAAAGCTTTTTAATAGAACTAAGTAAACACCACAAAGACTGGATTAAGATTGTAGGCACCTTTGGAGAAGAATTTTACGCTGAAGATATAGTTCAAGAGATGTATCTTAAAATGGCTGTAATAAATAACGTAGAACGATTTTACGTAAACAACAAACTGAATAAAAACTTTATTTGGACCGTGTTACGAAATATGGCTTTTGATTACAAGAAAAGCAAGTCAAGAGTTTGTAAAGTAAATATAACGGAAGCCTACCAAATAAAAGACGAATACATACCTGAAATACTTGAAGCAAAGAAACGTTTAGAAATAAAGATTAATCATGAGGTTAAACAATGGCATTGGTACGACCAACTATTATTTGACCTTTACCGAACTTCAGGAATGAGTACAAGACAAATAGAAGGTGTTACCGGTATAAGTTTTAAAAGCGTATGGAAAACAATTAAGACTTGTAAAGAACGATTGAAAGAAAATGTAGGTGAAGATTACCAAGACTTAATCAATGAAGATTATGAATTAATAAAATAGATATGGCACGAAAAAGACGAACAAAAGCTGAAATATTAGCAGCACAAAGTGAAGGATTAGGAGACACGGTAGAAAAGGTTTTAGAAACAACAGGCATTGCAAAAGTGGCAAAGTGGATTTTAGGGGAGGATTGTAATTGTGATGAACGAAAAGCAAAGTTAAACGCTTTGTTTCCTTACAGAAAACCTAAATGTTTGCTAAAAGACGAACATGAATATTTAACACAATGGTATTCAGAAAAGCGTTACTCAATGAAGCCTACCGAACAAAAAGAACTACTAAAGATTTACAATAGAGTGTTTACTGTAAACATGCAACCTACTTCTTGCGGTTCTTGTCTACGTGATGTAATGAATAAACTTGAAATTTTATACAATAGCTATGCCGATACCGAAGCCTAACCCTAACGAAGAAAAAAAGGACTTTATTCAACGTTGTATGTCTAACGATACAATGGTAAGTGAATACAAAAACACGGACCAACGTTTAGCCGTATGTTCAACTACTTTTGAAGATAGCAGAAATAAAGTCGAATTAGAAAGTTACACGGATTATCCTAAAGAAGCAACTGAAAACGCAAAGATAGCGTTAAGATATGCTGAAGAAAACGGTTGGGGTGATTGTGGTACACCCGTAGGTAAACAAAGAGCGAATCAATTAGCAAATGGCGAACCTATAAGCGAAGAAACTATTTCACGAATGGCAGCCTTTGAAAGACATCGACAAAATTCCGATAAAGAACTTGGAGACGGATGCGGTCGTTTGATGTGGTTAGCTTGGGGTGGTGACGCTGGTATAGAGTGGGCGCAAAGAAAGTTAGAACAAATAAGAAAAAACTAAAAAAACACGAACTATAAAATGGCAAAAGTAGGTAGACCAAGAAACTTAGATAGCCCTGAACAACTTTACGAACTATTCCTAAGATACAAACAAGACGTAAAAGCAAATCCAAGAATAAAAAGCGTATTCGGTGGAAAAGAGTTTGAAGAAAGAGCAGAACCGTTAGAACGTCCTTTAACAATGGAAGGATTCGAAATATTTTGTTGGAATATAGTAGGCGAAGTTGAAGATTATTTTTACAATCGAGATAAAAGATACGAAGAATTTTCCGCTGTCTGTTCGCATATTAAAAAAGAAATCCGTAGAGACCAAATCGAAGGCGGTATGGTAGGACAGTATAATCCAAGCATTACACAACGTTTAAACAACCTAAAAGAGCAAGTAGAACAAACGAATATAGAACAACCGTTATTTAAACTAAATGATAATAACATCAGCGATAAGGAAGATTAACGCCCTACAAAAACGGATTAAAATAATCCAGGGTGGAACTTCCGCTTTTTATCCCCCTATGAATTAAGTAGTAGGGGGAGACAATGCAGGAAAAACATACGGAATATTACCGGTACTAATTACCAAGGCTGCAACCTATCCACGAAGTGAAATTAGCGTAGTAGCTGAATCAATACCTCATTTAAGACGGGGTGCGCTAAAAGACTTTCTAAAGATAATGAAAGAAACCGGTAGATACTTTGACGAGCGCTTCAATAAATCTTTACTTAGATACGAGTTTGCTAACGGAAGCGTAATAGAATTCTTTAGTGCTGACGATTCAAGTAAATTAAGGGGTGCAAGACGTGACGTGTTATACATAAACGAATGTAACAACGTAACATTTGAATCATACAACGAACTTGCAATACGTACAAAGAAAGAAGTATATTTAGACTTTAATCCGGCTAATGAATTTTGGGTACACAAAGAACTAAAAGACGAACCAGATAGCGACTTCTTAATTTTGACGTATAAGGACAACGAAGCGCTTGACGATAGTATTGTTCAACAAATAGAAAAGAACCGTTTAAAAGCCGAAACAAGCGCATATTGGGCTAATTGGTGGCGTGTGTACGGATTAGGTGAAATAGGAATGCTCGAAGGCGTTATATTCAGTAACTGGAAAACAATAGACACACTACCAAAAGACGCAAAGTTAATCGGTATTGGATTAGACTTCGGTTACACGAATGACCCAACTGCAATAATTGAAGTTTACAATTACAACGGTACACGAATATTAAACGAACTAAAATACCAAACGGGGATGCTTAATAGTGATATTGCAAAAGAACTACCGAAACACGTACCCGTATATGCTGATTCTTCAGAGCCTAAAAGCATTGAAGAAATAAAGCGCTATGGAATAACAATTAAAGGCGTTACAAAGGGCAAGGATTCAATTAACTACGGTATTGATGTTATGCAGCGCCAAGAATATTTAGTTACGTCTAACAGCGTTAATTTGATTAAAGAGCTACGTGCTTACTGTTGGGATACTGACAAAGCGGGAACACGTTTAAACAAACCGATTGACACAAACAATCATGCTATTGATGCGTTACGATACCACGAAATGGAAACGTTAGGATTAAATTCTAACTACGGTAAATATCACATCTGGTAATGGATTTTCAGAACGCGCATATAATGGCTTCAATTGTAGAAGATTATATTTTCCGGGTAAAAGGTAAGTTAGTTAAAATAAACCGTGCTTGTTTAGTCAACGAGCGTCAATATTTACTACTTTGTCAAGCGTACCAGATAGCAATTAAAGACAATAACGAGAAATAAATAACAGTTCACACCCGTTCAAGTATGCAAATAGTGTGCAGATATCTTTTTGTTAACGTCAACAAAATGGTTTAAACTACAAAAACACGAATAAAAAGTTAATAAATAAGATGAAAACAGAAATTGTAATACCTACTTCATTAAGCGAAATTCCTTTAAGGAGTTACCAAGAATTTATGAAGGTAGTTGAAAAGTCGAACGACGAAGAATTTATCGGTCAAAAGACTATCGAGATTTTCTGCGGATTAAAAATGAAAGACGTAGTTAAAGTAAAATGGTCTGACGTTAAAAGCTTAACTTTACATTTAAACGAAATATTCAAAGCAAAGCCTAAATTTCAAGCAACGTTTAAAATCGATAATACTGAATTTGGTTTTATTCCTAATCTCGAAGATATGAGTTTTGGAGAATACATTGATTTAGAAAGTAATATTTCAAGCGTAGAAACTTTTCATAAAGCTATGGCGGTAATGTACCGTCCTATCACAAAGAAAGTAAAAGATAGGTACGAAATATTCGAGTACACGGGAACGGACGAATTCAGCGATGTAATGAAGTTCGCACCTTTGGACGTTGTAATGGCTGCAACGGTTTTTTTTTCGACTTTAGGAAGCGACTTAGTACAACATACGCTTACCTCTTTGGAGACGGAGATAGAGAAGAATCCGAAGATAATGACTTTAGCGAAAGAACGCAATTTAATAAACGATGGGGATGGTACAATTCAATCTATGCGCTTTCTCAGGGAGACGTTACAAAGTTTGATGAAGTTACCAAGTTGGGGGTTAGAAAGTGCCTTACCTACCTTACTTACGAAAGACAAAAACGAGAAATAGAAGATAGAGAATTAAAAAAAATACAGCGACATGGCTAATTATTACACGGTATTAGATACGTTAAAAACCAACTTAGAAAATGACCCTTTTGTAAACACGGTTACGCAAGGTGATATTTTCGGAGTAGATTTAGCAAAACAAACAATATTTCCTTTAGTGCATATCATAGTGAATAACGCTACGTTTGAAAGTAATGTAATTCGTTTTAACGTAAGTTTAATGGCTATGGATATTGTAAACAAATCAAAAGACGAAGATACGGACGTGTTCAACGGAAACGACAGCGAGGTTTATGTACTAAATACTATGCTTTCAGTTTTAAACAGATTGTACGAAGAAATAAGACGAGGTGATTTATTTACTGATTCTTTTCAGGTGGATGGTAACCCAACGTTAGAAGCTTTTGCAGAAAGATTTGAAAACTATTTAGCCGGTTGGACAATGACCTTTGATGTTTTAGTTCCTAACGAAATGACTGTTTGTTAATGAGAAAGTTTAGAAAAGCATTAGACGATTTAATCAAAGTTAATCCTAAAGGTAATGATTTTTTATGTTCTTTAGAATTTAAGAAATACGCCAGTACTTTAAATCACAAATACAAAGGATTTAATATTGTGTTAAGCGAACACGTACCAAAAGACGGAATTTATTTTGTAAAATACGGAATAGATGAGTGAAAGACTAAAAGCATTACAGCAGTTTCGTGATTTAGTAGTAGCTGAAGCGAAAGCCAATTTACAAAGATTAGGTAAAGATACCAGCGGTAAACTATCTAATTCGATAAAAGGTGAAGTTAAAGAAATGCCTAATTCAATAGGTATCTATTTTGAAATGGAGCCTTACGGTAACTTTCAGGACAAAGGGGTTTCAGGTACGCAAACCAAATATAACACGCCTTATAAATATACGAATAAAATGCCACCGGCAAAAGCGTTTGATAAATGGGCGGTTAAAAAAGGAATTGCACCAAGAAATGTAAAAGGACAATTTCAAAGCAGAAAAGGTTTACAGTTTGCACTTGCTAAAACAATATATAAACACGGAATCAAACCAAGTTTATTTTTTACTAAGCCATTCGAAGCAGCCTACAAAACTTTACCGGATACGTTAATAGATAAATACGGTTTAGATGCTGAACAGCTTTTAAACGAAATATTAGACCAAAATTTAAAGAATATAAAATGAGTATTTTTTCACGTTCACCTTATATAGTAGAAATATCCGAAACGGGACAAGATGGTTCTAAGTTAGAGGTTTTTATTTGGAACGGTACGGGGAGCGCTCCAGCTTCACCAAGTTACACTTTGAGTAAATTAATTCCAGCTTCAAACAACGTAAACACGTACTACAATATCAGTCCGTATATTCGTGAGTATATCAGTTGGAATACAAGACAAGAAATCTACAATACTTTTCCGGCAAGTCAAACCACACAATGGTGTAACGTTCAATACAAAAGATACAAATTAGACGGTGGTGTTTATACACTTTTAAACACTACTACTACTTACGCTTACGACGGTTTTACGTGGTACGAAGAAGGCGGTAACTTTGGACTTGTTTACGACATACTACACAAAGACGGAACTTTCAATTATTACTACGACGGCACAAACCCAAGTACAACAAGCAGCAGAAGGGCAGGTCACATAATGGTACGAACTGGCACAAGCTACAAAGCGAAGTACACAAACTTAGTAACAGCCGCAACGACAACGCAAAACTTAACAAACAATTCAATAATAGATGTACCAAGAGTTCACAGCAGTTATTATGCAGCCGGAAACAAATTAGAGATTACAGTAAATTTAGCGGGTACAGATGTTACTGTTTGGGAAAGCTATTTTAAGCCATACGAAAATTGTCGTTATACACCCGTTTTATGCGACTTTGTAAACCGTTTCGGGTGTTGGCAAAGGACTTGGTTTTTTGCAGCGTCTAACGACACGTTTAGCATTGAAAACACGGAATACAATTTAATGCAATCAACGATACCTAACTACAATACTTTAGAAGGTCAAAGAAAAGTATTTAACACTACTGCAAAACGAAGCATAAAAGTAAATACGGACTGGGTAACTGAAAGCTACAACGATTTACTTGAGGAATTAATGACAAGCGAAAAGATACTGCTTAACAATTTACCGGCAAAGATTAACACGAAGTCAACGGAACTATTTAAGAATATAAATCAAAAAATGATTAACTATCAATTAGAGTTTGATTTTGCTTTCAATGCTATTAATAACGTAATATGAGACAAGTACAAGTATATATTGAAGGTAATAAGATTGAGCTATTTGAAGACGAACAAATTAATGTTACTTCGAGCGTTCAAAATATTGCTGATATTTCAAAAGTATTTACTGATTTTTCGCAGTCGTTTACCGTGCCAGCCTCAACGGTTAATAATCAAATATTCAAACATTTTTATCAATCGGATATTGGAGACCCTCAAAACACTAATACGTTATTTGACCATAATATAAGACGAAATGCGGTAATAGAAATTGACTTAACTACATTTAGGCGTGGTAAAATTCAGATTGAAAAGGCTAATGTAAAAAACGGACAACCGGAAAATTATCAACTTACATTCTACGGTGAAATACGAGCGCTGAAAGATTTGTTTGGTGAAGATAAATTGAATCAGTTAGATTTAAGTTCTTTGGAGTTTGCTTATACGGGTACAAATATATACAATAGAATAATAGACCTTGCAACGGATTACGATGTACGTTACCCTTTGATTGCAAGTAATAGATATTGGACTTACCACCACGGAACGGAAGATATAACACAAAGTGCAAATGCAATACAGTACGATGAACTTTTTCCAGCGGTTAAAGTAAGTAAGTTATTTGAAGCAATTGAAAACGATTACGGTTTAACTTTTACGGGTACATTTTTAACAGACCCGAGATTTACTAATGTATTTTTGTACGGTAAAAACACGAATGAATATAGTTTTATTACTGAAGCAGAAAATTTAGACTTTAGCTCAAAGGTAAATAACAATGATATTTATTGGTCAAACATAAGTACACAAAACGCAACTGATTTTGTAGACTTAGCGACAAACACAATAAACGTTCAAAACTTTGACATTGACGTTACGAGTCATTCAATAGGGCTTGTTTTATTAACTAAAAGTGCTACGGGAACTGTTTATTTAGACGTATATCAGGACGGTAATTTATACCAAACAATTCAAACCGATACAGCGCCTTCAGTTTTAGGGCCAATTACTTTTAAAAATACTTCAGGATTAAATACTAACATAACATTTCAGTTACGTGCTACGGCTTCAATGAATGTTACAATGGTAATTTCTTATGAGATTATAGGAATATTTGAAGATGGTTCTGGAAACTATTTTAATACTACTTCAACTTGTCAAATACAAACTGCTACGACTGTTTTAAGCGGTAATGTAAGCATGAACGCAACGCTTCCGGATATGACAGTAAGCGAATTCTTTTCAGGCGTTTTAAAAGAGTTTAATGCAACTTGCGTGGGTACTTCAGAAAACACTTTTGAAATACTACCTTTAGAAGATTGGTATTCACAAGGCGCTATTGTAGACATAACAGAATATACGGATATTGATTCAATAGACATTGAACGAATAAAACTTTATAAAAAAATAGCTTTTAAATACCAGCAATCAGAAAGTTTCGTAAACCGTAATTACTTTAAAATAAGTAATGTAGAATACGGAAATATGGAATACCAATTTGCCTACGATGGGGACGAATATACAATAGAAGTTCCTTTTGAAAATCTATTATTTACTCGTTCAATAGACAACGCAAATAATTACGCTATTTTAGGTTATTGCCTTAACGAAAGTTTTAATGCGTACACACCTAAACCAATGCTTCTTTATTTGTACGGTGAAAGTAACGATTTAAGTTTACATTGTATTCAATTCTACGACGGTACCACGCACCAAGACATTGATTCATTTGCACAATTTGGTCAAGACCTTACTTACCAAAACGAAAAACTAAGTTTAAACTTTGGCGCTGATAATTCAGTTATTCACGAAGAAACAATACAACAAGGATTATATGCTGAATATTATTTCCCGTATTTATCTAACTTGTTTAATTTAAAGAATAGATTAGTCAACGTAAAGACGAACCTACCTATTTCTTTATTAACTAACTTACAACTAAACGACCGTATTATTATAAGAGATAAAAGATACATTATAAACGAAATGAAAAGCAACCTAACAACGGGTGAAGTTAATTTTAGTTTGTATTTAGATTTTAGACCTTTGACAAGCGGTAAGCCATTAGCTCCCTCTTTTGATGCACAATGTTTAAACGTTCCTATTAACTTTGTAAACGGTGCTGTAAGCGCTACTATTACAACTTCATTTGGAGGTGTTACAATAACACCAAGTACAATAACAAGCAGTCAAACAATAGTTGTTTGTATTCCTGAAAACACGAACACGCCTTCTTTTATTTTAGCTGAAAATTCAGACCCTTTAATTACTGAAGAATTTCAAAACATAGTAACGGAAAATTCAGGTGTGCAAGTTATTACTTTGACAGTAACGTACACTTTAAGTAACGGACAACAAGTAGCAAACCAAATTCAAATATTACAACAATGATTCAACTAATTTTAGAACTATTAAAGAGCGACGATTTCTTTGGAGTGAGTGAGATAGTAGATGTAGCCAAAGGAAAACACGAACTAACCGGAAATATTAAAAAGATTTATAAACAAGAAAAGCGTAAACTATGGCTGAAAAAAGAACGATTGAATTAGAAATACAAGACAATAGCAAAAGCCTAAAGGCGCAGTATAGAGAAGCAGTTGCAGAACTTCAAAAAGTTAGCGCTGCCTATGGAGAAACTTCTCAAGAAGCTATAAAAGCAGCACAAGCGGCTGCTGAATTAAAAGACCAAATAGAATTTTCAAAAGAAGTAGTAAACGCCTTTAATCCAGATGAAAAATTTAAAGCATTAGAGGGTGCTATAAGCGGTGTAATGAATGGATTCCAAGCATTTGAAGGTGCTATGGGGTTAATGGGTGTTGAAAGTGAAGAGTTACAAAAGACAATGGTAAAACTTCAATCCGTAATGGCTTTAACACAAGGTATTAACGGGTTGATGGCTGCCGCTGATTCATTTAAAATTTTAGGGTTAAAAGCCGTAACTGCTTTTAGTGGAATGACAAAAGCAAGTAAAATATTTGTAGCTTCAGGAATAGGTTTACTAATTACTGTTTTAGCTATTGCAGCAAATGAAATGGGGTTCTTTACGGATAAAACTAAAGAACAAGAATTAGCGCAAAAACAATTAGAAAAACAAACAAAGGCTCTTGAAAAAACAATTGAAAGCTATAATAATGCAACTAATCAATTAACTCAAAGTATTGATAATGCTACACGTTCTGAATTAGCTTTAGCAAGACAAAGAGGCGCATCACAATCTGAATTAACTAAAATAACAAAAGAGGGCGCAAAAAGTAGATTAGAAGCATTACAATCTGAAAACGAAGGATTAAAGCAACAATATATGCTTTATTCTAAAAGTGGAACTTTTGCGCAATTTGAAAAAGCGGAAAAAGCTTGGTTAGAATCAAATCAAAAAGTAAGAGATGCTCAAATTACTATACAAGAATTAGATGCTGATATTGCAGAACAAGCAAGGGAAAATTCAAAATCTTTTGCTGAATCAAAAGCTTCAACAGTAAAAGAGGTTGTTAATTTATATGACCAAATTATAGATGAACAAATTAAATTACTCGAAGATGAAAGTCAAAGAAATCAAACGCAATTAATTGTAGAAGCTGAAAGACGTAAAAAAGAAATACAAAATACCGTAGCGGATAAAAAACAAAAGGCTAAATTAATAAAGCTAATTGAAGAAAATTTAATTGCTGAATTAGACAAATTAGATAATGAATGGTACGAAAAAAGTTTAGAAGCACAAAAACAAGCTGATGCGGCAAAAATACAAGCTAAATTAGATTTTGACAATGAAATAGAAAAGATTAGCGAAGAAAATACTTTACGACTTTTAACAGACCAAGAAAAAGAAATAAGAGCTGTAAACGATAAATATTTTACTTTACAAGAATTAGCAAAAAACGATGCTGAAGCCGCAAAGGAAATTGAGATAGCTAAATTAAATGAGTTAAATGATATCAATTTAAAATATCAGGAAATTGATTTTAAAAATAAAGAAGCAGCTACTGAAAAGGAAAAAGCACGTATAAAACAATTAAACGATTACCGTTTAAAATCCGTACAAGACACTTTACAAATGGTTGCTAATTTAGCTGAATTATTTGCCGGTAAAAGCGAGAAACAACAAAAGAAAGCCTTTCAAGTGCAAAAGGCGGTTAATATATCAAATGCGGTAATAGACACGTACAAAGCAGCAAACGTAGCTTTAGCAAGTTCACCACCACCTTTTAATTATATTGCTATGGCCGCTGCAATTACAGCCGGTTTAGTTAACGTAAAAAAGATTGCTTCACAACAGTTTCAAACAAGCGGGACACAACCAAGTGGCGGTTCTAATGCACCAACGGCTGCTCCAATGACTGCGAATTTTAATACAATAGGTTCGAGCGGTATAAATCAGTTAGCACAATTACAACAAACACCAACACAAGCATACGTAGTTAGTGCTGAAGTAACAAGCGCACAAGCTTTAGACCGAAATAGAGTACAAAACGCAACACTTTAAGTTTAATAGATATGGCAAAAGTTGAAATAATAGAATTGTTAATTGACGAAACAAAAGAAGAAATGGGAATCAATGCTGTTTCCGTTGTTGAATCACCAGCGATTGAAGAAAATTTTGTAGCGTTACAAAAACACGAAGTAGAACTAAAAGAGGTCGACACTGAAAAGAGAATCCTAATGGGTGCGGCTTTAATTCCTAACAAACAGATTTACCGTAAAAACAAGGATAAAGAGTTTTATATTTACTTTAGTGAGGATACTGTACGTAAAGCTTCGGAACTTTTTTTAATGCGTTCTAATCAAAACAATGCAACGTACGAACACGAGCGTAAAATGCTTGAAGGAATGTCTGTAGTTGAAAGCTGGATAATTGAAGATGAAAAGACGGATAAAAGCCGATTATATAACTTTAATTTACCCAAAGGTACGTGGATGATTTCAATGAAGGTAAACAACGACGAAGTTTGGAAAAAGGTAAAAGACGGTGAAGTAAAAGGATTTTCAATAGAAGGATATTTTGTGGATAAATACGACATGAGTTCACACGAAGAAGAAGTATTAATAGAAAAATTAAAAGACTTAATTAATAAATATGAAAACACCAACGAAAAGTAAAACAAGTCCTAAAGGCGGTAAACGTGGTTGCCTATGTAAAGACGGTACTTACCACAAAGATTGCTGTAATGGAGACTTACAAAACCAAGGAATAGGTTCTACGGTAAACCAAGTTGCTTCAAATGTGGTAAACACGAATGCACCAAGAACGGTAACCGGAATAAACGGATAAAAAAGGAACAATTAAAAAACCAATAAGTTAATAAGCTATGATAAACAATATTTTAAAGAAAATCGAAAAGGCTAACGAAGTTCAAAAGGTAGAACTTGAAAAGCATGAAGTTGAACTTGCTTTAAGGGACGATATTATTGCGTCTTTTCAGAAATATTTAGGTCAAAGAGATGTAGCAAAGAAAGTATTAAACAAAGCTGAAAATGCTATTATAGAAGCCTTTAATAATTACAATGCTATTGCAGCTTTTGGAAATGCTACATTAAAAGATATGGACGCATTAAAAGCAAAAGCAAAAGAAATTGGATTAGGTTTAGACCCTCAAATGGAAAGCGTTGAGAAAAAAGTAAAATCTGAAATTAAAGGTTATATGAACAACGCTAAAGCAATTGGAGATTTAGCAAAAACAATGAGTAATTATAAAACAGGATTATAAATAAAATAAAAATGAAAAATAGCCTAATCAATCAAATTAAAACTTTACTCGGTATGGAGGTAAAGTTAGAAACAATGAAACTAAGCGACGGTGTTACAGTTTTAGAAGCTGAAATGTTTGAAGCTGGTAACGAAGTATTTGTAGTTACTGAAGATGAACAAAAAATAGCTTTACCAATAGGTGAATACGAACTTGAAGATGGTCGTATTTTAGTAGTAGTAGAAGAAGGTGTTATTTCTGAAATGAAAGAGAAAGAAGCGGAAGAAGAAGTAGAAGAAGAAGCGCCTATCGAAGAAGAAGCTAAGAAAGAACAAGAAATGGAAACGGCAAAAGCTGCGCCTAAAAAAGTAGTTGAAAGCGTAATTAAAGAATCTTTCTTTTCTGAAATCGAAGCTTTGAAAACTGAAAACGAAACGTTAAAAGCAGAACTTGCAAAAGTAAACGAGGTTAAAGAGGTTGAACTATCAATAGACGAAGAAGTAAAACCAATTTCTTTTAACCCTGAAAACGAAAATAAAATAGAAACGATGAAATTGGCTGCTAAAAGACCACGCACTACAATGGATTCAATATTAGAAAAATTAAACAAATAAATTAATAAACAAAAAAAATGGCAACAACAACTTCAATTACAACAACGTACGCTGGTGAATTCGCTGGTAAGTATATCGCTGCGGCTTTGTTATCTGCTCCAACTTTAGAGCAAGGTGGTGTAACTATCCACCCAAATGTAAAGTACAAACAAGTAATTCAAAAAGTAGGTACTGATTCAATCGTTAAAAACGCTTCTTGTGATTTTGACGCAACTTCAACAGTTACTTTGACTGAAAAAGTTTTAGCACCTGAAGAATTCCAAGTTAACCTACAATTGTGTAAAAAAGATTTCCATTCTACATGGCAAGCAATTGAGATGGGTTATTCTGCATTTGATGTAATGCCTAAATCATTCGTTGATTTCCTTATTGCTCACGTATCTGAAAAAGTAGCTTCTCATATGGAAGGTGTTATTTGGGAAGGTAACAACGCTTCAGCTGGTGAATTTTCAGGAATCATGAGACAGTTGACAACAGACGCTTCTTTACCGGCTGCACAAGAAGTTGCTGGTACAACAGTAGATGCGGGAGACGTAATTACAGAACTTGGAAAAATCGTTGACGCTTGCCCGGCACGTTTATACGGACAACCTGATTTGAAATTGTATCTTTCTTCTAATATCGTAAGAGCTTATATCCGTGCTTTGGGTGGATTTGGTGCTTCAGGATTAGGTGCTAACGGTACAAATAACTTGGGTACTCAATGGTATACTAACGGTTCACTTTCTTTTGACGGTATTCCAATTTTCTTAGCTAACGGAATGGGAGACAACAAAGGGTTATTAGCTCAAACTTCTAACTTGCATTTTGCAACTGGATTGTTAAACGACATGAATACTGTAAAAGTTATTGATACATCTGAAACTTTAGGAGACGAAAATGTACGTGTAATTATGAGATTTACAGCAGACGCTAAATACGGTTTTGCTGAAGATTTAGTAACTTACGGTGTAACAAACAGCGCTAACTAATCTAACATAAACTATAATAAAGGGTGGTGCAATATACACCACCTTTTTTTTGTTAAACTTTAAAAAAATAATAAAATGAGTTGTGATATAACAAATGGTAGAATAGAACAATGTAAAGATTCAGTTTCTGGATTAAAAGCTATTTACTTTATTAACTACGATGATTTAAATGCGGACGATGTAACATACGATGCAACGGACACGGATTTAATTACTGACTGGACACCGGCAAGTGCTTTGAGTCTATACAAATACGAATTGAAAGGCGCTAACAGTTTTGAAACTACAATCAATTCAAGCCGCGATAACGGTACTACTTTCTTTCAACAAACACTTACTATCCAATTAAAAAGACAAGACGTTACAACGCATAAAAACGTTAAATTACTTGCTTACGGTAGACCAAGAATTGTAGTTAGAACAATGACTGACCAATTCTTTTTAATGGGACTTACACAAGGTGCTGATGTTACTGCGGGAACTGTGTCAAGTGGTAGTGCCTTGGGTGATTTTAATGGTTATAATTTGACTTTCGAAGCCATGGAGGTAAGCCCGGCCAATTTCCTTGACGTAACAGACGAAAACGGATTGAAAGTTTTATTTGAAACTGGCGCTGGTGCTGATGCAACTATTGTAACTGCATAATTTCTTCCTTTATATACTTGACATTAAACCCTTACTTCGGTAGGGGTTTTTTGTTTACGGTACAAAATCGACCTCTAATCGTTTATAATATATGATTATTCTAAATACTTCAACAAGTGAACAAACTTTCGTTTTTATTCCGCGAAGTAAAGACTTTGATTACGTAGCTATTACGGACGACCAAACTGGAGAAACCGTAGAAATAGATACTTACACTTACACGGAAGGGGATTATTACGATACGTTTGAAGCTGAATTTAATTTAGTGGAGAATCACTATTACGATTTATTGATTGTAAACGGTGCTGTTGTTGTTTATAAGGATAGAATATTTTGTACTGACCAACCTATTGTTACGTTTTCAGTAAATAACGGTCAATACGTTTCAAACAGTACAACAAACGAATTTATAGTTTATGAGTAATATACACGTTTTAGAGTTAAGTACATATACGACACCAGTAGTTCAAGAGTCTAAACGGGATGCTTGGGTTGAATTTGGCGAAGATAATAATTACTTCAATTTTATTATAGACCGTTTTGTAGGTTCTACAACAAATTCATCTGTTATAAACAATGTAAGTAGATTAATTTACGGTCGTGGATTGAGTGCATTAGACGCTAATAAGAAGCCTAACGAGTACGCTCAAATGATGGCTTTGTTTCATGCTGATTGTGTACGTAAAGTAGTTTTAGACCGTAAAATGTTTGGTCAATTTGCTATGCAAGTTCACTACGACAAGACGCACAAAAAGATTTTAAAAGCCTATCACATACCGGTTAATTTATTACGTGCTGAAAAGTGCAATAAAGACGGTGAAATAGAAGCCTATTACTATTCAGATAATTGGGAGGATACAAAGAAATATGTACCTAAAAGAATACCAGCGTTCGGATATTCAAACGAACAAGTTGAAATACTTTATTCTAAACCGTATGCGGTTGGAATGAAATACTATTCTTTGCCGGATTACCAAGGTGGGCTTCCGTACGCAAAATTAGAGGAATCAATAGCTGATTATTTAATTAACGAGGTTCAAAACGGTTTTTCCGGAACTAAAGTAGTTAACTTTAACAACGGTGTACCTACTGAAGAACAACAACAAATAATCAAAGGTAAAGTATTAAGCCAATTAACTGGTTCGCGAGGTCAAAAAGTAATAGTTGCATTTAACAATAACCAAGAATCAAAAACTACGGTTGACGATTTACCGTTAAACGATGCACCAGAACATTATACTTACTTAAGTGAGGAATGCGTTAAAAAGATTATGTTAGCGCATAACGTTACTTCACCTTTGCTTTTTGGTTTAGGTTCGGCAAATGGATTTAGTTCAAATGCTGATGAGATTAAAAACGCTTCTATTTTGTTTGACAATATGGTTATTAAACCTATTCAAGACCAAATTATAGAAGCCTTTGATAGAATTTTAGGTTATAACGGAATTACTTTAAAGTTATTCTTCAAGACTTTACAACCTTTAGAATTTGTAGATTTAGAAAACGCACAAACTGAAGAACAAGTAGCTGAAGAAACAGGAACGGAACTAAGTAAAGATTTTAAGATTGCTGAAGCATTAATTAATTTAGGCGAAGATATACCTGAAAACTCTATTCTAATAGACGAATATCCGGTAGACTATGACTTGGATGATAAAGAGAACGAAACGCTTTCTAAAGGGCTTAAAACGTCTTTTTTGAGTAAGATTGTTAACCTTGTTTCAACTGGAGACGCAAGACCAAACATCACAAGTAAACAAGACGAAGTAATTGAAGGTATTAAATTCTTAACTCGATACGTTTACGCTGGTGAAACAAAAAAAGATAGCCGTGAATTTTGTCGTAGAATGGTCCAAGCCAATAAAATTTACCGTAAAGAAGATATTATTAAAATGGGTTCTGAAGTAGTAAATAAAGGTTGGGGACCAAAAGGCGCAGATACGTATTCAATTTGGTTTTATAAAGGCGGTGGTAATTGTCACCACAGGTGGAATAAACGTGTTTACGCTACATTTAGCGGTAAAGCAATTGACGTTAACAGTAAAGAGTTAAAGCAAGTTGCGGTACGTAAAGCTGAAAAGTTAGGATACGTAGTAAAGAATGATTTTAAAGTTAGCCAAAGACCAACGGATATGCCTAATAACGGATTTTTACCAACTAATAAAATATACGGGGAATAATGGCTGAAGCACTTTTAATAACAAGACAAGACGTTGTTAAGTTCACTGCGATGAATGGAAACGTAGACACGGACAATTTTATTCAGTACGTTAAAATAGCGCAAGACATACACATTCAAAATTACTTAGGTACTGATTTACTTGAAAAGATAAAAACAGATATTGTAAACGAAGATTTAGCCGGTGACTATTTAGCGCTTGTTGTTAACT
>Ga0315904_10002048_pt1 | contig 31474 bp, 37 predicted proteins | sample LakEriMetagenome_6_FD_203529 | JGI IMG/M metagenome (GOLD analysis project Ga0315904, IMG submission 203529) | Freshwater fungal communities from buoy surface, Lake Erie, Ohio, United States - Buoy 12 MA120 | ecosystem: Environmental > Aquatic > Freshwater > Lake | place: USA: Lake Erie, Ohio...
TACTATAGGAACTGACAATTTTGGTGCTGGATTTCAAGCACTGTTTTATAATCTCTCTGGTGGTAATAACATTGCTTTTGGTAATGGATCATTAAATAGAAATATAGGAGGAAGCAATAATTTTGCATCTGGATATTCTACTTTATTAGTAAATACGTATGGAAGTGACAATACTGCTATAGGTTATGGTGCATTAAATCAAAACACACTAGGAAACGATAATACTGCTATAGGAGCATACTCATTACAACGAAACTTAACTGGAAGTAACAATATAGCAATAGGAGATTCTACATTAAGTAGAAATTTAACTGGAAATAACAATATTGCTTTAGGTAATGGATCATTAACCAGAAACATAGGAGGAAGCAACAATTTTGCTGCTGGAAATAGCACTTTAATTTATAATACTTATGGTTCTGATAATATAGCTATAGGATCGACAGCTTTAAATAAAAATACATTAGGAGAAAAAAACATAGCCCTCGGAAGTACTGCTTTACAAGAAAACACAACAGGAAGTTTTAATATAGCAGCTGGATTTCAGCCTATGTTTTTTAATCAAACTGGAAGCAACAACGTAGCATTAGGATATCAAGCATTAGCTATAGGAACTAATATAGATAATAATATAGGTATTGGATATAAAGCATTATACAACAATACTGGAGCTAATAACTCAGCTTTAGGATATCAAGCTTTATTTAATAACACTAATGGATCAAATAATATAGCTAATGGTTACCAAACTTTACTTTCAAACCAAGGCGGAAGTAATAATATAGCTAATGGATTTCAAGCTATGTATTGGAATACTACCGGAACTGATAACATAGCTTTCGGTAGGATGTCCTTAGCTTATAACATATCAGGTGGAAATAACGTAGCTTTTGGTAATGGATCATTAAATAAAAATATAGGAGGAAGCAATAATTTTGCATCTGGATATTCTACTTTATTTACAAATACGTATGGAGCTAATAATACCGCTATAGGTTATGGTGCATTAAATCAAAACACACTAGGAAACGATAATACTGCTATAGGAGCGAATACTCTACAAAACAATACTACTGGAAACGATAATACTGCTATAGGTTCATTTGCATTACAAACAAACCAAACTGGAAGTAACAATATAGCAATAGGAGATTCTACATTAAATAAAAACACAGCAAGTAATAATATAGCTCTTGGAAATGGAACACTTCGTACTAATACAGTTGGAACTGACAATTTTGGTGCTGGATATCTAGCATTGTATTATAACCTTTCTGGTAATAATAACTCTGCTTTTGGTAATGGATCATTAAATAGAAATATAGGAGGAAGCAATAATTTTGCATCTGGATTTTCTACTTTATTTACAAATACGTATGGAACTAATAATACCGCTATAGGTTATGGTGCATTAAATCAAAACACACTAGGAAACGATAATACTGCTATAGGAGCGAATACTCTACAAAACAATACTACTGGAAACGATAATACTGCTATAGGTTCATTTGCATTACAAACAAACCAAACTGGAAGTAACAATATAGCAATAGGAGATGCTGTATTAAATAGAAACACAGCAAGTAATAATATAGGACTCGGAAATAATACATTATATTGGAATACTATAGGAACTGACAATTTTGGTGCTGGATTTCAAGCACTGTTTTATAATCTCTCTGGTGGTAATAACATTGCTTTTGGTAATGGATCATTAAATAGAAATATAGGAGGAAGCAATAACTGCGCATTAGGTCAATCTAGTTTATTTAGTAATACGTATGGTGCTGCTAACGTTAGTATAGGATATCAATCGTTAAACCAAAATACACTAGGTAGCAATAATATAGCTCAAGGCTATCAAGCACTAGTATATAATACAATTGGTAATAACAATATAGCTAATGGATTCCAATCATTATTTTTTAATCTAACAGGTAGTAACAATATAGCTAATGGACGTTTAGCGTTAGCTAATAATAACTCCGATAGTAATATAGCTAATGGATTCCAAACTATGTTTACTAATACTTTAGGTAATAATAATATAGCTAATGGATATCAAGCTATGTTTTCTAATACTACTGGAAATTTCAATATAGCTAATGGTTATCGATCTTTAAATAATAATTTAACAGGATTCAGTAATATTGCTTTTGGTACTGAATCGTTATATAACAATAAATATGGTAATAATAATATAGCAATTGGGTATCAATCATTAATCAATAATTTATCAGCTTCTCATAATATAGCATTAGGATATCAAGCATTACATACTAACCAAAGAGGAGAAAACAACATAGCTATAGGAAATATATCAGTGTTTAGCGGATTAGCAGCAAATAACAATATTGGAATAGGGTATGGAGCATTAAATAACAATGGAACTGGACAAAATAATACTGCAATTGGACATTTAGCAGGAGCATACGCTCCAAATTATTCAAATAATACTTATTTGGGGGCAAATGTATCAACTGCAACAAATAACAATCAAGTAAAACTTGGAGACGGCAACATTACTGCCGTTGTTTCGCAGGTAGGTTCTTGGTCAGATGAAAGAGATAAAGCGGATATTAGAGATACTGTTTTAGGTCTTGATTTTATAAATAAAATTCGAGCGGTAGATTATAAGTGGGATTATAGAGAAGATTATAGATCACAACCACCAAATAAAAAAAATTTCGAAACTGATGAGTCATACATTCAAGCACTTCATTCTTGGATACAAGAAAATAAACTTTCCAATATAACTAAAGATGGAAGCAAAAAAAGAATTCGTTATCATCATGGTGTAATAGCTCAACAAATAAAGGAAGTAATTCAAGATATAGGAGAAGATTTTGGCGGATTTCAAGATCATTCATTTAACGGTGGAGATGAAGCTATGACTATCGGATATTTTGAATTTATAGGTCCAATGATTAAAGCTATTCAAGAATTAAATATAAAAGTAGAAGAACAAAAACAAAAAATTTTAAATTTAGAACAAAAATATGGAACAATTAATTAATAATATAAATCAAACAGTCAGTTTATCAACAATAACATCGGATACAAGTGATTCAATATCATTAGTATCAACACCTACAAACGAGTTAATATCTTCGTTATCGACATCTACAGACGAGTTAATATCTTCGTTATCGACATCTACAGACGAGTTAATATCTTCGTTATCAACATCTATAAATAATAACCAATTAGAGATATTAACATCGACAAATATTTCTTCGTTTGATCTTATGACACCATTATATACTACTTCAAGTAATAATGCATCTATAGATTTAAATAAAAATTCAATATTAAATTCCGAAACAACTTCTGAATTAATTTCTAATTCAGAAGTTGTATCTAGTTTATCCACTATTTCTTAATATAATATATAAATATGATTTTTTTTAATTTGTTATATTTTTTATGTATATCTTTAAGTTTCTCTTATATGTGGAGCTTTTCTGATATATTTAAAAATTTTAGAAATTTAATATCTAGAATACCATATATAAATAAACCCTTTATATGTCCAGAATGTTGTTCATTTTGGATAGGAGTTTTAACTTCATTATTATATAATCCAATAATTATAAATTATAATTTTATAATACCAAATATAATATGTGGATTAGTAACACATTTATTCGCTTCTTTTATATATAAAAAATTCAATATTAAAAACAATTCAACTTTAAATTTTATAAATTAAAAATATGACTCTAGAAGAAATAAAAAATACAAAAAAATATCAAGAAGCAACTATATTATTTTTACAAAAAAATAATCAGTTTAAAAACGAATTTATAAATCTCGCGCCACAAATAAGAGCAGAAATAGAAAGTTCTTTTGATAATCCTTCATGTTCTTGTAAACAAAAGATAGTTGAGTTTATAGATGAAAATACAGATTTATATTTAAATTTTTTATATAATTATTTAGTAGAAAATAATTTAATTTTTAATTTTAATCAAAAAATTTTAGAAGTTCATGATTATGTTTTACTTTCAGGTAAAGTATTAAAAACATCTATTTCCGATTGGGAAAAATTTTCTATAGAAATAGAAAAACAAAATGGACAATTTAACTCATTTTCAGTTATTAAAGATGGTGATGATATTATAGTGTTTTTCTTATAAAATGAATAAATCGTTAGAAATATTTCCAAATTTAAACACTTTTAAACTTGGTGATTTAACTGAAATATTAACGTTATTATCAGATGAATATGAATCCATTTTATTTTTTGGAAATGATTATAATTCATTAGATAGTTTTCATATTGAAATCGAAGAATCTCTTAGAATATCTGATTTTATTTTAAGCGTAACTGCTCCATACGAAATATTAATAAATCCAAAACAAATCGAAACAGAAAATAAAATATATAAAATAATATATACATGTACAAATGGTCAGAATTACACACAAACATATTTTTATAAAAATAGCTCTGAATTCGATTTAAATCTTCCATATCCATATGATATTGGAGATCCTAGAAATTATATTAAATCTTTTAATTTTACATTAACTGATTCAATTTTTAAACAACACGTAATAAAAATTGAAATATATGAATTAGGTAAAATAAAACCAACTATATTTTTATATGTTGTAGATTTAAATGCGCCAAATCTTAACGATAATATTTATTTTGACGATATACATTTAATTCATAATAAAATGTTTGATTTTGATGATAAAATTTTATATTTATTTGAATCCGAAGAAGATAGGTTTATTTTACCATCTATAGTAAAATGGACATCTAACGAAAATAAAAATTTAAATATATCCAAAATTAATTTAAAACCATATAGAGTTAAAGAAGCTTTTGAAGATAGAAATTCGGATGGGGTTATAGTAAATCTATCAGATTATTTGATAGATTCCGGATACGCATTTAGAAATGATATTCAAATTATAAATTATGATTATTATTTAAAAAATTTTGATAATAGTTTAATTTTACTAGGAAATTTCAAACCATTACAAGAGATATTTTATACCCCAACTCCAATTTATATATTGACAAGTAACGTCTTAAATGTTAATGAAGGAGGAACTGTTGTATTTAATTTAAATACAACTTTATTACCAAACGGAACTCCAGTTCCATACACTATAACCGGAATTACAGCTGGAGATTTATCAGCAGGAACACTTACCGGAAATTTCAATATAAATAACAATAATGCTACTACATCTATAACATTAGCAAATGATTCTTTATTAGAAGGAACTGAAATTGCAACTCTATCATTAAATAATGGAAAAGCATCAATATCAGTAACTATAAACGACACATCTTTCCCAACATACAATTTAACCAGTAGTACACCAAATATAAATGAAGGTTCACCAGTTACATTTACATTAAATACAACAGGAGTTTCGAGCGGAACATTAGTTCCTTATACTATATTTGGAATTACCCAAAATGATTTATCAGCAGGATCAGTAACCGGAAACTTTACATTATCAAATAGATCTATTATTAATACTTGTTCTGCTGCTACATCCATAACATTAGCAAATGATAACTTAACAGAGGGTGCTGAAACAGCAATTATATCGTTGGATAATGGTCAAGCATCAACATCAGTAACTATAAACGACACCTCATTAACAAATGCCAATTATACATTAAAAAGTTTAAATGGACAAATAGATGGAGCTTTTCAAAATCCAACAGATACATTGATATATGAAGGAAGCCCAGTAACGTTTATATTGGAAACGACTGGATTATCCACCGGAACTTTAGTTCCTTATTCTATATTTAGAGTTAATCAATATGATTTAGTTTCTGGAACAACAACCGGAAACTTCACGTTATTAAATAAATCCATTGTTAATACTTGTTCATCAACCATAACTTTAACTATATCAGCTGATCAAATAACAGAAGGAGACGAAACTTTAACTATGACAGTAAATAATCAAAGTGTTTCCGCCTCTATAACAATTTTAGATACTTCTAAAAATCCACCTTTAAGAATATTATTTACTGCTTGGAATTAAAAATATGAAATTAGATGATAATATAAAAAAACAAATACAAGATATATATGATAATACTGATGATAATATTCATAGCGTAAGTCTTGGATTTAAATATAAAAATAATATAAAAACAGATGAAATATCTATAATATATAGAGTTTCAGAAAAAAAATCATTAACCGATATACCTAAAGATTCTATTATACCATCAGAAATTAAAATAGGAGAAAAAATAATAAAAACAGATGTAATTCAAGAAAATCCTTGCGTTTTAGTTGCTTGTTATGGAGATATAAATCAATATAGAGGAACTGCCACCGATCCAGAAATCACAAGAATTAGAACACCATCAACACCATATAGAGGAGGAATGGAAATTCAAAAACACCCAAGAGGATACGTATCCAGTGGTGGGTTTGTTTATCTTTCCATGGGAACATTAGGATTTTTTGCAAGAGATAATATTGACGGTAAAGTAGTTGGAGTTACTAATAGTCATGTTTTAATACATAAAAGATTATTTGCCAATGAAAGATATTTAAATCAAACAGAATTAAATAATCCTTATAATACTATAGAAGCGTCAGCTTCAGTATATGGAACATTCGTTCCCGGATCTGTTACTTCCACTTCTAATTCTGGCTTCCACGTAAGTTCTACTTATATTAAAAGATATCAGCCAATTAGTTCATCGGTTACTAATTATATAGATTGTGCTTTAATAATTCCCAATTCTAGTTATATAGACGCGAATTCGTATAGAGTCTGGCAACCTTCAACTAATAATACATATCCAACATCTCTTCCGTTTGCTAGTACATCTGAAATCGATAATTTATTAGTTACGAATCCAAAATTATATAGTACAGGAAGAACAACAGGTCCAAAAGGCTACGATAACGTTTCATCTTGTAATTTAGTTATTGATAGTGTAGGCGGTTCCTCAAACACTGGAAATGAAGATGGTACAACTACTCCTCCAGTATATGCAGATTTAATTTATTATAAATATCAAGATGGAGGATATAATCCAATATATTCCGGAGATTCAGGATCAGCGCTATTAGCAGACATAGGAGGAGTTAGAAAAATAATAGGATTATCGTTTGCGGGTGCGGGACTTTTAGTAAATGGCGTAACTCAATTTGTAACGGCAATTGCATGTAGAATTGATAGAGTCGCTAGTTTAATGAATATATCAGCTTTTACGACTCCACACGATGCAGCATATCCACCATCTACTTCTATTAATACTACTTCAATCACTACTAGTAATATATCAAAATATGGAGATAAAGCATCGATAGTTATAAACGGTAAAACTTATTACCAATCGGGATTAACTTATAATCCAAACGTTTCTTCTATAAATTAATAATATGAGCATATATAATGATAAAATAAATAATGGAGAATTCTATGTTAGAAAGATAGATGGAACGATTGACACTTCAAATTCTTTTTTATCATCAATTTATATAAAATATAAAGATATAGATTCTAATTTTTATGATTATTTATCAGACAATAGAATAAAAAACATAGATGTTTTTTATGATGTTTTTTATATAGAAACTGATGTGGGTTATATTTTTGAAAAGTTTATGGTAGATATGGATAATATTGTGTATCCTTTTTTAAACGATAATCATTTCACTAAAATAATTAATACATCACCTTGTTATTGGTTTGATGATAAAGAACTTAAAATTTATATTGTAGACGTAATATCTGGATATCAAGAAATATTATCTTTTAATTTTTTTATTATTTTAAAAGAATTTGATTGTAAAAGTGGGAAAATGCAAACGATTTTAAAAGAACAGATAATATTTAACTGTTCAAATTCTTCTAATTGGGGTAATTCTATACCAATTATAGAAAAACCAACAATTTCATATAACCAAAGTACAAATAAATTTAATTTAAGTTTCATATTCAGAAATAATAACAAAGAAATTGGGATTATCAGCGTTAATTTTCTTAAAAAGATCAATATAGAATTGGATGAAATTAATTTATTTAGTGAATTTTTAAATGTTTCTCAGACATATCATATATCATATTAATATAAATATTAAATAATAATGAGTAATACGAAAATAACAGTTTTTAATAATCTTAGTTCTATATATTGGAAGCCAATAAATTTTTCAACAATAGATAATAAAATATATTTAAATAAAAATGAATATTTTTTTACTAATGGAATGAGATTTAACGCGTTTGATTTTTTAAAAGAATCAAATGATTTTTCCATAAATAGAAAAACTGGTTTTTTCTTAACAAATTTAAAAAACAATAAAGATTTCTTACAAGATAATATAAAAGATAAACAATATCAAGACTTAAAAATAATTAATAGTCCAATTGGAACGATTACTGATGGTTTATCATCAACAGTGATTAAAAGAAAATATATAGGAAATTATAACCAGCTAATATCATCAACACAAACTAGTTTTGATGACACAGACGTTTTTAAATTTATTTTTAACGAAGACGGATACGTTTCAATAGTAGATTATGATGGATATTATTTAACTACTACATATTCAGGATTAGAAGGTGGTCTTACGTTTCAAAAAAAGATAATACCAGAAAATCAAGCTCAACAATTTGATTATTTACTCGGACAAGATAATATAATTCTATTTGAAATAGACGATAAAAATTTAGTACCTAGATTTACAAATGTAGTATCACTATATAATAGTGGCACATATGCATTAAAAACATTAAGCAACACAGCATCATCATTTTCTTTTTCAAATACAATGATTTTAAATTTATTATCATATAATAAAAAAACAGAACAAAAAGAATCTATAAAAGATAGCTTTGTTGTAAAATATTTAACAGGATTAGATAATTCATATCAAAAATTAAATAAAGACGAAGAAGTAACTAATTTAGAATATAATCAAAATTATTTAGGAATATTTCCAGTTGAAAATATAACAGAAACGGAAAACGAAATAGAATATCCGATAATTTTTCACGGATTAAAAAATTATCAAACTCCGGAATATAATTATAGTTTAGGATTTAATTATTTAAATGAACAGAAATCTTTAAGAAGAATTTACGATAAAATTTTTACTGGAACTAATCAGTTAAATGGATTGGATAATGTATTTTTAGGATATACGTCAAACACTACTGCTTTAGAATTTAAATCCGACACATCAACATATTTTTATTTTCCAGCAACAGCAGGCAGAGTTCTTTTATCTCAATCTGGATTAATCGAGGACGGAGCGTTAGCAGGAGATATACCGTTTAATTCTGATAGAATATCAATTAAAAATAAAAATTATAAAGAATTAATACCAGATTCAGATCAACCACAATCTATACCAGTGGAATCAAATACGTGGCTCTGCTCTTGGTTGTCAGAAAATAAAAATGGTGATAAAATATGGATGAATAGATATTATAATCCAGCTTATTACTCTATAGATCAAGCGTTATCTTCTAAATGTATTTTATATAATGAAAAGTTAGATATGAGTTTAAACTATACATATGATGTCCCATCAAATATGTATTTAGAACCCGGAGTTTTATACGAATATACAAGAATAGGAAAAAACAATAGAAAAAATTTTGTAAATTATTTATCGAGTTCTTCTATTTTACAAATAACTGATTGGGATTCTGATAATCTGTTGTATGATTACAAAGAAAACTCATATGGAATAATTTATTCAAATAGTCAAGAAAATTTAAAAGACACATATCTAAATTTAGATGGTAAAAATCACGTTTTATTTCCTGCTACCTCTGAATTGTTAGAAGATAAAAAATTAACAGTATCACTATGGATAAATGTAGAAGATTGGAATAATATATTTGGATACCAAATATTTGGAAATTATTTTGATGGTGGTTACGGATTAATAAATGAATCCTCAATAACAACACCAATAATAACATTAATAAATAATACAGACAATAGAATATATAACTTAAATTATAAATTTTCTTTATTATCTAACGTAACGATTAACTCTTATGATGAAGATTATCAAATAATACAGAGACTTAGTGATTTTAGTTATTGGATTTTTGATATTAAAAATATTTCTTGTAAAAAATATAATATTGACAACGAAGTTTTAATAGAACTTGATAGTTCAAATATAAATGATTTTTCAATATTACAGGAAATAACACAAGTAGAAATCGATTCTAATGAAAATATATACATATACGATAATTTAACAAAAACCTGTGTCAAATTTAACACATATGGAATATATCAATTTACATATGTTTTTAATAATAATGTAAATAGAATAGAAATAGATTTAAATGATGACTTATTATCTTTAATATCAACACATTCTACTGTGGATAATTACAATAATATTTGGGAAGTTTTAGGTAAAAATTTATATAAAAATAAAAAAATATTCGGAAACATAGGAAATGTACAACAAATTATATGTGATGATTTAGATAATTTATGGATATTGCACGGACAAGATAGTATAACAAAAATAAATGTAGTACAAAGTAAAGTATATGACGGATTCCCAAAACGTTTAGGTATAAATTCTTCATATGCGGAAGATCCATGTTTTGATTATTCTAAAAGATATAGATATTTAAATTTTTTGAGAGTACTAAAAGATAGTAATTCTAACTTATGTGAAAAAACAATATCTTCTTACGAAGATAGATTAATTATTATAGATAATATAGAAAATAATATTTATGTACTTAATTCTGATGCAGATTTAAAAATTAAATTTAATATTTTGAATTTAACAAAAGATTCTTCATTTAAAGTAATTTCAAATGGAGATTTTACTGGGTATAACTATATAAGAAAATTTTACTCTACAAAAAAACAATTAAGTTGGAAATTGAAAATTTCAAATATTTTAGGAACTGATGATAGACTTATAAATTTACCAATAAGTTTAAGTAAATTAGATTATGGTTGGCATAATTTCGTATTGGTTTTTGACTCTCAAAATGGAAAAGTAGAATCTTACATAGATTCAATAAAACAAAATGAAGAGTTTTTCGAGAAAAAAACATATCAAATAAATTATAAATATAGAACTTCATTATTATTAGGTGCTCAAACCTTAAAAAATACAACATTAAATGACGTTATAAATATAGAAGATAGTTATAAATTTGTCGGAAAAATATCAGAAATAAAATTATATAATAAAGCATTAACTAAAAGTGAATTAGAACAAATTTTTTATTCTTCTAATTGGATATCTAATGATAGATCTTTAACGTGGAACACACCAGTCGGAGAAAGAAGTTATATAGAGGAAATTAAACATTGGTATAAAATGCAAATACCGGGTAGCAAAAGCAAGTATTTTAATATAAATATACATAACTTAGATGTTAACGATGAAATTAAATTTTTAATAGAAGAAGCTATTAAAAATAACATTAAAAAAATTTCACCGGCTAATATAGAGTTATATAACATAAATTGGAAATGATTGAAGATATAGAAATATTTAAAAAATTTAAAGAAGATTGCTCTAATATATTTTTATTAGATGAAAATTTATGTTTATCTAACTCTTATAATATTATAAACTATAACATACAAAGTTTATCATCTGCTCTTATTTCTTTACAGCCAACCATAGATTATTTTAATAACCAATATACATATTTTACTCAAAATAGTTCAAAAATTTTAGAAGTAAATGAAAATTTAAAAAATAAAACTAAAAATTTAAACGATATATACACATTAACTACTAGTAATAGTTCGTTTTTTAATAAAGTTATTTATGTTTCCTACGAAACTCCTATAAACGTTTTGGATTGGAACAGCAACATAAATACAAACCCCTCATATTATCAAGATTTTTTCAAAGATTGGTTGTCTAGATACTATTTAAATAGTAAATATACAGAAAACCAAAACATAGTAGTAAATGTGTTACTGTATTTTGAGCAACAATTTAACCTATCACATAACGGACAACAAACTATAGAAACTAGAAATGATCCAAACACTGGGTTTTATAGGGAATTTTTAGAAGAATGTAAGCCAGATTTCGGAATTCCAAAAGTTGTACCGTGTAAAGCTGATTCATGTAAACTTCCGCACAAAGGATGCAATATTCATACTAAAAATCAATCTTATTGTTTTAATGCTTATACTAAATGCAAAAAAACTCCCAAAGAAACTGGATCAGCAATAGCAGGAAATTGTCTTGGTACTGGAAGTAAAATATTAAAAATATCAGATAATTTTATAACTAAAGATAGATATACATCAACATCAATTAATTTTCTTTATAAGAATATAAATTCCGTATGGACTTATAATAATATATTAACATAATATGAATTATTCTTTTACTTTTTTAGACGCATCATTACCGATAGGAGATTCATTAGAGATAATGAATAATAATAGTTTAATATTAGATGAATGGTTAAATTCTATAGAATTAAGCGCAACTAATTATTGGAAACCAGTAACAGAGTTTTATAATAATTTATATTTAGAATTTAATTCTAATATAGATTTTGCAAATTCTAATTTAGATAATTGGAATTTATGTTCTACACTAGTAGAAAATAATAGTTCTAAATGGATTCAACCGATAACTTTATTTTATCCTTATATTTCGTATGAATCAGTTTCATTTGATGATGTTTTATCTTGGGTTAGAAAAAATTACCAAGTTTATAGTAGTATTAACCAAAAAGTTTTCTATGTAGAAAATCAAATATTAACAGTTTTTTGTTTAATAAAACAAAAAATAATTAGAGCTAATGAAACAAGAACCGGTAATATAGGAAATAGTTTATATGATTATACTACGTGTAGCACAGCAGATTCTAAAGTATGTAACCAATGTTCCATATCTTTTTCAGGTAGCGTAAATTGTGGTAAATCAAATTTTTCTTGCGGAGGAAAAAAAGTTTGTCAGGTTTGTGCTCCATATCCATGCGCTTTTACAGATCCCTTAGCAAATCAAACGGTAAAATCCTATAATCCTTATATAAAGGCAACGTTAAAATATGATTATATAGATGAATATGAAAGTAATTTAATATCATATTCATTTAGAATTAAAGATTGTAATTGGCAAGAAGCTAATACTCTAAGTATTAGAGTATAGTTCGCGAGAAAAGAAAAATAATATGAGAAGTTTAACTTATGAAATAAAAAAAGAAGAATACGTTGGAGATTCTATAGCTAAATATAATTATAATTTTTTAATTTTAGATACTAAAATATGCAACTTAAATTCTACTTTTTTTACAATTAAAGATAATTTTAAACAAATCTTTGATATTTTGGAATCTAATAAGCAAAAATACGATGATGCTTATAACAAGTTTAACAACGAACAAATGTTTAGATATGATAAAACATATTCCATAATACAAATATTAAGTTCTTATTGGGAAAAACATGAATTTTCAATATGCTTAAATTTTAATTTATCAAAAACATTTTCAAATATAAAGAAAAATGTATATACAAAACCAACTACAGTTGCAGAATTTGAGATACAAAGAAAAAAATGCATCGAATATTTAAATGCTTATTTTCCAGCAACTTCATTTTCTAATAGTACTACAGCAAATGTTGTAGTATATTATAATTCTATAGGAAACGACGATCCTATTGATTCTTTAAGATCTACATGGATTAATGATTTTAGTAATTTTTTCCCAACAATAAAAGACATACAAGGAACATTTACAAAAAATGATATAAATATTTACGGTGTTAATGTTTTTAAATTTGAAAATTCAAATTATATATGGAACTTATTAGATATAAGACCGACTTTATCAGAACAAAAATTAAATTTAAAAATTGACACGATATCAAAAATAATTATATAATTTATGGAAATAGAAATAATTAAAATAAAAAATAAACAAAACTCAACTTTAGTTTTTGGAAATATATTAAATAATTTTTTATCAAGTTTAAAAATATTACATTGGTATTCTCCTGATATAAATTTACATTATATACTTGATGATTTATATTCGGATTTATCTAAAAAATTTGATAAATTACAAGAGGAAATAATTGAGGTTTCAAGATACCAACTGAGTTCTTTTCCAGTTTTAAACGAAAATGATTTTTTATTTAAAATAGAAGACAACATAGACGAAAAAAATATTATTCTCATTTTTGATAAAAATATATCAAAATTTTTAAATTTATTAAATTCAATAGAAATTAATAATTTTATAAAATCAAACATATCTGGTTTAAATAACACAAAAGAAGATATAGTATCCATTATAAATAAATCTAAATATTTAATATCAATTATTAATTTAAAATAAATTATATTTTTTATTTATATGTAGATATAATCTTTCTTTTTCCAAATTGTTTAATTTTTTACTATATAAAAGTATTTCTGATATTTCGCATTTAGTTCCAAATAATCCATTAACGTAAGAACCAACCCATAATCCTTTATTAGAATAAATATTAGACGTTAAAGTTTCATTTATCGTACTTGTTTGATCTATTAAAACAGAATCAATATAAGAAAAACAATTTGTTCCTGAAAATTCAAATTCGAATAAATGATTACTTGTTACATTTAAAGAAAATGAACTACTATCTAAGTTTATTTGATTTTTAGTAGACATATTTCCAAATGAAAAATTGAAAATGTTTGATGATATACTTAATCCTAATGAAACTTTATTACCAGTTATATAATCATTTAAAGAAGAAACATTGTCGCCAAATCCTATTATAGAACTTAATGTTTTATTATTTGTTTGGCTATCATAAATTTTACCAACTACTAAAAATGTCAATTCGTTTAAATTTATTTGATAGTTATTTCTCATAACATCCAAGGTAGAACTTAAATTGAAAGTTATCGAAGGGATATTATTTATTCCTAAATGTTTATATTTAGGTTGTCCAGAATATAAAATTAAATCGTTATTAGGTACTGTGGATTTGTTTAACCATTTATTAACGGTTTGATTATCAGTAGCTACTATATTATTTACCGTATCATTTATAACTCCAAAATCAGAAGAAAACCACAATTCTAATTTAGGTATATCATTAGGTAAAAACTGTTTATAAATACCATATTCATTTCCAAATATATCAAGCCTCCAATTTTGAAGTTTCCCTTTTTGTGTCAAAAGTTTATTTTTTCTATCTATATAAACATCTTTAGTTAGTTCTTTTCTAAAAGTTAGTGGGAAATTTTTTTCATCGCTCCAAATTGGAGGATTTTCGGGATTCCAAAATTTAAAATTATCATCTTGTCTAGATATTCCATATCTATTTTTAAATTCTATTTCATAATTTGATTGATAAGGAATCATCTTTTGATTCTGTCTAGTATTAACTATCATACCAGAAGCTTCCGTATTACCATATGGTTGCATTATCCAACTATTATCTATACTATCTATTTTAGATATTGTTATTTGATCTTTTTTAGTTAATCCTCTATTTCTAGGTCCATATTTTTCTAAGTCAAAATATATTTTTTCTCTATCTAGAGAATCCATATAATCTAATGAATCATTATCTATAGATATTTTATAACCTTTACCTCTATAAAAAGATAATCCTAGATTTTCTGGCAGTAAATACTCACCAACATCTTTATTAGAAACTATGTTATAAGGATTTGGTATATTTGCTATAGTTGGAAAATGAATATTTAAAATATTTTCATATGGATTTGAAGGTTCTATAATAACTCCAGTATTATAAGTGAAAAATGATTCTAAACATCTATTTTTTCTATATAACCCTTGTTCATAAGTAAATGAATTTCTAGCATAATAATTATATTTTGCAGGTTTATATGATCGATACCCTTCAAGTATAATATCACTAGGTTCGTTTGTTTCTACTACTATACCATCTAATTTTTGTTTATTCATTATATCTGCCAAATTAGAGATATCTTTTTTAAAACGTAGTTTATTCCAAACATATTTAGATTCAGTATTAAAAACTAATAATGGTTGTCTCCACGTCAAATCCTTTTGTTTTTTTCTTACGTATTCTAAAACACAACCATTATCTAAATATATATCAGATACTGTTGGTTGCTGTATTGGAAGATATTCATCGACAAATTTTATTTTTCCACCAAATGCTATGGTTTCTTTATTGAAATTTTCAATATCATTTGGTATCGTGTTTACTTTAGCCCAAAAAGGCTTTGCGCCATAATCAGATCCGTAATTATCTTCAGAAAAGATATTATCTTCATAATCCCAACCATTTAGTTTTATATTAATAGCAAATGATAAAGAATTAACTGTAAAATCGGTTTGATTTTCAACAGAAAAATAAGAAATATTTGATCTATGAACATATCCTAAATAATCACCTGGATTTAACATCATATCAGATATTTCCAAATTTCCAAAATCATCATATGATGATTCCCAATCTCCAAAAGAATTTCTTTTTGCTTTATACCAAATAGGTATGATGGGAATAGATCCATTTATTCTCATACTAATATAGTTTATAAAAGAATTTAAATCTCCATCCCCATAATCTAAATATTTTTGTAAATTAAAATAATTCGAATAGGTTGGAGACATTTTTTCTAATAAATCATTATCATATGATTTTAATCCAATATCTACCGTAAATATATTTATATTTTTTTCCTTTAAAAACTCACAGTATGCAATAATATAATTAACGACTTTAGTAGATACTTCTACATAAAAAATATCTAATAATTTTTTAGTTTCTTCCTGTTGTAAAGATAAAATTTTTTGTTGTTCTACGTATATGCTATCATTAAATTGGTTGATCAATAACTGTGATTCAGTTTTAGAGTTTTCATATGAAGATGTTAATGATATAGAATCCCCATCAATTTCTTCAATTTTTTGTGATATAGAACTAATTTTAGATAAAATATCGTCGATGGATATTAATAAATCTGTTTTATTTTGATTTAATGTCTTCGATATCGAATAAAAATCTTCAGCTTTAGGAAGATTAATCAATGCTTTTTTATAAAGATCAATGGATGTATTTAAATTTTTTAATTCGTTATTAACAAATTTGTCTCGTTTTTTTCGTTTTATTTTTTTAGTAGGTTTTAATTGTTCATTAAGCGAGTTCTTTTTATTATTATAAAGATTTTCTGTAATATCTAAAACCTCATCAAAAGCTGATTGGCTAGGTGTTTTATCAATTTCTTTTAAATTAGATTCTAACTCTTTTATCTTAGTATTTAAAAAATCTATCCTATCTTTTTTCTTTTTTCCTTTATTAGGTGATAATTTTTGTAATTGTTTAAGTTCTTTCTCATAAACATTTAATTCTATTGTTAGATCTATCTTTAACGATTTTGATAAATTTGCATATTCTTCGTTAATATTTTGATTGTTAGAATTTATATCTTTAAGAACTTGATTGTAAGATTCATTGTAATTTTCATAATCTGATTTATATTCTTCTAAACTTGAAGAATACGCCTCTATTAAAAGCTCATTATCTTCTAAATCTTTTTCATATTCTAAAACGGAATTTGAATATTCATCTATATATTTTTTCAAATCCTCATTTAATAATTTAATTTGTTTTTCTAATTGGGAATAAGTATTATCATATCCAAAAAATTTTAAATCTGATGATTTTAATTCTTTAAATAAATCGGTTTCTTGTCCATCACTAAAAAATAGTATTTTTTTGGGTTTATTTTCTTGTGGAAAATTTTCATATGTATTTCCTATAGCATTATCTAAAATTCTAAAATTTAAATTTTTACATACATCATAAAATCCAGACTGAGTTTCATTTGTAGTTATCTTTTGACTCAATAAAGATTGTGCTAACTCAATAGAACCAACTATTTTAGTTTCATAAGAATATAATTCAGTCGGTACAAAAATAGAACTAACTTTTAGTTTTAATTGTTCTTTATTTTTAGATAAAAAAGATAAAGCATTCGATTCTAACCCAAAAGTTACTAAACCTATTTGAATATTGCTATTACTTTCTAATAATTTATCTATTATAGATATTACACATTTCTTAGTAGTTTCTAAATTTAAAGATTGACTTTTTGATCTGTCTATTACGATTACTAAATCGTAACCGTCGTTGGAGTCTAATAATCCGTTTATTTTTTTGTAATTATACTTACCTATAAAATAAGGAGAGTCATTTTGAGTTGATCTTAGAGAAGTTCTATAATAAGTATATCTTCTACCACATTTTAATACCATTTTAGAACCATTTCCAGTTCTCCAAAAACCAGATCCCCAACCAACATTTATATCAGAAGAAGAGTCATTTTTTATTTTATAAAAAGAAAATTGTGGACTATTTTTTATTGTTAAATTTCTAGTATCACTCCAACTATTTAAAGCAAAATCTTCATCCAAACCATCAGGATCAGCAAATAAATAATCAGCCATTCCATTAAAATCCATTACGGTGTTTCCAGAATGACCTATAGGAGAATATTGAACAGATTTACAGTTACATTTTTTCCAATGCTTAACATCATTTATTGGATTTTCATTTTGAAAATCTTGATCAGTATAATAATCGCTAGGAGATTTATTATAAGGGCAAGTGGGTAAATGTGGTATATACTTAAAAACATCATCAGCATAAGTATCTTCATCCATCCATATAAATGATTTTTTTTCACTTGGATTAATTTTTATTGATAATGCTGGTTGAATAGGACCATCAATATACTGAGCACATTTTATTGCTGGAGTATTATATATTTTAATAGAATTAACTTCGGTATCTAATCTAGTTATTGAGGCGGAACCTAACCAAGCTGCTTCTATAGGATCAGAATCTCTAGTATTAAATTTGTATATTACATCCGCAGTTTGAAAATTAAAACCAGCAACGGCACCAGCCATAGTGTTCGTTACATTTATTTCTGAAAGAGATACAGGTAAAGAATGTTGTTTAGTTATAGTTAATTTTATATCTGGATCTTCTGTATAATTTTGTAAAGGCCAATATATATTATTTAATCCTATTTTTATAGGTATATCTGTTTTATCAAATTTATATAAATAAGCTTGCTCATATGGAGTATTATTTTCTTCATCATAAACCGATAATTTAGAAAGATTTTTTTTCTTTTTTATAATATTATCAGCAGTATCGGAAAACGTATCGGCATATGAACCATTAGATATTAATGTAGTATTATTTAAATATATTGGATTACAAGAAGAAGTAGGTAAAACGTTAGTAAAATAATCAGATAATATTTTTTCTTTAATCTCTGGAGATAAAGAATCTATTAAAAAATTTTGAATATCATTTAGTTTATATTCGGAAAAAACTAAACTTTTAGGTGAAAATCCTATTCCTGCATATGGAAATATAAATTCTCTATTTTCGGAAGATTTTATATTACATAACATTTCTATTTTTTGAGGTTTTGTATTATAAACACCTCTTAACCAAGCACCTTCAACTATTCCGTTTTTATCTGTAAAAATTAAATCGGAATTAGTATAACTATCCCCACCAGTAGCACCAGAAGAAATTAAATTCGAATCATTAATATTTAATTCTAAATATGTATTATTAAATATAGTATCATTTAATACTCTATCTCCACTAGGCCAATAAAACCAATTGTTTCCGGAATTAAAATTTAAATTTAAAAAATTATCATAAATATTTACATCTTTTAATTTTACAGCTGTTAAACCGTAAACAGCTTCTCCTAAATATTTTTTAGATGCTTCTACAGTATTTAAAAAATTTAAAGATTTAGTATTGAATTCATTTATATTGTTTAAATTAGGAATATCACTTAAAAATTCATTAAATACTTTAGATAAGATTGAAGTAGAAGCAGTGGGTAAAAATTTAGATGAAATTAACTTTATTATATCATCATATTTTAAATTTAAAAAATCATCAGGTATAAAATCTTCGTCGAATTGATTTACATCTACATAGTTTGATATATCAACGGAGGGGTCTGAATCAAAATATGTATTCTTATCATGTAATTCTTCAATTTCTATAAAAAAATCATTTTTTACTGAAGTTAATGCTGGAAAATTATTATATACTTCATAAGAAGGAACTCGTATCAAGTTAGTTTCTGATTTTGTAAATCCTTTTAATATATAATCATATAATATTTTTTCTATTCCATATTTAGATCCTATTAAGTTATATTTTAATTTAGCTTGTTTTAATGCTTCTCTTTTTCTAGAATAAATTAATGCTATTTGTTTTAATTTTTTAGCAAAAAACGGGATAGCAAATATTATTTCTTCATCGTTATCGTAATCTAATTGAGATATGAATAAATTAATTTCGTCACTCGTAAATAAATAACTTAAATCTTTTAAAAGTTTTACATATTCATCTCTAAGTTTTTTACTAAACTCGCTTTTGGATGAACTTTTTTTAAAATACCAATTTTTTAAATATAAAATATATTCTTTTTCATAATTGTCAGATGAAATATTAGAATTAATAGAAACCCATTGATTATAATCTAATGGTGAATTATCATCTGTTTTATTTAAATTCATATTTATTAAGGAAGAACAACAGCGTTTATATGAGAAGTAGAATATGAAATAACCGCAGTACCAGGAGCGGTTACTGGTCTATTTATATTACAAACTGATATTGCTGATATTCCAAAAGAATAAGTAACAGAACTTGTTGTGTTTGGACTATCCAAAAAAGAAATAGGAATAACGTTAGCGTTATTCGCAACACCATGTCCAACATCGAGCATCATTATTTTACTTAAATTAGAAGATGCTGAAGCAGAAAGAGGAATAACTGTACTTACAGCACCCCCACCTATAGATCTATAAATATTAAGACCAGCATCCGCACACCCAATACTTATATAACCACCTAAGAGAACTTTTGCTGTATTAGTGGGAGGAGTTACCGTTACGGTTAATCCATTTATGTAAGCAAAACTATTAGCAATTATAGTCTGAGTGAAAGCTGTTAAATTTACACTACTAGTCAATGTTCCAGATTGTTTTGTTGGTGTTACTGCTCCGTTTTGTATTTTTTGCGTAGTAACCCCACTATCTAATAATATTATGTTTATAGAATTACTTTGTAGTCCAGCAGATAAAGAACCGGTCGCCGTTAACGTATTAAAATATAAAGTACTATTAGATGTATCGTGGTTATTAAATATACTGAGTCTACTTCCTATGTTTAAATAATTCTTAGCACCACTAAAAGTAGTGTAAAAAGAATTTGTGTTTAAACTTTTAGTCAGACCAGAGTTATCAGACATTAACAATAAAGAATCTATAGGTAATATTCCCGTTATAGATGGTAATTGTGTTATTTTTATTCCTCGCGTTTCCATAATTTATAGTGCTAAAGCGTATTGATATTTATCATTAGACGTTATATTTACAAAAATTGATATAAAATTTACATCATCACTTTCATTTGTTAAAATATAATATTGATTTGATTCATTCAATATCTCATCAATATCTTCCAAATCAATATCTTTTTGTTTTAGAATATTGCAATTTAACTCTGATGATGCTAAATATATAGGAAAACTACCAAAAATTGTATTGGTTCCTTTTAAATATGAATTAAATACTTGTATTGAAGAATTCATTTACTAATAATATTTATAGATTTTTTTAAAAAATGCATTAACATATAAGAGTATGTTTTATAAAAAAATAATTTTCATAGCTAATTCTAAAGAAAATTTAGAAATTTTTGAAAAACCACAATCAGCAACTAAAAATATACCAAATTGGTACAAAAAAACGGATTTTTTTTTAAACGATAAAAAGGGAGTTGATTCTTATGGAGATCCAAACTCAACGATTAAAAAATGTATGCCTTTTTTTGATGCTATGACTTGCGGATACCACATATTACTACCATGTGATGTATGGGTACAGAAGGCAAATGATGGAACTATAGAATTTAAATGGTCGCTTGAAAATATAGATTTAATAGCTCAACATTATAAAGCTCAATATCTATATTATCCAATAGAAAAAGATTACCATAACACGGTTTTTAAATGGATAGGTCAATGGATAGTAAAAACCCCAAAAAATTATTCATGTTTATTTTTACATCCTACTCATCACGAAGATCTTCCATTTAAATGTATAACTGGTTTGGTAGATACAGATAAAAATCCAACACAAGTTGGATTTCCATTTATACTTAAAAAAGATTTTGAGGGGCTGATACCAAAAGGAACCCCGATAATACAGATAATACCCTTTAAAAGAGATAAATTTTATTCTACATATAATTCAAATTATGAAAAATATGAATTAATTTGGAAAAAAGCAAAAACTGTATTTTTTGACAGATATAAAAAGTTTTTCAGAAGCAATAAGACTTATTCAGACACTAAACCTAGTAAATGTCCGTTTGGTTTTGGTAAGTAATTAATAATGGAAAAAAAATTCGATAAAATTTATTACAGAATAATAAACGAAACACCTCTTTTAGCTAAAGCTTTAGCTGGTGTTGGTAGTGCTATAGCATCAGGAATAAACCCATCGAATATAATTAAAAATATAAATCCAAATTCTACTGCATTACCAGCAGTATCAAAAGCAGTTGGACAAATACCATCAGCATTAAAAAATTTAGCTCCAAAATTTGGAAAACCTTTAGATATAGAAAAACATAAATTAAATCCTACTTCATTTAATGGTACTAAAATTTTTAAACGTTTAAATAGAGAATCTAAAGAAATAGTTACAGCTAGAGTAACTGATGTAACTAATCTTAAATCTCAAGGGGTTTTTACTGCTACTTTATTAGATCCTAACTATATCGTAATAATAAGTAAAAAAAGTTCAAATATTCCTAATCAAAATAAAACAGAGGAATATGTGGTTAAAAAAGATTATTTCAATAACATTAAAAAACAATTTAATGAATATATGAGAGATTTTTTAATAAAAAACAATGTTAATACTAATATTCAAAATTTAGATCTTAATGCAACTTATAAAGAAATTAAAAAATTAGAAGACGATATAAATATCAAAAATAAAGATTTAAAATTATTACAAAACAAAAAACAACAAAATACTAAACAACAAAATATAAAACAAAATATATTTGATTCTATTTCTACAGCAGAAGATGAAATAGAAAATTTAAGAAATCAGTATAAAGAAAAACAAAAAGAAGTAGAAGATAAGAAAAAATTTGATATAGAAGCTAAAAATTTTATGGATAAAAATTTACAATTTTTACCTAAAAAACAAAATACTTTTATTGTGGATTCTTCAGAATCCAAAACTTGGTATTACGCATAATTTATTAATATTAATTTTTAATATCCCAACAAAAAACTACATTATCAAATTTTCCTAGTTGGTTGATTAAGTTATGTCTTATTAATTTTTCCCAAATAAAAAATTTATTAGCAAGACCAGCACCAAGCTGAGAAATGTAAAATTTTTTATCTGGTCTTTTTTGTATTATTTTTTTAAGTTTATCTAATTCTTCAAAGAATACTGGATAATATTCTTCGGGTCTATAAAAAGAACTATCATTATTATCTGGAAATTTTTTAGTTATAAAACCAATAGCATGAGGATGATATCTTAATGATGCTGCTCCTCCAGTACCATATCTTTCTAAATTATCACCAAAGATAAAATAAAAATCAGAATTTAAATCTAAAAACTCTTTAGTTATTAAAATATCTTTGTATATAGCCATTATACAAATTTACTCATCTTCATTGCTATATCTTTTTGATTTTTCTTGGTTTTGTTTCTTTTTTTGTTTTCTTTGTTCGTCTGAAAGAATACCAAGAATATCTTCTCTCCAAGTTCTATTTGCTTCTTTTCTGGAAAGTGTAGGTTCTCCTGGAGAAGCTTTTTTCTTTAGAAGCTCTCTCATTTCATTAAATGATGGAGATGATTTTTTTGATGTCCACGTTGCAGTTATCATAATAATATTTTATTTTAAAAAATTCAAAAATCAAGGATTTTGTTTATCAAAAATGATTGATTATATTATATAATCTCAAGTTTTTTTTTCATTTTTAATAAAATTTTCTAAAATATTTGAAAATACTTCGTTTACGGAAATATCTTTTTCGCATGATTCTTTAATCAAACTAATCAAAATATGTTTTGGGAATTCATCTATTTCTAGACTTATAGTATCGAATTTTTGTAAAAGAAATCCATCTTCAGTTTCTTGAATTGAAAATTTGTCGTTTTCTTTAATATTAAGTTTTACCAATTCTTCATCAGTAAATTTAATACACATATCTCCAGTTGGCTGTATTGTTTTTTTTATCATATAATTTTTTTAATTAAATCTTTATTATTACATAAGTGTTCACAATTTTCCCAATCTCTGAATTGAACACTATTGTCATAGTCATCTTCTATTTGCTTTAGCATCTTTTTAAAATTATTTTTAGTTTCTTGATTTAATTTATTTTTTAATAGTTTTAAAATAAATTCTACGTCTTCGTCATCTAAATCAAATTTAAGATTTACTCCATCATATATAGATCCATAACTAAAATCAAGTTTTAATTCTACTGGAGGGTAAAAATCACCAAAACATTTTCCAGTAAAATCTGAATAGTAAACTGCTTCTTCTTTTTCTTGTGGTTTTAAAATTTTTTTCATTAAAAATCTATTCTTAAAGTTGTAAAAACATTAGTTTCTTTTATTTCATTATTAAAGCAATCTAAATCTACACTTAAAGAATTTGAAAGACTAATTAAATAGTTGTGCTTTTCGTATAGTTTTAATTTATACTCAATATTATTTGATGAAGTTAAATTTTTGTTTTCTTTTTTAGAAAAATCTATATTTCCATTAAAATTTATTTCGGAATATACTATATTAGTAGAAATCAATATAAAACAAATTAATTTTTTAATCATACAAAATATCTATTTATAATAACATTTAAATTAGAAAAAAACATTGATAAATTATAAAATAATTTAGAGAGTTTTTTAAAAAACCAAAAATAACCAATATTTTTTTTAAATTTGTAAATAAAACTATTTTTTAGTTTTTTATTTTTTTCAAAAAGATCATTCAAATCATTTTTTCTAGATTTGTATTTTTTACATTCCAATAACTCCAATTTATCTAATTTTCCATATATAAAATATGCATTAAAATCTACCCAAATATCTTCGGTATCTGAAAATTCAAAAATTTCGTAGAATGTTATTTTACCATGAAAATCTATTTTTTTGGTATATTGATTTACAATTTTTTGTTCTTTTATTATATTCCAAGGTTTATGATCTTTTTTCTTTTTTTCTTCCTCAGAATAATATGTATATTCATATTCTACTATTTCTTCTATAAGATCTCCGTCTTCAGTAATAATATATTTATCTAAACAATTATCTAAATCTTTAGTTTGAAATTCTATTTCATCCCACTTTATATTTAAAGTTTTAAGATCGCTATTAAGTGGTAATTCTTTTTTACAAAAAATATAACTAAACATTCCCATATTATTTAATAAGATTATTCTCTCTCCACGATTCTAATGTATATTTGAACGGATGTCCAGAAATATTTTCTACTAGTTCTAACATTTGTTTTGCAACATGTCTAGTTTCTTCTTGGGTGTCGGTTTTTAATCTAAGTCCCCAAAAATGTATGAAAGCCAAAAGAGAACCAGTCCATATAAATTGAGTTTCTAACGCTAAAGGTAATATTATCCTCGCTTGTTCCTTTGAAACACCAGAATCACACAATTCTTTATATAAAGAAGAAGAATTTTCTATGTGTTTATTCATTTTTTCAATTAAATCTGGTCTATCTATAATTCCTTCACTTCCTTGTTTTGAACTTTTGGATTGCTTTCTGAGTTTTTCTATTTTAAAATAATTATCACTAAAATCTACATATCTACCAGAAATGCTATTAGCCGATAATCCAATTTGATGTTTAAAAAGTTGCCTTTCAACGAAAATAGGACACTTAATTCTAAACTGTATTTGTGGATGTCTAAAAGGAGCGGTGTGTTTATGTTCAACTAAAAATTTTAATAATTTTATGTCTTTATCATCTAATTTTTCTTTATGTTTTCCGTAACTTACTCTAGCTGCATTTACAACCATTAAATCATCACCGAAATAATTAATTAATTCAATTTTCATATTTCGCCCAACCTCCAGTGTATAAAACGCCTTTTTCTAATTTTTTCCAATTTACAACAGGAGTTTTTAAATCTATACCCAAAATTTCTGATCCAAATCTTAATACTCTTAAATTAGGCCATGCCATAGGTCTAACAGATTTAATGTAATCTAATGCCATATCTGGGGTTTTACCAGACATCACAGATGCAATAATACCTATTGCAGTGGACCGAGATACTCCAGCAAAACAATTAACTCCTAAATTATGAACTTTATCATCTTCTACAAAAGGTTTTAAAAAATTTATAATGCTTTGTATATGTTCTTTTCTAGGACCAACTTCTTCTATATTTTTATCAACATAGAAGATTATTTCATCCTCATCTGAAAAATCATAAAATAACTGGAAGAAGTGTTTAACACCTTTTCTATTTAAAAGTTTTTTCATTCTATGCATTTTGTGTTCATCGTCTTCATCAACAGCTGATACCCAAACATCATATTTATTTTTTGGTCCAAATGCATATCCTTCTGCCTCGCTAAGATCTGTTATTTTAATTTCTGCTATCATATTTAAAAAATTGTCCGTAGTGTGGATCGTAATAATCTCCAACATTGAATTTGTTAAATGTTTTTTTATTAACGACAATTTCGGTTAAAGATTCTTCTTCATCTTCTAATATAAAAGAATATCTAGAAAAAATCCAAAACCCCCAATTACTTTTGCTTATTATTTTCATATATTCCAAGTTTCTGTACTTACAGTATCACCACATTGATCACATGGTTCAGAATCATGTTCCCATTCATCAGGTTGAAATAATTTAATAACGTCTTGAAAAAGAATTGTATTTTCATTTATACCTTCTTTAACTTTAACGAAAAGATAATCCAAAATTTCATTTAATTCTTCTTTTGTGTAATCTGAAAGAGATTTTTCATTTATAGAAAAATCAAAAGCAGTACATCCAGTGGTTTCTACAATTTTATATTTAGTTGGTTCCATTTTGAGAAATTCTAATAGCTTCTTTAGTATCCCTAATCGCATCTTCATATTCTTTTATTTTGTGGAAGAGATAATCGGGACTGATTTCCATTAATCTTCCATGGTTTGTTGTAACAATTTTATTTTTTGTTCCATCATTTATAATATAACCATGATTGTCCATCTCCCAATCATAATAAAGTATTTTAAACTTATAAACAATTTTTCCATATTTATCTTCTACTTTTAAGTCTAAATTTGTTTTATTTTCTATTTTTGTAAATTCACAAACTTCATCGTGAAATGGTATATCTAATTTCATAATTTATTGTTTTATATAAGGTTTGACTGTTTCCCAAAGTGATTTTATATTATGACAGATCTCATTACCGTTTTCATCAGTAGCTTTAAGAACATCTTCTTTAAAACCAACTCTCTCATAAAGATACCAATCTATCCAATCTTTACCTTGTTCTTTAAAAATGGAATTAAGTAGTATGGAAAATACTTTATGATGAGGTTCATCATAATCAAGCAAGTCTAATCCTAATCGATATAAAGAATGTGATCTTTCACTAATATTCTGTAGAGTTTCAATTACTATTTTAAATTCTTTAAAATTCATTTTGTTTCCATCCACATATTAAATTTTTTAGAGGTATCTTGTAAATGTTTTTCACAAGCACTCATAGCAGTTTCTTTTTTTCTAAATTGTTTTTTTGAAACTTTAACAAAATCATCATCAATGTTACTCAAAAACACACCAGCTACAAACTCTTCATAATCTTTGTAATCTTGTTTTTTATTGTTAAATGTACAGCAAGGCACACTATCTATTACATATTCCCAATTAAGAATTGGAACCTTTGCTGAATACCAATATCCAGATTTGTCATCTAACCATTTCTTTTTCCAAATAAGTTTTGTCTTTTTATCAGTTTTCATTTACTTCATAAATTTTCCATTGTGGTTTTTTATAACCATTTACTTTATAAATATGTTCATTTTTATCCCACTCATTATTTCTATAATGTCTAATAACATCTAGATATTCCTTTGCTTCGGATTTTGTAGAGAAAAACTTTATCGGGGTTGGTTTTTCTTCTAGCTTATTAAGCTCTTTTTTATCGATTGGAACAGTTGTCACCCAACCATCCTTTGGATCTGTAGTATCTGAATTTATATAACTATATTGATCTGGATAATGATTGTAATCGCAGATTTTATATTTTTTATTTTTTGTCTTCATATCAATAAATCGTTTTAAATTTAATTAAACTATAAAACCATCCTCTAATTTTAGTCCAGAGGTTTCTGTTGTCTTCTTTACCTATCTCGTACGCCATAAAAATAGCTTTCGTGTAATATTTTCTTCTGAAATTTGTATCCCAATGTTTAAACGATTCGAGTTGAGAAGCTGTTACAATATCGTTAACAATCTGTTTGCAATCGTAAGGTAGATCACTATACCTCTTAGTCACAAAATCTGTACCCCTATGTTCTTCTTTACCTACGAACCATCTTCTATCAACAGAATAAAAAACTTCAGGGTCATCGCAAGATGTATAAGTGGTCGGAAATTTTTCATAATCGTTAAACTTCATACACTCTGATAGTTCTGAGGTCAATTTTTTAATTTTTTCTAGGTTTTCTTGATGTGCGTTCATGCAATGTTTAATAGGTAGTTTATATATTTTTGCAAATCTATCAAGTCTCTTTCCAAGATACCCGAAACTTCTAATACCGCACTAGGTCCATAGAACTTGTGTCTATCGTGCAATACAACTTCTGGATAATATCTTAATTCAAAAATAAAGATTTCGTCTCCTTGTGGTGGCTCAGAAGCTCTAGCTTCTATTTTAATTCTCTTGTTATCTTCTTTTGAACTTCTAAACCCAAAGTTCCAAAGAGTAAATCTTTCTTCTCTATCTGGCATTTCTGTAGCAACAGACATATCTTTCCAATTACCAGAATAGATTCCATCACTATACCAATGAAAATGTAAATTTTCAAATCCATGTTGTTTTAGAATATCTCTAAGTGAATCGACTTTTTTAGTGTATCTTATTAGTTCAGGACTCATGCTATAAATGCTTGTTCTTTTTGTTTAGCCTGTTCTGTCCATGCCTTCCGTCTCTCTTCGGTTCCTCTATCAGCGTTTGGAGTTTTGAGAAGATTCCAAAAAGCATTATTAATAATTTCGTCTCTTTGTTTGTCTGTTAAAAATTCTCCTCTTCGATGTGCATATGACCAATTATCAGCATTTGCAACTAATTCTCTTACGCCTTCATTGTTACAAGATACTATAAACGAATTAATTTTATGGAGAAATAATTCGTACTGATATACTTTTTCCCTAAGAGATGGATTTTTCGTCTTCTTCATAATTTTATTAATCATTCGTTTAATTCTTTTTTCTTAAGAGTTAGAATTATAAATATCCAGTCTATATTTAAATACTTGATCATCGTAGTTAACAAGATACAAATACCACACCAGAACTCCGTTTTCTTCAAAACTCTTAGTATATGTGTTAACAATACTAACAATGGGTTGGTTAACCGGTTCGTCTATAATGGGAGAAACTATTGGTGTGACTGCTTTTACTTGATGATATTTGTTAATCATAATTTTGTTTTACAAGTTTTTCTCCATTTTCGTCCCACATATAATCTTCAACCATATTACCAACAACTTCTAAAGTTGCAAGACTTAAATTCATAATTGGGTAATCATTGATATAATATGCACAAGAGTCTGTGCTATATACAACTTCCCCAAGTTCTTCTCCATCGTAGGTAAAGAATTTTACAACATCTCTTTCATATATCTCTCGCATATTTTTATCCAAGATTCCAATGAACTGCTGCTGACTTTGTAGTAGATGCGTTTCTTGAAATTGTTTAAGTTTTTGATTCCAAATTCTAAATTTATTTTTGTTCATTTATATATAAAATAAATTATAATATAGGTCTATTTGTTTTATAGATATGATTAGAATCAAGATATTCTACCAATCCCCATTTCCAAGCTAGGTATCCTTCTATAATTTCTTGTTTAGTGTTATCTGAAAACCCTACTACTTCGGCAATATATCCAGTAAGGTCGCTTCCTTCAATTTCATTATGACCAAATTGAATGTTTACAAAAGAATTCGTTCCTACATTTCCTGTGTTCGTTTGTGTTCCGTTTACTCTCCAAGCACTACTAGTCGAATTAAATTTAGGTATAATAATATAAGGTTGGTTGCGTGTAGATGAACCGCCTTGCATTGCAATATTAACGCCAGTATTACTTCCCCCCAACACTTCGAAATTATCGTCCGCTCTAACACGACTCGACATCCTTTGTCCTGTTGCCGATGAATTTGTTCCAGCTAGAAAAAACGCTTGCGTATTAATAGGGGTATCAATTTGAATAACCATTGCGATATTCAGAGGTGTTGCTACCTGATTGTATGTGAATGAGTTGTTATCAAGACAATTATTTCCAACCCATTCAAATACATTCAATCCGTTGAGAGTTCGTGTTCTAGTATTTGGACCGGGGTTAGTTCCATCTCTTGTAAGAGTATAATTGTTACCGGACTTATCCAAGACTTGAGTAACCTCATTTCCAGTTGAGGCTATAGTAGATAGATCGGAAGCATCATACCAAAATAAAGTTGACATTTTTTTTGGCGTCCAAGGAGGATTAAAAATAACATTTCCTTCGATTTTAGTATTATTCAAAATAATTTTTTCCATATTATCTATTTAATATTTATTTCTTATATTCAAAGGATAATATGGCATATTCTTGTTTAATTGATTTCATATTGATTGTGATTTTATAAAATTTTGTTGTTCATTTTTATTAAAAGGACAATCACTCAACCAACAATCACAAACCAAACATTCTCCATTATGATCTGGATTGCATGGTAATTGAAATATATTTCCCATTACTTCAATATCTTTACCACTCCATACACCTCTATAATCCTTTTCATTAACCTTCGCATGAAAAGCAGCATCAATAAAAACTATTTCAGCTTCAAAATTTTCGTTAATAAATTCAGCTGAATATGAACTAATAATATCGCCTTCGTATATTGGTTTTCTATTCATGTCGTACTCTCCAGTAAATTGCTGGATAACAAATTGTTCAGAAGGAATATCCCATTCCATTGTACTCCAAGGTGCAGCATGGACTTTCTTGCCATCCATTTGAAGATATTGTGAATCTTCACATAGCCAACGTTTCATCAAGGTGTTCCAAATGCGGAATTTTATTTCTCTATTTTTCATAATTTATATTTTTCTAAAAGTTCTGGGGTTTACTCTTTTCTTCAAAACTTTTGAGTATAAATTCTTCATTTTCT
>Ga0315904_10002050_pt1 | contig 31461 bp, 24 predicted proteins | sample LakEriMetagenome_6_FD_203529 | JGI IMG/M metagenome (GOLD analysis project Ga0315904, IMG submission 203529) | Freshwater fungal communities from buoy surface, Lake Erie, Ohio, United States - Buoy 12 MA120 | ecosystem: Environmental > Aquatic > Freshwater > Lake | place: USA: Lake Erie, Ohio...
CGATAGGAACTGCCGGCGAGAATCAGTTCCGACACCTTGGCGCGGACGGTGTAATCCTGGTAGGCGGGCAGCGCAACGGCGGCCAGAATGCCGATGATCGCCACCACGATCATCAGTTCGATGAGGGTAAAACCTTTTTGCAATTGGGTCTTGGTCACTTGAAACTCCTCCTGGCAATGAGACATGGTCAACATCCAAAACTACCCCTAGGGTGAAGCAAGAAAAGCGCCACTGATGAAATCAAGGTTTTCCCTAGGAGCGCCTGCCTCAAACGGCGCGTGAGATGCCAATTCCAAGCAACCGCGTGACAAAATTTGTCACTTTCGGCCGTTTTGTGGCACAAGCCACGCCACTGTGGCGGGCCAGCCTGAATACCGCCCGCAAAGCACTGGCAAGCGTGCGAAACGCCTCAACCCGGCGGGCATGAAGGTTCAGTGGCAACGCGCCGCTCGGCCAAGCCCGCGAGCCTGCGCCGGACGCTCGCCATGACGCTACCCCAATCCCCGGGTTCAGGCTGGCGGAAGATTTGCATCGATGCGTACCATGGCGTGTCCGGCCTCTCCAGCATCCACCGCCAGCAGGTGTCGAAACGGTTGAGCAGCCAGACCGGCTTGCCCAGCGCGCCGGCCAGATGCGCAACCGACGTATCGACCGAGATCACCAGGTCCAGGTTGCAGACCAGGGCCGCGGTGTCGGCGAAGTCCGCCAGTTCGCTCGTGAAGTCGGCGATCTGCAGTCCGGTCCCGTCGCAAGCGCGCAAGTCGGCCAATTGCGCCACAGCCTCCGGCCCCTTTTGCAGGCTGTAGAGCCTGACATCCGGCAGGCCGAGGGCAGCCAGATGGCGCGCAGGCATGTTGCGCCGCTCGTTTAACTCCCATGTGACCGGCTGATGCGGCCGGTGTCCGCCGCTCCACACCACGCCCACGCGCAGTCCCGGATCGGTGCCCAGCCGAGCGCCCCAGGCCGCCACCTTGCGCGGGTCGGCGCTGAGGTAGCCGCCCGGAAAGGGGATGTCCCCCGGTCCGGTCTCGAGCGCCAGGGGCAGGCTCATCAGCGGGCAATGGAAGTCGAAGTGCGGCAGATCTTCGCCCTGCACCCACACCCGGTCCACGCCTGCGAGCCCGGTGAGCAGCGCGCGCAACGGCGCCTGCACCTCGAGCAACACCCGCGCGCCCAGGGCTTGCACCTGCGCGGCAAAGCGGCAGAACTGCAGCGTATCCCCGAACCCCTGTTCCGCATGCAGCAGGATGGTTCTTCCGGCCAACGGCGCGTCGCCCAGCCAGAGCGGTTGCCGATGGGGGGCGCGGCGCATTCCGGCCACCGCCTCCCAGCGCCATTCGTACTTGGGCCATCCGCGCGCGAAATCGCCCAGGCGCAGCAGGCACAAGCCCTGGTTCCAGTGCGCCATGGCGTTGCCCGGGTCAAGGGCGAGCGCCCGGTCGTAACTCGCAATGGCGCCCGGCCAGTCGCCCAGATCGCCCAGCATGTTGCCGCGGTTGTACCAGGCCGCGACATAGCCGGGCTGCAGGGCGAGCGCGCGATCCAGGGTTTTCAACGCCGCCGCGAAATCGCGCATTTCTCCCAGCACGACCGCCTGGTTGTTGAGCGCATCGGCATAGCCGGGGCGCAGGGACAAGGCGCGCTGCAGGCTTTGCAGGGCCTGCTCGAAGCGGCGCAGTTCGCCAAGCACGACCCCGCGATTGTTCCATGCCTGCACATCCGCCGGATCGAGCGCCAGCGCGGCGGTGTAACTGGCCGCCGCTTCCTCGAAACGGGTCATGCCCTGCAAGACGACGCCGCGATTGAAGTGGGCGTCGGCATGGTCGGGCCGTGCGCGAATCGCCCGGTCGAGGCTCGCCAGCGCCTCGTCGACGCGGCCGAGCGCCATCAGCGCCCCCCCGCGCTTGGATAAAGCGTCCGCGTGATCCGGCGCAAGCGCGAGCGCACGGTCGAATTCGTCCAATGCCTCCGTGTGCCGGCCCCGGGCCAGGCACTCGAGTCCGCGCGCAAACGCGCCAGCGGCCGGGCCGTCCGCGGCGGGGGTGTTCGAATCCGCAGCGCCGGAATTGCCGCCGATCAGCTTGCGCAGGAAGCCCATGCCTTGTTTGCGCCCTTTTCCCTGAGTGGACCAATTATGCCGCCGATACGGCCGAAGGCTGGCGGTTAATAACAAAATCGTCTTTTCATTTCGCCGAAAATTCTTGGACGGTTATAAAAGCCGCCTCTACCATCCGCGTTCTTTATCGTTTTTGCTGCGCCGCCGCATCGACCGAATGCCGCCTCGATCGGTCGGGCGAGGGCTGTCGGGCCGTCCAACCTGCTTCCTGCCGTGAGCTTTTCCGCATGTATCGCTACGAACCCTTAGACCAGGCGCTGGTCGACCAGCGCGTCAGGCAGTTTCGCGACCAGACCCGACGCTACCTGGCAGGCGAACTGGGCGAGGAAGAATTTCGCCCGCTTCGGCTACAGAACGGCCTGTACATCCAGCGCCATGCGCCCATGCTGCGGGTCGCCATCCCCTACGGCATGCTGTCGGCGCGCCAACTGCGCATGCTCGCCCATATCGCCCGCACCTATGACCGCGGCTACGGCCACTTCACCACCCGCCAGAACATCCAGTTCAACTGGCCCAGGCTGGAGGCGGTGCCCGACATCCTGGCGGAGCTGGCCACAGTCGAAATGCATGCGATCCAGACCTCCGGCAACTGCATCCGCAACACCACCTCCGACCAGTTCGCCGGCGTCGCCCATGACGAGATCGTCGACCCGCGCCCGTACTGCGAACTGATCCGCCAGTGGTCCACCTTCCATCCGGAATTCGCCTTCCTGCCGCGCAAGTTCAAGATCGCCGTCTCGTCCTCGGTGGAGGACCGCGCAGCGACGTTCGTGCATGACATCGGCCTGCACATCCTCAGGAACGAGGCCGGCGAAATCGGCGCCCGCGTCATCGTCGGCGGCGGCCTCGGCCGCACCCCGGTGATCGGCGCGGTGATCCGCGAGTTCCTCCCGCGCGCCGAACTCATCAACTACCTCGACGCCATCCTGCGCGTCTACAACCGCCATGGCCGGCGCGACAACAAGTACAAGGCACGCATCAAGATCCTGGTGCGCCAGCTGTCGCCCGAGAAATTCGCCGCCGAGGTCGAGGCCGAGTGGGCGCATCTCAAGGGCGGCCCGGCAGTCGTACCCGAAAAGGAGTTCGCGCGCCTGGAAGCCTCGTTCGTGCCGCCCGCCTATGAGGCCCCGGCCGACACAGACGCCGCTTTTGAGCGCTACCGCCATGACGATCGCGCCTTCGCGCGCTGGGTGCAGCAAAACACCTTCGGGCACAAGGTGCCGGGCTATGCGGCGGTGACCCTGTCGCTCAAGAAACCGGGCGTGCCGCCGGGCGACGCCACCGCAGCGCAGATCGACACCGTCGCCGAGCTTGCCCAGCGCTACAGCTTCGGCGAGGTGCGGGTATCGCACGAGCAGAACCTGATCCTGGCCGATGTGCGCAAGAGCGACCTGTTCGCCCTCTGGCAGGCAGCCAGTAAAGCCGACCTCGCCAGCGCCAACATCGGCCTCATCACCAACATCATCTGCTGCCCCGGCGGCGACTTCTGCTCGCTCGCCAACGCCAAGTCGATCCCGATCGCCGCCGCCATCCAGTCGCGCTTCGAGGACCTCGATTACGAACACGACCTGGGCCCGATCGACCTCAACATCTCCGGCTGCATCAACTCCTGCGGCCATCATCATGTGGGGCACATCGGCATCCTCGGCGTCGACAAGGACGGTTCCGAGTGGTACCAAGTCACCCTGGGCGGCGCGCAGGGCCTCGATGCCGCGCTCGGCAAGGTGATCGGCCGGTCCTTCGCCGCCGACGAGGTGGCGGATGTGGTCGCCAGGATCGTCGAGGCGTATGTCGAAGCGCGCCACGTGCAGAACGAGGAGGTCGAACCGTTCATCGACACGGTACGGCGCATCGGACTCGAGCCCTTCCGGGCCCGGGTGTACGGAACCCCCGAACTGAAGGTGGCCTGAATGACCCGTCGCATCATTCTCGACCGCGCCATTGCCGACGACCTCTGGCAACTCATTCCCGCAGGCGATGCCGTACCTGCCGGGGGCAAGATCATCGTGCCCCTTGCCGCATGGCTCGCCGGGCATGCGGCACTTAGCGCGCGCGGCGGCCAGGTCGGCGTGTGGCTAAAGCCCGACGACGAACCCGGCCTGCTGGCACGCGATGTCGCGCGCCTGCCGCTCATCGCGGTGCAGTTCCCGCAGTTCACCGACGGCCGCGGTTATTCCATCGCACGGCTGCTGCGCGAGCGCTTCGGCTACCGCGGCGAACTGCGCGCCTTCGGCGACGTGTTGCGCGACCAGATTTTTTACATGGCCAGTGTCGGCTTCAACGCCTTCGCCCTCAAGGATGGCAAGAGCCTTGAAGAAGCGTTGAGCGCCTTCGAGGATTTTTTCGAGGCCTACCAGACCTCGGTGGCGCGCCCGGTGCCCTACTACCGCCGTCGCCTCGGAGGCGCTCCGGCATGATGCCTGAGGCATGCATAGGTGAGGCGGTGCGCCTGACGCAGCGGGCCGCGGCCACCGCGGCCGCGGCATATTTCACCCGCCTCGATCGGGAAGGTCTCCTCTTCAACGACCTGCCGGTCACGCGCGCCGCCGCGATGATCCGCATGACACGAAAGCAAGCGTGATGGCCGCCACCGTCTACCTGGTAGGTGCCGGTCCGGGTGCGCCCGACCTCATCACCCTGCGCGCGGCACGACTGATCGAATCCGCCGATATCGTGTTCTACGATGCACTGGTCCATGCCGATATCGTCGCCATGGCGACTCGCGCGGAAAAGGTCGCCATCGGCAAACGCTGCGGCACGCACTCAACGGCGCAACGCTTCATCAACAAACGCCTGGTCGATGCGGCCGCCACGCATGCGCGGGTGGTGCGCCTCAAGGGCGGCGACCCAATGCTCTTCGGCCGCGCTCAAGAAGAAATCGACGCCCTCCGCAGCGCGGGAATCGCGGTCGAGATCATACCCGGCGTCACCGCTGCGCAGGCAGCCAGCGCAGACTTAGGCATCGCCCTGACGCGCCGCGGCGTGAGCCGCTCGGTGGCCTTTGCCACGCCGCGGGTCGGGCGGGGTGAACAGCCCTCCGACTGGGCAGCGTGCCTGGCACACGCCGATACCGCCGTGCTCTACATGGCCGCGCATGAGGCAAGCGACGCCGCGGCGAAACTGCTATCCCTGGGCCGCCCGGCCCGGTGGCCGGTGGCGATCGTCGAATCCGCCTCCCTGGGCGGCCCGCGCCGCTACGCCACACTGGAGGAACTCGCCCGCGACGGGCTGAGCGCCTGCAGCGGCCCCACCCTCCTGATGTTCGGCGAGGTATTTCGCGCTGCGCTCGACCGCGCACGGCACCATCGCGGCAAACCACATGACAGGGGGGCGCCCGCCGTTCAGGCGTCCCGCTGACGGATTGGCGCGCCAATCAGAGACAATCAAACCTTTACGGAGTCCGCCCGATGACAGCCTCACTCGCCGAACCGGAAATTGCCGATATGCTGACCCGTGCGCGCAGCCGCGGCCGCGAGGCCGGTCTCGCCTATGCCGGCGCCGTCACGCCGCCGCAAGCCTGGGCGTTGCTGAAGGCCGGTGCCGCGCATCTCGTCGACGTGCGCAATCGCTACGAATGGGAGTTTGTCGGGCGAGTTCCCGACACCACCATGATCGAGTGGAAACACTATCCGAGCGGCGAACTGAATCCCCGTTTCATCGACGAGATCAGGGCGCGTTTCAGCGCCGATGACACGCTCCTGCTGCTGTGCCGAAGCGGCGTGCGCTCCGATGCGGCCGCGAAAGCGTTGACCGCCGCCGGCTTCAGGAACGCGTTCAACATTCTTGAAGGCTTCGAAGGCGACCTCGACGCCGATGGCCAGCGCGGACACCTGGGCGGCTGGCGCAAGCACGGGCTGCCGTGGACACAGGGCTGAACCCGCCGGTTCTATAGAATCGCGCCTCGCCAATCCCCGGCCTCCATCGACATGCCGCGACTCTCCGTCCGAAGCTGGTTCACCCTCGGTTTCCTCACCTGCGCGGGGCTGGTCGCGTTCGCGCTCTACCTGCAGTACTTCGTCAACCTCGAACCCTGCCCGCTGTGCATGCTGCAACGGGTCGCCTTCATCGCCCTGGGCACCATCTTCCTGGTCGGGGCCCTGCACGGCCCGGGCAGGACCGGCTCGCGGGTGTATGCCGGCCTGGCAGCGCTCTCGGCACTCACCGGCGCGGGGCTGGCCGCGCGCCACGTATGGCTGCAGTTCAATCCGCCGCAAATCGCCAGTTGCTCCGGCGACATCTATTCGCAGCTCGAACGCCTGCCGCTCGGCCGCGTGATCGTCAATGCGCTGCATGCCACCGGCGACTGCGCCAAGGTGGACTGGACCCTGCTTGGCCTCTCGATCGCCGAATGGTCCCTGGTGTGGTTCGCGATCTTCAGCGTCGGCGCGATCGCCGTGCTGCTGCGCCGGGCTGCTTGAAACCGTCCGGCGTGATGCCCGGCAGCCCCGCGGCCGCCTCGCTTCTCAGCCGCCGCGGCGGGCCGGCGAGAGTCGATGCGGGGAGAGATACTGCCGGAGATATTCGCCGAAGGGCAGCGAGTCGGCCGCCTCCACCGCCTCGCGGTCCCTGACCGAAGCCTCGGCCATGGCGCGAAAGCGCGCCGCGTCTTCGCCGGACCAAGGCTGCGCGAGCAATCGTTCCCGGGTACGCCCGGACTGGGCGAGGATGAACTTCACGTAGGCGCCGTCGAACTCGCGGGCCATGGTGTCGAGCACGCGTGCGGAAGGCAGGCGCGCCGGCTCGGCCAGCGCGAGACGCGCCGCCGCCAGGCTTTCCGCATGGTCCGTCACGCCCTGCGCCGCGTCCAGCGCGGCGGCGATCGGCACAAACTCGGCCAGCAGCTCCATGCCCCAATCGACCAAGGCCACCTCGGCGGCACCACGCTCGAGCCTGAGTCCCGGCTGCCGGCCGGAGGAGGCCACGCGGTCCTGGTTGCGCGCCAGGGCGGCGATTTCCGCCGGGGAATCCGGCGGGCTGTCCGCCAGCAGGCAGTGCAGCAGGAACACATCCAGGAAGCGGATGGTCCGCTCGGAAATGCCGACCGGTTCGAACGGGTCGAGGTCCATGCAGCGCACTTCCACATACTCCACACCGCGTTCGCGCAGGGCATGCAGCGGCCGCTCGCCCTGGAAGATCACTCGCTTGGGGCGGATGGTGCCGTAGAACTCGTTCTCGATCTGCAGGAGCGAGGTCGACATCTGCTTGTATTCGCCGTCCTTGCCCAGCACGCCGATGGTCTCGTAGGCCGGGTACGGATGGGTCAGCGCCTCATGCAGCGATGCCGCGTACTCGTCCAAGCTGTTGTAGCTCACTGAAAGCGAAGCCTGCGCGTCGCTCTGGTAGCCCAGGCGCCCCATTCGAAGCGAGGTTGCGTAGGGCAGGCCCAGCGTGTTGCCCTTCAATACCTGTAGCGGATGCTGCCGGCCTTCGAGAAAGCTGGAGCACACCGCCGGCGAGGCGCCGAACAATTGCAGCAGCAGGAACGAGTGGCGGCGGAAATTGCGGATCAGCGCGAAGTACTCGGCACTGGAGACGCCCGGCATCGACCAGTTGTAGTGGATGCCGCAAATGGTCTGCATGCGCCGGCCGTAGCGGTAACCCAGGCCCATGCGGTAGACGCTCTTGGCGCGGCCCACGTTGGACGAGCCGTACTGCGCGATGGGAATCTCGTCATCCGGCGGCAGGCCGCAGGGCATGCTGCCCACCCACATGATCTCGCCGTCGATGGCGCGGTAGACGAACTGGTGCAGCCGGGTCAGTTCCTCGATGCAGGCTTGCGCCCCGGCATGCACCCCGGTGATGAGCTCGAGTTGCGCTTCGCTGTAATCGGTGGTGATGTTGGGGTGCGTGAGCGGCGAACCCAGCGCCGCCGGGTGCGGGTTGACGGACAGCCCGCCTTCGGGTCGCGCGCGCAGGCTCTCCTTCTCGACGCCGCGGCGCATGCCGTTCAGGCGTTCGACGGAAAGCGCCTGCAGGCGCGACTGAAGCTCACTCATGCACATTCCTCGGGTTCGGGCGGCCGCCATGGCAGGCGCCGGGCGGCAACCGGCGAATCATACGCAATCCGCGCCGCATCGCACGGCCGCGGCCTGGTTCACAATGACGCCCTGGACCCACAGCCGGACGCCGCTCCTTTCGATGCCCGAACCCATCCTGCTTGTCACCAAGGTGCCGCGCGCCTTCCTGAAGACCCTGACCGACCGCTACGACGTCATCGGCCCGCTCGAGACGCCTTTCGCCACCCATGCAAGCGCGCTTGCGCCCGCCGACGCGGCGCGCGTACGGGCGATCCTCACCATCGGGTCGGTGCATTTCCCGCCGGAGTTGCTCGACCTGTTTCCGAACCTGGGGCTGGTCAGTTGCCTGGGCACAGGCTTTGAGGGCGTGCCGCTGGCCGAGGCGCGCCGGCGCGGCATCCTGGTGACGCATAGCCCGAACGTGAATGCCTCCGCCGTGGCCGACCTGGCCGTCGGCCTGCTGATTTCCGCGGTGCGCGACTTCACCGTCGCCCGCCACTGGCTGGAGGCCGGCAATTTCAAGGGCAACGCCGGCGTGCGACTACCATCGGTCAAGGGGCTGACCGGGCGCCGCGTGGGCATCTACGGCCTGGGTGCCATCGGCATGAAGATCGCGCAGCGCGTCGCCGCCTTCGAGACCGAGATCGCATACCACAACCGCAAGCCGCGCCCTGACGTCGAGTACCCGTGGCACCCGACGCTGGCGTCGCTGGCGGAATGGGCCGACGTACTGATGGTCGCCGTGCGGGCGGATGCCTCCAACCGGCAGGCGGTCGATCGCGCCATCATGGAAAAGCTCGGGCCAGACGGCATCGTGGTCAACATCTCGCGCGGCTCGGTCGTCGACGAGGCGGCCCTGGCGGAATCCATCCGCGACGGCACCCTCCGCGGCGCCGGGCTGGACGTGTTCGAGCATGAGCCCGCGGTCACGCCCGCGCTCTACGAACTGGCGCATGTGGCGCTGACCCCGCACATCGCCGGCAATACCCATGACGCGCAGGAAGCCATGCACCGCCTGGTGCTCGCCAACCTCGCCGCCTTCTTCGCCGGCCAGGCGGTGGTCACGCCGGTGCCGGAATAGCCGCCGGACGAACCTGCCGGAAGGATGCGACCCCATGCCCGCCGAGATTGCCAGCTATCACGCCCACATCTACTACGATCCGGCCACCTCGCGGCAGGTGGCCGAGTCGGTGCGCGCGCAGATCGCCGAACGGTTCTCGGTGCGCCTGGGGCGCTGGCACGATGTGCCGGTGGGCCCGCACCCGCGCGCCATGTTCCAGGTGGCGATATTGCCGGAGGTGTTCACGCGCTTCTTTCCCTGGTTGATGCTCAACCGCGCCGGCCTCACGGTATTGATCCATCCCAACACCGGGCAGCCACGCGCCGACCACATGGTGCGCGCGGCATGGCTGGGCGAGGTCCTGCCACTCAAGCCAGACGGATTGGCCGAGAGCGAGGACCTCGCGGCGCTGGACACCGAGCCCAACACGTGCCCGGGCGGCACACCCTAGAGGTCCCGCCGCCATGGCGGCGGCGTACACGCCGCTCATCATGCCCCTGCTCATGCCGCCATTCATGCGGCCATTCATTCTGCAAGTGAGCCCGCCATTCACGCCGCGGCGCCACGCGCCGCATCCGGCGCGAGCGCATCGCTCCCCGCCGCATGCTGCAGGCTCGCCTGCGTCACATGGGTGCCGGGCGGCACGCTGCGGGTAAGCCACACGTTGCCGCCGATGGTCGAGCCGCGGCCAATGGTGACGCGCCCGAGAATGGTCGCGCCAGCGTAGATGACCACATCGTCCTCGACGATGGGATGGCGCGGCAGGCCCTTCTTGAGATGGCCCTCGCCATCCATGGGGAAGCTCTTCGCGCCCAGGGTCACGGCCTGGTACAGGCGCACCCGCTCGCCGATGACCGCCGTCTCGCCCACCACCACGCCGGTGCCGTGGTCGATGAAGAAGCCGGCGCCGATGGTGGCGCCGGGGTGGATGTCGATGCCGGTCTGGCCGTGCGCCTTTTCGGTGATGATGCGCGCCAGGAGCGGCACGCCCAGCTTGTACAGGGGATGCGCCATGCGGTGATGGATCATGGCCTCGATGCCCGGATAGCACAGCAGCACCTCGTCGACGCTGCCGGCGGCGGGGTCACCGTGATAGGCGGCGATGACATCGGTGTCGAGCAGGCCGCGGATGTCCGGCAGCATGGCGCCGAACTCGCGCACCATGGCGAAGGCGCGTGCGTCGATGTCGTCGCCGGCCGGCTCGCCGCGCTGGCGCGCCTGGTAGCGCAATTCCAGGCGCACCTGAGGCACCAGCGCGCGCAGGGCCGCGTCGATGGCATGGCCGACATAAAAGTCCTCGCTCTCCTGGCGCAGGTCGGTCGGCCCCAGGCGCATCGGAAACAGGGCGCCGCGCAGGCCGTCGACGATCTGCGCGATCGCCTCGCGGGAGGGAAACTCGCGCCCGCCGGGCTCGCGCGGCCGTTCCAGCGAGGCACGCCACTTGATCCGCTGCTGCTTGAGTCCGGCGACGATCTGCGCCAGGTCGAAGGATTCTGTGCTCATGGGCATGCGGTCCGGGAACAAACCCGAGCGGGGTCGGGACAAAACATCACGGTCCGGAAATTGATTGCGGAATCGTCAGGATATCCGATTCCTTACCTGCGCTGAACGTCCCGCACGCCCCGTGCCGCCGGCCCGCTATTGCGGATAAACTTCGGGGATGGCTATGGATTCCGCCGCCATCGTCCGCGCCACCATCGGCGGCCTCATGATCGGGGGCGCCGCAGCGCTGCTGCTCATCTGCAGCGGGCGCATCGCCGGCATCAGCGGCATCTTCGGGAAAGTGCTCGGGGCCGACGCCGGCCCTGGCCGCTGGCGCCTGGCATTCCTGCTGGGGCTGCTGCTGGCCGCCTGGGCCGCGCTTGCCGCCGGCCGGTTTCCGACTGCGCATGTGCAGGGCGGCCTGTTGCTGGCCGGCATCGCGGGCATTCTGACCGGCCTGGGGACCGGGCTGGCAAACGGCTGCACCAGCGGACACGGTGTTTGCGGCCTGTCCAACCTGTCGCTGCGCTCCCTGGTGGCGACCCTTACCTTCATGGCCGTGGCCGGCATCACGGTTTATCTATCGCGCCACTGGCCCTGGAACATGGTCTGATATGCGCATTGTCATTGCACTGATCGCCGGGTTCATGTTCGGGGCCGGCCTGATCGTCTCCGGCATGAGCGACCCTGCCAACGTGATCGGATTCCTCGACGTGGCCGGCGCATGGAACCCCTCGCTGGCCTTTGTGATGGGCGGGGCGATTCTGGTCGCGGCGCCGGCATTCGCCCTTGCGCGCCGGCGCGGCCGCGACCTCGGTGGCGAGCCCATCGAACTGCCGCCGACCCGCGGCATCACCGCGCGGCTGGTGACCGGCAGCGCGCTGTTCGGCGTCGGGTGGGGCCTGGCGGGCCTGTGCCCGGGGCCTGCGCTGGTGTTTGCGGCCACCGGTACGCCTTATGCGCTGGTCTTCGTCGCCGCGCTCGCGGTCGGGTTGATTCTGGCGGCGCGCATCGGCGCACAGCGCTGACCCGGCGGCGCGCCGGTTCTTCCGGAGCCGGGACTGCGGGAGCCAGCGAAATGCGCCCCGCAAGCTCCCGGCACTGCCCACGATGCGCGGAAACGCGCATCCCGTTCGCGCACCCCGTTCTGCCCAAGGCGCGCGGATTCGGCTAAAATTCGCAAGGTGAAAGGGGACTGCCGGCTGATCATCGGTTTCCACCGGCAGTGGTCTTGAATCGCTGCTCGGGACCGCTGTTACCATTGCCCATCGCACCTTCCACACTGCACGACGTTCATCGTTCAACCATAACTGTTTAGTCCGCCTATAAGCATCGGCGGCTTGACTCACCCGGCGCCACGTTTATCCTGTGGGCTGGCCTGCGCCAAGGAATTTGAATCCATGACCCACGTAGTGACCGAATCCTGCATCAAGTGCAAGTACACCGACTGTGTGGACGTATGCCCGGTCGATTGCTTCCGCGAAGGGCCGAACATGCTGGTGATCGACCCGGACGAGTGCATCGATTGCGCTGTCTGCATCCCTGAATGCCCGGTCAACGCGATTTACGCCGAGGAAGACGTGCCGGACGGGCAGAAACAGTTCACCGACCTCAATGCCGAACTGGCCAAGACCTGGGCGTCGATCACCAAGACCAAGGTGCCGATGCCCGATGCCGACGACTGGAAAGACAAGACGGACAAGCTGCAATTCCTGGACCGAGGCTGAAGCCCGCCGCCTCCCCGGAGCCAAAGGGCCGCACCAGCGGCCTTTTTTTTTACACGGACGCATAACCCATGCTGAACCTCGCCTTCGACCTGCGCTTTTCCGACCTCTACGACCGTGCCGGACTGGAACGCGTCGATGCCGCCTTCCTTGCCCAACTGGCGCAATCCGACATGGGACTGTGGGCCAAGCTGACCGAAGCCCGCAAGGACCCAGCCAAGCTCGACCCCAAGGTCGAGTCGGAACTGCTGCTGGGCGTGACGCCCCATGTGGATGACTTCATCGGCAAGCTGTTCGGCATTGGCGCGGAAATCAGCGCCCTGGCCGAACAGCATCACTCGCTGGCGCCGGTGTTCGAGGTCAAGCGCCAGTTCGTGCAGCGCAAGGCCGCCAAGGGCTTCGATGCCGCCGCCGTGGCCGCCTTCGACAGCGCCGCGCTCACCGCCGAGATCAGCGGCCTGATCGGCGCGGACATCGCCGACATCGCCGCCTTCGAGCTGGCCTTCGCCCGCCACGTCACGCGCTGGAGCGCCGAGGAAGCCACCTTCGCCGGCAGCCTGGAAACCGCGCTGAAATATGCGGCCTGGGCACTGCAAAGCGAGGCCGGCGCGCACCGCCACCACCACGGCGTGCTGTTCAAGGCCCCCAGGAAGATCGACCCGCTCACGGTGATCGACCACGCCATCGACAAGCACGCCATCGAGGGCACCACCACCTTCACCATCAAGCCCGAGCACATCCGCCGCCGCCAGGGCTTCAAGCTCACCGACCCGGGCACCGACCTCACCGGCGCGCTGGACCAGGCCAACTACTGCATCTGGTGCCACAAGCAGGGCAAGGATTCCTGCTCGCGCGGCCTCAAGGAAAAGCCCGCCGCCGACGGCAGCGTGGCCTTCAAGCGCACCGTCTTCGGCGTGCGCCAGGCCGGCTGCCCGCTGGAAGAAAAGATCAGCGAGTTCCACATGGCCAAGGTGGCCGGCCACGCCGTGGGCGCGCTGGCCATCATCACGGTGGACAACCCGCTGGCGGCTGCCACCGGGCACCGCATCTGCAACGACTGCATGAAGTCCTGCATCTACCAGAAGCAGGAACCGGTCAACATCCCGCAGGCCGAGACCCGCACCCTCAAGGACGTGCTGGCCCTGCCCTGGGGTTTCGAGATCTATTCGCTTCTCACCCGCTGGAACCCGCTCAACCTGCGGCGCTGGCTGCCGGCGGCGCCCACCGGCCGCAAGGTGCTGGTGGCGGGCATGGGCCCCGCCGGTTTCGGCCTTGCGCACAACCTGTTGAACGACGGCCACACCGTGGTGGGCATCGACGGCCTGAAGATCGAGCCGCTGCCCGAGAGCGTCTCCGGGGTGCGCCTGGACGGCAGCCGTGTCGCCTTCGAGCCGATCCGCGATTTCGAGACCCTCAAGGAAAGCCTCGACGAGCGCACCATGGCCGGCTTCGGCGGCGTGGCCGAGTACGGCATCACGGTGCGCTGGGACAAGAACTTCCTCAAGGTGATCCGCCTGTTGCTGGAGCGGCGCGCCGAGTTCGCGCTGTTCGGCGGCGTGCGCTTTGGCGGCACGGTCACGCTCGATGATGCATGGAACCTCGGCTTCGACCATGTGGCGCTGGCCATCGGCGCGGGCCGTCCCACGCTGCTGGACATCCCCAACGGCTTCGCGCGCGGCGTGCGCACCGCCTCTGACTTCCTGATGGCGCTGCAGCTGACCGGTGCGGCCAAGGCGGACTCCATCGCCAACATGCAGGTGCGCCTGCCGGTGGTGATCATCGGCGGCGGCCTCACGGCCATCGACACGGCCACTGAATCGCTGGCCTACTACCAGGTGCAGGTCGAGAAATTCCTCGAGCGCCACCAGGTGCTGGTGGCCGAGCAGGGCATTGACACCGTGCGCGCCAACTGGCGGCCGGAAGAGCGCGAGATCGCCGAAGAATTCATCGCCCATGGCCAGGCCCTCCGCGCCGAGCGCGAGGCGGCCGCGCGCGAAGGGCGCGAACCGCGCTTCATCGAACTGCTGCAGGGCTGGGGCGGCGCCACCATCGCCTACCGCCGGCGCATGGTCGACAGCCCCTCCTTCACCCTGAACCATGAGGAAGTCGAACTGGCATTGCAGGAGGGCATCCGCTTTGCCGAATGCCTGACCCCGAAGCGCATCGACGTCGACAACCACGGCGCCGTCAAGGGCATGGCCTTCGCCCGCAGCCGCATGAACGCCGAAGGCAAGTTCGAAGCCGATGGCGACGCCTGGCTGCCGGCCCACACCGTGTTCGTGGCCGCCGGCACCCAGCCCAACACCGTGCTGTCGCGCGAAGGGACCGACGCCGAGCGTGCGCAGTTCAAGGTGGAAGGCAAGTACTTCGCCGCCTGCGACGAGACCGGCAACCCGGTCAAGCCGGAGGCCTCGATCTCCAAACCACAGGTGGCCAACGTGCTGCTCTCGAAGGCGGCGGACGGGCGTTTCGTGTCCTACTTCGGCGACGTGCATCCCTCGTACTTTGGCAACGTGGTCAAGGCGCTGGGCTCGGCCAAGCAGGGCTACCCGGTCGTCACCCGCGTGCTGGCGCAGCGCCCCGCCACGGATATCGCCGGCGCGGCGCTGGTGGACAAGCTCAACAGCGAATGGCGTGCCACCGTGCACGAGGTGCGGCGCCTCACGCCCACGATCGTGGAGATCGTGCTCAAGGCACCGGCCGCGGCGCGGCATTTCGAGCCCGGCCAGTTCTACCGCCTGCAGAATTTCGAATCGCTATCAGCACTCTCGCACGGCACGCGGCTGCAGATGGAAGGCCTGGCGCTCACCGGCGCCTGGGTCGACCGTGATGCCGGACTGGTGTCCACCATCGTGCTGGAAATGGGCGGCTCTTCCGACCTCTGCGCCCTCCTCAAGCAGGGCGAGCCGGTCATCCTGATGGGCCCGACCGGCGCGCCCACCCATATCGTGCCCGGCGAAACCGTGGCGCTGGTGGGCGGGGGCCTCGGCAATGCGGTGCTGTTCTCCATCGGCCAGGCGTTCCGCAGCGTCGGCTCCAAAGTGCTGTACTTCGCCGGCTACAAGAAGATCATCGACCGCTACAAGGTCGAGGAGATCGAGCGCGCCGCCGACCTGGTGGTGTGGTGCTGCGACGAGGCGCCCGGCTTCACGCCGACCCGAGCGCAGGACAAAACCTTCGTCGGCAACATCGTGCAGGCCATCGAGTCGTATGCCTCCGGCAAGCTCGGTGAACCGGCGATCCCGCTTTCGGACGCGGACCGCATCATCGCCATCGGCTCGGACCGCATGATGGGCGCGGTGGCGCGCGCACGGCATGAGGTGCTCAAGCCCTACATGAAGCCGAAGCACGAGGCGATCGGCTCGATCAACTCGCCCATGCAGTGCATGATGAAGGAGATCTGCGCCCAGTGCCTGCAGCCGCAGAAGGACCCGGTCACCGGCGAGACCACCTACGTGTTCTCGTGCTTCAACCAGGACCAGGACCTCGACCGGGTGGATTTCGCCGCGCTCAACGACCGCCTGACGCAGAATGGCGTGCAGGAAAAGCTGACGGCGAAGTGGATCGCGCGCTGCCGCGCGGGGGCCTAAGGCCCGCCGGCCGGCTTGAGCGGCGCCGCGCCGGCCTGCGCGAAAAGGTCACGCGCCAGCGGCAGATGGCGGTGCTCGCCAAGGCGCAGGGCGATATCGTGATGGGTGCGTGCCAGCACGTGGCGTGCACCCATCGCCCCCGCCCTCTTGAGGGCCGCATCAAAATGGCGCGCCGCGGCGCCCTTGTTCCCTGCGATGCAAGCGAGAATCCCGCTCAGCCGCAAGGCCTCGGCGGCGCTCTCGTCCCCCACCTGCCGCCCATGCCGGGTGGCTCGCGCGCAGGCCAGGCGCGCCTGCCGCAGCACCCGTTCGCGACGCGCGCCGGGTGGAAGCATGCTCGCCACGCAGAGCCAGGCCTCCGCCCCCACCAGCACTGCGGCCGTGGCCGATATGCCGCCGATGCGGTGGCGCCGCACCAGCGCCTGGCTGCGGGCGAGCAGCTCCAGCGCCGCATCGACTTCGCCGTCGAGCGCGTGGCACAACGCCCGCCGCGCGCAGGCCCCGGACAGGAAGCGATAATCGGGAATGGCTTCATAGGCGATGCTCGCCTTCTCGAACAGCGGCCGCGCCGCCGCATGGTCGCCGCGATACAGGTGCGCCACGCCTGCGGCATTGACCGCCCAGGCGATCGCATGCTCGTCGTTCGCGGCCGCGGCGAGCTGCCCCTGCCGCTCAGCCAGGTCGAGCCAGCGCGGATCACCCATCGAACGCAGCACGAAGTAGCTCGCGCCCAGGCACGAGGCCAGGTAGCGCAGGTGGCCCGCCCGCTCGAGTTGCGCCGCGCCGATGGTCAGGGTGGACAGCGCGGCGCCCCACTGGCCGCTGCCGTACTGGTGCAGGCCGAGGAGATGGTTGCAATAGCCCAGCGTGAGGTCGTCGCCCAGCGCCTCGGCCACCCGCATGGCGCGGCGATGCATCATCGCGCCGAGGCGATGCTGCCCAAGGGTGTCGAAAATCAGCCCGAGGGCGGCAGTGCCGACCGCCAGGGCGCGCGACCGCGGACGCTTCTCGGCCTCTTCCAGCAGGGTCAGGATGCCCAGAACGAAGCGCGCGGGGTCCAGGAAGTAGTCGATCACGCCGACCACCTCTAGCAGGCGCGCCGCCACATCGTATGCGGCATCGGCCGGCGCGCGCGGCGGCCCGAACAGGCGCCTTGCGACACGCCTGGCCAGCTTGGCCGCGATCGCCAGGCGTATCTCGCGCGCGCCGCTTGGGAAAGCGAAACCCATTGCCGCCGAAGCCTCAAGCGCATGGCCGAGCGCCGCGTCGTTGCGCCCGAGCCGGTGCAGCGCCTCGGCCATGCTGGCGGCGATTTCGGCGCGGCTGACCGGGTCGGACACCTGGACGGCCGAGGCCCCTGCCCGCACCGCATTCTCGTAGAGCGCCAGCGCCTCGGCGTCGGCGGCGATCCTGCCGGCATGCTTGCCCGCCAGCAGCAGGTACTTGCGCGCACGCGGCCCGTCCTCGGCCAGCGAAAAGTGATGCGCGAGCAGCGCGCAATGCTCCTCGATGCGCGCCTCGAACAGTCGCTCCATCACCATGCCGACGGTCTGATGCAACTCGCGGCGCTGGCCGGCGAGCAGGCTGTCGTATACCGCCTGGTGCAGCAACGGGTGGCGGAACAGCAGGTCGCCATCCGCATGCTGCGATTCCCGCTGCAGCATTTGCGCGTCGACCAGGCGCGCCACGCGCTCGGCGAATTCCGCCTGGCGGCCGGCCACGGCCTCGAGCACGGCCGGCGCCACCCGCCTGCCGATCACGGCGGCGACCTTGAGCAGTTGCTTGGCGCCGGCATCGATCTGGTCGACGCGTGCCTGGATCACGCTCTCGATACCCTCGGGCAGCGCAGCCACCGCAGAACGGGCTGCGCGGCGCCACTGGTCGGTACGCTCGTCGAATTCGATCGCCCCGGTGGCGACCAGCGTCCTGGCAAGTTCCTCGAGGTAGAACGGGTTGCCTTGCGCCTGGCGAAACGCGTGCGCCTGTAGTTGGGCCGGTACATCCCCGCGGCCGAGCGATCGCCCCACCAGCCGGCGCGCCGACGGCTCGTCGAGCGGCCGCAGGTCGAGGCGATGATGCCTGAGGCCCAGTGCAGCATGATCCGCCGCGACGCTTTCGACCAGCGCGGACACGCCGTCCTGCTGCGGTCGGCAAGCCAGCGCGAACAGCACGGGCACGCGCGCCGCCAGCGGCAGAAGATGGCGCAGCAGCTCGACCGACGACGCATCGGCCCATTGCCAGTCGTCGAGGATGAAGACGAGCGGCCGCTCGCGCGCGAACTGCTCGACCAACGCGAGGCTGCACCTGAAGATCTGCTGCCGGACGGCCAGTCCGTCCAGCGCCCTGATCCGCCTGCCTGCGGCTTCCGCCGGGTCCAGGCCGAGAAGGAGGGCCATGAACGGCGCCATGCCGGCGCCGTCTGCGCCGAAACGCTGCGCAAGGGTGGCATCCAGCGTGCGCAGGGCTTCCTCCTCGCTATGAGCCGGCCTCAGGCCCAGGCCGTCGCGCAGGGCTTCGCGGAACGGCCAGTAGCCGAGCGACTTGCCGTAGGAAATGCAGGCGCCGTGCGCGCACTGCATGCCCAGCACCGCTGCCCGTGCACGCAGTTCGCCAAGCAGGCGCGACTTTCCCAGGCCCGCTTCGCCGCAGACCGTGATCACGCAGCCCCGCCCCTTGGCGAGATTGTCGAGCGCGCCTTCGATCACGGCCCACTCGGCCTGACGGCCCAGCAGGCTGTCTCCGCCGTTGCCGTTGGCCTCGCCCGCGCGCTGCGGGGCTTGGGCGATGCGCGGACCGAGGAGTTCGAACACCGGCACCGGTTGCGGCTTGCCCTTGAGCTCGCGCAAGCCCAACAGACGGCATGCCACGACGCCGGCGATGGCCTGCGCCACGCCTTCGCTGCAGGCCACCTGTCCCGGATATGCCTGCGACTGCATGCGGGATGCAACGTTGGGGGTATCGCCGATGGCGGTGGCCTGCAGGCCTTCACCGTCGCCGACGCTGCCGAAAACGACCGGCCCGGAATTGAGCCCGATGCGGATCTGCAGACGACCTTCGCCACCCAGCGCCGGCCAGGCCCGGCCGGCGACAGCATCCCGGATCGACAGCGCGGCCAGGGCGGCGCGCACCGCATGGTCCTCCCGCGCCACCGGCGCGCCGAACACCGCCATCAGACCGTCGCCCAGGAACTTGCTGAGGTTGCCCTCATAGTCGCCCACGCGCGCCCGGACCAGCGCGACGAACTCGGTGATGACTTCATGCATGCGCTCGGGCCCGAGCCTTGCCGCCAGCGGCGTCGAATCGACGATGTCGCAGAACAGGACGGTGACCTGCTTGCGCTCTCCGGAGCCCAGCGCGGGCGCGCTCTGCCCGCTTTCATCCGGACGAAAAGCCAGGCGCGCCCCGCATTCGCCGCAGAACTTCTGGCGTGGCGCGTGCGGCGCGCCGCATCCGCCACAGCGCAGGCCTTCGCTCAGCATTCGACCCCGCCTGCGAAAGCCGCGTCCCGGCCAACCAGAATCCATGTGCGACCAGGCATGCGTCCCGCTCCGCGACAGTTCCTCCCCTGATTGTAGTCACGCGCGCGCAGGCGCATCGATGAGCGTCTCCGCCGCCTGCGGCCAGGCTGAAGCGGCGGGCCGGCGCCCGCCGCGCCTACACCGCCTCGGCCGTCCGCATCCCCGCAGCGCGAATCTTGTCGACCAGCAGCTTGCCCTTGCGCGCACGCTTGCCCTCGTAGGGCTTGAGCGCACGCAGGTCGAGCGCGACGTTGTATTCCTTGCCGCCGCGCCCGGCGCCCTCGACCACGATGCCGCCGCTGCCAACCGATGCCACGGCGAGCAGTTTCTCCTTCACGTCGAGTTCCATCAGGATCACGCCGCGGCCGCCGGCGAGCGTGCTCACCTCGCCCAGGCCGAACACCAGCAGGCGCTGTGCCGTGCCCATCACGGCCACCTTGGCCTGGCCCTCCCTGATGAGCGTGGGCCGCAGCGGCTCGCTCTTCTCGTCGATCTTCATGAAGGCCTTGCCGCCCTTCACCCGCGAGACCAGGTCGCCGATCTTGCTCACGAAACCGTAGCCGCTGGTGGCCGCCACCAGCAGGCGCTGCTCGGGCGGGCCGGCCAGCATGTGCAGCACGCGGGTGCCGGATTCCAGGTCGATGAGGGATGTGACCGGCACGCCGTCGCCGCGCGCACCCGGCAACTGCGCCACCGGCACCGAATAGGCGCGGCCGTTGGAGCCGATCAGCACCGCCTGGTCGACGGTCCGGCACTCGAAGGTGCCGTACAGGCCGTCGCCCTCCTTGAAGGTGAACAGGCTCGCATCATGCCCATGGCCGGAGCGGGCGCGCACCCAGCCCTTTTCGGAAAAGATCACCGTGACCGGCTCATCCGGCACGGTTTGCGTGACGACCGAGCGGCCGGCTTCCTCGATGAGCGTGCGGCGCTCGTCGCCGAACTGCTTCGCGTCGGCCTCGATCTCCTTGATCACCAGCTTTTTCATCGCCGACTCGTCGGCCAGCAGGTGCTCGAGTTCCTTCTTTTCGTTCTGCAGTTCCTTGAGCTCCTGCTCGATCTTGATGCCTTCGAGCCGTGCCAGCTGGCGCAGGCGGATCTCCAGGATGTCCTCGGCCTGCCGCTCGGTGAGCCTGAAGGCCTGCATCAGCGCCGGCTTGGGCTCGTCCGACTCGCGGATGATGCGGATGACCTTGTCTATGTTCAGGTAGACGATCATCCGCCCTTCGAGGATGTGGATGCGATCGTCCACCTTCCCGAGGCGGTGCCGGGTACGGCGCGTGACGGTGTCGAAGCGGAAATGCACCCATTCGCCCAGCACCTCGGAGAGCGACTTCTGGCGCGGCCGGCCGTCCAGGCCGATGGTGACCATATTGATCGACACCGAGGATTCCATGCTGGTATGGGCCAGGAGCACGGTCATGAACTCGGTCTGGTCGATCTTCGAGGTCTTGGGCTCGAACACCAGGCGCACCGCGGCGTCCTTGCCGGACTCGTCGCGCACGGTGTCGAGCACCGAGAGCACCAGCGCCTTGAGGTTCTGCTGTTCCGGGGTGAGTGCCTTCTTGCCGGACCGCACCTTGGGGTTGGTAAGCTCCTCGATTTCCTCCAGCACCTTCTGGGTGGAACTGCCGGGCGGCAGTTCGGTGACCACGATCTGCCACTGGCCGCGCGCCATCTCCTCGGTGACCCAGCGCGCGCGCACCTTGAGCGAACCGCGCCCCGACGCGTAGGCATCGGCGATTTCGGACCGCGAAGAAATGATCTGGCCGCCACCGGGAAAATCCGGGCCGGCGATGTGCTCCATCAGTTCCGCATTCCCGAGCTTCGGCTTGCGGATCAGCGCCACCGCCGCCCTGGCCACTTCGCGCAGGTTGTGCGAGGGAATCTCGGTGGCCATGCCGACGGCAATGCCGGAGGCGCCGTTGAGCAGCAGCATGGGCAGGCGCGCCGGCAGGCGCTTGGGCTCCTCGAACGAACCATCGTAGTTGGGCACGAAGTCGACCGTGCCCATGCCCAGTTCGTCGAGCAGCAAGCGCGCGATCGGCGTTAGGCGCGCTTCGGTGTAGCGCATGGCGGCCGCACCGTCACCGTCGCGGCTGCCGAAGTTGCCCTGCCCGTCGATGAGCGGGTAGCGCAGCGAAAAATCCTGCGCCAGGCGCACCAGCGCGTCATAGGCCGACTGGTCGCCATGCGGATGGAACTTGCCCAGCACGTCGCCCACCACGCGGGCGCTCTTGACCGGCTTGGCGTTGGCCGCCAGGCCCATTTCGTGCATCGAAAAAATGATGCGGCGCTGCACCGGCTTCTGGCCGTCGGCGACGTCCGGCAGCGCGCGGCCCTTGACCACCGAGACCGCGTAGTCCAGATAAGCGCGTTCGGCATACAGGGCGAGCGGCAGGTAGTCTTCGTCCGGCAGGGGTGGCAATGGTCCGCCTCCGGCGGGGGGTCCGCCTCCGGCGGGGGGTCCGCCTCCGGCGGGGGGTCCGCCTCCGGCGGGGGGCCCGCCTCCGCCAGCGGAGGCACCGGGCGATGCCACCGCGGCGTTTGTCGCGGCATCCGGGCCGGCCGCATCGTCCGCCACCGCGCTCGGGGCAGCCTGGAGGTTTTCGTCTTGCTGATTCACTTGCGTGCTTTCCACTTCGTTTGTGTCATCCATGGCGGCGAACAAGTCGCCGGTGCCGGAGTCGGCCGCCGCGGAGCCTCTGAGCCTGCCCTGTGCACTACTCACTGCGCCGCCTGCGCCGGCACCGCGCCGAGATCGGCCACCGGTTCCTTGAGCAGGCCCGGCGCGAGGACGCCCGCGGCGGGCAGGTTGCGCCGGCCGGGAATGGTGAGGCGGATGCGGCCGGTGTCGACCGCGCGCGTTACCCGCTTGGGCCCGCTGAAATGATCGTAGAACTGCAGCACCAGCTTCACATAGGCCTGGGTCTCGGGAAACGGCGGAATGCTGTTCCGGTAGCGCTGCACCGCGCCTTCGCCGGCGTTGTAGCCGGCCAGCGCCAGTGGCAGATTGCCGCCAAACATGTCGAGCAGATCGCGCAGGTAGCGGGTGCCGCCGGCGATGTTGTCCTGCGGATCGGCGATTCTTTTCACGCCGTAGCGCGCCGCGGTACCCGGGATGAGTTGCATCAGGCCTACCGCGCCCTTGGGCGATACCGCGGCCGGGTCGTAGGCCGATTCGACCGCGATGACCGCCTTGACCAGCGCCGGCTCCAGGCCCTGCCGGCGCGCGTGCTCTTGCACCAGGGCGTCATAGCGCGCGACATTGGGCGTCTTCTGCACCCGCTTGAAGATGATGTGGTCGGTCAGTTCCGGCGGGGCGGGCAGGTACTTGAGTTCGGAGGTCAGCCTGAATTCGGTGGCGGTCTCGCCCTTGACGAACAACTCGTAGCGCTCGTCGACCTTTTCGTTGGCCAGGTGGATGCGTCCCTGGTCGTCGACAAAACCATAGAGATCGGCCTGCGCCGCGCCGGCCGCCGCCAGCAGCACGATCGCGCACAGCGCCAGGCGCACACGCGCCAGAAAGGAGCGTACGCAGGAGCATACGAACGAGCATACGATAAACACCCCGCGTATTTTACGGGATGCGCCCCCGGATTCTCCCGCCGGGCCGGCCGCCGCTGGCGCAACCGAACGGGCCTTCTGGCCCGGGCGCGCCTGCGCGCGGGCCGGGGTCAGGCGCCGAAGCCGTCGGCCACGGCCATGTCGATCAGGTTGGGCCGCCCGCTTGCGATCGCCGCCTTCAAGGCAGGCCCCACATCCGCGAGGTTGGTCACCCGCAGGGTGGCAAGGCCGAAGGACTCCGCCAACCTGCAGAAATCGATCGCCGGGTCGCGCATGTCCATGCCCACGAAACGGTCCGAGCCCTGCATCGCCACCAGGCGCTCCTTGATGATGCGATAGCTGCGGTTGTTGGTGATCACGTAGGTGATGGGCAGGCGGAAATGCGCTGCCGTCCACAAGCCCTGGATGCCGTACATGGCGCTGCCGTCACCGACGATGGCCACCACCGGACGCCCCGGCTTGGCCATGCTGATGCCCACCGCGCCGGGCACCGCAAAGCCGAGCCCGCCGCTGGCCAGGCCGAACAGGCTGGATTCGTCGCGCTGGTGCATGAACTGCGGCAGCTTGACGCTGGAAGTAAGGGCTTCTTCCACCACGATGGCATCGGCCGGCAGATTGTCGGCGACTCGCAGCATCAGCGCGGCGGGGTCCATCGGACTCGCGGACTCGCGCAACACCGTTTGCGCCGCCCCCTGCGCACGCCTGACCTGCCAGTTTTCCACGGCGACCCTGGCGCAGCGCTCGGCGGCCGCGGCGCGATAGCCGGCGTCCGCCCCGGCTTTGAGCGCCGGCAGCAGCGCGTCGAGGGTTTCGCGCACGTTGGCGGCGACGGCCAGGTCGGTGCGATAGCTCTTGCCCAGTTCCCACGCTCGCTCGCTCAGGTGCACCACCTGTACATGCGCCGGCAGCGGTTCGACAGGGCTGTAGACCGACATGCGCAACAGGTCCGCCCCCAGGCACAGCACCATGTCGTAGGGTTCGAGCGCCGCATGCACCTGGGCCTGACTGCGGGTGAGCATGCCGACATATTGCGGATGCGCGGTGGGAAACGCGGCCGCGTACGGAATCGGTTCCTGGAACACCGCCGCGCCCATGAGGCCGGCGAGTTCGCCCGCCTGCGCGAATGCGCCATGGATGGCGATTTCCTGGCCCGCGATGATCGCCGGGCGCCGGGCGGACAACAGCATGGCGGCGATGGCGTCGACGGCAGCGTCGGAGGGACGGACCCGGTCGTCGATGCGCACGCGCATGCCGAGGTCGAGTTCGGCGCGCGCATTGAGGATATCGCCCGGCAGGCTGATGAACACCGGGCCCATGGGGCGTGTCATCGCCACCTTGGCGGCGCGGCGCATGACGCGCGGGAGGTCTTCCACCCGCGTGACTTCCACCGCCCACTTCACCAGGGGCGCCGCGATCGGCGGGAGCGGTTCATACAGCAGGGGTTCCAGCAGCCCATGGCCCTGCTCCTGCTGGCCGGCGGTGAGGATCACCGGGGAGCCGGAGAACTTGGCGTTGTAAAGCGCGCCCATGGCGTTGCCGAGGCCCGGCGCCACATGCACGTTGGCCGCGGCGAGCGAGCGCGAGGCGCGCGCGAAGCCGTCGGCCATGGCCACCACGACGGCCTCCTGCAGTCCGAGTACGAACTTGATCTGCGGGTACTCGGGAACCGCCTGCATGATCGGCAGTTCGGTCGTGCCGGGATTGCCGAACAGGTGCGTCACGCCCTCGCTTGCGAGGAGTTCCAGAAAAGCCTGCCTGCCGTAGAGATCTGCCACCGCGCCTCCTGATGCGTTGGCGGGCGCCGGTACCTCCGGCGCGCCGCTATTTCCGTGCTGCGACCGCTGCCGAGCGTGCCTCAGATGTCGGCTTCGGCCTCGTTGCCGTGTTCCTCGAGCCAGGAACGGCGCGCCGCCGCCTCGCCCTTTCCCATGAGCATATTGAACTTGAGGCCGGTACGCGCGAAATCGAGATCGCCGAAGCGCACCGGCAGCAGGCGCCGCGTGTCGGGGTTCATGGTGGTTTCCCACAACTGCTCCGAACTCATCTCGCCTAAGCCCTTGAAGCGCGAGATCTGCCAGGAACCGGCGCGCACGCCCTCCTTGGCGAGCTTGTCTTCGGCGACCTGCAGTTCGGCTTCGTCGAGGCAATAGAGCTTGCGCATCTGCCGCTTGCCGGCCGCCGGCACATCGACGCGGAACAGCGGCGGGCGCGCCACGTAGACGTTGCCGGCTTCGATGAGCCTGGGAAAATGGCGGAAGAACAGGGTCAACAGCAGCACCTGGATGTGCGAACCGTCGACATCGGCGTCGGAGAGGATGCAGATCTTGCCGTAGCGCAGGCCGGAAAGATCGGGCGAATCGTCGGGGCCGTGCGGGTCGACGCCGATGGCCACGGCGATGTCGTGCACCTCGTTGTTGGCGAACAGGCGGTCGCGCTCGGTCTCCCAGGTATTGAGCACCTTGCCGCGCAGCGGCAGGATGGCCTGGAACTCCTTGTCCCGCCCCATCTTGGCGCTGCCGCCGGCCGAGTCACCCTCGACCAGGAACACCTCGTTGCGGCTCACGTCGCTGGATTCGCAGTCGGTGAGCTTGCCGGGCAGCACGGCCACGCCCGAGCCTTTTTTCTTCTCGACCTTCTGGCCGGCTTTCATGCGGCTTTGCGCCTGCTTGACCACCAGGTCGGCAAGTTTCCGGCCCAGGTCGACATGGGCGTTAAGCCAAAGCTCCAGCGGCGGACGCGTCTGCTGCGCCACCAGGCGCACCGCGTCGCGGCTGTTCAGGCGTTCCTTGATCTGGCCCTGGAACTGCGGGTCGAGTACCTTGGCGGACAGCACGAAGGAAGCCCGCGCGAACACGTCTTCCGGCAACAGCTTCACCCCCTTGGGCAGGAGCGAGTGCAGCTCGATGAAACTCTTGACCGCGCCGAACAGGCCCTCGCGCAAGCCGGATTCGTGCGTGCCGCCGTTGGAGGTGGGGATCAGGTTCACATAGGACTCGCGCGCGATCGCGCCTTCCTCGGTCCAGGCCACCACCCACTGCGCGCCCTCGCCCTCGGCAAAGGTGTCGTCGGCGGCCTCGACATACTTCTCGCCCTCGAAATAGGGGATCACGGGCTCGGCGCCGGCGAGCGCCTCCTGCAGGTAGCCGCGCAGACCGTCCTTGTAGATCCAGGTCTGCGTCTCGCCGGTTTTTTCAACCGCGAGCGATACCGAAACGCCGCCGAGCAGCACCGCCTTGGAGCGCAGCAGGCGCCGCAACTCTTCCAGCGGCACCGTGCCGGCGTCGAAGTACCGGGGGTTCGGCCAGGCGCGCACCAGGGTGCCGTTCCTGTCCGACTTGCCGGATCGCTTGAGGGGCTGCGTGACCTCGCCGCCGTTCTCGAACAAGATGCGATGCTCGCCGCCATCGCGCCATACAGTCACCTCGAGCCGGCTCGACAACGCGTTGGTGACCGACACCCCCACCCCGTGCAGACCGCCGGAGAACGTGTAGGCGCCGCCGCCCTTCTTGTCGAACTTGCCCCCCGCGTGCAGGCGGGTGAAGACAATCTCCACCACCGGCACCTTTTCCTCGGGATGAAGACCCACCGGTATGCCGCGGCCGTCGTCAATCACCGATACCGAGCCGTCCGCATGCAGCGTGACGCCGATATGTTTGGCATAGCCCGCGAGCGCCTCGTCGGAGGCATTGTCGAGCACCTCCTGGATGATGTGCAGGGGGCTTTCGGTACGGGTGTACATCCCGGGGCGTTCACGCACCGGCTCGAGGCCCTTGAGGACCCGGATCGAAGATTCGTTGTAGGAGCTTTTGGCCATTGTCAATAGTGATGAGGCCCGCAGGCAGCGATCCGGTTATCCACAAAAACCGTGGACAAACCGCCGCGAAAAACCGGAAAACCCAGTCACGCCAGGGGCTTGGCTGGATCGATGAAGAAATGGGCGATCAACCGCAGAACACCATGTTGGCAAGATCGAACACCATGTTGGGACGCAGCCAGGCCAGGAACACCAGGCCGGAGAGCGCCGTCGCCGCAACCGCAAGCAGCGCGCGCCACAGGCGCGACCGCGGCAGCCAGGAAAGTTTGTCCTGGTCCCCGGGCATGGCCGGTCGAAACGAGTACATGGCTTGAATGAGGGTCGCAGCGGAAAATGGCGTCGGCTATGCCGGGTCTAAACAGACCCGAATTATACGAGAGTGGGAGCGGCCTTTTAGCCGCGCTTCTTCTCGAGCGTATCCCAGCGCTCCAGCGCCGCCATCAACTCCTGCTCGATGATCTCGATGCGCGCCTTCGCCGGCGCCACCTCTTGCGGCGCCTTCGCATAGGTGGCCGGATCGGCGAGAAGCCGGTTGAGCGCCTCCTGCTCGCGCTCGAGCGCCTCGACGGCCGCGGGCAGCGATTCGAGCTCGCGCGCCTCCTTGAAGGAAAGTTTCGCCCGCTTCGCCGAGGTCTCGGGCGCCCGCGCGCCAGAAGGACCGGCCGCCGGTGCCGCGGCGGGCCCCGGCTGCGCCGCCGCCCTGCGTGCCAGCACCGCCTGCCATTCGGTGTAACCACCGGGATTTTCGGTCCAGCGCCCGTCCCCCTCCGCCACCAGCACCTGCGTGACCACGTTGTCGAGGAAGGTGCGGTCATGGCTGACCAGCACCACCGTGCCGGCGTAGTCCTGCAGCATGGATTCGAGCAGTTCCAGCGTGTCGATATCGAGGTCGTTGGTGGGCTCGTCCAACACCAGCATGTTGGCGGGGCGCGCGAACAGGCGCGCCAGCAGCAAACGGTTGCGTTCTCCGCCGGACAAGGCGGACACCTTCGCATTGGCCCGCTCGGGCGGGAACAGGAAGTCCGCCAGATAGGTCATCACATGCTTGCGGCCCGCCGCGCTCGTCTCGACCCACTCGGAGCCGGGGCTGATGGTATCGACCAGTGTGGCGTTCTCGTCGAGCGCCGCGCGAAACTGGTCGAAATAGGCGATCTCGAGCTTGGTCCCGCGCCTGACGTCTCCGCTGTCGGGCTCGATATCGCCCAGCATCAGGCGGATGAGCGTGGACTTGCCGGCACCGTTGGCGCCGACGATGCCGATCTTGTCGCCGCGCAGGATGCGCAGGTTCAGGTCGCGCACCACCAGACGGCCGGCGAAGCCCTTGGATACATTGGTGAATTCCGCCACCAGCCTGCCCGAACGGCTTGAATCATCGACCGCGAGATTGACCGCGCCCTGGCGCTCGCGCCGCTCGGAGCGGTCACGGCGCAGTTGCTCGAGCCTGCGCACACGGCCTTCGTTGCGGGTGCGGCGCGCCTCGATGCCCTTGCGGATCCATACTTCCTCCGCCTTGAGGAACTTGTCGAACTTGGCGTTGATGACGCGCTCGACCTCCAGCTGCGCCGCCTTGCGCTCCTGGTAGGCCGCGAAGTTGCCCGGATACGAAAGCAGCCGCCCGCGGTCGAGTTCGACCACCCGCGAAGCCACCCGGTCGAGGAACATGCGGTCATGGGTGATCAGCAGCACCGCGCCGCGAAATCCCCTGACCAGTCCCTCCAGCCATGCGATCCCTTCGATATCGAGGTGGTTGGTCGGCTCATCGAGCAACAACAGCTCGGGCTCGGCCACCAGCGCACGCGCCAAGGCGACGCGTTTCTTCATGCCACCCGAACATTCCGCGATCAGGCGCTCCGCCGGCAAACCCAGGCGTTCGATGGCCATGTCGACGCGCCGTTCCGCGTCCCAAGCGCCGGTCTCCGCCATGCGCGCTTCGAGTTCCGGCAACTCGGACAGCGCAGCGGGGTCGTCGGCGGCATGCGCGAGCACATGGTGGTAACGGGTGATGAGTTCGTATTGCTTGTCCAGCCCGCCGGCCACGGCCTCGAATACCGTCTTGTCGGGCCCCAGCAGCGGCTCCTGATCCACCACGGCCAGCTTCAAGCCAGGCTTCAGCCAACGCGTACCGGCATCGAGCGGACGGTTTCCCGCCAGCACCGCCAGCAGGCTGGACTTGCCGGCGCCATTGCGGCCGATGAGCGCGACGCGCTCGCCGGCGTCGATGGAAAAATCCGCGCGATCGAGCAGCGGGAAATGGCCGAACGCGAGTTCGGCGCGTTCAAGTGTCGCCAGGGGCATGTCTTGGAAAGCGGGGAACCGGATCGATCAGGCGTCGCGCCAGCGCTCGGCGATCTCGATCAGGTTGCCGTCGGGGTCGCGCAGATAGATGGAGCGGATCGGCCAGCGGGCACCGGTGCGCCTGACGGGGCCGAGTTCGACGGCCACGCCCAGCGCCTTCATGTGGGCGGCGACGTCATCCAGCGGCACGGAGGCGATCAGGCACAGGTCCAGCGAGCCCGGCGTCGGCGTGGCCGCATAGATATCCGTGACGCTTGCGTCGCCGGCTTGATGCAGGTTGAACTTCTGGTCCCCGAAACGCAGGGCCTTGCGCTGCGGCTTGGGCGGCTCGCCGAAGGTCTCCAGCCGCATGCCCAGCGCGCGGGTATAGAAGTCGATGGTCGCTGCCATGTCCCGGCAGGTGATGACGATGTGGTCGATGCTCTGGATCATTCAGAAAAACGCGGCTGGTCTGGTCGGAGCGGGCGCGCATGATAGCAGCATGCAGGCCACCGCAATGCGCCGATTGTCTCCGACCGCCGAAGAGCGCTGAGGCTTGCTGATAGAATCACGCTTTCACGGCAGGCGACGGCTGCTTTCACGGCAGGCGACGGCTGAAGGCGAAAGTTGGGGGCAAAGGTTGGAGGCAAAGGTTGGTTGGTGGATGTTGGTTCGGAAATTCACGGTCGGCCCGCCTGGCGAACAGCACCCGCAAGCGGCCCCGCCTCATCACCTTCCCCCACTGCTGCGGGAAATGATGGGCCGCCAACAGTGGCGGTAGATGGAAGAATCGAAGAAAAGACAAGCAGGCCGCTCCCGCGCTCGCCGTAGTTCAATGGATAGAACGAGTGCCTCCTAAGCGCTAGATACAGGTTCGATTCCTGTCGGCGGGACCAATTCGACAGCCTGAACCGCCAATGAAGGCCGGGCTGAAGCCGCTTGTGCCGCGCCTGACGGCATGTATGGCGCAACCATCCACGCCGGACCCAAGCAGCGGTCCTCCGGCTATCGTGATCCGCGGCTGCCTAGCGCCGCGGGCGCGCGGCATCCTCCGCCGCGCGGCGCACGGCGCGCATCTGCGAAGCCTGCAAAGCATGAATCAGCAGGCGGATCGCCTGCCAGAATATGAACAGGCCCACCAGGCCGATAGCCCACGGCTTGACCTGATCGACCAGCCGGGTGAACAGCATGCCCTCGAGCGCCTTCTGCTCAGCGGTTTTCTGGACCCGGTTGACCTCGGGCTCCACAAAGGCCTCCGGCTTGATGTCTTCCAGACTCTGGCTCTTTCGGGCTTCCTCCCCGGGTGATTTCTGCGCGGCGTTCGCATTCTCCCTGGGCTTGCGCTCACCTGCGACCTGGGCTTGCGGGTTTGCTGACGGATTCGCTGGCGGACTCGTTGCCACGCCACCCGCACTGCGGCCCGCCGCCCTGGACAGGTCGCGGAACAGGTCACGGGCGGCCGCCTGGGCCTGTGCCTGGACCTGGTCTGCATCGGCAGCAACCGCCGGTAGCGTCCCGCCGCGTGCGGAAACATCGAAAGCCCCAGGGATCACGTTTGCCGCAAAGGCGGGGTCGACGCGAACGGCTTTCGCGGGTTGCCGGAGCTCGATGTCATCGTCAGGCCTGCCGAAAAACGCCCGCACAGACTTCATGAACCGGGCCCACTCTGACACGGACTCGCCCGCCTTGGGCATGCCTTTTTGCAGGCTCGCGTCGAGAGCGGGCCTGGTCGCCTTGGCAACTGCGTCGTCGCCAATGCGGCTCGCGAAGACGTCCTTGTCGGCTTCAGCGTCCGCCGTGAACACCGGGCCGGCGGCGGCCGGCGTGCATGCCAGGGCGGGCAAGAGCGCCAGGAAGACTGCCATGAAGCGCACGCAAGCAGCGTGGCGAGGCGCCAGCGGTCCTTTCAAATCCATTCGTCGTCCTTCCCTGCTTCGAAAAACCAACCCACGGGCATACCAAGCCCGGGGACCGCGCGCACACTCGCTCAATCGGCGCCGCGCGCGATCCGGCTTGCGCGCAGGGCTTTCCGAAGCGCGATGCAAGAGCGCCCGCCACCAACCGGATGGCCCACACCAAGGCATGCCGGCTTTTCGCGCCGCGATCCCGCACCCAAAGCCGGTTCCGATGTTCAGGGCCCCCGCGGCAAACACGACCTGCATTTCAAGGCGCGCCAGGGTACCGAAACACTTTCCCCGCGCCCTGACGTCCGCCCGCAAGCACATGACCCCTAAAGATATCAGTTTTCGTGTCGTTGTCCGGGTGGGCTTTCTCGTGCAATTGAAACATCCTAGTCATGCGC
>Ga0315904_10002051_pt1 | contig 31455 bp, 47 predicted proteins | sample LakEriMetagenome_6_FD_203529 | JGI IMG/M metagenome (GOLD analysis project Ga0315904, IMG submission 203529) | Freshwater fungal communities from buoy surface, Lake Erie, Ohio, United States - Buoy 12 MA120 | ecosystem: Environmental > Aquatic > Freshwater > Lake | place: USA: Lake Erie, Ohio...
CCATATATGCAGATAGTGTGTGGTCATCGTTCCAAGATTTTACCACAAAATTATTTTTGAATTCTTCTACATCAAAAAAGCTTCTCTTATATGAAACTGTTTTGTATCCTTCTAAAATTTTAACTCTAGTATCTTTTGCTAGAGTTGTACAGAAATGACAAGTGCCGTCTAATGCACTCATTCCCGCGAATCCTATAGCAGCATTAGGATACTTGTTTCTAGCCTTTAAGTGCGCCTCTACCATCCCATCCATATAAAACAAGTCATCATCTGCCACAATGATAATATCATCTGGATCTGTCAGACGTTCCAAGGTGGGCAATATCTTAGTAATAGCCCCCAAATCTTCTGTTCTGTATATTTCTAAATGGGGGTATTCAGATTGGTATTGTTCTAACCATGTTGGTATAGTAAGAGGTTCTCCGGTTAATTTATAATTATATGGAATATTAAAGTGTACTTTATAGTTCACATTTTTCTGTTCTAATAAAGTCTTAAGTCCTAGTCTAGTACCCATATACTCTTTGGGTTCCATTAGTCTATTGGGCACGGTAGTCAGCGATACTATAACTTGGGACATTGATTATATCCTGTGTAGAAAAAGTGTTTGTCTGCCATTGAAAAGGAGAGTATATCCTTCGTTCACTAAAAACGGAGACAATAGTTTATCTTTTCCTCCGTCTTGTGTAACAAAGTCTGTGTCATCTATCAATATTAGATGAACATTTGACAACTTATCTTTTGCTGCTAAATATGCCTCTAAATGATTTTCGGCAAAATTAGGAGTTCCTTTATCCCACCCATCCAAATATAGCACATCTATGTTTGATTTAAAGTTTTTCAAAAAAGTGATACCGTCCATAGGAATATGTATATTCAAGTTTGGAGGCGTGGAGGATTCGCCTATATTAGAATAGCACCAGTTAACCCCATTCAAACAATTGGTGTCTATGTCTACTGTGTGTACTGTAAAGCCTGCTCTTGTCCAAAAGAAGGTGGCATGACCATCACAACAACAAGGCGGAGAAATATATGGATCTATTGGTTTAGAATCAAAATAGTCTATGCATTTTTGACTAGATGAAAGTCTAGTAGAGCCAATCTCTACAACAGTTTGCAAATTAAGTAACTTGGCTATTTCTATGGTTTTCTTAATAAAAGGAGCTGGTTTGGATCTACGAATATCATAATCCTCTCCAGTAAGACTGTCGTAAGGCCAATATTTTTTGTCTATTTTAAAGTCTAATAATAGCTTATTTAATTTTTGAAAGGTATTCATTAAAGTAGTTCTTCGATATTTAAAATATTACATAGTACTTGTGTATTGCCTTCACAGCTTCCATTCAGATTATACCAGTCCCTGCCATTCGTGGCAACATATATCATATAGTCTGTGTCTTTGAGCAACATCTTATGTTTTTCTGCTATAATATCCAGTTGTGTTTTCGGATCATTAGAGGTTTCAAATGAAACATAATGGAAGTCTGCAACTAGAGGACTATGAAATTTAGTTGAAACTAATTTGGGCCTAAGCAAAACAGACCCAACTCCTAAAATTTCCATGTCTCTATTACAAATTTCAGCAGCTCCATTAAGGCTTAATCCAATTTTATGAGATGCTAGCTCTTGTACATATTCATGATGCGATATTTTATTGGCCGATATCTTAATATTATTATTAGGAACATGATCTATAACGCTATGTAATGCAGATCTAGATGTATATAAAAATCCTCTAAAAATTAAATCATTGTATAGCTTATTTGTAAAACTCGTATTGGAATGACTAATTAAAGTTTCAATTTCTCTATTATGCACACAGTAAGAGGAGGCTGTTACTTTGGTATTTGTGTTCGCGCCTACACAAGAATAAACACCAAGACACTTAGAATTGTCCCATCCTCCATAATCGTTTAATAAATCTGGAGCATAGTCCCAGTAGGTTGCTACTTTGTAATATCCTGTTTCTGTGTTCTCTATAATTAGATGGTGTGGGCCGGATTTGTGTCCATAGTTACTATTGTATTGAATAGTTGTATTATCAGATATAATTTGATCGCCATATATTGACTTATAATAACCAAATACTTTTTCATAAATACTAGTAGGAGTCCACCCACTAAATGATGGCTGAAAATAGAATTTTAGTTTGGCGCCTTGATTAGTTGTCATATTTTATCTATTAGATAGTTAATAAGTGGAATTTGTTTAACCATATGAGCATAGTAATTAAATAAACTAATGTAATGATAATTACCACAGTAATGAATTTTATTTGCGTATGACATAATAATCATTTCTGTAATGAGGTCATCTATTCTGTCTTGGTCACTGTTAGCAGTTCCATAACCATCAGACTGTAGAGTATTTATAGGCTTGTAAGATTTAACATTTGATATTTTTGCAATGATTATCTGCTTGGCTGTTTCTGAATTAGATGTTACAAATAAATTTGTCTTATTAGAAATATTGCTTTTCAGTTGAGAAATAAACGCATTGAGATGTGGTATATTTAGAGTATCTAGAGACTTGTAATAAATACATTCAAATGGTTTAAGATTCTTTTTAGTAATACAGTCTTCTGCTTGTACGAAGAATTTGCTGTTTAAAATTGATAAGTTATAATCTGGAATTGGTTCAGACTTTCTTGTTGTTGGATCTCTATAGTCAAAATTTGTATAGTCTATTGAAGGTGAGACCCCTGACGAACTATTAGATAGATATGCTTCCCAGTATCCTTTTTTATTGTTGTTATAGTCATTAATAGCAGAATAAACTCTTTGATAATCTTCATTGTTGTATTTTATATAGTTTAAACCTAGATTACTAATGTATTGATCGTGTCTGTTCTGTATAGCAAATAGGTCAAAAGCATTGTGGAAAAATTCTAAATTCAAGATTTTATGCAGTATGTTAGAGCTGTATTCTTCTACTATAAAAGTTGTTGCGGCATTCTTTGTATTATTTTTAATATATCGATTAAGATGGGCGATTGCATAAAGCTTGATTAAAAAATCACCAACACCCATACCATAGTCAGCACTAAATAAAAATTTATTCATATATTATTTCCCAAAATAGCTAGATCACAGTATGGATCATTGTTGGTATTAATATCTATTTTATAATTAAGTTGAGATAAAAAAGCTCTTAATTTATCTCTGTCTATATGTAAATTTTCATAATAAATAGTACTAATATAATATTTATCAAAATTAATACTATAAATAATCCTATCATCAAAACCTTCTGTGTCTATATATAAAATATCTATGTTATTTAAGTTATATTTGTCAAATAATTGATTTGCTGTTAGATTTGGCAACTCAAGACACACAACCTCATCTTCTTTATAATAAGATCTAATATTTATAGAATGTTGTTTATTTAGACTAGCTAGTTCTGCGGCATTTTGGTGCGTTAGATCGTTTGGGTGATACCATAGTTTGTTTGTGACAGCATCACTATCGGATATGATAATATTTTCAAGATGTAATTTATCTATATATTTAGCATAACATGACTGTATGCTATGATTATGAAGACTAAATGGTTCTACTAATATTAAATTAGTGATAATTTCTGGACTATATTGATAAACAATAGACGCAAGATTATCGTAGGCTCTATTTGTTCCTATCTGTACTATATTCATATAAGCTCTGCTATATTATTGACAAAAGAAACGTATTCTGGTCTATACTTACATACACGAGAACCTTCAGCCACAGCGAAATTAAGCACCATATCTCCATAGGCTTCTTGAATCTTTTTCGCTGATTGGTAGTCATAGTTATATGCTACATAACTAAAAAAAGCTTTTCCGGCATCTGTAATATAACTACCAAAAATATACTTATAATTTGGATCTATTAAATAAAGACTATTGTTATTTTTGATAATATTAGAGGTACTTAGGTCCCCATGAAAAAATGTGCCGTTGTGTTCTGGTAATGAGTTCAAAACCTTTATGGTTTTTGATGAAGAGTATTCTGGTACAACTATATTTTGTATATATGTTTTAAAGCTATAGTTTTTAATAGTATTATTTTTGAAGGTGTTAATAAGTTCTATTATCTCTTCTACTGTAGGATCTGAATCTTTGTGTATTCTTTCTGTAATTATTAATTCATCATTACAAAATAAGACTTTAGGAACTTTAACCAGATGATCTGCGACAGCATACCATTCTTTTTCTAGAAGAGAAGTCGCACAAGATTTGATCACACTATGTTCTGTGAACAAAATTTTATTGTGTGTAAATTCTGTAATATATCCATTAAAATTATCATATGGTCCAATCGTCATATCATCTATATACAAATGTGCATATTCTTTATTAAAAGATATTTCATCAAACGGAATGCTGTATTGCAAACAAAACTGTTCGATAAGTTTTAAGTATTTTTTAGTTTTTTCTTCTGTGGATAGTTTATTTTTGGCGCCTCTTGCCGTTACTATTTTAATATATACATTAGTCTCATTCTTCAGAGACTTTAATTGTTCTATAAGTCTATAGTTAGGCTCACAAGATGTAATATGGCTTTTATTGCCAAGCGCTAGTGTGCCATCAAAGTCAACAGCTAATATCAACATATGTTTATAGCAGTCACATAGTCTGCTACATCCCCCAGTCTAACAAATGTATTTTCATATATAGTTTTAGCCCCTATCATACCAGATAATATACTATTGTTATCTGTCATATTAGCTAGAGTATGTTTTAAATCTTTAATAAAATATATTCCACTAGATTTAGTATGACTAATATTATTATTTTCAGATGAAGACACTATCCTATTGTTATGGTCTAGTAATACAGAACCCCATTTTTTCTTAGGTGACTCAAAAACAAAAACACAGTCTGTATCAGTGTCTATTTTATTTATATCAAAACCAAATGGTATAATATCACAATCTATAATAAGAATATTATATAGTTCAGATATTTGTTTCAGGGTTTCTTTTCGACTATTAGTTTTTCTTTCACCAATAGTTTTGGCGTTTGGAATAATATCTAAAATCCATTGAATAATTTGCTTATCTCTAAAGTATAATAAGTGTTTATCTAATGGACTTATTTGTTTAAGTCGAGTCCCTGACCCTCCTATAGTCACATAAGAATGTATGACGGTCATAAATTACCAGTAATTGGATCCGCCCACCCCTTGCTTATACTATGAGGCCACACAATCCAACTAGCCGGATTTTGATCGGTCTGAAACTCTCTCCACACCTTGCAGTACCCATCTGGATCATTTTTCATTCTGATAATTTCTTCTTTATCTGCATCTTTTCTATAAATATCATTACCATTTTTATCTTTGAAGGCAACAGCCCAAAAATCATAATCATTCTCTGGCACTTGATGATATCCTATGTCTATGCAATGTTTAAATATCTTTAAGAAACCAGCATCAAATTCAGCATCTGATACGTTTTGCAGTGGGTCTGGTGGACACTTATGTTCTAGTACATGCTTTTGTATGGCTCTTTTAGAAAAGCTTAAACCAGCATATCTTTCATAGTCTCTAAGTGTTCTAACAGAACCAAAACCATATGGGCCAAAATCTATATCATTAATCTCTCCGTCCATACCAAATAGCTTTCTGTTTCTTAGATGACATTCATTATTTCTCTTAACCCATTCCTTATCATCATCCCACTGTTTTGTTCGTCCCTTTCTTGTGTATTCGTGCCAACACACAACCTTGTGTGGATGATATAAATCGTATCCTTGTGTAAAAGCTCTTACTGCTATACTGATCTCTTCTCCGTGAAAATAGTAGTTTGGATCATGGGTAACTTCAGTGCAGAACTCGCCAACAGTAAAAGCAAAATGAGCACTATAGAATCTAGCCGGTAATGGCTTGCTCTTATCATCCCACGAATCAAAATTTGCTGGTAAAAAGAATACGGCTCCTTCTGGTATGAATCTATCAAAATTCATTTTCCATGGTTCTTGTACTCTAGCCGCAGGATCATTGTCTGGATCAAAACTAGGTATATATGCCGTAATTAATGGTTTGGGACTGCCATTCTTTTGTAGGTCTTGTAACATATCGATTAAGATATCGTCCCAATGCTCGGCAAACCTATGATGAGAATCTAATTGTAATGTATATTTTTCTGACTTATATAATGATTGGACTTTATTTCTAGCCCAACACACCCCCTTACTCTCTGTATAGGGGATATCAAGAATTCTAAATCTAGGATCATCTAGATAAATATCTATATCATCCCACTTATCATCCTTCGATCTTTGCCAAGCTATACCTATTCTTAAATTTTCTGGATACTTAGCCTTACTAAGCATATCCTTAATTGTAGGAAGAAGCTGAGGATCTCTATAAGATGCGATCTGAATAAAAATAGTATTTTCAGTGTCAGTTTTCTTTTCTGTCATTTCCGTCATAGTGGTGAACCCTGTTATGTGTGATAGGACTGGCTAATAAAATTGCTGGTTTAACTTTTTCTTCTTTGGTCAGTGTATAAATGTGGCTCATCCATGTTTGTTCAAATGGAGCGGCCCATTTAGTATCTAGAAAACATTTCTTATTACCCTCTTGTGATATAATATGTGGCCAGTTAGAATAGTAAACCTCTCCTTCGGCATATGGGGTTCCGTTGAGAGATTTGATAGTAGTAAATTTTGTATAAGGTTTTTTATTGATATCTCCAAAGTATTCTAGTTTTTTGTCCATAGGTACATTATGCCAACTCCATTGTTCGCCATTATGACCATAAAATTCGCTAAAGCTAAATTTTAGAAAATCATATTCTTCTATATCCATGATTTTATGAACAGTATTATATAGCTCGCGTACTTTCTTGTTGAATCCAAACGGACAAGACGAAGCATGAAAGTCCAGCAACATATCATCTTCAAAAAACAACATATATTTATTACCAGACTTAGCAAATTCTTCAGCAGCATATTGTCTGGCTCTACAAATACCCATATTGCCTTTGCGTATTTCTCTAAAGTTGTATTGTTGACTAATTCTATCATAGTCAGCGAATAGCTCCTCTTTAGTAGAATTATTAATTAGAACCTTTTCTGTTTTGTCTAGAAAATTTTTATCAAATAGATCAAAAGAATCTAAAACCATCTGAAGCTGATCAGGAGAATTAAATGTATTAATATAAAGTGTAGTATTATTATTTTTGTGTAATTTAGTTTTGCGTTTAATCTGTGTGGCGGTAGCGTTGTTTTTTACATTTTCAAAAAACGTTGCTAGTAAACCATCTTGATTTATCGATTCGAATTGGTATGTATCTGGATCTAAATATGTCATTATTGTAAATATGCTTTCTTCAGTTCCCATATAGCCAGAAGAAAGAGTGTCATTCAATAAACTATAATATAAGTCATTTGCTTGAGATATATAGTCTTTATGTCCTCCAAAAAATCCACCCCTAGCCACACGATTTACAGATGGTGACTGGGCATATTTTTTCATAGCATTAATATCAAATCCATGAATTTCTGTATCTGTTTCATATGGAAAACAGACGAATAGCATCTTGTTTACAAACGATTCTATTTTCTCTAGGATTTTATCATGAGAAAAATAACCAGGATGAACAGTATTAGTAATTCCGCCATCGAGCCAAAAATAGTAATCAGAATTAAAAGGATTAAAAACCTTTGTATTATGCAGCAAGAACATTTTGCTCATTACTACAGGATTATACCATTCTAATTTTGCCTGAGTACTTTCAGATAGCCAGCCAACTTGATTTAGCCATTGCGGATTAGTTCTTATTTTTTGTACTCTATCGAAAAATGGAAAGAAACCACCACTAAATTGATCTTTAGTGTGATGATAGACTACTGTGTTATCTTTTTTTCTGTGCTGCCACACAAAGTCTTCGTGTTCTGGATCTATAAATATAGCTAAATTAATATCTTGTATAGCTAATAGATTTTTAAAGTGATTCAGATAATGGTCGAAGTTTCTGCCCCAACCTTCTGATAGTTCTGCCCTTTTCAAGTCCCATATACCAGTGACTATGGTTGTATTTTTACTCATGAATTTGATGGACTAATTAAATAGCCTAATTGGCAGGTAGTATAAGTATGTAATAAGAAAATATTAAATCCCGGAACCTGTACAATAATAAATAGCTCGCCACAGCGAGTCAAGACGCAAAAAACCCATAACTAGTCTTGACACCAACTTTTTTTGAGGTACTATGATTAAGAAGGACCCAAACAATTTATTCAGTTTTCCCAATTATAAGAGGTTAAAAGCATTCATTTATGTCAAGGCCAGAACCAGATTCTGATAGAAAGGACTTTAGAAGAGAGAAGATTAAGCATAAGAAGGATTGGAACAAAAACACGAGAGACGACGAAACCTACTTTAACCATCAAGCGAACAAGTCTCATAAGAAAGAAATGAAGAAAAAGAGAGAATCGATGATAGAAGATGAGATTTGGGAAGATTGGGAAGAATACAATAAATGAAACACCTAGAAGAACTTGAACACGGACAATGCTTTCGTTATCAGAATAGGCACTACATACTCACAGCAGACTTTAAAGGAAATGGCGATAAAAATTGCATAGATCTTAATACTGGAAATAATAAATGGCTAGGATCATCTGTAATAGTAGATGATATAGACATATATACTCTAGACAAAGACAACGCACTAATGCCTCTAAGAGAACGAAAAAATGAATATAACATTGATAAAACTCAAAACGTTTCTTAATTCTCTTTGGTGGCATATATATTCTGGTTTTCCTAAGAGTACTCAATCAGAAATCAATGACAGATACAAGATATGCTTGTCTTGTGAAAAATATTTACCACACAAGGCCGAATGTGGTGTGTGTGGATGTGCTATTAGTGACAAAAAGAAATTCTTAAACAAGTTGGCCTGGGCTGATCAAGAGTGTCCAATAAATAAGTGGTCCAAAAGAAAGGATCTAATCTGATGAAAACCGAAACAAAAAGAAACAAATTTCCACCCTATTTAACGTCAAACCATGATATATTTTCTGTTATAGCAGATAGAGTGAAGTCTCAAGAAAATGGAAGTACAGTTATAGTTCCTCATGTATGTAATAATGTTGATGCTTTTGGTGCTGGTTTTGCTGGTCAAGTAGCCAGAAATTTCCCATCAGTAAAAGCAGATTATCATATGTTAGGTAAAACCTTTCTAAAAAATAATCTTGGATATACACAATTCTTGAAAGTATACGAAGAACCAAAGTATAGACATAAACTAATATTTGCAAATATGATTGCTCAGAATGGCATAGTGTCTGGAAACAATCCAAGACCGTTGAATTATTTGGCTTTAACCAAATGTATGGTTTCCATCGCCAAGTATATAGCAGAACAAACGGATTTCATGCACAATAATGAGAATGTAGAGATACATGCTCCTAAATTCGGTAGTGGACTAGCAGGAGGAAATTGGAACTTTATATCTAATCTTATCGAAGACATATGGTCCCCATATAAGATATATATCTATACCTATCAGAGATAATAATTATGACATTTTTACATTGGTTATATTTACGTTTAAAGTTTAAGTATAAAGAAGAGGCAGATATCCTGCTTCAATATGAAAAGATATTGACAGAAACCAGACTAATAAAGAAAAGCATTCCTATATCTTTCATAGATAAGGTCTGCAAAGAACACTTTATAGATTTTGATATGGAAAAAGTGCCAGATCTAAACATGGGATTTACCGAAGAGGAAAGATCTAAAATTAGAAATTTTGCTATAGATATCCTAAATAAGACACTATTGAGTGGTGAAGAAGCCTCTATCAAACAATGAAAAAAGTTATATCATATAGTCTTTGGGGAAATAATACCAGATATACAATTGGTGCTATACATAATAGTATTTTGGCTAAACATTATTATCCTGGATGGATCAGTAGATTCTATTGTAGTAATGATGTTCCAGAGAATATAATTAATCAATTATCTGCGTTCGACTCAAATGAAGTTATCACAGTAGATGAGCCTGCTAATTGGACCGGTATGTTTTGGAGATTTTATGCCGCCGCCGATGCGGATATAATGATTAGTCGAGATGCTGACGCTAGACTGTCTAGTAGAGAAGCGTGTTCTGTTTCTAATTGGCTAGCAACAGAGAAATCTTTCCATATTATTAGAGATCATCCGTATCATGCTAGACCTATTATGGGTGGTATGTGGGGTTGTCGTAATGGTATATTATCTAATATTAGGGATCTTATCAAACAATTTAATAAAAGCGATAGATATGAAATTGATCAAGATTTTTTAGGACATGTAGTATATCCTATGGTTGCTAATGATGCATGTGTACATGATCCATTTTATGAAAAACTAATGTTTCCACCAGAATGCGAAGTAAGAATACCGTGTTTTCATATTGGACAAGCATATGATCAAAACGGTATGGTTTTAGGAGTAGAAGAATACGGTCCCATGTCGTATAGTCAATTTGTACTAGAAAAAGATAATATACAAATATGAAAATTTATTTTAATACTAGTTTTCAAAACGAAGCTCCTTTATTCGAACATACTCTACCAATATGGTCTAAATATAATATAGATAAATTTATATTTTTTGATGATCATTCTACAGATAATAGTAGAGAAGTTATTTATCGTATACTGGGCAAAGATAGAGCGATTGTTCTTAATAAACCAGAATTAGAGTATGATGATTCTCACTGCATTGGTCGTCAAATGATGTTAGACTTAAGCAGACAAGAAGGAGCCGATTTTGTTTTTTGTCTAGATGCAGACGAATTATTATCAACAAATTTAAATACTAATATATACGATATTCTTAACTACATGATCAGTACCAATACTAATCTGTATATGTACTGGTTTAATCACATCAACTATTCATTTGAACAAACTAGATGCGATGGCTATTATAAACAGTGCTATCATCCATTTATTATTCCTTGTAAGTTTAGTAGTAATTTTTTAACCACTTCAAAAGAACATCATAGTTTTTGGAGAACTCCGAATATTCATCTAACTAATAGCCAAGCTACTCAGAATTTTGGTATCGTACATCTACAAATGATAAATACAAATTATTATGTTCATAAACAATTATGGTATAAACATTATGAACACATAAAGTATGGATTTAGTGAAGAACAAATTAACAGCCGATATGACAACAATATTAACTTTTTAAATTTTGAATTTTTTCACACATCAAAAGATATTATAGAAAATATAACATTTGATTATGGCGTATTTGATAAGCTGATTGAACATAAAGGATACAGAGACTACATTAATAAATACTATAATCCTAAGCTAATAACATTCGGACAATCATTCTTAAAGCACAATCATGAATAAGCATATTTTTGTATTCTGGACAGGAGACAATCAGATGTCTCCCAATAGACAAACTAGTCTAATGCAACTAGAAAAAGTATCCAATTATCCTGTAGTATTAATTAATAAAAATAACTTATCAGATTTTTTAATAGATTCAGATCCATTACCCTTAGCATATCAATATATGTCTGATACCCACAAATCCGATTTTTTAAGAGCGTATTTTATGCACCATCATGGCGGAGGCTATGCTGATATTAAGCAGACAACCGACTCTTGGACTAGGGCTTTTCAAGAAATCGAACAAGACAATATTATTTTATGTGGTTATCCAGAATTTAGTTATCATCAGATAGCACATATTGACTACAAAAAATATTGGAACATACTTATTGGTTGTGGAGGATTTATTAGTAAGCCTAAAACACCCCTTACAACAGAATGGTATCAATCTGCTAAAGCCTTAATAGAACAAAAAACAGAATTGCTTAAACAATTTCCAGCAACACATCCTCAAGAATGCTCCGAAGGTAATGGTCACGGAGGTATCCAACCACATGGAGTTAGATCCAATTATCCGATAGAATGGAATGAGATACTAGGTAGAATTTTCCAGCCTTTAGTATTCAAATATAGAAATTTTGTTTCTAGAACAGTCCCACAACCAGTAATATATAACTACAGATAAAAAATACAATGATTATAGAAATAGGAACATCTGATTTTGATACTTTAGCAGGAATTGTACCAGGAATTTTTATTGAACCTATCAAGTATTACTATGACAAGCTACCAGCTTATTGCACAAAAGAAAATATTGCTATTAGTAATTACAATGGTTCTGCAACGGCATACTATGTAGAGTATTCAGATATAGTACAGTATGGTTTACCAGACTGGATTAGAGGATGTAATTCTATAAATAGTCAACACCCAACTGTGGTCAAAACACTTAACGAGTATGGACTATCACTCTCTCTAATAAAAGAACAAAGTATTGAAGTTAGAAGACTAATAGAGATTATATCCAAATACCAAATCTCCACCCTGGATCTGCTAAAAATAGATACAGAAGGCCACGACGCAACCATTATTTTAGACTATTTTAGTGATCCGTCCGTCCTTCCTACAAAAATTATTTTTGAGAACAATATATTATCTGATAACGAAGAAATCTCAAAAGCTATCTTGCTATTAGAAAAACATAATTATAAGATAACACACGAAGAATATAACTCTATAGGTACTCTATCATGACACAAAATTATAAATGTTCATCATTTTGTTCTTACTATAAAGGCGAAAAATTTGTTCAAGGATACATAGACGATGTGTTGCGTCAGACACTATTTGATCAAATAGAGTTTGTATTTTTAGACTGTAACTCACCAGAGAACGAAAAAGAATATATTATTCCATTAACTGAAAAATATAGCAATATTAAATACTATAAACTAGATAGCGATCCTGGTTTATATGCAGGCTGGAATCATGCCATTAGTTTGTGTAGTGCTCCAATAGTAGGAAACTGGAACATAGATGATAGAAAAAACGCTTTTAGTTTTGAGTTGTTATTAAAAGCTTTTGAGAGAGAGCCAGATTTAGATCTAGTCTACGGTATTACATATATGTCATATAAGGCTAATGAAAAATATGAAGATAACGACTATTCCGAAATATATGCCGCATTACCACATACTAATCGCAATCTCTTAATGCACAATTCTCCTCATTGTATGCCATTGTGGAAAAAGAGCATACACGACCGATTTGGGTTTTTCGATACAAAATACTTAACCGCTGCCGATGGAGATATGTGGTTGCGTATCGCAGGCGGTGGTGCTAGAATAAAGATGGTGAACCACCCGGTAGGTCTATACTATCACAACCCAACCGGAAGATCATCTAATCCAGACACACTTAATCAGATGGTTAAAGAGGTTATGGATATGAGACGTAAATATACTCATATGATTGGAGATGTATGAACTACACCATATTGTTATTTTTGATTATTGGCATAATTATTGGATTAATTAAAGATATTACAGATAAGGGCGAACAGATACCTCATTCTGATAATATGTTTACTTTTATGTTTAAGGACAAGTATTGATTAAGGAGTTTGATAAATGTTGAATCGTCTTAGTAAACAAAGAGTTTATCTTGCTGGTGCTATGGATCGAGTAGCAGATAGAGGTGCTACTTGGAGAGATAATATTACTCCATTTTTAGAGCAAATGGGAGTTATAGTATTTAATCCGATTACGAAGCCTACAACCACTGGAATGGAAGATCATGACTCTCATGTTATAAAGACCAAACTAAAACAAAAAGAGAGATATGATGAATTATCAGAAATGATGAAGGTTATTAGAAGGGTGGATCTAAGGCTAGTAGATATTAGTGATTTTTTGATCGTTAACCTAAATCTAGATATTCATCCTTGTGGAACATATGAGGAAATCTTTTGGGCTAATCGTCAGAAAAAACCAATTATTGTTCACATGGAACAAGGAAAAAATAGTGCTCCAGATTGGTTATTCGGTACTATTCCTCATCAAACTATTTTCTCTTCATGGGATGATATCAAAGAATATCTAACACACATCAACGCTTCAGAAAATATAGATACATATAAACGATGGTACTTTTTCTCAGTTTAGTATGCCAAAATATTATATTAAATCTGGTCAAATTAAATTTATCATAGATTCACCAGATCATCTATCTGCAATTTATGCAGCATTACAAAGATACAAGGGCAAGGGTGTGATGACTGGACCAAAAATTTGTGTTAGTGAAACTGGCTTTGAAGACTTTAAAAACTGGAAATGTTACGATACTGATGAGTTCTTGAAAGGAATTAAATAATCTGTTATGCAAAAAATAGTTAACGAAGAAAAACTAGATTTTAATGATGTCTTAATCGTACCACAAAGATCTACTCTTACTAGTCGATCCGATATCCACGTAGATAGAACATTTAAATTCTATCACTCTCCTAGAGAGTGGACAGGCATCCCAATAGTTTGTGCAAATATGAGTTTTAGTTCTTTTAGAATGGCCGATGCCTTAAGCCGCCACAGAATGATAACCTGTCTACATAAATATCATACCACAGAAGAACTGATTAATTATTTTTATTCTAGTCATAATCATGATTATGTGTGGATATCTATTGGGTATAAAAAAGCAGATATCAACAACTTGATAGAATTTAAAAATAAAACAAATATACAACCTAATATATGTATAGATGTGCCAAATGGACATATGGATGTATTTGTAAAATATTGCAAGAAAGTTAGAGAACATTTTCCAGAATCTATTATTATGGCTGGTAATGTTACCAATACATCATCTACACAAGAATTACTAATATATGGTGGCGTAGACATAATCAAAGCTGGTATTGGCGGCGGCTCCGCGTGTACAACTAGATTCTTAACGGGCTGTGGTGTGCCACAACTATCGTGTTGTCTAGAAAATGGATATGTTGCTCACGGCCTTCAAAACGGTGAGAAAAAACTCGGCAGAATTTGCTCAGATGGTGGACACAAAACTGTAGGAGATGTATGTAAAGCATTATGTGCCGGATCAGACTTTGTAATGCTTGGCGGATATTTTGCTGGTTCTGATGAGTGTGACGGAGAATGGGAGTACGATAGGTCTGTAGAGAATACTGTTGCTAATATTGATAAATATAAAGATAATTTAGCCTCATTGTGTAATCAGTCTAATCTAGTAGATAGCAGAAAAACCAAATTTACATATTATGGTATGAGCACACATCACGCACAAGAAATGTATGAAGACCATATAAAAACATATAGAGCATCAGAAGGAACCAAAATAGTAGTTGATTATAAGGGACCTGTTGAGTGTGTTATACAGGAACTATTGGGCGGCATTAGATCATGCTGTTGCTATATAGGCGCTAGATCTATTAAACATATGCTAAAGTGTGGTCAGTTTTGTCGCGTTAGTTCTGTTCATTCTAATAAAAATCCAGTTTTAGGTGTTTAATATGTCTATCAATTTATATGCTCCAATCAATACTACAGGCTATGGAATAGCTTCTTTAAATATTTTAAAAGGATTATTATCCTATACAGGTGTTCAATATTTTCCTATTCATAATCCAATGGTAACAAACCAGGAAGATTACGATATAGTAGTATCATTACTGAATAATAGTCTAAATTTTGACCCATACGCACCATGTCTAAAAATATGGCATCAATTTGATTTAGCTTCTCGTATAGGAAACGGCCGATACTTTGCGTACCCATTTTTTGAACTAGACACCCTCAATGCTATGGAACAGAAACACCTAACTGTGCCAGACGAGATATTTGTGTCCAGTGATTGGGCCAAGACAATACTATATTCTAACGGAGTTAAACAACCTATCCATGTGGCTCCTTTAGGAGTAGATAGGCGTATTTTTAATGACGAAATCGAAATACCAAACTTACCACCCAAAGATAAATATATATTTATTACAATAGGCAAGTGGGAAGTTAGAAAAGCCCATGATATTTTACCAAAAATTTTTAAGCTAGCCTTTCCAACAGAACAAGATGTTGAACTATGGATAGTAGCATCAGAGCAATCGTCGTATTCATCTAAGGAAGAAATACAGAAATGGAAAGGACTATACGGAGAAGATCATAGACTTAGAGTGATTCCCGGCACAGAAACTCAGGAAGAATTAGCAAGACTTATTCAACAAAGCGATTGTGGTATCTATATTTCCAGAGCCGAAGGATGGAATATGGAATTATTAGAAACTATGTCCATGAATAAACCAGCAATCGCCACTTTCTATTCTGCTCATACAGAATTTTGTAATCCTCAAAATGCTTATTTAGTAGACATAACAGAAACAGAAAAGGCTTATGACGGAAAAGCATTTACTGGTCAAGGTAATTGGGCAAAAATAGGTCAATCACAAATAGACCAGACTATAGATTATATGAGACACTTATATAAAAATAAGATTAATACGAATACCGCAGGGCTGGACGCTGCTAAACTGCTATCATGGCAAAACACAGCACAAATTATCTCTGGGTGTATACTAAATTAGCTATTTTACTAGGAGATACTATAATGCCAATACCTTCCCCCAAAGACGATGAAAAAAGTACTGATTTTGTTGCTCGTTGTATGGGCAACGAAACCATGAAAAAAGATTATCCAGACTCAAAACAAAGAGTGGCTATATGCTTAGGACAAACAAAAAAGAGATCTGGTTCTATTCTTCAAGAAGTTCATGACAATCTTTTAGCTTCTAATTGTTCGTGGGATGATGAATGGAACGAGTTTGTATGGGAGGTAGAAGCGGAAGTAGTATATGAAGAGGATGAAAAAACTATAGCAGCAGAACATGGGGGTAGAAAAGTTACTCTTAACAAGCCATTTAGGACTCCAAGTGGCCCTAAAAAATTTGCTGTTTACGTTAAAAATGATAAGGGTAAGGTAGTGATTGTTCGTTTTGGTGATCCAAATATGAAAATCAAAAAAAACATTCCAGAACGCAGAAAAAGCTTTAGAGCCAGACACAATTGTGATAATCCTGGTCCAAAGTGGAAAGCAAGATATTGGTCTTGCAAAGCGTGGTAAAATAGTAGTATTCTCAACAAGGAAAGACCTTAATTATGAAGCCTATCGAAGAACTTATTAAAGAACAAGAGCAGCCTCAAACCTTAGACGCTAGCGAATCTATTATTGAGCCTGTGGTGACTTCTGAAGAAACTACCACAGAAGAATCAGCCGAGTCGCAAGAGGTTATTAATTATTCGTCCGAAGAAGTAATCTCTTTACTAAAGCAATCTTTAAATGTTCATTGGCAGCAAACCACATCATTATCAGCACAGGCTGTACATCTTGATAGATGGGGATACAAGAAGCTGGCTGCGATCATTAAGAAAGACGCAGAAGAAGAGCATGAACACGCAATGATAAATCTCAAAAGATTAGAATTTTTTGATGTAGACTATCAACCACTTATAGTAAGTCCGCAGTCTTGGGCTAGGCACGACATGGTTGCGATGATCGAATATAATCTACAATCCGTAAGAGAAGCAGCATCTGTAGAAAAGGCTACTATTGTAGCAGCTAGAGCTATGGGTGATGAATTAACTGCTAATTCTATGATTCCATTATTACAAGGTAGTGAAAATGGCATAGAAATATACGAAAGTTATCTGAAACAAATATCCCAAATGGGCCTTGATAACTTCCTTAGTCTTTATGCATAAACAGCTTAATGATATTGTATTTGTAAACTATCAACTAGAGTATCCTATTCCAGATATCGCTAAAGATATCGACTGGAAAAAGATACTTCCACCACCACCAGCAAACGATAGCGATATCACTAAACGAGAAATCTTACAAGTCTCATCACTAACAGATAAACTGTCTTATGCGGACAGGTTATTAGTTTATCAAATAGACGATGACGCAAACTCGCTATTATATAAGTATATTATAGAGCAAAATATTAGTTTTTCTATAGATTATTTTAGATCTATATACAGAATAATTAGGCCAATATTATTAAATATTAAATATTTCTATAACAGACCCAGACCATACGACTTAGCTCCATATTATAACATTCCAATAAATATCATATCCACAGAAACTCATCATACTCCAGCATACCCATCTGGTCATACGGTGTATACATCTTTGGCGTGTGAAATTATTCGCAAGCAATATCCCAATAATGCAGAGATTAATAATTCATTAGATAATATAGTTAATACTACTGCTCGTTGCAGAATGATGCAGGGTGTTCATTATAACTCGGATAACGAAGGATCCATTAAACTGGCCAATATTTTATACAACTTTTTATACTCTAAACTAGAAAAGCAATATCATGGATAGAATTTTTTCAATATTAAACGGTATACAATTTGCTATTTCGTCTATGATGAAGATAGGAGACAGAGTAAAAAACATTAATACCGAATGTACTCATTATGGTAGCGAAGGAGTTATAGAAGATATTCAACAGTTACCATATGATATGGGATATATTATTGCTTATAGAACAACGAATTCTGGTCCAACATGGCAAGCCGATCAAATGTTGAAAAAGACCAAAGATCAACTCGCACTTGCATTAGAAGAGACAGAAGATAAAGAAGAAGATACCGAAAACGAGACTGAGGAAGTAATGGAAGAATTTGATGAGTATAAGAACGACCTAATGGGTATGAGTCTTAGTTCATTAAAAGCTATTAAGACTCATGTAGATGCGATACTATCTCAGGTAGAATCTAACGAAACAGTTAGAAAAAACTTGACAGAAACGTGGCTACAGGGTAAAATCGCCGTTGTTGACGATCAATTGCGATCCATCCACGATTTTGTCATGTACGCAGACGAAAATGACGATACTAGTGATGCTGGATCGAAGCCCGGTCTATGGGAAAATATCAGAAAGAAAAAAGAAAGAGAAGGAAAGGATTACAAGCCCGCAAAACGTGGAGATCCCGACAGACCAGATCCTAAGCAATGGAAAAAGTTGACAAAATAGTTTGGTTTGCTTCTAAATAAATTTTTAAGGACACAAGGACAAGGATAATGACAACAATAAAACAGTTTGATTCTCTAGACTCATATATTTCTCTAGCTAAAAAGACGATATCAAAGTTTGCTCCTAAGTTTTATAACGGTCTCTCTAAAGAGATGCTAATGAACGAAGAAGCAATTTCAGACGTAGCAACTGCTATTATGTATGCTGATTGGAGATATGACGATACCAGAGTAGGTAAAACTGGTATGAAAAAGACTAAGTATTCATATCGTAATCAGTGTGCTATATGGGCTATCAAAACATATATTACAAACAAATATAAATCGAATACGAAAGTACAATCTATCTTTGCTATGAAAGACGATGAAGAAATATCACTAGATGTTGAAGACTCTAAGCAACAACAGCCCATTGATATTTTGATGGATGACGAGTATAAGACTATATTACAAAATAATCTCGAAGAGATGCTTAGTAATCAGCTTTTATCAGAAAAGCAAAAAGAACAAATTAAGATGTACTATTATGATGATATGACACTTTCTGAAATAGGCAAAAAATTTAATATATCTAGAGAGGCTGTTCGACAGAATATTAAAAGAGGAATATCTATTATTCAAACATATGATACGGTCTAATCTCAGATTATACATTCTGTTGTTTCAAAAAAATAGTTTAAAACCAACGGTGCTGATTACTGACAGAACAAACGACGTTCCATCTGTAGAAGTTACAGCCGCACGATCTGTTACTGATTCTATAAAGGAAGCCTGTCATGAAATTGGTATTGCATATCAAAACGATCTATTTAAAATAGCAGATTGTCAACTATACGATGAGGGTCTGAGCATTTGTTACTATTGTATTTTACCATTTGGATACTCCAATCCGGTACTTAAATTTATAGATATAAAAGATATAGATACGTCTCAATTCCCAAATCTCCAAAAAATTATTAATCTTCTATAATGTTCAAATACATTAAATACATATGGCACAGATACTTTAACAAGTCAACCAAAATAGACACAGAAAGTAATCCAAAAAGCATAGATATTAATTCAGGATTTCTTAGTTTTACTCTAAACAAAGAAGATGGCATATTAATACATTGTTTATTGCCCAAAATCGATGCCGATAATTTTGACGTAGATACCATAGCCATAGAAGCAGAACGTTTTGCTGAAATGTTGTTGTGTATAAATGATGGATTATTAAAAAAAGAAATCATCAATGTTCTTCAAACTCAATATGAAAATGAGACCAATCCACATCAAAAATTAATGATCGAAAATGTACTAAATTTTTGGTCAATACTGTATACGCACTACAAAGCCGAAAAAAAGAAATCCATAAAACAACTATCTAAGATGCCATTGATTAGACCAATGGCCGTATTTTCTCCAAAGAGATAGTGATCTTTATTTCTGTGCGTTTCTTCCCTATAATATGTGTATGCGACGGGGTATTTCTATATAGACACCTGTTTTATGAACGGAAATCAATATGAATAATCAAGCCGAAAACCTAGTTATGTGGGAAAAATGGAGAGATCCTTTTGGTACAGACGAAGAGGTTGTACAGAATTTGCTTGATGAAGAAGATACTGATGACTATGTGGACGAAGCAGAATTACCACCGGCTGGTCCACAGAATAATATTAGGGTTATGGCAACACCAATGGGAATAATACCCGTTACCGAATATACTGCTAGTGGTAAAATTTTTAATTTTTGGACAGGGCATACGAATTTTGATATAACAGAAAAAATTGCCACAATCATTGAAAAAATTGATGGAGTAGAATCTTTAGATGTGTTTACTAGATATCGTTTTAGAATTAGTGTTGGTAAGGCTTTTAGTGATTCTATAGTAATGCGTAATATTACAAATAAAGTATATAAATATTTATCAAAGAGTGGTTCACATGACTAAACAAGCAAATCCAGAAAACGAACTATTATATAGTATACATAACTATGATGTAGATCCGCTTAATAGAGAAATTTATTTACATTCATATATCGATGGACCAGAAGAAGGTGGTGTGGACTATAGATCTGGTATTACACTAGAAAAAAATCTAAGATATCTTAATTTATTGTCTCTAGAACCAATCATTATACATATGCATCTACCTGGTGGAGATTGGCAAGATTGTTTGGGTATGTATGACTCAATTAAGGCATCTAAAGCTAAAACTATTATATTGGCTTATGCAAAAGCGGAGTCCTCTAGTAGTGTTGTTCTACAGTCTGCCGATCTAAGAATTCTCATGCCCAATACTAATGTAATGATCCATTATGGTTCGTTCACGTTGGATGGCGAACACAGTAAGGCCGCTGCAAGTAGCATACAATGGAACGAAAGAGAGTGCGATAAGATGGTGGATATATTCACTGATAGGTGTATGAATAGTAGTATATGTCAAGAAAAAAATTGGAAAAAAATGATGGCTAAAAAACATATTGTGTCTCAGCTATCAAATAAATGCGATTGGATATTAACGGCTCAAGAAGCTGTTGATTATGGTTTTGCTGATGGTATACTTGGCACAAAAAAATTTCCTAACATAGATTTTCTCAAAACTTATATCAAAAGGAAATAATGTATACTCAATATGCTATATATAATCAATCACTATCCGATGAAGAAATCAAAAGCGAAATTGATTTTTTAATAAAATACGGTATTAGTGAAATTTCTGTATTCGGTAATCATATACCTATTGTTAAGACTATAGAAAATGTCAACAATACTAAATTTTCTACAGTGTTAGATTTTCCATATGGATCATCTGACACCAAAAGTCGTAATTGTCTAGTTGGCAATACTGTGAAGAGTGGTGTCTCTATTATATATTTGCCAATACAATCTAGATTCGTAGTCAATAGAAGATATGATAAAATTAGAGAAGATATTAAAACCAATAAACAAATATGCGATGATTCTAATGTCGAACTAAGATACTGTCTAGAATATAGAGTATTTAATCATGAAATTTTAGCTAAAATTTGCCAAATACTTAAAACCATGGACATAGGCGTAATTGCTCCGTCTAGCGGTATGATGATTGATGATATTGCTGATAATTTAATCGCTTGTGAGTATTTGAATAAAAAGTCGGGCATCTCTTGTATTTGTACCGGAAATCTATGGAAAAGTGATCAAATGTCTAGTGTAGTTAAAAGCGGAGTACACGGAATTAGATTTAATAACAAATTCTCACTAGACCTGTATAATAAGTATATCTAATCAATATTTTGGTGTATCCTATACTGAATGAAATATTTCTTCAATCACTCATAAAAATAATCTGGAGATAACAATGTCAACACACTCTGCTATTAATGGCCAACCAGTTAAAAACAATAGTGGATCAGCAATCAATATAGGATCTGCCTCTAGTCTTTTAGTCGGCAAAAGTCTAAGTGACGCTGCCACATCCGTAGGGGTAATGGGTTCTGTTGTTGTTGACGGCACAGATACAGACAAGGCTGTTAGTGCTAACGCTTTTGCTAAGAATACATCTAAGCCAGTAGCTCTAAGACTAGATGCTCCTCTCAATAAAGCTTCTTCTGCTGCTCGTAGAGCCGTACATAAGATTGAAGCCTTATCTACTCGTAGAGTTGCTACAGCTATTAGAGCTGGTAACTATAACATCTACAGCGGTCAGTTCTCTGTCGCTCCAACGGTTGCTACAGACAGTTTTGGTCAGGACGATGCTGCTACTCCAACAGCACAAGTTCCAGGTGAACTAACATATAGAACCGGAGCCAAGAATCCAGTTAATGATAATTATAAAGGTACTACCGCTAACTGAACCTAATTGGGTTATCAGTTAATGCTAGTGCAGTCATGTCATAAAGGAGACATAAGGTTATGACTGATACTATTATTCATTTCTGGGAAAATCTCGCCACAACTGCTATTGGCATTATAGTCACAATGCTAGGGTTTTGGGTAACTATCGGAAGAAATATGGCCACCAAAGCAGAGGTGCTTCATATGATAGAAACCCAAAGCCCTTATGTGCATGATAGACAATTTATTATGGAAAGACTAAACAGCAATAAGGAAACACAGGCTGCATTCGCTTCTGCTCTACAAAGAAATACAGAAGTTATGAATGAGCTTAAGGTTCAAATTGCTATGTTGGGCAAAACCCTCGAAGCCCTAGAAGATAGAATAGAAAAATAATGTATGTCTTTAGAAATATTATTCTATGCGAGAAGCGGGCTCCCTATACAAAATGGATCATCGATAGTCGTTAATTATGGCGGCAAAGACAAAGCATCATACATAAGTCAAAAAAGTGTTGCTTTAGATATTAATAGTGTTAATGCTAAATATACCGGTAGATTTGATAATGAAGTTCTGTATGAGTTTTTAGAAGCTGATGAGCAACCAGCTATCGGGAATACAAGTAGTTATAGTCCTCAATACTGGATTCCTTCTTTAGATGAATGGTATAAAGCAGCTTTTTATAAGGGAGACGGTGCTAATTCTGGCTATTGGATATACGCTACACAAAGTGATACAGCACCAATTCCAGTACAAGCATCATTAACTGGAGACGGACTAGCAAACGGATCTGGCAACTATGCCAATTATGCTGGTGGCGCTAGTTGGAATGTTCCTTCTGGTAGTGGTAATGTAACCACTGTAGGAACCAACGGAGGTCCTAGTTTTTATGGAACCTATGATCAGAATGGCAATGTTTGGGAATGGAATGACTCTATATCTGATAATTTAAGAGGTATCGCTGGAGGAGATTGGTTTTGTAACGAATTTAGATTATCTACAGATGGCACAACAACACTAAATTCCGATGGAAGCGTAAGACAAAGTATTGTTACATATCACGGCAACCCAGCTTCTACAAGTTCAAAAATCGGTTTTAGAATCGCAACTTTCTCTAATCCTCTGAATCTGAATGATTTTGTTTTAGTGGATGATGCAAATAATTTAGCAGATGATAATAGTCTTGGTTCTATTTCGTATGATTATCAAATAAGCCGTTATGAAATTACAAATAATCAATATACTGAATTTTTAAATGCTGTAGGTATGTCTGATGCGTACGGTATATATGTTGCAGAAATGGGACAGGATATTAGGGGTGGTATCTTAAGAAATGGAGTGAACGGATTCTATACTTATACAACCAAGCCCAATATGCATAGTAAACCAGTTAATTTTATGACTTGGTTTAATGCTGCTAGATATTGTAATTGGCTACATAATGGAAAACCGCAAGGGTCTCAAACAACACTAACCACTGAGAACGGGGCTTATCCTTTATTCGGTGCAATAAGCGGTATTGTTTTAAAACAAATAGCCCCTCCTACTCCAACACCGACACAGACTCCTACTAGCACATTAACTCCTACGCCTACTCAATCATTAACTCCTACCGTTACTAGTACAAATACACAAACCCCAACCAGAACACCTACTCCATCAGTAACTAGTACTATAGCTAGTACTCCAACCATAACTCCGACCACAACTAACACACCAACGCCAACAGTTACTAGCACAACAACTACCACTCCTGTACCTACTAGAACCTCAACACCAACACCTAGCACATCTTCCACGCAGATAGCGTTTACTACTAATAGTGCTAATTATGATAATTGTGCTGGTAATGTGAGTACTGTTGGCACCAACGGCATTAGTAGTTATTATGGCGCATATGATATGAGTGGTAATGTGTGGGAATGGACCGACACAACTATTGCCTCAACTAATAAAGTTTTAAGAGGCGGTAATTTAGCATATAATGCATCCTATTTATCGTCTACTTTTCAAACATATGCAGATATTAATTCACGTAGTGGATTTACTGGCTTTAGAATAGGTTCCTACTCCTTGTCTTCAACATATCCTAACATGGCTTTAGTATCAGATGTTAATAATATAGCAAACAACAATGGATTTGGCAGCGTTCCATATCTATATTATGTCGGTATATATGAGATTACGAATGATGAGTATGTTGAATTTTTAAATGCAGTAGCTCAAACTGATACATATTTTTTATATGTTAATAATATGTCGTTAGATACATTAGGAGGTATTAGTCGCAGTGGTTCATCTGGAAGCTACTTATACAGTGTCAAAACCAATAAGAATAGAAAACCTGTCAATTTTGTTAATTGGTTAAATTGTGCCAGATATTGTAATTGGCTACACAACGGAAAGCCTACAGGAGTATCTTCTGTTGGATCTACTGAAAGTGGTGCTTACGACATGACCCAAACTAATATTATAAGACAAAATAATGCAACATTTTTTATGTTGTCTGAAAATGAATGGTATAAAGCAGCTTATTATAAAGGAGGAGGTCTTAATGCTGGATACTGGCTCTACGCCACTCAAAGTGATACGGCTCCGACCTGTGTACAATTAACACCTACGGGAGACGGTATTCCAGTATAAATATGACAAACTTTACTCTTCAGCAAACCTTAAATGTATATGATTATATAGTGCAACTCTATTCAATCGACAATATTGTTATAGATAGTTCCAGCCTAGATACTGCTTTATTGGGACTGAATGACACTAGTATGCCAAATGATATTGTTAATGTACTAACAAATATAGCCGGTGTATATAAAATACGTATTCTAGACTTAGACAATAATTTACTACTAAATAGTGAAAAATACCTACCATAATAATTGGAGATAAACATGCCAAGACCCTTTACAGATATTACAACAGCCAAATCTAGTGAGCCGCTTAAAAATGGCTCCGCTGTTTTCTCTACTACAAACACAGGTTCAGTTTCGATCAATAATCTTTTTGTTACAAATACTCCTACTATTTCCGATATTCAATCAAAATACGGCAATAGATATTATAATGGAATATTAGTACAAATTTCTAGTGGTCAGACACTTATAGGGGGATAATATGACTATTAAAAGAATTAATGAACTACCAGAAGGTAGTGGCACCCTTAGTTCAGACGATATTCTTTTATATATGGATGATCCGTCTGGCACAGCAGCAACCAAGAAAATTGCTGTATCTCAATTATTTGGTAGTGTTGTGACTAGTTCTAGCATCAAATATATTGTTGCTCTAACACAGGCAGAATACGATGCATTGGTTTCTAAAAACGCTGAAACTCTGTATGTGATTACATAATTATGTTATTTAAATTTGCCAACTCTCATACTAATCTGGCCTATGGAAGCTCATCTGTAAAAGCTGTTATTAATAATAATAGAGCTTTATGGTCAAAACCTGGATTTGCTTGGAATACTTATGATTCTGGAGGTGTATTTTTTGACATTATGAGAGGGATAGTTTATGGCGACAATCAGTTTGTCGCAGTCTCAACCGTTTTGAATAATGAGTCTCTAATAAATAGGTGTGGGGTTTCGCCAGACGGAATTATTTGGTCTTGGCATGATGCTGCGGCGGCTTCTTCTTGGGAAGATGTTGCTTATGGTAAAGGAATATATGTCTCGGTAGCATCATCATCTTCTTCCGTTGGTCTACCCAGATCTATGTATTCTTATGATGGAAAAATATGGAGATCTTCTAATATTAGTACTACTGGTGTTTGGAGATCTGTTATCTATGCGAACAATCAGTTTTTAGCGGCGGGTATTAGTGCATTCAGCGTTTCTTCTGATGGGATCTCTTGGAACACTCCTACTAATATTACTTTTGGCGCTAGATCAGTAGCATATGGAAATGGTATATATGTTGCAGTATCAAATAGCGGAACCAACAGGATAGCCACCTCTACCAATGGAACAACATGGACTACCAGATTAGCACCAGCAGCAAATGCTTGGTATGGAGTAGTCTTTCATAACGGGCTATTTATAGCTTGTGCAACTTCCGGAACACAAAGAATAATGACATCTCCAGACGGAATAAATTGGACGCTTAGAAACAATTCCACAGGAGGTTTTTATATTGCGGCTGGCGACGGATGTGTTGTTTGTAGCGGGGGTTCTGTTTCTACGGACGGAATAAACTGGTCCAATCAAATACTTATTCCCTCTATGAATATTTGGAGAATAGCATACGGTGATGGGATTTTTTTAGCTGCTTTATTTGATAATACTTATTCTAGTTCAACAAGACATTTTGCCGTAAGTGGCCAACCAAAAAAGAATACAGATTTCTATTTAGATATATCAGAAAGACCAAGAATAACGCAATCTACTTCTACACAAAATATTACGTCTGGTGACTCTAACATAGTTAGGACCACATCTCCGACCACAGTATCGGATTATCTTATACAGCCCAGAAGTTTGGTTGGTAAAATACAGCCAATTTCTCTATCTATTTCTAATACTTCTATATTGTCAACTCCCAACATTTCCGGAATCGCAACGTATCTATCCGCCGGAACAATAAATGTTAGCGGCGTCTCCCCTAATGGACAGTCCGTTACTAGAATTATAAAAACAGCATCGATCCAGTCTGCTTCAAGAGATCAGTTTGTTTCCTATCGTTCTGGTTCTTTAGGAGAGTCAATAGTAAATGCTGTTAACAATGCTATTAGTCCCGTTAAGACTAAAACACTATTTTCTACTAAAAATCATACAACGTCATTATATATTCGAGACACTAATGTTTGGACATATAATATTATTGACTTGACGAGTGTTTCAGTATGGAATTCTGTTAATGGATCGGCTAGGTGCGGCACTCTAATTTCTCCTAGACATATAATTTATGCGGCGCACTATCCCCTGACTATTGGATCCAGTCTAAGATTCGTAGACAACAATAATAATGTTATCACCAGACAGATCACAAATAAACTCACGGCACCAAATAATAAAAATTATTATCCAGATTATGAGATTGGAATTCTTGATTCAGATGTTCCTAATAGCATTACACCGGCCAAATTTCTACCTGACAACTGGACTACGAAACTCACTTCAATAATCTCTGAATTATCTTTAGTGCCAACTATATATACTAATCAAAATGAAGAGGTTTTCACCTCTGATTGGGTTAAAGACGATGGTATGATTAGGTGTTCGGCACCAACCGTCCAATCTAGGTTAGATTTTTTTTCTATGTTAATAGCAGGCGACTCGGGACATCCGTGTTTTATTATGGTTCCAGGTTCTAATGCGCCCGTAATATTAACAGTATGGACTTATGGAATATCCGGATCTGGTACGTCTTTATTTAGACATAAAACTAATATTAATAGCCTTATGACGTCATTAGGCGGTGGATATCAGCTGACAGAAGTAGATTTATCGGCTTTCCCATCATACTAATAATTAGTGATTATCTGTAAAAATGGAATATTTGCATTTGGTGTATAGTATATAATACTATATTAGTTATTCTTGCGAAGGGATAATTCATGATTAAACCCGGATATCGTACTAGTGAATTTTGGTTTACATTGGTCAGTTTTCTTTTTAGCGGCCTGTATTTACTAGGTCTAATAGGAGATAATAGCCAAAAAGAAGACTTAATACGAGACGTAAGTCATGGAGTTGAAAGCATTATTTTAATCGGTGGCCAGCTGGCTATTTTGTACAAATATATTAATAGTAGGAAAGAGATCAAAAAAACTTGGAAAGAAAAAGAAGAACCTGTTGCTACAACCCCAAAAAAGAGAGAACCTAAAAATGCTAACAAGCCAAGATCTAATAAGAGCAGAAGTAGAAAAACTAATTCTTAGTAGTAAGAATAGTTTGAGTAGTGTCAAGGCTATTGCTGTTGCAGAAGCTTGGAAAGTTTTACAACTAGCCACCGCCTCTGTAATTCAAATTATAGAAGCCATAGGTAACGATCTAAGCGGACCAGATAAAAAAGCATTAGCTATGGATCTACTAAATAAGTTTTATGATTCGGTATTTGTTGTGGTAGATATTCCTGTGGTTCCAAATGTTTTAGAGCCAGTACTCCACAAATATATCAAAGCTTTTTTAATGATACTAGTAGGCGCAACTATAGACGCTTTGGTTACGACATTTAGGAATACTGGTGTTTTCCTAAAAAAGTCTCAACAACCATCACCAGCAACCACATGATTATAAAAGAAAGAGGATAAATATTATGAACTTTAATTTTACACAAAGTTTTGAAGAGTTAGCAGCAAAAACAGGACCAATGGATCTAGCACTATATGCTGGTGTAGCTTTGGTTCTATGGATTTTGTTTAAAGATAATCTTACTCCAGTTTTATCTCCTCTTTTTAGTGGTGTTAAAGACCTACTAAACAAGAAGGGGTCTGTAGGACTACCCAAGGTTGATCCTGTGGTACTACCAAAAGTTGTTGCGGCGGCAGATACAGATGAAATCTTTTTTAAACTCATCGTATCATGGAAGCAAACTAGAGACTTGGCCGAAAAAAGCGGATGTGTAGAAGCTATTAAGGTAGCTGATCAAATGTTTCCATATCTTAGTCCCACAGTATGTGGCAAAAAAGAGGTTGTTCAATGAATAAAAATAATGGTGTTTTATGGTTGGTTGCTGCTGTACTAATAGGTGTTGGGTTTTTTCAACCCTCTATATCATCTGTTATTTTTAAGCCCGCAGCCACCATTGCTACGCCGTCAGATGATCTACAAACACGATGCGCAAAGCTTACGGACATAGTACGATCTGCTAAAAATCCAGAAAAACAAACAGATATGAAAAAACTTGTAGGTTTGTATCTAGATTTAGCAAAACTCATTTCTATTGACGACGAAGACACTGTTATTAAAAACACAGAAGAAATTAGAGAAGCTAATAGATTAAGTGGCAGGATGTCAGATTTGAATATTAAAAATAAATACGAGGATCTTGGTCCAGAACTCAATTCTATTGTATTAGCCTATATTGGTGAAGATAATGTGGTACTTTCTCCAGAATTACGTCAAAAAGGAGTAGACGTATTTAGAGCATTGGCCTGGGCCATTAATCAAGGTTTATAAATCTATGCCTAAATTTACTCCTAAAACACTCTATGATATGTACTCTCATGGTTTTTCTGGTTGTATTGATGAACCAGAACACCTAGAAAAACTAATGAGTAAATTAAAGTATCCTTACTTTAGTGATGCTAATTTTCAAATTCAAGATACTGGAAAGGGTAAACTTAGCACACCATTTAAATCAGTATTAAGATTTGATAAGCTAGCCTACGAAGAGAGACAAACTACTGGAGATTGCGTAAGCCATGGAACTAGAAATGCAGTAGATATTACTAGAGCCATAGAAATTCATGTACATCATGAAAGAGAAGCATGGATTGCTAGAGGAGCTACTGAAGCTATATATGGTAGTAGAGGTCACGGTGGACAAGGTATGAGTTGTTCTAGGGCCGCTGAGTTCGTTAGTAAACTAGGTGGTGTTTTAGTTAGAAAAAATTATGATGATGTTATCGATCTATCTAAATACGATAGTTCTATTGGTTCCAGATGGGGTAGTAGTGGTGTGCCAGACAGTGTTAAAAAACTAGCACAAAAACACCAAGTTAAAACTATTAGTAATATTCGTACCATTGAAGAAGCTAGAGATGCTTTAGCTAATGGCTATGGAATAAATGTGTGTTCGGGTTATGGATTTTCTAGAACTAGAAATGAAAAGGGAATTGCTAGTCCTAGTGGTAGTTGGGCGCACGCGATGGCATGGATCGCTTGTGATGATACTGGTAGTGAACCATTATTTTTAGTACAGAATAGTTGGGGTAAGTGGAATAGTGGTGGACATCCAGATTGGGGCAAGATTCCAGACGGTTCTTTTTTAATTACCGCAGATGTTGCTGCTGGTATGCTAAGAGGTGGTGGTGCCTTTGCTTTTAGTGCTTTTGATGGTTTTCCTTTACAAAAACTCCCAGACTATGGATTTGATTACCTATGAATATATTAGATAAAATCGCATTAAATAGATTAATTAAAATTATTACCAGTTTTATCTTAGGTGTATTAAAGATTTTACAGCCACACGTTACAAACGATAACGTGCCAAATGTTAACAAGCCTAAGTTTCCTTGGATTAGAAATAAAATTGATTCTATAACAAAAAAGACAAAAAAATGACAAGAAAAACTTTGCTGGTTATACTTCTTCTATCACTTACCTGTTTAGCAGCTTGTCGCCGTCAAACTTATGATGGTGGTAGTCTTGCTGTGGTAACTATGGTAGGTGCGCACATTAAAGCTCGTGATATTCCTATAGTCACAAAATATGCAAGAAAAGACTGCCCAGTTTGTAAAGGTACGGGTAAATATTTGAGTGGCGACGGTATTAAAGAAGTAGATTGCGGCTATTGTGAACCATAATAATAAAGGCAAAATATATGTCACAAAATGAAAAACTAGAACTAATAGCAGCTAAAGTTATGAATAAAATGAATATTCAAGACAAGTTGCCTAGCAATTTGTATAATAAAAATTCTCAAAGTATTATTCTTATACTAATGATTATTGGTATTGTATTGTCTTTAATTCGTATTATACAAGAATGCAATAAGAATAAATTACGAGGACTCAACAGAAACAAACAAGCAGAAGCGATGCAAAAAGAAGTAGCGACCATATGCATTAAGAAAAA
>Ga0315904_10002052_pt1 | contig 31437 bp, 29 predicted proteins | sample LakEriMetagenome_6_FD_203529 | JGI IMG/M metagenome (GOLD analysis project Ga0315904, IMG submission 203529) | Freshwater fungal communities from buoy surface, Lake Erie, Ohio, United States - Buoy 12 MA120 | ecosystem: Environmental > Aquatic > Freshwater > Lake | place: USA: Lake Erie, Ohio...
AGAGGCATTTCTGAAAGTTTTTGGGTAATTACAGGTACAACATCAGATAGAAAACTATCAAATGATGTAGCCCTAGCAGCAAAGTCATCTGCTACAGTTGTAATTTTGATGGGAATGAGTAAGTTGTCACAAATTGTTGCATTATTTCAAAAAGAGAATAAAGGTGAGATTCCTGTTGCCATTATTCAAAACGGTACTATGCCCAACGAAAAAATTGGAGTTGGAACTGTTGATACGATTGTAAATGTAGCTCAAATGAATAATTTAGCTTCCCCTGCAATTATTGTAATAGGCGAAGTAGTTCGGGAAAGCAATAAATTGAAAGGATTTTATGAGGAATTTATTTCAAACGAAATAAATAAATGATTTAATGGAAAAAAACGAATTATATCCCATTTTTTTAAAGCTACATCAACTCAATGTGCTCATTGTTGGCGGAGGAAATGTAGGTTTAGAGAAATTATCGTTCCTGCTAAAATCAAGTCCTAATGCAAATGTTGAGGTAGTGGCTCCAAGATTTTTACCAGAACTAGAAGCTTTGGCACAACAACATTCTTCAGTGAAGTTGACTTATAAAAAGTTTAACCGTTGGATGCTTCGTAAAAGGAATATGGTTATTGCTTGTACCGATGATTTGAAAGTAAATAAAAGGGTTTATGATTTGTCAAGAAAAAGATATTTGATTTGTAATATTGCTGATACTCCTGATTTATGTGACTATTATTTAGGAGGAATTGTTACAAAAGGCAATGTGAAAATCGCTATTTCAACCAATGGAAAGTCACCAACAACCGCTAAAAGATTGAGAGAATTTTTTGAAGAAATTATTCCAGATGATATTAACAAAATGGTCGAGAACCTGAATGAATATCGTAAAACGCTGAAAGGCAATTTTGAGGAGAAAGTTCAAAAAATGAATGAAATTACAGAGGTTCTAAAGAATAAATAATAACAGTCATAGTGTTACAATTGTCACACAAAGAATAAAAAATCATTCGTTGATTTGTATTATACAAAGCCAAAAATTAATAATAAAAGACAAAATAGAATACAATGGTTAAAACAGACATACTTATAATTGGAGCCGGACCAACTGGTTTATTTGCCGTTTTTGAAGCAGGGTTGTTAAAATTGAAATGTCATATTTTAGATGCGTTACCACAAGCAGGTGGACAGCTTTCAGAATTATATCCTAAAAAGCCAATCTATGATATTCCGGGTTTCCCAGAAGTATTAGCAGGGGATTTGGTCGATAATTTAATGGAACAAATCAAACAGTTTGAACCTGGTTTTACACTTGGTGAACGTGCTGAAACTATCGAAAAACAAGAAGACGGTACTTTTATTGTCACTTCAAGTAAAGGGAAAAAATTTCATGCTCCAGTAATTGCTATTGCAGGAGGATTGGGAAGTTTTGAACCAAGAAAACCTATTATTGAGGATATCGAGTTTTATGAAGATAAAGGAATCAAATACTTCATCAAAAATCCTGAAAAATTTAGAGACAAAAGAGTCGTTATAGCAGGAGGTGGTGATTCGGCTTTGGATTGGAGTATTTTCTTATCTAATGTAGCTTCCGAGGTAACGCTAATTCACAGAAGAAACGAATTCAGAGGTGCTCTAGATTCTGTAGAAAAAGTACAAGAATTAAAATCAGCTGGAAAAATCAAAATGATTACTCCTGCTGAGGTTGTAGGTTTGAATGGTGCAGAGCATCTTGAATCAGTGGATATTGATGAGAACGGAGCTCACAGAAATATTCCTTGTGATTATTTTATTCCACTTTTCGGGCTAACTCCAAAATTAGGGCCTATAGCAGATTGGGGCCTTGAAATTGAAAAGAATGCTATAAAAGTGAATAATGCTTTAGATTATCAAACCAATATTCCTGGAATTTTTGCCATTGGCGACGTAAATACCTATCCGGGAAAATTAAAATTGATTCTCTGCGGATTTCATGAAGCTACTTTAATGTGTCAAGCAGCATATCAAATTATTAATCCAGGAAAAAAATATGTATTGAAATATACTACGGTTAGTGGTATCGATGGATTTGATGGAAGTCGTAAAGAGGCTCCTAAAGCGGTAGTGAAAGCTATTGTATAATATCCTGGCTTTTAATCTCAAAAATATAGCGCTAATACTTGCAAGTATTAGCGCTATGTGTTTACTTTGCAGTGTTCTTTAACGTATTGAAAGTTATCACGAAAGGCGGAGGGAAAGACCCAGTGAAACCTTAGCAACCCTTTACCTTAAAGAAGGTGCTACATTCTACCACGTAATGCGAGGATAGATAACATAAGAAGTACTTATGATGTATTTCTCAAACCTTTTCCTGACAATCTTTTAAAAAATCTTAGAGAATAGTATTGATTTATTCAACAAATTTGGTGTTGTTTATTGTCAATTTTAAAAATTAATCAAAAAAGGGTTTTGTATCCTTTCTTATAAAGAATTATGTCAACAATAGAAAAAGCAATAAAAAAAAACATACTCGTTCTCGATGGAGCTATGGGAACCATGTTGCAACGTTATAATTTTTCCGAAGAAGATTTTAGAGGCGAACGATTCAAGGATTTCCCTCATTCTCTCAAAGGGAACAATGACCTATTATCAATAACTCAACCACAAGCCATCAGAGAGGTTCATGCAAAATATTTTGAGGCAGGGGCTGATATTGTAGAGACCAATACCTTTTCAGCAACAACAATAGGAATGGCTGATTATCATTTGGAGGATATTGTGTACGATCTAAATTATGAATCGGCAAGAATTGCCCGAGAAGTGGCAGATGTATTTACAGCAAAAAATCCAGAGAAGCCTCGTTTTGTTGCAGGCTCAATAGGACCAACAAACAGAACCGCCAGTATGTCTCCAGATGTTAATGATCCTGGATATCGTGCAGTAACTTTTGATGACTTAAAAATAGCTTACAAACAACAAGTTGAAGCCTTAATCGATGGAGGAGTAGATCTGTTGTTGGTAGAAACCATTTTTGATACTCTTAACGCCAAAGCAGCTTTATTTGCTATTGAAGAAGTTAAGGAAGAACGAAAAATAGACATACCAGTAATGGTTTCAGGTACAATTACCGATGCTTCAGGGAGAACACTTTCTGGTCAAACAGTTGAAGCATTTTTAATATCCATTTCTCATATTCCTCTGTTGTCTGTTGGATTCAATTGTGCTCTTGGAGCTGATCAATTGAAACCTTATCTGAAACGTTTGTCTATGAACACTCAACTTAATGTTTCAGCGCATCCCAATGCGGGACTACCTAATGCCTTTGGGCAATACGATCAATCGCCAGCGGAAATGCAGGTATTGATTAAGGAATATTTACAAGACAATTTAGTCAATATCATCGGTGGATGTTGTGGTACCACACCAGAACACATCAAAGCTATAGCAGAAGTTGCAGCAACATTTAAACCAAGACAAATTTTAGAAGCCATATAATGACCGAATCAAAATATTTAAAATTATCTGGTCTTGAACCATTAATCATAACTCCTGAAACCAATTTTGTTAACGTTGGCGAACGAACAAATGTTACTGGTTCTCGAAAATTTCTTCGTTTAATCAAAGAAGAAAAATACGAAGAGGCTCTTGATATTGCTCGTGCTCAAGTTGAAGGAGGCGCACAAATTATTGATGTCAACATGGACGAAGGAATGTTGGATGGTGTTTATGCTATGACCAAATTTCTTAATCTTATTGCGGCCGAACCAGATATTGCCAGAGTTCCAGTAATGATTGATAGCTCCAAGTGGGAAATTATCGAAGCGGGATTGAAGGTAGTTCAAGGCAAAGGGGTTGTGAATTCTATATCATTAAAAGAAGGGAAAGACGCTTTTATCCATCATGCCAAATTGATAAAAAGATATGGTGCTGCTGTTATCGTTATGGCGTTTGACGAAAATGGTCAAGCCGATACATACGAGAGACGTATTGAAATTTGTAAAAGGAGTTACGATATTTTAGTTAATGAAGTTCATTTTCCTGCCGAAGATATCATTTTTGACCCAAATATATTTCCAGTTGCAACTGGAATGGAAGAACATAAATTGAATGCTTTAGATTTCTTTAGAGCTACAAAATGGATTCGTGAAAATTTACCCTTTGCAGGAGTATCTGGGGGCGTGAGCAATGTTTCCTTTTCGTTTAGGGGTAATGACAAAGTTCGTGAAGCTATGCATTCGGCTTTTTTATATCATGCTATTAAAAATGGAATGACTATGGGAATAGTAAATCCTGAAATGCTTGAGATATATGACGAAATTGATCCTGTATTACTGCAACATGTGGAAGATGTTTTATTAAATAGAACTGAAGATGCTACCGAGCGTTTGTTAGATTTAGCCGAAAGTTTTAAAGGAGATTTTAAAACCAATGAAAAGGCCATACAAGAATGGCGTAACGGTTCTGTCCAAGAAAGATTAACTCATTCCTTAGTAAAAGGAATTGATGAATTTATTGAACTAGATGTTGAAGAAGCCAGACAATTAGCCTCAAAGCCTATTGAAGTTATTGAGGTAAATCTAATGGCAGGGATGAACGTTGTAGGTGATTTATTTGGTAGTGGAAAAATGTTTTTGCCACAGGTAGTAAAATCAGCACGTGTTATGAAAAAAGCGGTAGCCTATCTTTTACCCTACATTGAAGCTCAAAAAGATGGAAAATCCTCTTCCGCAGGCAAGGTATTAATGGCAACCGTAAAAGGAGATGTTCATGATATTGGTAAGAATATTGTATCTGTAGTACTTGGCTGTAATAATTTTGAGATTATTGATTTAGGGGTGATGGTACCACCTGAAAAGATTATTGAAGCAGCAATTCGCGAAAATGTAGATATTATAGGTTTAAGCGGATTGATTACACCTTCATTAGATGAAATGGTTTATTTAGCCAAAGAATTGGATAAACTAAATATCAAAATACCAATCATGATAGGTGGTGCAACAACCTCGCGGGCGCATACTGCAGTAAAAATTGCTCCAGAATATAAGGAGACTGTTGTGCATGTAAATGACGCTTCTCGAGCAGTAACAGTGGCGAGTAATTTATTGCAACCAGAAACTAAAGTAGAATATTCCAAGACTATTCGCGAGGAATACGATAAACTTCGCGAAGGCTATTTGAATAGAAGTAGAGATAAAAATTATTTATCTATTGAAGATGCACGTAAAAACAAGTTGCAATTAGATTGGAATAACTTTAATACAGTAAAGCCTAATTTTATTGGAATAAAAACTATCAATGTTGAGCTTTCTGAATTGGTTGATTTTATAGATTGGACTCCATTTTTCAGTTCATGGGAATTATTTGGGAAGTATCCAGCGATTTTAACCGATGAGGTTGTAGGCGAACAAGCAACAGCATTATTTGCAGATGCCCAAAAGATGTTGAACCAAATAGTTTCTGAAAAATGGTTACAAGCCAATGGTATTCTCGGTATATTTCCCGCTAATCAGATTAATGATGACGAAATTCAAGTTTCAGACGAAGAAGGAAGAGAGTTGGTTAAGTTTTTAACGTTACGTCAGCAATCACAAAAAACAGCTGGAGCTCCAAATATAGCACTTGCAGATTTCATTGCGCCAAAGGATAGTAAAAAGCAAGATTATATAGGATGTTTTTGTGTTACAACAGGTTTTGGTGTTGATGAAAAAGCAGCTGAATTTGAGGAGGCTTTAGATGATTATAATTCTATATTGGTAAAAGCATTGGGAGATAGATTGGCTGAGGCATTTGCTGAATATTTGCATTTGAAAGTGCGAAGAGAAATTTGGGGTTACGCATCAGACGAAAAATTATCCAATCAGGATTTGATTGCTGAAGAGTATAAAGGAATTAGACCCGCGCCAGGCTATCCTGCTTGTCCAGATCATTTAGAAAAACCAACAATTTGGAAGTTATTAAATGTAGAGCAAGAGATTGGGGTAAAATTGACTGAAAGTATGGCGATGTGGCCAGCTTCATCGGTTTCGGGCTATTATTTTGCAAATCCAGAAAGTAAATATTTTGGATTAGGGAAAATAAAAGAGGACCAAGTAATCGATTATGCCAAAAGAAGGAATGTCTCAACAGAAACGGCTACGAAATGGTTGAGCCCTAATATAGCTGATTAAACAAAATAAAATGAAAGTTACAGAACATATAGAAGCTGCAAAAGGAAATACCTTATTTTCCTTCGAAATTATACCACCTCAGAAAGGGAAAAGTATCCAAGAGTTGTATGACAATATCGATCCATTAATGGAATTTAAACCACCATTTATTGATGTGACCACTTCACGTGAAGAATACATTTACGTTGATAAAGGCAATGGATTGTTAGATAAAAAGCTTACGAGAATGCGTCCCGGTACACTAGGTATCTGTGCATCTATCAAGCATAAATACAATGTGGATACAGTGCCTCACGTGCTTTGCGGTGGATTTACTAAAGAAGAAACAGAATATTTATTGGTAGACTGTCACTATTTAGGAATAGAAAATGTAATGGCTTTACGTGGTGATGCAATGAAAGATGAACAATATTTTATTCCAAAAGAAGGTGGGAATAATTATGCTGTAGATTTAGTTAAACAAATCGATCAATTAAATAAAGGAAAGTATTTGCACGAAGTAATGGATATCGATAATAAATCGGATTTCTGTATTGGAGTAGCGGGCTATCCTGAAAAGCATCTAGAATCTCCATCATTGACCTCTGATTTGAAAAGATTGAAAGAAAAAGTTGATGCAGGAGCACATTACGTTGTAACTCAGATGTTTTTTGATAACTCAAAATTTTTTGAGTTTGTATCCAAAGCTAGGGAAATGGGAATTACCGTTCCTATTATTCCAGGAATCAAACCAATTGCAGTAAAAAGACATCTACAGGTATTGCCACAAATTTTTAGAATTGACTTACCCGAAGATTTAATACATGCTGTCGAGCAATGTAAATCAGCTACAGATATTAGACAAGTCGGAATAGAATGGGCAATACAACAATCATTAGAGTTAAAAGCAGCCGGAGTTCCTGTATTGCATTATTATTCTATGGGGAAATCTGAAAATATTAGGCAAATAGCCAGTAAAGTATTTTAAACAAAAAAGACATTCATTGAATGTCTTTTTTGTTTAAAATGGTATCAGTATGTTTCTATTTTTAGAGTTTTAACCTCTTTCGAATTTTTATTTATTATTTTCAATATATAAAATCCTTTAGCTAAATCAATTGTTTTGATTGATAATTCATTTTCGTCATTTGTGATATGTCTTCTCACTAATGCACCATTTAGCGAATATATCAAAATTTCAGAATTTTTAATTTGTCCTATAATTTTAAGGTCTTGTCCATGTGTTGGATTAGGATAAACAACTAACGTATCAGTCAATTCATTGTTTTTTATATTTAATGAATTGCAACTACCAACAGTTACAGAATGCTTATTATTTAACGTAGTGTTTTCTCCACCAGCTGCGAGTGAGTAAGTATAATAAAAATAAATATTTTCCCCTTGTGATGCGGTAATTTGGTATGGCACATTTGGTGTTACGTTATAACCGTTAAATGGACCAGTGGCATTTTTGCTGTAATATAAAATGCAAATAGCACTTCCAGTTGACGGAATGGTTGGCTTGAAAGTAATAGTTGGATTAATAGTATTGGTAACTTCATAACTATATTGACCATTTATAGCGGTTGCATTACATTTGTTAATATTTGTATCTTCGACATTAAAAGTAATTGTGGAGCTGATTAATCCATCCGTAGCTTTTATGGTTACATTTCCAGTCGTAGATGGGGTAAACAACCCATTTGCAGCTATGGTTCCATCTCCACTGGTAATACTCCAAATAATATTGGTAGGAAACACATTATTATCTGCATCATATCCTTGTGCTGAAAATTTTTGAGTTGAATTTAGATTCAAACTTGTAATTTGTGGCGTAATAGAAATTTTAGATAATGAAGCATTTTTGCCAACTAATCCTCCAATTATTACTTTTACAGTAGTTGGATAAGTACATTGAATAGTTGATGAATGATCCCCTACATCATCATAGGCGAAAGCATAGGTTTTAGAGTCATAACTTACATTATTTTTATGAAAAAAAGCAACATATTCATTATAAGGTTTTATTTTAAAAAATAAAGAGGAGTCATGCGTATATTGTATGGTTGAGCCCGTTATATTAGTATTTATAGCATGGCGATTTATTGCAGCTGAAATTTGAGCTTGAATCATTAAATCCTCATTATATTTTACAATATTGCTACTCGCATTAACTGGGGTATAGGCCATAGGTCCAGACCCATCAATTGCATTTGCAGTCGTTGGCTTTGAATAAATAGTTGCAATGGATCCATCTCTTGAATCTGTAAAGTTGAATACATTACCAGTTACTCTGCCAACCCAGACTCCATTTTCGCCAATATTTATTGTCAAATCTTTTGATGAATAGGTATTCCAAATGTCATTAATGTAAGAATCCAATGCCGTTTTTGAAAAAGCAGGTAGCTTTGTAGGCTGCTCTATAATTGGCTTCCCGTCTAATGAATTGGTTTTTATGGTTTTACAAACTAAATATTCATTAGAAACTGTTGTGTCCCACAAGGACATAATTTCATTATGTGATAGTAATTCTCCAACTTTACTGTATTTTGGAATACCTTCACCAGCTATTGCATTTGCATAGTTTTGATTATAGGTCAAGCTTGAGTTTACTGATCCAGTAAAACCATTTACCTCAATGCCCATAGGGTATTGATAAGCATCAACTCTACTGGTGTTGGTAAAAAGTCCAGAGCCACCCCATGTAAGTTCAATTAATTCCCAACGAATTCCGTCATTAGGATCGCTAGAAGAATTTAAATTGGCTCCAGCATATCCTCCTGTATCAAGAAAATGCAAATACATTGGTGATTTGAATGAAATAAAAATTCTACTGGCAAATAATTCTTTAGGTATTTGGATAGTTTTATTAGGAATATCACTTAGTTTCATAAAAATATTAGGGTATTTCCATTCTGCTGGTGAGCTCCAAGAGGGCCCTGATAGGGTATTGTCGGCAGCATTCATTTTTATAAGATTACTAGTACTCATATTCATCCATACGTCTCCCATGGTTTCATATTTTCCTACCAATGCAATGTAGATTTCAGAATCTAAATATTCAGAATTATTTTCGAAAACGTAGGGGAGTTTAAGTGTTTGACAAAAACAAAAAGGAATAAAAGACAGTATTGCTACTAGAGTTAGAGTAATTTTTTTCATATTTGTAAAATGAATTGTAAATTTAGTAATAAAGTCGTTATGTATTTTTGTTTTTTTCGATGAGATTACTCATTCAACTATTTGTAATTCTGCTTTCAAGTTTAATTATCGCACAAGAAGATAAGGATTCAAATGCAATAGATTTTACTTTGTTTAGGGGAAATGTTATTCCTCATTCACCAGATTTATTTCACTTAATTACCGGGCATCCCGAGGGTGTCATGCTTAGTTTTTCAAAGAAAACATATGGTCATGAAGAATGGCATTCTATTTACAATTACCCAGATTATGGAGTTTATTTTCTATATCAAGATTTTAAAAATGAGTTGTTAGGGAAAAGCTATGCAACTGGAGCTTTTTATAATTTCTATTTTTTGAAAAGAAATTTAAATTTAAAAATTGCTACTGGACTTGCCATGACAACTAATCCTTATGATAAGCAAACCAACAGCAAGAATAAAGCCTTTGGTTCGAAAGTCATGGCAAATATCGACTTTGTTTTAAACTACAAGAAAGAAAATATAATTGACAAGTTGGGAATTCAAGGAGGATTACTATTTACTCATTTTTCCAATGGAAGATTTAAATCACCAAATAGTGGAATCAATACCTATTGCCTAAATTTAGGAATCAATTATAATTTTGATAAAGGACAAAATCAACCTAGAGATTCCATTTTTTCCAAAATGAAGTATGTTGAGCCAGTAAAATATAATACTGTTTTAAGAACAGGATTCAACGAAAGTCCTGTTGTTGGAAGTGGGCAGAAACCTTTTTATCATATAGGATTTTATATTGATAAAAGAGTAAATAGAAAAAGTGCTCTTCAAGCAGGGACGGAATTATTTTTGACAACTTCTTATAAAGAGTTTATCAAATACCGCTCGATTGCTTATCCAGAAAATCAGGTGGATTATAATACAGATTATAAAAGAGTTGGTATTTTTCTTGGTCATGAGTTATTCATTAACAGAATTTCTATAGAAACTCAATTGGGCTATTATGTTTACCAGCCATTTAAATACGATAGTTCGTTTTATGATAGAGTAGGAATGAAGTATTATGTTACACCCAAGGTTTTTTCGGGGATTTCACTGGTAACCCATGGTTTTTTGGCTGAGGCTCTTGAATTCATTGTAGGTGTTCGATTATAGTTTTATGAAAAAAATAGGAATTGTATTTTGTTTTATTTTTCTGTTTACCAATTGTGAAAACATTGGCGATTGCGTGAAATCTAGTGGAAAAATGACTTCCAAAGAGTACAAAGGGTTTATATTTTCTAAAATTATTGTGAATAAAAGAATAGGGTTAGTGATTATTCAAGGAGATGATTATAAAGTTGAGGTTAAAGCAGGAGAAAATTTAATCAATGATATTGAAGTCAGTGTTGTTGATAATAAACTTATTTTAGAAGACAATACCACTTGCAATTGGGTTCGTGATTATGGAGAAACAACGGTCTTTGTTACCGCTCCAAACTTAACAGATGTGTTTTCAAAAACAGAAAGAGACATTACTTGCAATGGGGTTTTATCATTCCCTTATTTACATTTAGTATCTATGAATAATTATGATGGATATAGTGGTTCAGGAACTGGAGATTATATTCTCAATTTGGAATGTGAAAATCTGTTTGTAGAAAATAATCATCTCTCTCGCTATTTTATAAGTGGAAAAATTAAAGAAATGAGTGTCAATTTCTACGAGGGTGACGGAATTTTTCATGGTGAAAATGCACTAGCCAATAGAATTCATTTTTATCACAGAGGATCAAACGATATGTTTTTACATCCTATTGAATCTATTTCAGGTGATATTTACAATCTTGGTAATGTAATTTGTAATTCAAAACCTGAAAAGATTGAAGTGAATCAACACTACAAAGGGAAACTGATTTTTAATTGATTTTTTTAGAATCAAACTACTCTTTAGTTACTTCTCTAAATAAAGTTTCTAAATTTTTATTTTTCTGATTCAGTTGAAGTGTCTTCAAACCATTGTCATGAGCAAAGTCAAAAACGGTTGGTCTCATGTCTATATCAGAGAGAAAAGTCAGTTCCCACAGCGAATTATGGATATTTTTAAAGGATTGTAAATTCGGAATTTTTGTTATGAGTTCTTCCTCAATTTCATGATCAAACTCTACTTCAATAATTTGTTCTTTTTCGACTGATATTAACTTGTCTAATTTTTTGTCTGTGACAATTTTACCATTGTTGATGATAATTACCCTATCGCAAATAGCCTCAACTTCTTGCATGATATGCGTAGAAAGAAATACGGTTTTGTCCTTTCCTACGTTTTTAATCACATTCCTAATTTCAACCAGCTGGTTTGGGTCTAATCCCGTCGTTGGTTCATCCAGAATCAAAACCTCTGGATTGTGTAATAAAGCATTGGCAAGTCCTACACGCTGGCGATATCCTTTAGATAATTGCCCTATTTTTTTATGACTTTCAGTGGTTAAACCTGTTAGCTCAATCACTTCTTGTATTCGAGATTTAGGGACTTTATATACATCTGCATTAAACTCTAAATATTCTTTAACATACAAATCCAAATACAATGGATTATGTTCTGGCAAATAACCAATAGATTTTTGAACGGCTTTTTGTTGCATGCTCACATCATTTCCATTTACCAGAGCAGAGCCTTCATCAGCAGTGATGTAAGTAGTCAATATTTTCATCAATGTAGATTTTCCAGCACCATTTGGACCCAAGAAACCTACAATTTCTCCTTTTTTTATAGAAAATGAGATGTTATCAAGAGCCTTTTGAGTTCCGTAACTTTTTGAAATTGCATTAACTTCTATTGACATGAGTTTTGTATTTGTAGCAAAAGTAAACAGAAAAATACTTTTTTATAGTATTGAATCGAAAAATTAAAATCAAGGAATTGTGTAAAAACGAATTAGATTTTGGTACTATTAGACATTTTTTTCAAGCGAAAAGTCCTGTGAATTTATAGTTTGAGCTGATGAGTACTATTTCAAACAGTAATTTTGTTATCAAATACTACAGATACAAAAGTTTATCTATAGTTTTTTTGAATATTTTTCAATGAAAGTCTGGTTTTACCTCAAATTGCTTTTTTATGCTATAAAACCGCATTTTTTTGGGTTAGTTAAAAAATATTTATATATTCGCAAAGAATTTTTACAAAAGCAAAATGTCAAACAATCGTTTTTATTTTAGCAACACTTACTACTTCTTTTTTAGGAAGTAGGGATTGTGCTACGGTTATTTGAAAAATTAAGAAACAAATAAAACTAAGATACAATCCTGATGAAAATCAGGATTTTTTTTTGATTAGATGAGAACAAAAATTGCGATACAAGGTATAAAAGGCTCTTTTCATCATCAGGTGGTAAATGAATATTTTCCTAAAGATGTTGAAATCGATGAGTGCTTGTCTTTTGAGGAATTGATAGATAGTCTGGTAACTGGTAAATCTGATCAGGCTGTTATGGCTATTGAAAATTCTATTGCAGGTCCAATTATACCTAATTATGCTTTGATTGATAAAAATAATTTACACATTATTGGGGAACATTATTTGGATATTCATCAAAATTTAATGGCATTAAAAGGCCAAAAAATGGAAGATATTCAAGAAGTTCATTCTCATCCTATGGCTTTGCTGCAATGTATGGAATTTTTGAAAACACACCCCAATATTAAGTTGGTTGAAGACAAAGATACTGCCGAAACAGCGAGAAGAATTCACGAAAAGCAACTAAAAGGAATTGCAGCTATTGCTAGTAAAGTAGCAGCAGAACTATATGATTTAGAAATTTTAGCTCCAGAAATTCAGACAATTAATAACAACATGACTCGATTTGTTATTATTAATAAAGAGAACAATTTTGTTTCTAAAGATGAAATCAATAGGGCTTCTATCAAGTTTGAGTTAGACCATAAACGCGGGAGTCTAGCGGCTGTTTTGAACGTAATGAGTGATTGTAAATTGAATTTGACTAAAATACAATCGTTGCCAAAAATTGAAACCCCTTGGAAATATTCATTTTTTGTTGATGTTACTTTCTCCAACTATGAAGATTATGCTAAAGCAAAATCACTTTTAGAAATTATGGCTGAATACTTTAAAGTACTAGGTGAATATAAAAATACGAGACCATGATTGAAGTAGCAAAACGACTAGAAATTGTTGAAGAATACTATTTTTCATCAAAACTTAGAGAAGTAAGGCAACTGGCTTCTGAAGGCAAACCTATTATCAATATGGGAATTGGTAGTCCAGATTTGAAACCTTCTCAAGCGGTTATTGATGCAGTTGTTTTAGCAATGCAGGAGGAAAATGCACATCAATATCAAAGTTATCAAGGCCTACCAGAGTTGCGAAATGCTATGGCAGATTTCTATGCAACCAACTTTGAAGTTGCTTTAAATTCCAATACCGAAATTTTGCCTTTGATGGGTTCCAAAGAAGGAATTATGCATATTTCATTGGCTTTTTTGAATGAAGGAGACCATGTATTAATACCAAATCCAGGGTATCCAACCTATACTTCGGTGACCAATTTAGTTGGAGCTGTCCCAGTATATTATGATTTAAAAGAAAGCAATAATTGGGAACCCAATTTTGAAGCTCTAGAAAGATTGGATTTATCGAAAGTAAAGATTATGTGGGTGGGCTATCCTCATATGCCAACAGGGGCAAGGGGAAGCATACAATTATTCGAAAAGTTAGTCGCTTTTGCCAAGAAACATAACATTTTGTTGGTTAATGACAATCCTTACAGTTTTGTTTTGAATGACAATCCAATAAGTTTGTTGCAAGCTGAAGGAGCCAAAGAAGTAGCCTTAGAATTGAATTCTTTATCAAAAACATTCAACATGGCAGGATGGAGAGTGGGAATGGTTTTGGGAAATGCAGCCTGTATTGATGCCGTTTTGAAAGTAAAAAGTAATATGGATAGCGGAATGTTCTTCGGGATTCAGAAAGGAGCAATTGAAGCATTAAAAAGCGATGCCTCTTGGTTTAATTCCATGAATGAAATCTACAAGCGAAGAAGAATTTTAACAGAACAGCTTGCCGAGAAACTAGGCTGTGAAGTGTATGCAGCAGGTGTTGGATTATTTGTTTGGGCAAAATTGCCAAAAGGAATCACATCTGCGGAAGCTTTTATTGATAAAATATTATATGAAAAATCAATATTTATAACTCCAGGAACTATTTTTGGTTCCAATGGAGAAGGATACATCCGATTTGCACTTTGCGTACAAGAAGCAAAAGTGCAAGAAGCAATTGATAGATTTTAGAGTAGAATTGTCATTGTTTTTTACAATTGACATTGAAATTGAATAAAATGAAAGTAGTTGTAATAGGAATAGGTTTAATAGGAGGTTCAATAGCATTGGACATTAAATTCTTGCATCCAGATGCCAGCATATTTGGAATTGACAACAACGAGAATCATTTGCAGGAAGCAATTAATCTTGGTGTTGTTGATGCGGGAACTACTTATGAAGATTTAATACATGCCGATTTTGTCATTGTTTCGGTTCCTGTTGATATATCATTAACGGTTTTGCCAAAGGTGTTGGATGCCATTGGAGAAAATACAATTGTTTTTGACGTAGGTTCAACAAAGACACCTATTTGTGAAGTAGTTGCCAATCACCCAAAAAGGAGAAATTTTCTCGCAGCACACCCAATAGCAGGTACGGAATTTTCAGGCCCGTCAGCAGCGATTAGAGGTTTGTTTCAAGGTAAAACAAATATTATTTGCGAAGTCGAAAAAACCACTTTTAAATTGCAAGAAAAAGCGGTTCAACTTTTCACTACCATTGGTATGAGAATTCGCTACATGGATCCTGTATCGCATGACAAACATATTGCTTATGTGTCTCATTTGTCGCACATCAGTTCTTTCATGTTAGGCAAAACAGTAATTGATAAAGAGAAGGACGAGCAAGATATATTTGATATGGCAGGTTCGGGTTTTGAAAGTACGGTGCGACTAGCTAAAAGTTCTCCAGCAATGTGGACACCCATTTTTAAACAAAACAAAAAGCAGGTTGTAAAAACTTTAGAGGAGTACATCTCCAATCTGTCAAAGTTTAAAGAACTATTGGAAAATGATGATTTCGAAGCCATTTTCAACGAGATGCAAAGCGTAAACAGAATAAAAGAAATATTAAACGGAATACATATTAAAAAGTAAAACAAACACAAAAAAATAAAAATTAGAAAAGATGGAAAACAAGAAAGAAATGAGAGATTGGTTGAATGCATTCAATTTGAATCATCCATTCGTAATTGCAGGACCTTGTAGTGCTGAAACAGAAGAACAAGTATTGAAAATCGCACACGAATTGAAAGATTCTGATGTAAGCGTTTTTAGAGCAGGAATTTGGAAACCAAGAACACGTCCGGGAGGATTTGAAGGCGTTGGTGAAATTGGTTTGAAATGGTTGAAAAAAGCTAAAGCCGAGACAGGATTGTTAATGGGGACAGAAGTAGCAACAGCTGCTCACTGTAAACTAGCTTTAGAAAATGATATTGATGTATTATGGGTAGGAGCGCGTACTACAGCAAATCCATTTGCGGTTCAAGAAATCGCTGACACTTTGAAAGGAACTGACAAAATTGTATTGATTAAAAATCCAGTAAATCCAGATATGGCTTTATGGTTGGGTGGTGTAGAGCGTTTGTATATGGCTGGAATCAAAAAGCTAGGGGTGATTCACAGAGGGTTTTCAACTTATGAGAAAACAAAATACAGAAACATACCAGAATGGCAAATTGCTATCGAATTGCAAAACAAGTTCCCTGATTTGCCATTGATTATCGACCCATCCCATATTACAGGAAACAGAAACATGATTCTTGAAGTGACTCAAGAAGCACTAGACTTGAATTATGATGGAATGATTATCGAAACCCATTTTGATCCAGACAATGCATGGAGTGATGCTGCTCAACAAGTTACGCCAACGGCTTTGAAACAAATTTTCAAAGATTTGAAAGTAAGAAAAGTGAGCGGAGATACGGCTGATTTTGATAACAAAATGACAAAATTAAGAGCGAATATTGATGTTCTTGATGCCAATTTGTTAGAATTACTTGGAAAACGTATGAAGGTTGCTGACGAAATTGGTCAAGTGAAAAAAGAAGCTAACGTTGCGGTTTTACAAAACAATCGTTGGAATGAAATCCAAGAAAAAATGGTGGCTGAAGGTTCTAAAAAAGGATTGTCAGAAGACTTTATCATCAAGTTATTCAAAGGAATTCACCAAGAAAGTATTGAACACCAAGAGAGAATTTTGAATTCGTAAATTTAAAATTTTGTAATTTTTATACAATCTCCATTTTTTTGAAAGAAAGAATGGAGATTTTTTATTTTATACAATCGAAAAACTTTAAACTTTAAACTTCAATCGAAAAACATTCATTTATCTTTGCCAAGGAATTTAGAATCAAAATTCAGAAATCTAAAATTGAATGACAGGAATCGTTTATAAATCTACTGGTAGTTGGTACACCGTAAAATCGGAGCAAGGAGATTTTATAGAATGCCGAATGAAAGGAAAGTTTCGCATCAAAGGAATCAAAAGCACAAATCCTATTGCTGTTGGTGACTGCGTAGATTTTGAACTTGAGGAAACCTCAGGTACTGTCACAGGGATGATTCACCATATTCACGACAGAAAAAATTACATTGTTCGAAAATCGGTAAATCTTTCACATCAAATGCATATTATTGCATCAAATATTGATAGGGTTTTTCTTTTGGTAACTATCAACAATCCACCGACAACCTTCAATTTTATTGACCGTTTTCTTGTAACTGCCGAAGCTTATGGAATTGAAACGATTTTAGTTTTTAATAAAATAGATACTTTTGACGATGTTACTTTAGACGAGCAATTGTACATGCAACACATCTATCAAGAAATAGGATATACTTGCTTGCGTACTTCTTCTACTGAAATGAAAGGAATTGACACCTTGAAAGAAATGATGATTGGGAAAGTTAGCATGTTTTCAGGGCATTCTGGCGTAGGGAAATCAACATTGGTGAATGCTTTAGAACCTTCCTTGCATCTCAAAACCAAAACTATTTCTGAAGCAAGTAAGCAAGGGCAACATACCACAACTTTTGCAGAAATGTACGATTTATCTTTTAATGCCAAAATTATAGATACACCAGGAATAAAAGGTTTCGGCATTGTCGATATGGAAAAGGAAGAAATCAGTGGTTATTTTCCTGAGTTTTTTAAGTTAAAAGAACAATGCAAGTTCAATAATTGTCTTCATAAAGAGGAACCTCATTGCGCTATCAAAGCGGCTTTAGAAAAAGATGAAATAGCTTGGTCACGTTACAATAGTTACCTTAAAATATTGGAAGGAGATGATGAACATTATAGAACGGATATATATGATGAAGACCGTAAAGCAAGTGATGAAACAAGGAAATAATTTAGTATGAAAACGGTTATCCAAAGAGTTGCTCATTCTTCTGTCACCGTAGAGGACACTATAGTAGCTAGCATTCAACAGGGACTACTGGTTTTGGTAGGTATTGAAGAAGCCGACACGCAGGAAGACATCAATTGGTTGTCATCCAAAATTGTAAATCTTAGGATATTTGGAGACGCTAACGAAGTCATGAATCTCTCCGTTAAAGATGTTGATGGCGACATCATAGTAATAAGCCAATTTACACTTCAGGCTTCGACCAAAAAAGGCAATCGTCCTTCCTACCTTAAAGTGGCAAAACACGAAATCGCCATCCCCATGTACGAGCGTTTTGTTCAAGAAGTAGAGCAACAATTGGGCAAAAAGGTCCAAACCGGAATTTTTGCAGCCGACATGAAAGTTTCCTTGCTCAATGATGGACCCGTTACTATTGTGATGGATAGTAAAAATAAAGAGTAAAAAATTGTTTTTAAGTATAGGGTTTGTAGTTCGCAATCATTTATATTTGTTTTTATTTAGTAAAGTCATCTTCTTGCAAACATAGGATAACAAACAAAACTCAATGAAATGAATCTAAAAAACGCCCAACTAGAAGTCGACACTTGGATCAAAGAACACGGAGTTCGTTATTTTAATGAATTGACCAACATGGCGCAGCTTACGGAGGAGGTAGGCGAAGTAGCCCGTATCATTGCTCGCCGCTATGGCGAACAATCTGAAAAAGAATCGGATAAAAATAAAGATCTTGGCGAGGAACTAGCCGATGTGGTTTTTGTCGTTTTATGTCTCGCCAACCAAACAGGAATTGATTTGCAAGCCGCTTTCGACAAGAAAATGGATTTAAAATCCGTTCGGGACAAAGACCGCCACAAGAACAATGACAAATTGAAATGATGCCATCTTAATAAAACTTAATTCCTTAATGGTTAAAAAATTTTGTTTTGTCTGACTATATTTGCACTTCTTTGTTAAAAAATAAAAATGAATTTACTACTACAATCTAAAATCGCTAGTCTACAATCTTCAATACAAATTACGGGTTCCAAAAGTGAAACCAATCGATTGTTATTACTACAAGCTTTATATCCTAGTATTACTCTAGCAAATACATCCAATTCTGATGATAGCGAAGTAATGCAAAAAGCGTTGAAAGGGAATCAAGAAGCGGTAGATATTCATCATGCAGGAACGGCAATGCGATTTCTAACGGCCTATTTTGCAGTTAATGAAGGAAGAGAAGTAGTTTTGACTGGATCGCAAAGAATGACAGAACGTCCTATAAAAGTTTTAGTAGAAGCCTTGCAACAACTTGGAGCGCAAATTTCGTACGAAAAAGAAGTAGGATATCCGCCTATTCGAATAAAAGGACAAAAAATTACAGCCAACAAAGTGACCATTCCTGCTAATGTAAGCAGTCAATATATATCTGCGCTATTGCTAGTAGCACCCAAATTGGAAAATGGTATTGAATTGACTTTGGTTGGCGAAATCACGTCTATTCCTTACATCAAAATGACTTTGGCATTGTTGGATGAAATAGGTGTTGAAACTCATTTTATAGGAAATACCATAATAGTTAAACCATTAACAATAGACCCAAAACCACAAACACTTACAGTAGAATCCGATTGGAGTTCAGCTTCCTACTTTTTTAGTTTGGTAGCTTTATCTAATGAGGCATCAATTTCACTGAGTAGCTACAAACAAAGTAGTTTGCAGGGCGACTCTGCTTTGGTCAAAATATATGAGCAAATGGGTGTCAAAACTCATTTTGACGAAAATAAAATTACATTGGTTAAGCAGCCTAATTTTAAATTTGAAAGGTTAAATTTAGATCTTAACAACACACCCGATATTGCTCAAACTATAGTAGTTACTTGTCTTGGGCTGGGTATTAGTTGTCATCTAACAGGGCTTCATACCCTGAAAATTAAAGAAACCGATAGATTGGAAGCTCTCCGAATCGAATTGACAAAATTAGGAGCAAAAATTTCTGTTACTAATGATAGCTTAACACTTGAGGCGACACATCATATTAATTCGAATGTAAAAATAGCAACGTATAATGACCATAGAATGGCTATGGCATTTGCACCTCTAGCATTAAAAGTGCCTATAGCGATTGAAAATGCAGAGGTGGTTTCAAAATCCTATCCTGATTTCTGGGAAGATTTAAGAAGTTTAGGATTTGAGATAGTTCATCATTAAATTCTGTTTCAGTCCCTGTCATCACGTCGGTTTTTCTGTGTTTCGAAAAATAAACACTAAAAGACTTGACAACGCCTCTCTCACAGTTGTATATTTGCGCCCGAAAGATTTTTCTGATTTCTATAAATCCTAAATTCTAAAATCAAAAATTATATATGAAATTATCACATTTTCACTTCAATTTACCTAAAGAACTTTTAGCAGAATATCCAGCCGAAAATAGAGACGAATCTCGTTTGATGGTTGTTAATCGTGAGAAAAAGACAATAGAACACAAAACATTTAAAGATGTTATAGATTATTTTGGAGACGGAGATGTTTTAATATTAAATAACACCAAGGTTTTCCCAGCTCGTTTATACGGGAATAAAGAAAAAACTGGAGCTAGAATCGAGGTTTTCTTGTTGAGAGAATTAAATTCTGAGCAACGTCTTTGGGATGTATTAGTAGATCCAGCCCGTAAAATTAGAATTGGTAACAAATTGTATTTTGGAGATGACGATTCATTGGTTGCTGAAGTTATTGATAATACAACTTCCAGAGGTAGAACTTTGCGTTTTCTATATGATGGGTCTTATGATGAATTCAGAAATAAATTGACGGAATTGGGAGAAACGCCTATTCCAAAATATATCAATCGTGATGTGACTCCAGAAGATGCCGAGCGTTATCAGACTATTTATGCTAAAGAAGAAGGTGCAGTAGCCGCCCCAACTGCGGGATTGCATTTTTCAAAGCACTTGCTTAAAAGACTAGAAATTAAAGGGGTAAAACTTGCCGAAATAACGCTTCATGTAGGTTTAGGAACTTTCAACCCTGTTGAAGTTGAAGATTTATCTAAACATAAAATGGATTCAGAGGAATTAAGAATTACCCAGCAAGCTTGCGATATTGTAAATGTTGCAAAAGAAAAGAAAAAAAGAGTTTGTGCTGTAGGAACCACTTCGATGCGAGCTATAGAAAGTTCAGTATCTTCAGCTAGAACTTTAAATCCATATGACGGTTGGACTAATAAATTTATTTTTCCTCCTTATGATTTCAGTATCGCTAACTGTATGATTACCAATTTTCATACACCAAAATCTACCTTAATGATGATGATTTCTGCATTTTGCGGACACGATTTGATGAAGAAAGCGTATGAAGAAGCTATCAAAGAAGGATATAAATTTTATTCTTATGGGGATGCGATGTTAATCATCTAATCGTTAATCTTAGTATAAAATAAAAAATCTCGTCAATGGCGAGATTTTTTTTATGAAGTATATGAAGTTATTTCAATTAACTTGATAGACTAATTTAACAGTAATACTAGCGGTTTTATTCTTAGAAATAGTATTGAAGGAACCCCCATACGAGAAGTCTTCAGAGGAGTTTTGACCCGTAATTTGAAAAACTCCCATATCTGATTTTTTTAAATTACCCAAACTAGCATTTGCATTTTCGGCTATACTTTTTGCTCTAATACTTGCATCTTTGGTCGCTTCGGCAATCATTTTTATTTTAAGTTCAGCAAGTTTTGTGTAATAATACTCTGGTGGATTGGAATAAAATTCAATTCCTGAATTGATTAATTCGCTGGATTGTCTTGAAATTTCTTCTATTTTATTTACTTCCTTGGATTGTATGGAAACACTTTGTGTTAAGGTAAACCCAGTGAAAATTTGTTGTTTGGGAGTGCCATTTTCATAATACGTAGTTTCAAAATCTTTATTGAAATTAACGGCAGAAAAAATGATATCACTCGAAGCAATTCCTTTTCCATATAAATAGGTTTTTATTTTTTCGCGGTCGCTATCTAAGGCTGCATAAGCTTCTTTAAGTGTATAACTTTTCTTAGAAAAAGAACCACTCCAAACAATAAGGTCTGATACAAAATCTTTTTTCCCTAAACCTGTAACGCTAATCGTATCATTGCTTTGGTTTCGATTTTGAAAAGCATTAGAAAATAAATAGGAGGAGATTATAATTGCTAGAGCAATAATAATTACGTTTAGATTATTCTTGAGCATAATGTATTGATTAAATTCAATCAAATATAAGCAATAAATAGACCATTTTTTAAATCGTAAGATATTTTACACCACTACTTTTCAAAAAATGATTTGGTAGGAATGTCTTTTCTGGCATATTCAAACCGGTCAATTAGTTTTGGTAAACAATAGCCATCGAGTCCATTTAGGCTCACTACATTAACTTTATCTAACTGTAGCCAACCTTTTTCGTGCTCTAAAATCGGGTCATAAAATAAGTGTTCAATAGAAGCTACAATATGGATGGTATTATTTTCTTTGATGTGGTACTCATTTAGGTATTTGCAAAGTAATTGTACTGGACTTCCTTTTACAAAAGGGAAATCAATCTCTTTTTTATATTCTTCCTCAAGATTCGTTTTGTCAAATTCAGAAATACCAAAATCATAATTTGCTGAGGTATGGTGTGCATCAGCAATCATATTGTCAGTTATGTGATTCACTGTAAAAAATCCTGTTTCTTTTATGTTTTTATAAGTATCTCTGGGAACTGTGGTTGGTCTCATTATAAATCCCAGTAGAGCAGGTTCACTTCCAAGATGCGTTATACTACTAAAAATAGCCACGTTGCTTTCTCCATTTTCTGATTTGGTGGCTATCAAATTTGCAGATTTATATCCTGTACACGAATTGATGAGATTTAATCGTTCTACTTTTTCCATCTCTGAGATGGTATTTTTTGATATGTGAATCATACTAAATTAAATTAGTTGACAAAGATATGTTTTGTTTAATTAAAAATTAAATTTATTAAACAAAATTTATTCAAATTATGTAACAAAAAAGGAAACCAAAATTCAATACTTGATTTCAAAATAGGATTTCTAAAAAGAGTATATTTGATTTTAAATTATTCCAAATGAAAAAAGTAAAAAAAGCTTTTCTTGTTTTTTTTGTCATTTTAGCTGTAGTTATTTTGTTTCTGATTCTTTATGGCTTGTATTTAAAACCTAAATACGAGGGCGATGTACAACTCCAAAACATTGAAAAAGAAACCACGGTCTATTTTGACGATTATGGAATTCCTCATATTTATGCCGATACGCAGAAAGATGCTATGGTTGCTTTAGGGTACGTTCATGCTCAAGATAGATTGTGGCAAATGGAATTAATCAGACGAATTGCTCCAGGAAGATTATCCGAAATTTTTGGGACAAAAACCCTTAAAGTAGATCAATTTTTTGCTGGAATTGGTATTGATGAAGCTTCTGAAAAAGCGATTTTTGAATTAGACAAAAACGCTCAGAGCTATATTTTGGCAGAAGCCTATTTGGATGGAATTAATCAATATGTTGCTAAAGGTCCAACTCCAATTGAGTTTCAACTATTAGGATTGCAAAAACAAAAATTCACTATCAAAGATGTTTATAATGTATTTGGCTATATGTCATTCAGCTTTGCCATGGCTCAAAAAACAGATCCTTTACTAACAGATATTCGAGATAAATTTGGAATGGATTATTTGAAAGATTTCGGAATTGATGGTAGTCTAAATACGACTCAATTGAAAAATTTTGTAGGTAAATCAAGAGAATATTCGCAAATTTCTAGTGCTGTTACTTCTCTTCTTGAAAGAGCTCCAGTACCACAATTTATTGGAAGTAATAGTTGGGTAATAGCGCCAGAAAAGACAAAGAATGGGAAGGTTATTTTTGCAAATGACCCTCATATTTCTTTTTCTCAACCATCCACTTGGTATGAAGCACATATTGTTTGTCCTGATTATGAAATGTACGGCTATTATTTGGCAGGTACACCTTTTCCTTTGTTAGGTCACAATCGTCAGTATGCGTATGGATTGACCATGTTTGAAAATGATGATTTGGATTTTTACAAAGAACAAACGAATTCTTTGGATGCTAACAAATACCAAACTCCAGCTGGTTTGAAATCCTATCAAATTCGCAAGAAAACTATAAAAGTTAAGGATAGTTTAGATGTGGTTTTAAATGTAAAAATCAGTCGACATGGACCTATCGTAAATTCGCTTATTGAAGGAATACATCAAAAGGAGCCAATAGCTATGTCGTGGGTGTATACGCAACAACCTATTAAGATTTTGGAAGCCACCTATTCGCTCTCTCATGCTAAAAATGTAACTGATTTTAACAGTCATATTTCATTAATTGCCGCACCAGGGTTGAATATTATGTATGGAGATGCTATAGGTAATATCGCTTGGACAACTTCTGGAAAATTGTACAAGCACGATACAGGAGTGAATACTAATTTTATTCTTGATGGAGCAACAGGGAAGGATGATATCAAAGAATATTTAGATTCCTCTAAAAATCCTCAAGCCTTAAATCCGTCATGGAATTATGTATATTCTGCTAATAATCAACCCGAAGCTATTGATGGATTTTTGTATCCAGGCTATTATTTACCTGAAGACAGAGCCAAAAGGATATTTAACTTATTAAATCCCAAGAACAATTGGACAAAGGAAGATGTGAGCAAAATGATTACTGACAACATTTCATCCAAATCTCCAGCTATTGTAGGTGATTTAATTGCAAGTGTTGATTACAATTCACTCTCTGAAAATGGAAAAAAGGGATATGCTATTTTAAAATCATGGAAGGGATCTAATGAATTGCAAGATGTTGGACCTACCATCTATAATAAATGGATTTATTTGTATTTGAAAAATACATTTAAAGATGAGTTAGGAGAGGAAGGTTTTAAGCTGTTTTTGGGGACTCATATTATGAAACAGATTATAGCCTCTCAAATAAAGAATGCTAATTCGCCTTGGTGGGATAATGTAACAACAAAAGCGAGCAAGGAAACTAGAAAAATGATTTTAGAATCGTCGTTCAAAGAAGCGATTTCAAATCTTGAAAAACAACTTGGAACATCAGTAAATTCGTGGACATGGAATAGAGTTCATAAAGTAGAGCACCAGCATCCGTTGGGTAAAGTTAACGCTTTACGTAGTTATTTCAATGTTGGTCCTTTCGATATAAACGGTTCCAATGAAGTCATTAACAATCAATTTTTTACTTTTTCTGAAAATGGAGAATACACAGTTACGGGCGGACCTTCAACGCGAAGAGTAATTGATTTTTCTGATATTGAAAACAGTTGGAGTATCCTGCCTACAGGTCAATCCGGAAATTCGTTGAGTAAACATTACCGCGACCAAGCTGAAATGTATAACGCTGGGAAGTTTAGAAAAATGAAATTAAACAAAGAAGAAATTATTCGAACTTCAACTAAGTTAGTTTTTAGACCTAGAGAGAAATGATTTTCAATAACAATGGTAAAATTCAATTGTAATTTTCAACATTGCTATTGCCATTGAATTTATTATTCTTCTCGATGTACTTTCATGAAATCAAAAGCAGGTTTGCAAATAGCAATATATTCACAAGGTTCTTCAAAAGGATTTGAATATTGGACACGAGTATTTTTTTCAATTTTTATAGATTGACCAGCTTCTAAAATTAGTACTTCATCCTCAATTATAAACTGTTTTTTGCCTGAAATAATATAGGTGTATTCATCAAATTCAGGAGTTTGAAAGGGTTCGCTCCAATGTGGCGGTGCAATCATGTGAGCAATTGAAATTTCGTGATTTCCAGTAGTTGGGATTCCGTGATGTTCTTCAATACGTTTTCCATCAGTAGTTGGAACAACAAATGGAGATTTCTGAATGAAATATTTTTTCATAATAATTACTTCTTAAAAATAAAATAGACAGCCAATACCAAGAAACACATTCCTACAAAATGATTCCATCGTAGTGATTCGTTTTTGAAAAATAAGGTTGAGAATAAGACAAAAATGATTAAAGTAACCACCTCTTGAATTACTTTGAGTTGCATTAACGAAAATGGTCCTCCGTTGCCTTGGTAGCCAATTCTATTTGCTGGAACTTGAAAACAATATTCAAAAAAAGCCAACACCCAACTTATAACTACAATCGTAATTAAACCCGCATTTTCAAACCATTTTAATTCTTTAAATTTCAAATGTCCATACCAAGCTAGAGTCATGAAAATATTGGAAAGGATTAACAAACCAATGGTAAGGTAGCCTTTCATTTTATTTTTTTAAAATTTTCATCAATACGCCAAAGGCTCCACGAATAAACGAAGCACTAGTTACTACTTTCAAAACCGATTTAGTGACAACAGTAGCAGTACTAGGCTCATTACTTTCTACTTTCTTTTCCTGTTCTGCAGAGACTTGTTCTTGTGATACTTCGATTTTTTTGGTTAACATTTCATAGGCACTTTCGCGATCAATTTCTTCACCGTATTTTTTAACTAATTTAGATTTCGAATTAATTTCTGCTATTTCAGTTTCAGTAAGAACATCCATCCGACTTTGTGGAGCTCGCATCATTGTGGCAGCAAGCGGAGTAGGAATTCCTTTTTCGTTCAAAGCCGTTACCAGTGCTTCGCCAATTCCAAGAGAGGTCAGAAGTTCATCGGTTTTGTAAAATTCTGATGTTGGATAGTTGTCAGCCGTCATTTTGATTGCTTTCCTATCATTGGCAGTGAAAGCTCTCAAGGCGTGTTGGATTTTAAGACCCAGTTGTGCCAAAACGCCACTTGGGACGTCCATAGGGTTTTGAGTTATAAAAAATACGCCAATGCCTTTGGAACGAATTAGTTTTACGATAGTTTCTATTTGATCTAAGAGGGTTTTACTCGCTTCGTTAAATATCAAATGGGCTTCGTCTATAAAAAGAACCAATTCCGGTTGCTCAGCATCTCCTTTTTCGGGCATTTGTTGGTAGATTTCAGCTAATAAACTCAGCATAAATGTAGAGAATAATTTGGGTTTATCCTGAATATCGGTCAATCGAATAATATTAATGTATCCTTTACCATTTTCATCAAAACGAAGTAAATCATTTATATCGAAGGAGATTTCACCAAAAAACAAATCTCCGCCTTGTTGTTCTAATTCTATGATTTTCCTTAAAATAGTTCCTGTAGTTGAAGTAGAGATTTTACCATAGCTTTCTTCAATTTCTTCTTTGCCTTCTTCCGTAATATAATTGATAACTTTTTTGATATCTTTCAAATCCAACAAAGGCATTTTGTTGTCATCACAATACTTGAAGATTACGGATACTACTCCTGCTTGAACATCGTTTAAGTCTAAAATTCTAGAAAATAAAACGGGACCAAATTCAGATACTGTAGCACGAAGTCTGACTCCATTTTGCTGAGACAAGGTCATCAATTCTACAGGAAAACTTGAAGGAGTGAAGGGAATATTAATTTTGGCATGGCGTTCAGTTATGAAAGGTTTTTCTTCACCTTCTTTTGCCACTCCACTAAAATCTCCTTTAATGTCCATCATAAGCACCGGAATCCCATAGGAGGATAATTGTTCAGAGAGCACCTGAATCGTTTTTGTTTTTCCTGTCCCTGTTGCTCCCGCTATTAGTCCATGGCGATTTAATGTCTTCAGAGGAATTTTAACAGAAGCCTCGGCAATAGCTTCTCCATCTAAAATTGCTCCGCCAAGGAGTAAACTTGCTCCTTTTGAAGTGTAACCGTTAACAATACTCTGTATAAAATCTTCTTTTTTTGACATGAATTTTTGAATTAGATGGAAAATTAAAAAACGAATGCAAGATATAAATAATTTTGAAGGTTGTAAACTCTTTAAATAGGATAAGTTTTCAACTGTATTCATGGGTTTGATTTAATCTAAATCATTGGTTTTTAACTTTTTTATTCTTGCATAAATAACAATAAAAAATTAACGAAAACGTTTTTGTTAATAATAGTGATTTAAATGATAAAAAAAGTTTTTTTATTTCAACTAATACTATAAATTTGTGACACTACAAGTTAATTATAACAAAAAATAATTTAAATAATTAAAATTAAAAAAAATGGCAAACGTTAAGAAAGAAAGTGGTTCAAACTTAGGAGGAATGTTCTCTGGACTAGTAATTGTAGCATGTATTTTGATTGGAGTCCTAGTATGGAACTTCATCATGGGTGCAGGGTCAAATTTTGAAGGTGGAGTTAATACTGGAGCACCCTTAAAAGGAAATTATTTAGCAATGGTTTACAAAGGAGGGCCAATTGTACCAGTTTTGATGGGATTGTTGTTAATGGTGGTTGTTTTTTCATTTGAAAGATATTTTGTAATTACAAAAGCAGCTGGAAAAGGAAATCTTGATGCATTTATGAAAAATGTACAAGCTAGTATCAAAGGAGGTCATATTGACGAGGCAATTGCTGCTTGTGACAAACAACAAGGTTCGGTAGCAAATGCAATTCGTTCAGCTTTAGTTAAATATCAAGATGTTAAAAAAGAAGGTTTCAATAGTGAAGAAGCATCTGAGACAATTCACAAAGAGATTGAGGAAGCTACAGCTCTTGAAATGCCAATGTTAGAACAACACATGACTATAATTTCTACTTTAGTTTCTTTAGGAACTCTTGCGGGATTACTTGGAACAGTAACCGGGATGATTAAAGCATTTGCTGGATTAGCTGGTGGTGGTGGAGCAGATTCTGCCGAATTGGCGAATGGTATTTCTGAGGCTTTGATTAATACAGCTACAGGGATTTCAACTTCAGCATTAGCAATTATTTGTTATAACTTCTTTACTTCAAAAATCGATAGCCTTACCTATGCAATTGATGAGGCAGGTACTACAATCGTTAATACATACAGACATTTTAGAGGTAGCTTAAAACAATAATTTTGATAGATACTATCAATAAAAATAGATAAAACAATGGCAATAAAAATGAAAAAAAAGTCAACATCTACCGATATGACGGCGATGTGTGACGTTGCATTCCTTTTGCTTACGTTCTTTATTTTGACTGCTACTGCTAAAGTTCCCGAAGTAATGCCTGTTGATACTCCACAGTCAACGGTACAGACTAAATTGCCAGAAAAAGATTTGGCAACTTTGACTGTAGGTAATGGGAAAGTGTTTTTTGATGTCAAAGGAAAAGATGTTCGTGTAAGAACACTTGAATTAATGGGTCAAAAATATGGTGTTACTTTTTCAGAGGATGATCAAAATAAATTTGCTATCATGGAAAGTTTTGGTGTTCCAGTTCAGAATCTTAAACAAATTCTTGACATGCATCCTTCAGATAGAAAAAATGTGAAGCAACCAGGTATTCCTAAAGATTCTCTAGACAATCAATTGGCTGACTGGGTTCAGAATGCACGAATTGCTAATATAGAGTTGCATGATAAGGAATTAGAGTTAGCAATTAAGGGCGATGCAAAAGAAGAATATCCTGTTATTAAAAAAGTAATGGATATTTTACAAGACCAAAAAATCAATAGCTTTAGTTTAGTTACTGGTTTGAGAGGAAAAGAAAAATAATTTAAAAATATACTAAATGGCTGAATTAAATACCGGCGACGGTGGTGGTGGTAAAAAAGGCAGTAAAAAAGTAAGAAGTAAAAAGCAAAACTCCAAAGTGGACTTAACGGCTATGGTGGATTTGGCTTTCCTTTTAATTACTTTCTTTATGCTTACTACTACGTTGTCTAAACCACAATCCATGAATTTGGGTTTGCCAGATAAAGACCCCAATAAAGACAATAATAAAGATGTAAAAGTAGATGAGAATCGTACAATGACTATTTTGTTAGGGGATAATAATAAGTTAGTACGTTATGTAGGCTTGTTAGCTACACCAGTTGCAGGTGGAGCTCCAAAGGAATTTCAATATGGAAAAGATGGTATTAGAAAAGAATTGTTGAGCAGAAAAGAAAAAGTGCTACAATATACTGGGGACAAAAACAAAGGTATGATTGTAATTATCAAACCGACCAAAAAATCAAAATACCGCAATTTAGTGGATATCCTTGACGAAATGGCAATTGTTGGAGTTCCTACTTACGCCATTGTAAATGAGTTTACGCCCGAGGAAAGTAAATTGATTGGAGGAGGAGCCGCAGTTGCAACTCCTGCTACTGACGAAACGACTAATCCTTAATCTAATTAAAAAAGAAAAGACATGAAATTAGATTTATTAAAAAATCAATGGTTGGAAATCGTTTTTGAAGGACGAAACAAGCTATACGGTGCGTACGAACTTAGAAAAACTAATGGTAAAACAACTACCAAGTCTCTTATTATTGGTGGAGTTATCTTTGTTTTCCTAGTAAGCATCCCTGTTCTAGCCAATTTAATTCCTGATAGTTCAGATGATGCTACTTTAGACCAAAAAATAACAACAGTAAAGTTACCCCCTAAAGAAGAAAAACCAAAAGAAAATCTTCCACCGCCACCACCACCGCCACCAAAAGTGGATCAGGTGAAATTTGTGAAGCCAGTTGTTGCAAAAGCAGAAGAGGTGACGGAAGAACCACCAAAAGTAGAGGAAATTAAAGATAAGAAGATTGGTGCAGAAACTATTAAAGGAGATCCCGATGCCGAATTAACAGTTGAACCTGTTGGTAATGGACCTAAAGATGTAGTAGAGGAAGACAACGAAATTTACAATACTGCTGGTATTGAGGTGAAGCCAGATTTTCCAGGGGGTATTGAAAAGTTTTACAAGTTTGTAGCTAAAAATTATCAAACTCCTGAAGAAGAAGGTTTAAAAGGTAAAGTTTTCGTTTCTTTCGTTGTTGAAAAGGACGGTTCACTAACTGATATCAAAGTAATCAGAGATATTGGATTTGGTACAGGAAAAGAAGCAATACGTGTATTGAAATCTTGCCCTAAATGGACTCCAGGAGAACAAAATGGAAAGAAAGTAAGAGTACTTTATTCTTTGCCAATCAACATCCAATCGGCTGAATAATGTTCGAAAAAATAGTTATTAATTTCAAGGAGAAATCGCTAAAAGAGCGATTTCTTCTCGTTATAGGACTGTGTTTTTTTTTAATGTATTTCTTTTTGGGATTGATTTTGATTTTTTGGAAAGAATTACCCATAGCAATGGAACAAAAGTATAGATTAGTTTTTGGAATAGTATTGATAGTGTATTCTTTTTTTCGTTTCATACGTTTTTTCAATTCAAGTCAAGAATAGTAATGTTAAATTATAGTAAGATAATTGGTTTAGTATTGTTGAGTTCTCTTTTTGGTATGTGCTCCAAAAAAAGTGAATCTAAACCCGAAATTGATACTATGCTTGAGGGAACCACAACAATTCTAGTTGACGAAACTTTAAAACCAATTATAGAAGATCAGGTCCAAATTTTCCAGAGCCGTTACGATGCGAAAATTACCATTGTTGCCAAGTCTGAAACTGAAGTAATTCAATCTTTGGTTAATGACAGTTCACGAATAGCAATATTATCGAGAACATTGACTAGTGAGGAATTGAAATTTTTTGATAAGAAAAAAATAACTCCAAAAGTTAGACTCTTTGCCAAAGATGCAATAGCATTGATTTGCAATAAAAATAATAATGACACACTTATTGCGTTACAAGATGTGATTGATTTCATTCAAAGAAAGAGTCAATCAAAAATTAAAGGTTTAGTTTTTGACAATCCAAATTCAAGTACTTA
>Ga0315904_10002056_pt1 | contig 31403 bp, 37 predicted proteins | sample LakEriMetagenome_6_FD_203529 | JGI IMG/M metagenome (GOLD analysis project Ga0315904, IMG submission 203529) | Freshwater fungal communities from buoy surface, Lake Erie, Ohio, United States - Buoy 12 MA120 | ecosystem: Environmental > Aquatic > Freshwater > Lake | place: USA: Lake Erie, Ohio...
CCGCAAGATGAAGGACGCTGCCATCTCCATCGCCAACGATCGCAACGGCATCACCCCCGGCGACTGCGCCGCCCTGATGTCCGAGATCGGCACCTACTTCGATCGCGCTGCCGCCGCCGTCGCCTGAGGCCGGCGCTGCGCCATTGACACCGCTGGGCCAGATCCACTAGGCCCGAAACGGCTTCCGGGCCGGAGGCGGTTGCCTCCGGCCCTTTTGGTTCTGGGGGGAAAACAGTCACAACGGCTACCTGGGGGTGGCACCCTTCGGGAGAGCGTGGATTGAGTTCAATCCAAGGGAGGCCAGCAATCCATGCCACTGCTTGCTTCGCCCGGTGGAGTCCCCACCGCCGCGACAACCTTTGAGCGCGTGCGCCGACGCGTGTTGGCGGGACTCCAGGAGCCAACGCTGCGACGGGCCGCGGTTCTGCTGATGGCCGCCGGTGCGGGTCTGCTGGCGCTGATGGCCGGGGGAGCCCGGGCCGCCCTGGTGGCGGCGCCCACCGATGGCGCCGACACGCTGTTGATGTTGTTCGGCTCGGCGCTGGTGCTGCTGATGACGCCCGGCCTCGCGTTCTTCTACGGCGGCTTCACCCGCTCCAAGAACGTGCTCAACACCATGCTGATGAGCTTCTTCCTGATGGGACTCATCGGGGTGCTCTGGGTGGTGATCGGCTACAGCCTCGCCTTTGACACCGGCTTCAAGAGTCCGTTCATCGGCGGCCTCGGCGCCATGTGGCTGAACGGCGTCGGCGGACCGCTCGGGGATGCCCCTCTCGCCCCCGGCTTCCCGATCAGCGCCACCTCCTTCGCCCTGTTCCAGGGCATGTTCGCCATCATCACCCCGGCTCTGATCTCTGGCGCCCTGGTTGAGCGGATCAGCTTCAAGGCCTGGTTCTGGTTCTGCCTGCTCTGGAGCCTGCTGGTGTACTCCCCGATGACCCACATGGTCTGGGGCGGGGGCTTCCTCGGCGCCGCCGAAGGCATGATGGGCGCCATCGACTTCGCCGGTGGCACCGTCGTGCACATGGCCTCGGGTGTCGCCGCCCTTGTCGGTGCCGTGATCATCGGTCCCCGCACCACATGGCCGAACGGCAAGCGGCCGCCGCACAACGTGCCGTTCATCCTGCTGGGTGCCGGTCTGCTCTGGTTCGGCTGGTTCGGTTTCAACGGAGCCAGCATGTTCGCGGCCAAAACCGCCGGTCTGCCCTTCCTCACCACCACCACCTCCGCCTCCGCCGGTCTGCTCACCTGGTGCCTGATCGAATGGTTCAAGGACGGCAAGCCCACCGCCGTCGGCGCAGCCACCGGTGCCGTCGCCGGTCTGGTGGGGATCACTCCCGCGGCGGGCTTCGTTTACATGGGCCCTTCGATCGTGATCGGTGCGGTGGCCGCCGCGAGCTGCCTGATCGCTGTGCGCATCAAGGCAGCCATCCAGTTTGATGACTCCCTCGACACCTTCATGGTGCACGGGGTGGGTGGCACGGTGGGCGCCCTGCTCACCGGTGTCTTCGCCGCCAAAGACCTGGTGGCTGCGGATTATTTCCCGGCGGCAGCCAAGATCCTGGAATCCGGCGGCAACGCGGCCATGGTCCTCACCCAGCTCAAGGCCGTCCTGTTCACCTATCTCTTCGTGGGCATCGCCAGCGCCCTCATCTTCTGGATCGTCGGCGCCGTCGTCGGCCTGCGGGTGAGCCCCGAGCAGGAAGAGCGTGGTCTCGACTACGTGGCCCACGGGGAAGAGGCCTACGACCCCATGACCAACTGAGGCTGATTCCCCATGAAAATGATCACTGCATTGATCCGCCCCAGCATGGTGGATGCCGTCAAGACCGCCCTCGTGGCCCTCGAGATCGTCGGCATGACGGTGACCGATGCCCGCGGGTTCGGTCGCCAGAAGGGCCAGGTGGAGCGGTACCGCGGTACCGAGTTCACGGTCGACTTCCTGCCCAAATCCAAGATCATGGTGGCCGTTCCCGATGACAAGCTGGACGTGGCCATCACCACGATCATGGAATCGGCCCGAACCGGCCAGATCGGAGACGGCAAGATCTTCGTGACCCCGGTGGATGACGCGATCCGCATCCGCACCGGTGATCGAGGCATCGCCGCCCTCTGATCCTCCCGCCCCGAGGCCATGGCCCGAGCCGGCAGTCCTCGGTCTGCAGGCTCCACTCCCTCAGCCCCCTTCCCAGGGGGGGTCCCCAGGGGGGGGCTTTGGCCTGAGGAGGCACCCACAACCCCGCAGAATCAGTGGCTCTGCTGGTGGTCGATGTCCTCTTCAATCTGACTGCTCACCTGCAGCAGCCGGTTGAGCAGCATGTGGTTCTTGCGATCGGAGATGCCGGCCACGGCGATCAGGCCCAGGGGCCCGAACAGCAGACCAGCAGCGAACCAGCGCCCGCCATGGCGCCCCTTGGACAGGGCCACCTCGCGGGCGAGACCGCCAGAAACGACGGCGAGCACAAGGGCCCCCAGAAGCTGCAGTCGAGCATCAGCCATTGAACAGGAAGCGGCAAGAGCAACGCCATTCTGCTGTGACAGGCCTGTGGCGGGGGCCAGATATCTCCATTCAGATTCAGTCTGATCAGATTCAGTCTGATCGGGCGCTCACAGGTCGCGGCGATCAGGCTTGGGTGGAATGATCTCGAGCAACTGGCTCAGGAAAGTCTGGGTAGAGGTGATCGGCTCATCAAAATGCAGACCTGTGAAATAGGCACGCATCACAGCATCGGACCAGATCAGCTCAGATTCACATTCAATGATCTCCTGGCTCGCATGTTTATGGAAACGAACCCGTGCGTGGCAGTTGAACGGAATCGGGGTAAATGAGCGCACACAGGCCCCTGAGCGGCTGATGTCCCACAGCAGCCCCGTGTACCGCTGATCGTCGACGAACACCTCTACCTGGATCTGAACGCTGTAGGTCGGTACGGCATAACGAGGTTCCCGCCGCTGGCGCCTGAGCCGACGATCCGGAGTGGGCCTGACGATGCGTACCCGATCTGCAGGGTCTGAAGGCTCGTCAGACCTGGGTCTGCCGAAGGGATTCATCAACTAATTCTGCCTAAAAAAGCACCGTTCTGCTCCGGGGCTTCATCTTGACTGCGGAACGGCCGGAGGAGCCAACGGACTGGGGTGGTCATCCGGCTGGCGTCAGAACCCCCAGAGGTGCCGCAGGTCCTGCTGATTGAGCTCCCAGGCATGGGCGGTGTCCAGACCGGCGTGGCGATGGGTTGCCGGCCGCGGGCCCGGAGCGCGGAAGCGCTGCTCCAGCAGATCCCGGAAGCGCCCACTCTCCTCCAGCAGGGCCACAAGGTGGCGGGCTCCCCCGGCCGCTTCCAGCATTGCCGAGGCGGTGCGGGCCAGCTCCAGGGTCTCGAGATTGCTGTTCGCTCCAGGTCCACACGTCCTGGAGCCTTGCCGGTGTAGAGGCCTCCAGTTGCGCCTGATCGTCGGCGAGATGGCGCTCGATCAGAGCACCAGCCCGGACTGGAGGATCCCCGGAGCCGGCATGGCGGGCCTGCAGCCGCTGCATGATTTCGCGCAGGGTGCTCAACCGACCGCCGCCAGACCGCGCTCGTTGAACACCCCCTCGAACAGGACCGAGCTGAGGTAACGCTCGCCGGAATCGGGAAGGACCACCACGATGGTCTTGCCTGCGAAGGCCGGCTCCTGGGCCAGCCGCAGGGCCGCCACCGTGGCGGCGCCGCAGGAGATGCCCGCCAGGATTCCCTCCTCGCGCATCAGCCGACGCGCCATCGCCACCGCCTCCTCATCGCTGACGGCCTCGACCCGATCGAGCAGCGACAGGTCGAGGTTGGCTGGCACGAAACCGGCACCGATGCCCTGGATCTTGTGGGGTCCCGGCTGGAGCGGAATGCCGTCGAGGGTCTGGCGGATCACCGGGCTGTTGGCGGGCTCCACCGCCACCGAGACCAGCGGCTTGGCCAGGGTCTGCTTGATGTAGCGGCTGATGCCGGTGATCGTGCCACCGGTTCCCACACCGGCGACCAGGGCATCCACCTGACCCTCGGTGTCCTCCCAGATCTCGGGGCCGGTGGTGTCGTGATGGATGCGCGGGTTGGCCGGATTCATGAACTGCTGGAGCATCACGTAGCGCTCCGGATCCGATTGGGCCAGCTCACGGGCCGCCTCGATCGCCCCCTTCATGCCCAGGCGCCCCTCGGTGAGCACCAACCGGGCGCCATAGGCCGTCAGCAGCTTGCGCCGCTCCAGACTCATCGTTTCCGGCATCGTCAGGGTGACGGGGATGCCGCGGGCCGCCGCCACAAACGCCAGGGCAATGCCGGTGTTGCCGCTGGTGGGCTCGATCAGCTCCTTGCCGGGCCCCAGCAGGCCATCGTTCTCCGCCTGCCAGATCATGGCGGCGCCGATCCGGCATTTCACCGAATAGGCGGGATTGCGTCCTTCGATCTTGGCGAGCACCCTCGCGCCGCAGCCGGCGGCGACGCGATGCAGCTGCACCAGAGGCGTGCGGCCGATGCTCAGGCTGTTGTCGGCGTAGATCGGACTCATCGCGACGGGGGTGTGCCTGTCGAACCTTAGTCAGCCGTTCGGCGATAGCAGAGACGATCCGCTGTCAAGCAGGCGGAACACCGCCCGGCGACCGCCTTAGCCCATACCATCCAACGGCCGATCGCAGGGTGGATGCCATGCAGGGGCCCATCCCCGGAACCTCAGGCCTGGTGGGCCTCCTGCTGTTGCTGCTGTCGATCGCGGTGCTCACGGTGAGCTTCGATCGCTGCCGCTACTGGTGGCAGTGGTGGCGCTCACGCCTGACGCGCAGCCGCCGCTGGCAGGAGTCCGGCAATGGAGCGGACACGGACTGGCAACAGCGGCTCGCCGAGTGGGAGCGGCAGATGGCGTTCGGGGAGCCGCTGCTGGAATCGGCGGCGGTGCTGGCCCCGCTGCTGGGACTGATCGGCACGGTGCTGGGGTTGATGCAGGTGCTGGCGCAACTGGGCCCAGGGCTCACCCTGCCAGCCGGCGCTCCTCTGGCGGGTTACGGCAGGGTGCTGATGGCCACCGCCGTGGGGCTGATCGTCAGCCTGATCGCCACCGCCACCCTGCATGCCAATCAGGCCGCACGCCGCTGGCAGATCGCCAGCTGGCAGCGGCGCCTGCACCCCACGGGCAGGCCGGCCCCCCTGGCCCCTGAACACAGCCGGGCCGATGGCCAGGCGTCATGACTCTGGCGTTGCAGTCTCTGGTGGGGCTGTGCCTGCTGGTGGCAGGAGCGACGGCGGCCCTGCCCGCCCTCTGGCTGGGAGCCGAGCCGCGGACCCGCCCCGACCAGCCCAGCGCGGCCGGGGCCAGCAGCCTCTGGGTGGTGCGCGGCGCGGGGTCGCACTGGTTCGTCAACGGCGATCCGATCAGCCCGGAGGCACTCGCCAGGCGGCTGGAGCAGGACCGCGGCCGGACCCAGCTGCGCTTCCTGCCCTCAACAGCCCTGCCGATGGAGGAGGTCAGCCGATCGCTGCGCTGGCTGCGGCAACGGCATGGGACGGCGGTGGTGCTCGAACTGCCCCAGGAGCGATGACAACCACCAGCCCCCGCGATGGACTGGCCCTCGGGGCCCTGGCCACGGCGCTGGCCGCGGCCGGCCTGGCCCTGGTGCTGCTGCCCCAGGCCCGGGCCCAGCGTCCGGCCCTGCAAGGGGTGGTCACCCTGGCGGTCGACCGGCAGGGCGGGCTGCGGGTCTGGAATCAGCCCCTGGCGCCCCAGCGGCTGCCGGATCTGCTGGAGCAGGCCCAGCGCCGGGCCGGCCATCAGCGGCGGCGGGTGCGCCTGCGCCTGCTCCCCGACCCTGATGTGCCGTGGGGGACGGTGCACGGCCTGATCACCCGGCTGGAGAGCAGCGGTCTACCCCTCGAGCTGCAGCTGCCATGAGCACCAGAGCCCGACTCCGGCTCAGGGCCCCCAGGCTGCGGATCGCGCCGGAAGCCCTGGCCTGGCTGCAGCGGATCCAGACCTGGCGGCGACCCGGCCCCCTGGGCGTGGCCCTGCTGGCGGCCGTGATCGCCCATGCCCTGATCCTGGCCCACGGGCAGCTGCGCCGGGGGAAGACCGACCCGCAGGCGCCGGCAGCCGCCGCGATCGCCCCCGATGACACACCCGAACTGCTGCGCTTCAGCCGGCGCTCCGCCCAGCCCCCCAGCTTCAGCACCCTTCCCATCCCGATACCGCCGCCGGCAGCGCTGCCACCGCCGCCGCCCGCCTTCACGGCGGGAGACGCCACGGCAGGGGCTGGAGCCCGCTCTGCCACAGCAAGCGCCGCCTCTGCAGGTGGGCGCCCCCGGCGAGTCCGCGGCGGGTCGCGGGCTCAGGGGAGCGCAGCCCGAAAGGAGCGCCGCGGCACCGCCGGCAACCGCGGCCCCGGCCGTCGCCCCGTCGCCCCCGCTCGGGTCGAGGCCTCCGCAGACCGGACCGCTTCCCCGGGCGCGGTCCAGCTGGCGGCGGCCCGGGCCAGCCTGGAATCCCTCCAGGTCGCCCCGGCAAGCGGGGGCCGGGCCTCCGCACCGATGCTGTGGGAGCAGGCCACGCCCCAGGGGGAGGCCACCCTGGCCGAGGGTCAGGAGCTGCGCCGCCTGCCGGCCGAGGCGCTGCGGACGCTGGGCCTGGCGGCCGGCACACGGCTGATCCTGCACAGCGACGACGGGCGGAGCCTGGTGATCTGGCTGGAGGGGGATCAGGCCTGGCTGCTGCGGGGGCCGGCCGGAGGCAGGGGGGATGCCGACACCCCGGCTGCCGCCGGCTGAAGCCGCTCATCCCAGGCGCCGCGCGCAGCGCCGCAGTCCCTCGGCGCAATCGCCCTGCATCAGCAGACCCGCCCCGCCCCAGAGCAGCCGCTGGGGCAGATCGAGCGGAGCGGCCCCGAGGGGGCGCACCGGGCGGAAACCCAGCCCTTCGAAGTAGCGCACCAGCCGGCGATGCTGGCGCTCGCCGTCGCGGATGGCCAGCAGGCGTGCCGTGCGGCAGGGGGTGCACTCCAGGGCCCAGGCGAAGGTTGCGGCCCAGATCAGCAGGCCCACCCCCTGGCTGCCCTCCCCCTGCACGCGCATCGTGTCGAGCCGCAGACCATCGGCACGGGGCAGGGCCCAGCCCTTGAGCTCGCCGAGCAGCTGCAGGCCGGCGTCCGCCTGCCGCGCTGCCACCCCGACCCGCAGGGCGGTGACCAGGCCGAGGGAGCGGCGGACCTGCAGACGCAGCAGCAGCTCGCGCTCGGCGGCGAGCCGCTCGAGGTGCTGAAGGCTCAGGGGCTCTGCCGCCATGGGAAATCAGCGCTGATCAGCCATGTCTTTCGCCAGCGCTGCCTTGATGTCTTCAGCGATTTTCTTGCAGCCGCCGTTCTTCGGGATGAGCTGTTGGGCGCGCTCTACAAATCCAGGTTCCTTGACAAAGGCCTTCAGCTCATCGCTGCTGAGGCCCTGGTTCTTGGCGAGCGCAAAAGACATCGGCGCCGTCTGATCTGGGCTGATCACCTTCTGTTCCTCCAGGCATGCGGCGATCGCCACCGCAGTCTCGGCCGAGCGGCGCTTCAGGTCTTGATTCAGCGGCTCAGCGGCGGCGACAGGAGCTGTGACGGCCAGTGACTGGAGGGCAACCGCCGCTGTCAGCACCATCCAGCGAGAGGGGAGGAACGTGGAGCGTTCAGGCCAGATGTTCATTGTGGATCAGTCAGCGAGGAAACAGATCAAAGAATCAAATGGAACTCCGGCACGGCAGTCACGAGGCCAGTTGACCTCATGCCTCATGCCTCATGCCTCATGCCTCATGCCCCTGAGAGGAGGCGCGCAAGACGAGGGGCCTGCCGAGCGATGTGCCGAACTGATGCAGGTCCGGGAGGGGGGATCGCGCCGATGGCGGTTCAACGGCTCGGCTTCAGGGCTCCCTTGAATTTATCGACAATCATTTTGCAGCCTCCGCTGGCGGTCTCGACTTGAGTCATCCGATCTTTAAAACCCGGTTCTTCAGAAAAAGCGATCAACTCGTCCCGGCTGAGCCCCTTGTAATCGGCCAACTGGATCGCCACCGCCACCGACTCCTGTTGGCTGACCACCTTCTGTTCCATCATGCAGTAGCCGACCGTCAGGGCAACCGCCGCAAAACTGCGCTTCTCCTGGGTCGTCAGGTCGGCGCTGAATGCGGGGGTGCCCACTCCCAGGGAGGCAATGGCTGCAGCAAGAGCAAGCCCATATCGATGGTTTCGATGTGTAGGTCTAACAGCCATGGAACAGAAGGCGGGCATTGGACTGTGAAACTCAAATTGATGAAGGGCATGATTGTTGAGAAAACTGACTGAACGCTCTCCTCTGTGACACCAGGCCAATGGGCCCACCCCCCTGCCGGGGCCCACGGAACGCAGGAGACACCGACCTGGCCAAGGGGGTGGGAGCCATCGGCGCCACAGCGCGTCAGAGGGATGCGGCGGCATCGAAGCAGCACAATCACGCGCCAGAGCGGAGCTGCCGCTTGGCGAGCGGTGGCGTCCGGTCTTACGGGATCGCTCCCAGACGGCTCTCAGACTGCCCTCAGACTGGCGCGGGCTGGCCGGCCGGATAACGGCTTGCCCGCAGCACGGCCTCCAGGGGCAGGGGGCCCTGCAGATGGGGGAACAGCTCACCGCTCTCCGGCGTCGGCGCGAGCCGCACCGGCACACCGCTCCGGCGCAGCCCCTCGGGATCGATCGTCAGCAGAAGCACCGGGCCGGCGTCCTGGAAGAAACGCTCGAAGCTGCCGGGCACCTGGTGGCTGAAGCTGGCGTGGATGAAGCCCACCTGCTCGAGGGAGAGCCCACGGGTGGAGCGGCGATAGACCCCATCGCGGCAGGCCTGCCGCCACTCCTGGCGCAGCGCCAGGTGATAGAGCCAGCGGGGTGAGAGCCAGGCTTGCCTCAGCCCCCAGGGCGGCTCCATCACGGCAGCCAGCTCGGGGCTGGCGAGGAAACGGCCCAGCCAGTGCTGCAGTGCCCCCAGATCCGGCTCGGCATCGAAGCGCTCCGGATCGCCCAGGCGAAACTGGCGCACGAACGGCAGCGCGGCGATGTCAACGAGGGAGGCGTGGCTCCCCAGCAGCCAGCCCCCCCGCTCCAGACGGCGGCTCCAGGCGCGCAGCAGCTGCAGCAGCTGCCGCCGATGCACCTCGGGATCGCGCACACCGAAACGCTCGGGATAGCGGCAGCGATCGAGATGGTGCTTGAGCGGACCATCCGCCTCCGCCAGCAGCGCGCTGGCCAGCGCCGCGGTGGTGGGCTCCGCGCTGGCAGCCAGCCGCCACTGGTATGGATCGTGCTGCTGCAGGGCCCAGTCGAGAATCGCCAGGCTCTCCTCAAGCACCGCGCCACCGGGCAACGCCAGCACCGGCACCGTGCCCTTGGGCGAGAGCTCAAGCAGCTCCGCAGGTCGGCAGGCCAGATCGACCTCCCGCAGCTCCACGGAGACACCTGGCTGGAAGCCGGCCGCCCGCAGCCCCAGCCGGGCCCGGATGGCATACGGGCAGCGGCGGAAGCTGTAGAGAACAGGCAATCCCGCCATCGCGGGTCAGCGCGGCGCCGCGGGAGGCACCGCGCCGATGTGGGCGTCACCCCGGGCAGCCGCCCGCTCGATCTGCCGCTGGCGCTCGGCGAAGCGGGCCCGGTCGGCATCGCTGAAGCGATCGAGGCAGTGGCAGCAGCTCACCCCCTCCACATAGCTCGCCAGCGCCCGGTCAGCGGGCGCGAGGGGTAAGCCACAGGCGTGGCAGAGGCTGTGCTCGCCGGGCTCGAGCCGGTGGTTGACCGCCACCCGCTGATCGAACACGAAGCATTCGCCGCGCCAGCGGCTGCTCTCCTCCGGTACCTGCTCGAGGTAGCGCAGGATGCCCCCCTGCAGGTGATGCACTCCGGTATAGCCCTCGGCCATCAGCAGGGCGGTGGCCTTCTCACAGCGGATGCCACCGGTGCAGAACAGGGCCAGGGCCTTCGGCCGGCGCTGGGCCACCAGCGCCGGCAGCTCCTGCCGGACCCAGTCGGGAAACTGCCGGAAGCAGCGGGTGTGGGGTTGGATTGCCCCCGCGAAGCTGCCGATACCCACCTCATAGGCATTGCGCGTGTCGATCACCAGCGTGTCCGGATCGTCGATCAGGCGGTTCCAGTCGTCAGGGGACACGTAGCGACCGACCGAGCGCTGGGGATCGGCCAGGGGTTCGCCCATGGTCACGATCTCGCGCTTGATCCGCACCTTGAGGCGATGGAAGGCCTGCTGCGGCGCCGCCGCCCACTTCACCTCCAGATCCTGCAGGCGCGGCTCGGAGCGCAGAGCCGCCAGCAGGGCTTCCACCCCCTGGGGCGAGGCGCTGACCGTGCCGTTCACCCCCTCGGGGGCCAGCAGCACCGTGCCGCGCACGCCCTCGGCCTCGCCGATGGCCAGCAGACGCCGGCGCAGGCCGGGCAGCGCATCGGCATCGAAGCGGACGAAGCGGTAGAAGGCCGCCACGGCCACCGGGGATGCCGGAGCGGCGGCCTGAAGCGGCAGCGGCGGCCGGCTGGGCGATGCCGGATCGGGGGACGCGCCGAGCGGCGCGGGCGAGGCCGCTGCGTTGCGGGAGCCTGCGGTGGGGGCGTCGGGGCGCTCGGCGGCGGCGGCCGGCTCAGACTCCGGCGGCACCAGATGCTCAGCCACGGATCAGGGAGGCAGCCGGCAGCCGGGCCTCACAGGGCTGGGGCTCGGCGACCACGCCTGCAGCGGCCAGCAGGTCGCGATCGGCCTCCACCGCTGGATTGCCCGTGGTCAGCAGGGTGTCGCCGTAAAAAATCGAATCCGCGCCCGCCAGCAGGCAGAGGATCTGGGCTTCGCGCCCCAGGGCCTCCCGACCGGCGCTCAACCGCACGCGGCTGTGGGGCATCAGGATGCGGGCCACGGCCACCATGCGCACCAGCTCCAGCGGATCCACCGGCGGGCGTTCCTCCAGGGGCGTGCCCTCCACTGCCACCAGGGCGTTGATCGGCACGCTCTCGGGGTGGGGCTCCATCGTGGCCAGCACCTGCAGCAGGGAGGCGCGGTCGGTGGAGGACTCGCCCATGCCGATTATGCCGCCGCAGCAGAGGGTGATGCCGGCCCGCCGCACCTTCTGGAGGGTCTCCAGCCGCTCCTGGTAGGTGCGGGTGCTGATGATGCGGTCGTAGTGCTCGGGACTGGTGTCGAGGTTGTGGTTGTAGGCGGTGAGGCCGGCAGCGGCCAGCCGCTCGGCCTGGCTGTCGGTGAGCATGCCGGCGGTGACGCAGGCTTCCAGGCCCAGCTCCCGCACCCCGCGCACCATCGCCAGCATCGCCTCAAAGGGGGCGCCGTCACGGATCTCGCGCCAGGCCCAGCCCATGCAGAACCGCTGGGCCCCGGCCTCCCGGGCGGCCCGCGCCCGCTCCAGCACGGGCTCCACGTCCAGTTCCGGGCGGCCCGCCACGTCGGCGCTGTGGTGCATCGACTGGGGGCAGTAGGCGCAGTCCTCCTCGCACCCGCCGGTCTTGACGCTGAGCAGGGAGGCCAGCTGCACCCGGTAGCCGGGATTGGCCGTTCGGTGCACCTGCTGCGCCCGCCAGAGCAGCTCCATCAACGGCAGCTCGAGCAGCGCGAGGATCTCCTCACGGCTCCAGTCATGGCGGGTGATCATGGCCGTTCGGGGGGGGCGGGGAGAACGCCACCGAAGCGGCGCTGACGACCCTGGTAGTCGAGCAGAGCGGTGAGCAGGGCGCCGCGGTCGAAGTCGGGCCAGAGCACGTCGGTGAGATGGATCTCGGCGTAGGCCAGCTGCCAGAGCAGGAAGTTGCTGATCCGCTGCTCACCGCTGGTGCGGATCAACAGATCGGGGTCGGGATCGCCGGCGGTGAACAGCTCGGCGGCGAAACGCTCCTCATCGATGGCCGCCGGCTCCAACCGCCCTTCGGCCACCTGCTCAGCCAGGCGGCGGGCGGCGCGCACCAGCTCGCTGCGGCCGCCGTAGTTGGTGCACACGTTGAAGTGGATCCCCTCGTTGGCGGCGGTGCGATCCGTGGCATCAGCGATCAGGGCCTGCAGGCCGGCTGGAAGCTGCTCGAGATCGCCAAGGAAACGGATCCGGACGCGCTCCTTCATCAACCCCTCGAGCTCCTTCGCCAGCACCCGTTCGAACAGCGCCATCAGAAAGGTGACCTCCTCCCCCGGCCGGGTCCAGTTCTCGGTGGAGAAGGCGTAGGCGGTCAGGGCGCCGATGCCCCAGTCGCTGCAGAGGCGGAGGGTGCGCTTGAGGGCCTCCACCCCGGCCCGGTGGCCCATCACCCGCGGCAGGCCGCGCTGGCGGGCCCAACGGCCGTTGCCGTCCATGATCACCGCCACGTGGGCCGGCATCCGCGCCGGATCGAGCGCCGGTGGAAGCGGGTGGCGATCGGTGAGGGGAGTGGTCGCCAGGGCGCGACTCATCCGCGGGATTCCGGCAGGTCCGCCGCCACGCTACGCCCCGCCGGAGCGGACGCCATGGCTTCGGTGAGCAGATCATGCAGCCGGCTACTGGTGATCGGCCGCTCCAGCCGACCCTGCGCCGCCAGGGAGAGGGTTCCGGTCTCCTCGGAGACAACGATGCAGCGGCAACGGCCATGGCGCTCGGTCAGACCGAGGGCGGCGAGGTGGCGGGTGCCGTAGCGGTTCGGGGTCTGGCGGGAGAGGGGCAGGATCACGCCGGCGGAGACGATGCGGTTCTTCTGCACCAGGACGGCGCCATCGTGCAGCGGCGTGTCCTGGGCGAACAGGTTGAGCAGCAGATCCACCGACAGCTGGGCATCGACCCGCAGACCGGGGTTGAGGAAGTCCTCCGGACGCAGATCACTGCCCAGATCGAGCACGATCAGGGCGCCGCGGCGGGCCTGGGAGAGGCGGCCAGCGGCCTCGGTGAGCACGCTCAGCGATCCGGAGGCCAGCTGATCCCGACGGCGATCGCCGAACAGCACCCCGAAGCGTCCGGTGCCGAGCAGTTCCATCAACCGGCGCAGCTCGCCCTGCCAGAGGATCGCCAGGGCCAGGCTGCAGGCCAGGACGAGGGCGTCGATCAACTTGGAGGTCAGGGGCAGATCGGCGAACCGCTGCACCAGCCAGGCCAGGGTGACCAGGGTGAGGTAACCCCGCAGGAGCCAGATGGTGCGGGGTTCGCGCACGCCTCCAAGGAGTAGCACCCCGAGGGCCACGGCAAGCAGCAGATCGAGGAGGGGGCGAAGGTCGATGGAACCGGCGGGGGCGTGGGACCAGGCATGGCCCGCAACAGAACCCGCCCGCCAGGGCGCGCCTCCCATCGGACCGGGACGCGTGTTGTGCTGCCGGGCGGAGCCCGGATTCAGTTTACCGGGTGAAGCGGGAGGGGAGCACGTCGTAACGGAGCAGGTCCTCGGGCTGCTCGCGGCGCTGCACCAGCTCCGCCACTCCCTCGTGGACGAACACCGCCGCCGGCCTGGGGATGCGGTTGTAGTTGGAGCCCATCGAAGCGTTGTAGGCACCGGTGGCGAACACCGCCAGCACATCGCCGCTGCCGGCGGCGGGCAGGGTGATGTCCTTGAGCAGCAGGTCGCCGGATTCGCAGTGCTTGCCGGCCACCGTCACCGTCTCGTCGCCGGGAGCCAGGGGCCGGTCGGCCAGCAGGGCGGTGTATTGCGACTGGTAGGTGATCGGGCGCGGGTTGTCGCTCATGCCGCCGTCGATCGACACGTAGGTGCGGATTCCGGGAATCTCCTTGCGGCTGCCCACCGCATAGAGGGTGACACCGGCGGTGGCCACCAGGGAGCGGCCCGGCTCGCACAGCAGCCGCGGCAGGGTGAGACCACGCTGGCTGCAAGCCTCGGCCACGGCCTTGGCCACGACGCCCACCCACTCCTGAATCGACGGGGGATCGTCGGAGGCCACGTAGCGGATGCCCAGGCCGCCACCGACATTCAGATCGCTGCAGGGATGGCCGAGGGATCGCGCCAGCGCCAGGGCGTCGGCCATCACTCCGGCCAGATCGCGGTGGGGCTCGAGTTCGAAGATCTGGGAGCCGATGTGGGCGTGCAGCCCATCCAGCCAGGCCCAGGGACAGCCGGCCAGATGGCGAAGCACGGTCTCGAGCTGATCGGGATCAAAGCCGAACTTGCTGTCGAGGTGGCCGGTGCGGATGTACTCGTGGGTGTGGCACTCGATGCCGGGGGTGAAGCGCAGCATCAGGCGCACCGGCCCGGGTCGTCCCGGAGCGATCTCGGCCAGAAGCTCCAGATCGCGCCAGTTGTCGACGACCACCGTGACCCCCTCGCCGACCGCCAGCTCCAGCTCCTCGCGCGACTTGTTGTTGCCGTGCAGCACGATGCGGTCGGCGGGCATGCCGGCGCGCAGGGCGGTCAGCAGTTCACCGGCGGAGACGGCATCGAGCCCGAGGCCTTCCTCCTGCACCAGGGCGCTGATCGCCAGGGAGCTGTTGGCCTTGGAGGCGTAGAGGGCCAGGGAGGGACCGGGATAGGCCTCAGCCAGGGCCTGGCGGTAGGCCCGGCAGGTGGCCCGCAGGGTGGCCTCATCGAGCACATACAGCGGTGTGCCATAGGTGCGGGCCAGGTCGCTCAGGAGGCAGCCGCCCACCACCAGCCGCCCCTCGGCATCGACGCTGGTGGTGATCGGGGTGAGGTTGCGATTGGGGCTGGCGGCGTCGGCGCCGGCCTCGAATGGGCGCAGGGCGACGGCGGCGGAGGACCCGTCCGTGGTGAGGCGGGGAGGAACGGTGCTCACCATGGCGGGCGAATCGATCGAAATAGCGAAGGAGAATCGTAGGGATCCCCCCTGCCGCCCGTCCGTGTCCACCGACGCCGCCCTGCTTGGCCCGGGGGACCTGCAGGACTGCTGCAGCCTCGATACCGCTGCCCTCGGCGGCCTCTGGAGCCGGGACCAGTGGCTGCGCGAACTGGAAGAGCCGGACCGCCCGGTGCTGGGACTGCGGCAGCAGGGGCGGCTGGTGGCCGTGGCCAGTGGCTGGGTGATCGTGGATGAACTGCACATCACGCTGGTGGCCGTGGCCCCGGACCAGCGCCGCCGCGGGCTCGGACGCCGGGTGCTGGCCGAACTGCTGGGCCGGGGCCGCAGCGCGGGGGCCACCCGGGCCACCCTGGAGGTGGCCAGCGGCAACGAGGCGGGACGAGCCCTCTACGCCGCCTGCGGCTTCCGTGAGGCCGGGGTCCGTCGCGGTTACTACCGCAATGGCGACGATGCCCTGATCAAATGGCGCAATCTGGATGTGGATGATCGGTTCGGTTAACCGACTTTTTTTAGTGTGACATGCCTTGAATTGGGCCAGTTCGTTGATGCGACGTCAAGCCGGATCGCTTGACTCATCTGGCTCCTGCCGGTTCGGTTCTCCAGGACCGCCCGCAGCGCTTCAATCCTGATAGGTTGGTCAGAACTGCATCAGGTCAACCCATGTTCGAGCGGTTCACCGAGAAAGCCATCAAGGTGATCATGCTGGCCCAGGAGGAGGCCCGCCGCCTCGGTCACAATTTTGTGGGCACCGAGCAGATCCTCCTCGGCCTGATCGGTGAGGGCACCGGCGTGGCCGCCAAGGTCCTCAAATCCATGGGGGTCAACCTCAAGGATGCCCGGGTGGAGGTGGAGAAGATCATCGGTCGGGGCTCGGGCTTCGTCGCCGTGGAGATCCCGTTCACCCCACGGGCTAAGCGGGTGCTGGAGCTGTCCCTGGAGGAAGCCCGCCAGCTCGGGCACAACTACATCGGCACCGAGCATCTGTTGCTGGGCCTGATCCGCGAGGGTGAAGGCGTGGCGGCCCGGGTGCTCGAGAACCTCGGCGTCGACCTGGCCAAGGTGCGCACCCAGGTGATCCGGATGCTCGGCGAGACCGCCGAGGTGAGCACCGGTGGCGGCGGCAAGGGCTCCACCAAGACCCCCACCCTCGACGAGTTCGGCAGCAACCTCACCCAGCTGGCGGCGGAATCGAAGCTCGACCCGGTCGTCGGCCGCCACAACGAGATCGACCGCGTCATCCAGATCCTGGGGCGCCGCACCAAGAACAATCCCGTGCTGATCGGCGAACCCGGCGTGGGCAAGACGGCGATCGCCGAGGGCCTGGCCCAGCGCATCACCTCCGGTGACGTGCCCGACATCCTTGAGGACAAGCGGGTGCTTACCCTCGACATCGGCCTGCTGGTGGCCGGCACCAAGTACCGCGGCGAGTTCGAGGAACGCCTCAAGAAGATCATGGAGGAGATCCGGGGCGCGGGCAACGTGATCCTGGTGATCGACGAGGTCCACACCCTGATCGGCGCCGGTGCCGCCGAGGGGGCGATCGATGCCGCCAACATCCTCAAGCCGGCCCTGGCCCGCGGGGAGCTGCAATGCATCGGCGCCACCACCCTCGATGAATACCGCAAGCACATCGAGCGCGATGCGGCCCTCGAGCGTCGCTTCCAGCCGGTGATGGTGGGCGAGCCCTCGGTCACCGACACGATCGAGATCCTGCGCGGCCTCAAGGAGCGCTACGAGGCCCACCACCGCCTGCGGATCGCCGACGAGGCCCTGATCGCCGCCGCCACCCTGGGCGATCGCTATATCTCCGACCGCTTCCTGCCGGACAAGGCGATCGACCTGGTCGATGAGGCCGGCAGCCGGGTGCGGCTGATGAACTCCAAGCTGCCGCCGGCGGCCAAGGAGGTCGACAAGCAGCTGCGCGAGGTGCAGAAGCAGAAGGAGGACGCCGTGCGCGACCAGGACTTCACCCGGGCTGGCGAACTGCGGGACAAGGAGGTGGAACTGCGCGAGCAGATCCGGTCGATCCTGCAGGCCCGCCGCGAGGAGGAGCCCGCCGCCGGCGAAGCCAGCACCGCCACCGCCGTGGTCAGCGAAGCGGCCGGTGATGAGCGCTCGCCGGTCGTCACCGAAGAGGACATCGCCCAGATCGTGGCCTCCTGGACCGGTGTGCCGGTGCAGAAACTCACCGAAAGCGAATCGGTCAAGCTTCTCAACATGGAGGAGACCCTCCACCAGCGCCTGATTGGCCAGGACGAGGCGGTCAAGGCCGTCTCCAAGGCCATCCGCCGGGCCCGGGTGGGCCTGAAGAACCCCAACCGGCCGATCGCCAGCTTCATCTTCTCCGGCCCCACCGGCGTCGGCAAGACGGAGCTCACCAAGGCCCTCGCCGCCTACTTCTTCGGCAGTGAGGAGGCGATGATCCGCCTCGACATGTCCGAGTTCATGGAGCGCCACACGGTCAGCAAGCTGATCGGTTCACCTCCGGGTTATGTGGGCTTCAACGAAGGCGGCCAGCTCACCGAGGCCGTTCGCCGCCGCCCGTACACCGTGGTGCTGTTCGATGAGATTGAGAAAGCCCACCCGGACGTGTTCAACCTGCTGCTGCAACTGCTGGAGGACGGCCGGCTCACCGATTCAAAAGGGCGCACGGTCGACTTCAAGAACACCCTGATCATCATGACCTCGAACATCGGTTCGAAGGTGATCGAAAAGGGCGGCGGCGGCCTGGGCTTCGAGTTCGGCGGTGGCGACGCGGAGGAAAACCAGTACAACCGCATCCGCTCCCTGGTCAACGAAGAACTCAAGCAGTACTTCCGCCCTGAGTTCCTCAACCGTCTCGACGAGATCATCGTCTTCCGGCAGCTCAGCCGCGATGAGGTCAAGGAGATCGCCGAGATCATGCTCAAGGAGGTCTTCGCCCGCATGCGCGAAAAAGGCATCAACCTCTCGGTCACCGAGACCTTCAAGGAGCGGCTGGTCGAGGAGGGGTACAACCCCAGCTACGGAGCGCGGCCGCTGCGCCGGGCGGTGATGCGCCTGCTCGAGGATTCCCTGGCCGAGGAGTTCCTCTCCGGTCGCATCGGCGAGGGGGATGCCGCCCTGGTCGATGTCGACGACAACAAGCAGGTGGTGATCCGCAAGCAGGCCACCCTGCCGCCGATGCCCGAGCTGGCCAGCGCCGGGGCTTGAACCCCGGCTCACCCTGGCGCCCACCATCAGAAGCCCCCCAGATGCCCCCGGACCACACCGGGGGCTTTTTGCTGGTCAGGCGCGCAGCGCCTGTGGCGCCATCGTCCGCCCACGGAGCACGGCGCAGCAGCGGCGCCAGTGCTGCGCCGCTGCCGCCAGCCGCACCCCGAGGCCTCCGTGGTGCCTAGGACCGCATCAGGGCAACGGAGTGGGGCAGCGGCGATGGACGGGATCAATCGGCGGCGGGAGCAGCGTCGGCAGCTCTGCCATGAGGGGCCTGCGGTGGACGGGCGGCTGATCCGGGACCGGATCCGTCTGAGCGGCCGGCTCTGGGACCTCAGCGCCAAGGGTTGCTGCTTCTCTTCCCACGGAGCGGACGCGACCCCGGCCACCGGCGAACCGGCGACGCTGGAGCTGAGCGATCCGGCTGGCGGCGACGACCTGGAGCTGTGCGTGCGGGTGATCTGGGTGCAGCGGGAGGCGACCACGCGCTTCATCGGCATGGCCTTCCTGGCGCCGATCGCTTTCGGTTCCACCTTCCTGGCCCCACTGCTGAATGGCTAGGAGAGGGTGGTGCATCGTTCGTAGGATTGGGGCATGGGAGGACCCTCCAGCACCACCAGCCCCGCCGCCGCCGCAGGGGCCGACACGGGATCACACGCGATCGCGCCCGCACGGGTGCTGCGCGGTCCAGGGGCCTGGGCCAGCGCCTTGCCGCTGCTGCCATCGCTGCTGCGGCGTCCCCTGCTGCTGGGCCGCAGCATCGCCACCGAAGGCCTGCGGCAGCGGCTGGGGGCAGAGGCCGGGGCCGCCGGACTGGATGTCCGCCATGCCCGGCTGGAGCACGACTGCTGTGAGACCGATCTCGGCCGCATTGCCGCCGAGGCCCGGGGCTGCGACGGGATCATCGCCGTGGGCGGCGGCAAGGTGCTCGACGCCGGAAAGCTGCTGGCCGATCGCCTCGGCCTGCCCTGCGTCACGCTGCCGACGAGTGCCGCCACCTGCGCCGGCTGGACCGCGCTGGCGAACCTTTACTCCCCGGAGGGCGCCTTTGAGGGCGATGTGGCGCTGGCCCGCTGCCCGGAGCTGCTGATCTTCGATCACGCCCTCGTCCGCCAGGCCCCGGCCCGCACCCTGGCCAGCGGCGTGGCCGATGCCATGGCCAAGTGGTACGAGGCGTCGGTGAGCAGCGCCAGCAGCAGTGACGGCCTCGTGCAGCAGGCCGTGCAGATGGCCAGGGTGCTGCGCGATCAGCTGCTGCTGGACGCCCGCGATGCCCTGGCCGATCCGGGCGGGGCCGCCTGGGAGAGGGTGGCGGAGGGATGCGCCCTCACCGCCGGGCTGATCGGCGGCATCGGTGGCGCCCGTTGCCGCACCGTGGCCGCCCATGCCGTCCACAACGGGCTCACCCAATTGGCGGCGAGTCATGGTCACCTGCACGGCGAGAAGGTCGGATTCGGCATCCTGGTGCAGCTGCGTCTGGAGGAGCTGGCCGGAGGCAGCGGCCTGCCCGCCCAGGCCCGTCATCAGCTGATCCCGTTCTTCCGCGATCTCGGCCTGCCCACCACCCTGGCGGAGCTCGGGCTGGCGGGAGCCCCCCTGGAGGACCTCACCGCCGCGGCCGCCTTCGCCTGCCGCCCCGGTTCCGACCTGCACCACCTACCGTTCCCCGTGGCCGTGCCCGACCTGCTGGCGGCACTGGTGAGCACCAGCGCGGAACGACAACCAGCGTGAATCCACCCCCCCCTGGTGCCGCCGGCGACTGGCGTGCCGGACAGGATCTGGTGCTGCAGGCCGCCACCGACCTGCTGGATCCCCAGGGTCGGGTTCTGGCCGCCGCGGTGGAGTGGTGGCCCCTGCCCGGACTGCAACCCGGCCTGCGCTGGCCGGTGGCCGTGGCTGGCCAAGGCCCGCCGCTGCTGCTGCTGCATGGCTTCGACAGTTCGTTCCTCGAATTCCGGCGCCTGGCGCCCCTGCTGGTTCCCCACCACCAGCTTTTCATCCCCGATCTGCACGGCTTCGGCTTCGGCCCCCGTCCCCGCGGTACCGAGCAGGGGCCCCAGGCCGTGCTGGCCCACCTGGAGGCCCTGCTCGACGTGGTGGCGAGCCGCAGCGGCGGCCGGCCGGTGGGGCTGATCGGCGCCTCGATGGGGGGATCGGTGGCGGTGGAGCTGGCGCGCCGCCTCCCCGGGCGCATCACCCGGCTGCTGCTGCTGGCACCGGCGGGGCTGACCGGCAGACCGATGCCCCTGCCGCCGCTGCTCGATCGCCTGGGGGTGCGTTTCCTGGCGCTGCCGAAGGTGCGACAGGGGCTCTGCCGCAGCGCCTTCGCCGATCCGGACAGCGCCGTGGGGCCGGCGGAGCTGGAGATCGCCTCCCTGCACCTGGCCACGCCGGGCTGGGGGGAGGCCCTGGGGCGCTTCGCCCGCTCCGGCGGCTTCGCCGGCTGCGGTGATCCCCTGCCGCCCCAGCCCTTGCGGGTGCTCTGGGGAGCCAACGACCGGATCCTGCGCCCCCCCCAGAAGCGGGCCGCCCTGGCCCTGCTGGGCGAACGGGTTCAGGAGCTCGAGGCCTGCGGCCATCTGCCGCACATCGATCAGCCCCAGCGGGTGGCCGAGTGCTGGCGGGACGGCTTCGACTGACGCTGATCCCGGTCGTGCCATCGCCACTCGCACCCGCCACCGGGACTCGCCGACCGCAGCCACCGCAGCGGGGCCGAGCGGCCAGAGTGGCGGTGCCAAGTCCCCGTCCCCGCCGATGGTCCATGCTCTCTGCTGCCTGCTCGCGGCGTTCGTCCTGCTGCTCAGCGGCGGCGCGCCGGCCCAGGCCTCATTGCTCCATCTCGCCGGACCGGTCCCAGCCGACCTCGGCCTCCAGAACGGTCAGCTGGCCCCCTGTCCGGCTCCGGCCCACTGCGCCCGGGAGGTGTGGCCGGTGAGCGACCCGCCCGCGGCCCTGGCGGGGTTGCTGCCGGCGGTGCTGGCCCTCGATGGGGTGGATCTGGTGGAAACCGGTGACGCGTACATCCACGCCACGGTCACCAGCCGCCTGTTCGGCTTCGTGGACGACCTCGAACTGCACGCCGACCGCCAGGCCGGGGTCATCGAGGTGCGTTCGGCCTCCCGCCTGGGCGATTCGGATCTGGGGGTGAACGGCCGGCGGATCAGCGCCCTCAAGGCGGCCCTTCCCTCCAGCTGAAGCGCGATTCGGAACGAAGCATGAGCGGGAGCCGGGAGAGGCGCCGCTCCGCCAGATCGATTGACGGTCCATGCGGCAAAGGTCCGATGCGGCAAGCATCAAATGCGGCAACCGTCAGATGCGGCAATGATCCGACACGGCACAGGCCCGATGCGGCAGCGGTTCCTCGGCGGGGCGCTCAGCCCTCGCCGCCTTCACCACCTTCGCCGCCTTCCCCGCGCTCCTCACCGTCCTCCCTTTCCCCGCCTTCCTCACCCTTGCTGTCTCCATAGCGGCCATAGCCATCTTTGGCAGGAGCGTCCTGGCTGGGGCGGACCTGCTCACCCCCCTCCGGCTGGGCCGTGGAGCACCCCGCCAGCGCGGAGGCCAGGCCAGCGCCGGCCAGGAACAGGGCAATGCTGGAGCGAGCCATGGGAGCCAGAAATCTGCAACCATGCTGACGGCCGATCCGGCCGATCGGTCAACGAACGGAACCAGCCGACGTCGCATCGGTCACGCACCGATGTCACACGCCGGCGTCAGAAGCCGGCATCACAGGCCGATGTCACAGGCCAATGTCACGGCCATCGCACAGGCGGCCCTCGCACAGTCCGTGGCACAGGCCGGCGACTGTGGGGTGGTGACGATGGCCGGGTGCGGGCGACAGGATGCCGGCGCCCTGCCGGACGCCGGTCCACCGCTGCCGGTACCCCGCTGGGATGGCCCTGACGGCCGGCTCCTGATGCCGCGCCCCGGCACCCAGCTCTGGCAGGGAGCAAAGGGGCCCGGGCCCGCCCCACCCTCCCCAGGCCTCCGCTCACCGCCCAGCCCCACACCTCCTGGCCGCCCGCCATGCGTTTCCGCCTCGAACCTCTGCTTCCCCCCGAGCGGGCCCTCGCCCTGCGGCAGGAGCTGGAGGCCGCCGATGCCCCCTGGCGGCCCGGCGCCGAGACGGCGGGCTGGCATGCTCGAACGGTCAAGACGAACCAGCAGCTCGAGCGGGACTCAGCCCTGCACCACCGGGTCGCCGCTGAGGTGTTGGAGTGCCTGCAGCGCCATCCCCTCGTGCAGTCGGCGGCGCTGCCGGTGCGACTGCACAGCCTGCGGATCAGCCGCTGCGGCCCCGGCGAGGGCTATGGCCGGCATGTGGACAACGCCTACATGGCCGATGGGCGCTCCGACCTCTCCTTCACCCTCTTCCTCAGCGACCCGCAGGCGTATAGCGGCGGGGCGCTGGTGATCGAGGAGCCCGGCGGCGAGGAGGCCATCCGCCTGCCGCAGGGTCACGCCATCGTCTACCCCAGCACGCTGCTGCACCGGGTGGAGCCGGTGAACAGCGGCACCCGCCTGGCCGTGGTGGGCTGGATCCAGAGCCGGGTCCGCAGCGCCGAGCAGCGCGAGCTGCTGTTCGAGCTGGACACGGCCCGCCGCACCCTGTTCGCCCAGCAGGGCAAGAGCGAGGTGTTCGACCTGCTCTGCCGCAGCTACGCCAACCTGCTGCGTCTCTGGGGGGAATGAGCGGGGGAGCTTGGGGCAAGCCCTCGCCCGGGCCCGCAGGCCCGGCGGCGGGCCCCAGCGGCGGGCGCCATCGGCCAGAGTCCCCCCAGCTGCGCCGGCCCATGCTCTCCACCCCTCCCGATCCCAACCGTGCCGATGCCGCCAGCCGGAAGGTGGTGCTGGCCGCGGCGGCCCCCTGGCTGGCGGCCCTGCTCAACCTGCTGCCGGGCCTCGGCAGCGGGTACCTCTACCAGCGCCGTTGGCGGGCCTGGTGGATCACCACCGGCCTGGCCACCGGCTGGGGAATCCTGGGCGGCCTCACCGGCGGCGCAGCGGAGAGCGGCGAACCCACCCCGCGTCAGGCCCTGATCGGGGTGGCGGGCCTGCTGCTGCTCGCGCTGGTGACGATGGTGGAGGCGTTCCTGGCCGGTCGGCGGGCACGCATGGACTGACCCCTGGCCGCAGGGCTGGGAAATCTGGTAGGAGGGCGGGGATCAACGACCTGAGGGCGGCGGCATCAACGGCGGCATGAGCAGAGACCTCCCCACCCCTCCCTCCTCCGCCGATGACGGCGGCCCCGGCCCCCGCGGCGACTCGGGCAGCCGGGTGCTACGGCTGGTGGCCAGGGGGCTGGAGATCTGGCTGCGCCAGCAGTGCGACACGATCGGGCACCTGGAGATCCAGCTGCTCGGCTCGACGGGGGCCCTGCTGCGCGGTCGGCTTGAGGGCGTCACCCTCACCGCCCGGCGGGTGGTGTTCCGCCAGCTGGAATTCGAGGAGGTGGAGCTGCGCAGCGAACCGATCCGGGTGCGCATGGGCCCGTTGCTACGCAGCCAGGGCCTCCAGCTGGAAAACCCGTTCCAGATCCGCGGCCAGGTGGCATTCAGCAGCGATGGCCTGAACCGCTCGATCGGCGCCAGCGACTGGCGCACCCTCGGCGACGCGCTGGCCGAACAGCTGCTGGGCCTCACACCGCTGCGGCGCCTGGAGATCGAGGGGGAGCGACTGGTGCTGTACGCCTCTGCCGTGGCCGAGGAGGAACCGATCCGGATCGAAACCGAGATCAATGCCGCCGCTGGCACCGTGGAGGTGCGCGGCCGGGACGGCGGCCCCACCGCCCGCCTGCCGATGGACCCCAATGTCTCGATCGAGCGGGCCGAACTGGGCAACGGCCTGCTGCAACTGGAGGGGGAGGCCCGCGTCTCCCCATGAGTTCCCCTCAGGACTTGGGCAGGATCGGCAGGACCAGGGTCACCAACGAATAGACCACGGCCGGAACGAACAGGTAGCTGTCGATCCGATCGAGGATGCCGCCATGGCCGGGGATCGCGTCTCCGGAATCCTTGAGGCCCGCATCGCGCTTCATCATCGATTCGGTCAGGTCACCCACCAGGGCAAACAGGGCCACGACGATTCCGAGAGCCGCGCCGATCAGCCAGCCCGGTCGCCAGCCCAGCCACAGGCCTCCCAGTGCCCCCACCAGGGCCGCGCAGGCGACGCCGCCGAGGGCCCCCTCCACCGTCTTGCCGGGGGAGATCGGCGAGAGGGGCCGCCGCCCCCAGCGCCGGCCGATCACATAGGAACCGATGTCGGTGGCGACGATCAGGAAGCAGGCCAGCAGGGTGAGGGCCAGACCGGAGCTCCACATCCAGCTGGTCCCCAGCACCGGGCCGGAAAGGTTCGGAGCCAGATCCGGATCCACCAGATCGCGCAGCTTGATCCAGTGGCTCGGCAGAAAGCCCAGGTAGAACAGCCCGAACACCGAGGCGGCGATGTCGGCGATGGTACCGGTGACGGGCTGGAGCAGCAGCCAGCCGCAGATCACCGCACCGGAAGCCGGCAGAACAGCGGCCGCCACATCGCCCACCACCCCCGGGGCCGACGCGGCCGCGCCGGCGGCGGCCTGGGTGGTGATCAGCAGCAGCTGCACCGCCACCAGGGTGCTCTTGATCGCCGGCCGGATGCCCTTGAAGCGGGCCATGCGGAAGAACTCCAACAGCCCCAGGTGCACGATCACCCCCACCGCCGCGGTGAACCACCAGCCCCCGAGCATCACCACCACGAAGCCGATGCCTCCGGCGGCCCAGCCACTGGCCAGACGGGGCAGGGAGGTGGCGGTTCGGGGTCGGGGGAGCACGATGGGCCCGCGGGGGTGAAGGGGGGGAGAGGACGAGGGAGCGGCCCCGGGGATCAGGCCCGCTCGGCGGCGATCACGAACAGGGGTTCAGCCGCCGCCAGCTTGGCCTGGCTGCCGCGGCGCTGCATGCGATGGACCGTGGCCTGCACCACCTGCACGGTGCGGGCTCCGAGCTGGGCCAGCTGGTCGGTGGCATCCACCAGGCCTTCCAGGTCCACGGTGCTGATCACCAGACGGCCTCCGGGCTGCAGCGGGCTCCAGACCGAACGCAGCACCTCCCGCAGGGGGCGGCCCACCTCCAGCAGCACCCGATCGGGACTGGGGGGCAGCAGGGCGAGGTCGGCGGGGGCCTGGCCCTGGTGAATGTGCAGATTGGCGATGCCGAAACGACGGCGGTTGCGCTCCAGCAGCTCGATCGCCTCGGGATCGCGCTCGAGGGTGTGCACCAGACCGGCGGGCATCAGCCGGGCGATCTCGAGGGCCAGGGCGCCGGTGCCGCCCCCCACATCCCAGACCAGGGAATCGGCCCGGGGGCGCAGGTGGGCCAGCAGCATCACCCGCAGCTCCATGGGCGTGGGGCTGAAGCCCGGTGCATCCTCGAACGCCGCATCCGGCAGGCCAGGGGTGACGAAATCCCAGTGGAACGGCAGGGAAGGATCGGCGTCTGCCAACGAACCGCGCCCTATTCGGCCACAACCGCCACCGTATCAGCGATCTGACCGGGCCACAGCCGCCGTTGCTGCTCCAGCCAGACGGCACGCTCCGGGTCGATGCGCTCGCCCGGCACCAGCAGCGGGATTCCGGGGGGATAGGGGCAGAGGGGCTCCGCGGCGAGCCGGCCGGCGGCGGCGGCCAGGGGCAGCCGCTGCCGCGGCGCCCGCCAGGCGATCGCCAGATCCAGTTCCGGCGCGGCGACCAACGGCAGGGGCGGCGGGCTGAACGGCAGCAGGGGGGGACCGCCCAGCTCCCGGCGCAGGGCCGCCAGCGTGGGCGGCAGCCGGCGCTCCAGGCTGCGGGGCGGGTTCAGTCCCAGGCAGAAGGTGAGGGCACCGGGCTCCGGCAGTTCGGCCACGACGCCACGCTGCATCAGCCAGTCGTCCGCCTCGCTGCCGCGGATGCCCAGGGGCGCGGTGGCCAGCACCAGGCGCAGCGGATCGCCGCCACCCAGCAGCGGGAACCCGGCGGTGCTGAGGCGCCGGCCCAGGGCGATCGCCCGCTGCCGGGTCCGATCGCGCTGCCGCCTGCCGGCCTCCGACTGGCCATGGGCGAGGGCCGCCGCCGCCGAGGCCAGCAGCAGGGCGCTGGGGCTTGAGGTCTGCAGCCAGAGCAGGGCCCGATCGATCGCCTCGGCGGACACCCGCGGCCCCCGGGCCAGCAGCGCCGCGCTCTGGGCCAGGCCACCGCCGGCCTTCTGCAGGGAGAGCACCGTGAGATCGGCCCCCGCGGCAACCGCCTCTCCCTGGCCATGGGCCTGATCGACCAGCACCGGCAGGCCGGCGGCATGGGCCTGGGCCACCAGGGCGTCCAGGGGCGCCGCCAGGCCCTGGTAAGTGGGATCCAGCAGCACCAGGGCCGCCGGTGCCGGCTCGCCCACCGCCGCCAGCACCCGGGCCAGATGGGCGGGATCGGGGGGCAGCCAGAGGCCGGTGAGCGGGTCGAAGGGCAGGGTGTAGAGCAGCGGGCGCAGGCCGCCGAGCACGCAGCCGTGCAGCAGGGAGCGATGCAGATTGCGGGGCAGCAGCACGCTGGAGCCCGGGGCTGCCAGGGCCAGCAGGGCCACCTGGAGCAGGCCGCTGGCGCCGTTGACCCCGAACCGACACAGATCGGCCCCCAGCAGCTCCGCGCAGGCGGCCTGGGTTTCAGCGACGGCACCCTCCGGCTCGAGCGGCCCGCCGATCGACGGCAGTTCCGGCAGATCCCAGCGGCCGGGGGGGCGCCGCAGCAGGGCCGCCAAGGGCGGGGCCAGGGCGCGGCCGCGGCCATGGGCCGGCAGGTGCAGCGGCAGGGCCGGTGCTGGGGCGGTGAGGGCCTGCAGCAGAGGCCGCCAGGCATCGAGGCGCATGGCTGCCCGGGCGATCGTTCCGGCGATCTTTCTAAAGTCTGATCATCGAACCATCCGCAGGCTCCCCCCCTGACCGACGCAGCCCCCTCCCCAGGCACCGGCAGCGCCACGGCCGGCGGCACCACCGCTCTGAACGCCACCGCTCTGAACGCCACCGCCCTGAACGCCACGGCTCTGAACGCCACGGCTCTGAACGCCACGGCTGGCCCCGCGAGCACCAACGCAGGCTTCAGCCTCGTTCTGCCTCTGCAGACCGCTGCAGACGCCCCCCGGGGCGCCTCAGCGGAGGCGCCGCGCTACGACCCGGCCGCCGACCTGCGCTGGCTGGCCCTGCGCCCCTGGATCTGGATTCCACGGCTGCTGCAGGTGATCGGCCAGCTGGGCTGGCTGGCCCTGGGGCTGGCCGTGCAGGGCAACAGCCGCGATCCGAAGGTGCAGCACCAGCTGGCCCGCCGCATCCTCACCACCCTCACCGGTCTGGGGCCCTGCTTCATCAAGGTGGGGCAGGCCCTCTCCACCCGACCCGACCTGGTCCGCCGCGACTGGCTCGAGGAGCTGACGCGGCTGCAGGACGATCTACCCGCCTTCCCCCACGCGATCGCCGAGCGGGTGATCGAGGAGGAGCTGGGAGCTCCGCCCACGGCGTTGTTCGCCGTCTTTCCCGACTACCCGGTGGCGGCCGCCAGCCTCGGCCAGGTCTACCGGGCCCGCCTCGCCGACGGCCGCTGGGTGGCCGTCAAAGTGCAACGTCCGGATCTGCCGTTTGTGCTCCGGCGCGATCTGGCGATCCTGCGGCTGCTGGGGGTGCTGAGCGCCCCCTACCTGCCCCTCAATCTGGGCTTCGGCCTCGGCGACATCATCGATGAATTCGGCCGCAGCCTGTTTGACGAGATCGACTACCGCAAGGAGGCGGCCAATGCCCGCCACTTCGCCCGCCTGTTCTCCGACAGTCCGGAGGTGACCGTGCCGGCGGTGGAGGAGCGGCTCACCAGCCGCCGCGTGCTCACCACCACCTGGATTCAGGGCACCAAGATGCAGAGCCGCCGCGATGTGGAGGCGGCCCATCTCGACCCGGCTGCCCTGATCCGCACGGGGGTGATCGCCGGACTGCGTCAGCTGCTGGAGTTCGGTTACTTCCACGCCGACCCCCATCCAGGCAACCTGTTCGCCCTGACAGGCCGCACCGGCAACCTCGGCCACATGGCCTATGTCGACTTCGGGATGATGGATTCCCTGAGCGACAGCGACCGGCTGACCCTCACAGGCGCGGTGGTGCATCTGATCAACCGCGACTACCACGCCCTCGCCCAGGATTTCATCACCCTGGGGTTCCTGAACCCCCGCACCGATCTGACCCCGATCGTGCCTGCGCTCGAGGAGGTCCTCGGTGGCGCCGTGGGCGAGAACGTGGGCGACTTCAACTTCAAGGCGATCACCGATCGCTTCTCGGAACTGATGTTCGACTACCCGTTCCGGGTTCCAGCCCGCTTCGCCCTGATCATCCGGGCCGTGGTCAGCCAGGAGGGGCTGGCGATCCGCCTGGATCCGGGCTTCCGGGTGCTGCAGGTGGCCTATCCCTACGTGGCCCGCCGGTTGCTGGCGGGGGACACCGCCGAGATGCGCGAGAAGCTGATGGAGGTGATCTTCGATGGCGAAGGTCGGCTGCGGGTGGAGCGGCTGGAGAATCTGCTGGCGGTCGTCGAGGACGGCGGCGGTGGCGGAGCCGACCTGCTGCCCGTGGCACGCGACGGCCTGAAGCTGCTGCTCGGCCGCGACGGCGGCAGCCTGCGGCGCCGGCTGCTGCTCAGCCTGGTGGCCGAAAACCGGCTGCACACCGATGACCTCCAGGCCTTGGCGCGGCTGCTGCGGGATCGCTTCTCCCCCGGCCGCCTGGCGAAGGGGATGCTGGCCCGGATCAACCCCCTTGCCGCCTAGGGTCAGCGCTCCCCAGCCGCGAGACCGTGAGCCTGCCGACGCCCCCGCCTGCACCGATCGATCTGGCCGAGGCGCTCGCCGATCAGGCCAGCGGTCAGTTCGGTGACCTCGATGCCGCCGAGATCCTGCTGGAGTACGCCCAGCTGACCCAGCCCCCCTACCTGCTCGCCGGGGTGGGCCTGGCGATCGGTGTGCTCTGCGGCCTCACCTTCGCGCGCCTGGTGCAGAACCGGCTCGATGCCTGGAAGCAGGACCGGCTGTCCCTGCTGCCGCTGGGTCGCCGCGAAACCGTGCTGCCCTGGACGGGTCTGATCCTGGGGGTCACCCTGTTCATCGGTGGCAGCCTGCAGGTGTTCGGCTTCGGCGCCGGCACGGCGCTGCTGGTGGCCTTCGTTCTCTCGATCGCCACCGCAGGCGCCCTCTGGGTTCAGCTGGAGCGGCTGATGGAGCAGGTGCAGTCCGGCAATTTCCAGGCCGTGGACTTCGACAATTTCGACCAGTTCTTCTGAGCTGGTCGTTCTGGGGAGCTGGCTGGCCTGCTGAGCAGATGCTTTGGCCTGAGCAGATGCTTCTGCTCAGCTGGCCCTCCTGCTCAACTGACACCCCTGCGGAACGAGCCGTTCTGCGTGGCGGGCCATCTCGCGCAGCGGCTCGTTTTGCGCAACGGGTCCTTCTGCGCGGGGCGGTTCTACCGGGCGAGCCCATGGGCAGAGCCTCCGCTGCGGGGGTTCCGCTCGCCCGTGGTGCTTGCGGCCCGCCAGGGAACGGCCCTGTTCGGCGAACCGCCCCGCCCGGGCCGCCGAGGAGAGCGGGAACTGCTTAACGTTTCTTCATTATCAGTGCTGACGATGCCGGAGCTTCTTCCCCTCAACCGCCGCTTCGCGATGGAACTCCATAGCCGGGCCATCGACGACTGCCAGGACATCGAGGAACTGCGGCGGGTGGCCAAGACCCTGCTCACCGCCTGGCAGATCCAGGCCGGCTTCAGTGAACAGATGGCCGGCGAGCTGCTCGGCATCCAGCGCTCCCCCGCCGGGGGATCCCAGGGGGCCTGACCAACCCGACGGCCATCGGACGCCCCGCCGGGGGCGATCGGCGCCATGGTGGAGTGACCCCTGCGGTGGTGGCCATGGCCGCCCTCTCCCCTGAACAGAGCCTCGTGCTGGCGGCGATCGAGCGCTTCCTTAGCGATCCGGATCTGACCGATCCCGATGCCGACGATGGCAGCGGCGATGTGCTGGCGGCGATCGTGCAATGCCTGACCACCGTCCTGCCGGTCGAGCAGATCGAACAGGCGGTCACCGGCCTGCTGGCCGACGATGACGGCGGTCTCGACGACGATACCCAGATCGTGCTGGAGGCGTTGCTGGGGGCGATCGAGCGCGATGACGGCGAGGCCGCCCTCGAGGATCTGCTCAGCCGCCAGGCGCCGCTGATCGAGGCCAACGCCCTGGAAGGGGGCCAGCTGCTGCTGGTGTGGGACCCCTCCGGGCAGCCGCCGCTGCAGGAACTGGAGATTCTCGAGGTGGTGGAGCGCTACCCCTGCCGAGGCAGCGAAGGACGCTGGACCTGCGACGATTTCGTGGCCCTGCTCGAAGCCCGGCGGCAGAACTGGCGCCGCACGCTGGTGGCCCTGGAGGTGCTCCAGGAGCACCCCGAGAGCACCCCGACGGGCGGAACCGTGCTGCTGGTGGTGCCTGCGGATCCGCAGGCACCGCTGGAGCAGCTCGAGCTGGCGGTCACCCTGGGGACCTGATGGCCGCAGGGGCCTGGCCGGGGGCCTCTCCCGGCAGACCGATCGAACCGCTCGGCAGGACGGGAGCCGCCGATGGCAGAGATGGAACGGCGGCAGGGGGCAGGGACGGCTCCGGGGGGCTCAGCAGCGGGCGGGTGAGCAGCCCCAGCAGCAGGACCAGGGCCGTCAGGCTGAGGGCGCCACCACCCACCACGCCCAGGGCCACCCGCCGGGAGGTGCGGGGGAACATCCGCAGACTGCCCAGCAGGGCGAAGGGCCAGAGCAGGGGCACAAACCAGGCGACGACCAGCAGGCCGATGGCACCGCCGCGACCCGCCTTCGCCAGAACCTGACGGGTCTGGTGCTCCCGCACCAGCAGCCTGTCCTCGGCCGTCTCCCAACGACCGAGACGGCGGGCCAGCTCCAGCTCCCGCTGACGCAGCAGCGACCGCGGCGAGAGGGAGGAAACGGGTCGGCTGTCCACGGTGTCCAGGCACGGATCATGCGGACCCTATGGGCGCGAGGGCCATCGGCCGGTACGGGGGACGCACCGCCGGCGGGCGGACATCCGTCCGCCACTGGGCCGAACCGGGGAAGGACAGGCCAGGCAGAAGGACAGGCCCACCGGAAGGGCCGAAGCAAAGATCCAAAGGCCGGGATCAGGCCGCCAGGTACCCCTGGAGCCGCAGGGAATGGCTGCGAATGCCCTCGAGGGCGCGGCGCTCGAGATTGCGCGTCTTGTCACGGCTCATGCCCAGGGTGCGGGCGATCGAGGTGAGGCTCATCGGCTCCTCCCCCTCGATGCCGTAGCGCATCTTCAGCACCCGGCCCTGCAGCTCGGGCAGCTGATCGAGCAGGGAGCGCAGGTCGCCCTTGAGG